>JAANMX010001001.1_pt1 | contig 34350 bp, 30 predicted proteins | sample 7279681 | NCBI WGS metagenome assembly JAANMX01 (sample SAMN14094542, study PRJNA606508) | bioreactor metagenome | isolation source: A lab-scale SPAN reactor treating ammonium-rich wastewater day 351 | place: Ireland: Galway | collected 2018-01-01 | reverse complement strand
ATTTCCCGTCAACACTGAAGGTCTTTAATCTCTTCAGCATCTCTCACTTTCCATCAGCGCCGCAAGCAGCACTTCCGTTCAGCGAAGCCTTGCATTGTACATCGAATTTCTACCCGATTCACAACAAAGACCGAAGATTTTTCAACAACTGTTAAAGCATCTTTACTGCTCTCAAGCCCCTGCAACGTTCGCTGCGGAGGGAGTTGAACTATAGCACAGCAAAGTCGCACTCAAGTCAGAAACGCCACTTCTCCAGCAATTTTTCCGGGCTGAGACTGTCGTAGGTTTCGAAGGGCTGATGAATCCATGGGTTGGTCGACAGGAATTCGACCGAGTAGTCTGGCGTGAACGTAGAAACCCCCTTTGTCCAGATGACGGCACTTCTCAACTCTGTGATGGGGTCGTAGCTGGTCTTGAGCATATCGATCACTGCATGCAAGGTGTGCCCCGTATCCGCAAGATCATCCACCAACAGAACCCGTCCGGCGATCTCGCCCCGAGGCGTGGTGATGAAGCGTGCAATGTCGAGATGACCTTGGACCGTTCCTGCTTCGGCACGGTAGGAACTGGTCGACATGATGGCCAACGGCTTGTCAAAAATACGGCTCAGAATATCCCCGGGCCGCAATCCACCACGAGCAAGACAAAGAATCGTATCGAACTGCCAGCCCGACTGATGAACACGCAGTGCCAACTTTTCGATCAGACTGTGGTACTCGTCGTAGCTGACATACAGGTGTTTGCCATCTTCTGTTAACATTTTTTCTCCTGAATTGATAGCAGACAGCGCTTGATGGAAAAGCCTTGCAATACAAAAATATCAAACAGGCGCGTAGGGGTGCTGCATCATGATGGTGTGATCACGATCCGGGCTGGTCGAGATCATGGCCACAGGAACGCCTGTGACCTCTTCAATACGCTGCAAATACAGGCGCGCATTGCTTGGCAGCTTGTCGTACTGTGTAACACCAACGGTGGACTCACTCCAGCCGTCCATGACTTCGTACACCGGAACGCAGCGCGCGATATCGTCAGCTCCCATGGGCAACAAGTCGATATGGCGGCCATCGAGCATGTAGCCGGTGCATAGTTGCAGTTCTTTCAGACCATCAAGAACGTCCAGCTTGGTAATACACAACCCCGACAAACCATTGACCTGTGCACTGCGCTTGAGCAATGCCGCATCAAACCATCCACAACGACGGCTCCGCCCGGTTGTAACGCCTTTTTCGGCACCAACAGTACTCATGTGATAGCCGGGAGTTCCCGGAGTCTCCCACTCCAGTTCGGTCGGAAACGGCCCTCCCCCCACACGTGTGCAATACGCTTTCGTGATGCCCAAGATGTAGTGCAACATGCCAGGCCCCACACCCGCGCCGGCAGCCGCATTTCCTGCGACACAGTTGCTTGAGGTGACATAAGGGTAAGTGCCATGGTCCACATCCAGCAACGTACCTTGAGCCCCCTCAAACAGCAGATTGGCGCCAGCATGGTGAGCATCGTTCAGCTCTTGCGACACATCGGCCATCATCGGCTTGAGCATTTCTGCATGCTTCATGGCCTCGTCAAACACGGGCTCAAACTGAACCTTGCCGTCATGCATGTACGGCCGGAGAAACTCGCCGAAGTTGAACTGCGCAGAATTCAAATAGGTTGAAAGAACATGGTTATGCAAATCAAGCAGTTCGCGCAGCTTCGTTGCAAAGCGCTCAGGATATTTGAGATCCTGCACGCGCAAAGCCCGCCGTGCGATCTTGTCTTCATAGGCGGGGCCGATGCCCCGTCCTGTGGTGCCAATTTTTTCGGTACCGCCCTGCTCACGGGCTGCTTCCCGTGCCACATCCAGCGCCGCATGGAACGGCAAAATCAAAGGACACGCCTCACTGACACGCAATCGGGAACGGACCTCGACACCCGCTTTCTCAAGCCCTTCGATTTCCTCGAACAGTTTGGCCGCAGAAAGCACGACACCATTCCCGATGTAGCACTTGACGCCTGCACGCATGATGCCACTGGGAATCAGATGCAACGCGGTCTTGACTCCATTGATCACCAGCGTATGCCCCGCGTTGTGTCCTCCCTGGAAGCGAACGACGCCTTGCGCACTTTCGGTAAGCCAATCCACCAGCTTGCCCTTGCCTTCGTCGCCCCATTGGGTGCCCACCACAACAACGTTGCGACCTTTGGTAGTTTTCATTTCAAACCCGATTCCATTGTCTAAATGCTGATCAAATAGCTTGGACAGTCCACTTGCCTGCCGCTAGCACCAATTCCCGGTCACAGCGGAATTCATCCACTTCACTCTCATGGCCTGGAAGCACACACACGACGGTTTCCCCACGCCTTCTCAACGCTGAAATCGCAGCACCCACATCTTCCGCCTCGCCCCAAGGAGCACGAATTGCAGGTTTGAGAGCACGCATTGGAACCACACCCACGACCTGCTTCAGATCGAGACTGAAACCCACAGCAGGGCGATTACGGCCAAAGACTGCACCCACTTCATCGTATCGCCCGCCACGAACCAGTGCATCGCTGGCCCCTTCTGCGTATATCGCAAATCTTGCGCCACTGTAGTAGGAGTAGCCACGGAGATCCGAGAGATCGAACGTCACTCGTGCATCTCCCAGCCGGGCGGCAAGCCATCTCAGATCAGAAAGCAAACCGTCGATGCCCGGCGTCCCCGAAAGGGCCTTGGCCGCTTCATCCAGTACAGAGGAATCTCCATACAGGCTCATCAGCGCCCGCAAACCAGACCGGGAAGTCGCAGGAAAATCTTTCGTCAGCGAAGCCAATTCACTGGCATCCTTCGACGCCAATGCGGCAAACACCAAACGCTGAGTTTCAGCATCAGTTTCCACGCCCGCCAGCAAGCCACGCACAATTCGCACGTCGGCCATGTCGACACTCGTACCGCGCACACCAGCAACATCTAGACATGCGCGGGCAAGCTCGAGCACTTCCAGGTCGGCTTCAAGTCCTGCGTGCCCAAATATTTCGGCACCGAACTGCATCGGCTCACGTGTGGCATGGGGCCGATCTGGCCATGTATGGAGCACCGGTCCGCAATAGCATAGACGCGTAACGCCCCGGCGATTGAGAAGATGGGCATCAATGCGCGCCACTTGCTGCGTGGTGTCCGCGCGAAGCCCCAGCATTCGGCCAGAAATTTGATCTACCAGCTTGAAAGTCTGTAGATCAAGGGCTTCACCAGTGCCCGTGAGCAATGATTCAAGGTGCTCCAGCAGTGGCGGCATGACCAATTCATAGCCATAGCTACACGCAGTGTCGAGCAACCCGCGACGCAACTCTTCGATGTGTCTCGCCTCGGAAGGCAAAACATCGGCAATGTGATCCGGCAGGACCCAGGCAGACATGGAGTAAGGGGGGCTGTTAAAAAGAGGATTCTACCGGCTGGTGCCCCATCTTCAAAAAGGGCGTTACCGGCTGGGTGACGGCTCAGCCTATCCAGAGCATCAGCACGCCAGCGGCAATGCTCAGCAAGGCAAAAAAACGGATCTGGCCATCACGCAGATGAGTCAACTGGCCGAACATCCGCCGCCATCCAGCCGGCGAGATGAAAGGCACCAGCCCTTCTATCAGAAAGACCAGTGCAAAGGCGGACCAAATGGAGTCGCCCCATTCCATGGACACAGCGAGCTTGACCTAGAACCTACTTGCGAGACCCTGACTGCGCGTCCCCAGCACCAGCGCCACGCAGGGTCTTGAAGAAGTCTGACGATGCAGGATCGAGCACCATGACATCCCCCTTCTTGTTGAAACTGGCTTTGTACGCTTCCAGGCTACGATAAAACTTTGCAAATTGAGGGTCGCGGCCGAAAGCTTCCGCATACGTGCGAGCGGCTTCCGCATCCCCTTCACCTTTGACTTTCTGGGCATCGCGGTAGGCATTCGCAATGGCAATTTCACGCTGGCGATCTGCATCAGCCCGAATTTTTTCGCCTTCAGCAGCCCCTGTCGACCGCAATTCATTGGCGACGCGCTTGCGCTCTGCTTCCATACGGCGGTAGACAGATTCCGTGATGGCTTCCACATAATCAACGCGGGTGATTCGTACATCCACCACGTCAACACCCCAAGGTTTTGCGCCACGAACAGACTCCAGCACCTCGCGCTTCACGTCAGTCATCAATGCTTCGCGCTTGAGCGACAGCAGCTCCTTGACTGTACGCTTGTTGATTTCCTCCTGAAACGCATTGCGCACCACACGATTGAGCTGCATGGCGCCAGCGTTTTCATCAAGCCCCACGTTCCGGATGTATTCCGAAGGATCCGTGATACGCCAGCGCACATACCAATCAATCACCACACGCTGTTTCTCTGCTGTCAGCATGGGCTCGGTATCCGAGCTGTCGAGTGTGAGCAGCCGCTTGTCGATGTAGGACACGTTCTGGAACGGAGGCGGCAGCTTGAAATTCAAGCCGGGCTCGGTAATGACTTCCTTGATTTGTCCCAAGGCATAGACGACACCAAACTGGCGCTGGTCCACAACAAAGGCCATGGAACTGAGCAACGCAAGCGCTACAAGAATGGAAGTCGCGATAAAACCTATCCTGTTCACTGTGCTCTCCTAGCGCGATTCGCGATCACGCGTGCGGCTGGTGTCGCGCGTACGGGCATCATTCGATAAGGTGGAAGAAATCGTCGGCGAAGGTACGGCAACCGCAGCCGAACCAGCCGCAGCATCACCTGGCACACCAGGCTGCTGCCCGGCACTCTGCATGATCTTGTCAAGCGGCAGATACAAGAGGTTCGATCCTTGACGCGAATCCACAAGCACCTTGGTCACGCTTGCATAAATTTGCTGCATGGATTCAAGGTACATGCGATCACGGGTGACCTGAGGCGCCTTCTGGTACTCGGCAAGTACCGCGCTGAAGCGCTGTGCATCGCCTTGTGCCTGTGCAACGATACGGGCCTTGTATGCATCAGCCTCTTCTTTGAGACGCGATGCAGAACCTACGGCACGAGGAATCACATCATTGGCGTATGCCTGTGCTTCATTCTTTGCCCGCTCCCGCTCCTGACCGGCCTTCAAAACATCATCAAAAGCCGCTTGTACCTGCTCAGGCGGTCGAACCCCACCCTGCTGCAAATTGATGCCAACGATCTCTACACCCACTTGGTAACGATCAAGAATGGTTTGCATCAGCGTACGCACACGGGGAGCAATTTGATCCCGTTCCTCTGCCAATGCCGTGTCCATGCGCATCTTGCCCACAACTTCGCGCACGGCCGTCTCAGCAGCCTGAACGACAGCATCTCCAGGATTCTTGCTTTCAAACAACCAGGCCCGGGCATCATTCAAACGGTACTGGACTGCGAACTTGATTTCGACAATATTCTCATCTTCGGTGAGCATGGCGGACTCACGCAAGCCCGTGGCTTTGATCACCGTATCACGTCCTACATCCACAGAACGGATCTGGGTGACGAATACCAGCTCGTGTCGCTGCACCGGGTAGGGCAGCCGCCAATTAAATCCGGCACCCACCGTGTTTTTGAACTTACCAAACTGCGTAATAACAGCCTGCTGGCCTTCTTGCACAATGAAGAATCCTGTGCCAAGCCATATCAGAACCGCAATACCAGCGATAAGCCCTATACCCACCCCTGCATTTTTCATGTCGGGCTGAAAGCCGTTGCCACCATTCGTTGGGCCACGGCCACCACCATTCTTGCCGCCAAAGAATCCGGCCAATTTGCGATTGAGATCACGCCAAAGCTCGTCCAGATCCGGAGGTTGACCACCCGGTTTGGGGTCGCGTCCTCCACGGTCTCCTGACGAAGGCGGAGGTGGCCGCCCGCCGTCCGAGCGATTGTCATCGCCGGATTTATCCTCGCCTCGGCCCCAGCGGGGATCGTTCAGATTGAACATTCCCCGCAAGCCTTGGGGCAATAGTGCCCAGCGGCGGGCGCTGTCTGGTGAAGTCATGCGCAAATTCTCTGGTTCTCTGAAATAACGGATGGTGAGCGATTGTGCCCAATCAGTATCCCGGCACATCCAAATGGGCATCGGATTCTGGGGACTTATTCAGGGTGCCATGCGCAGCGAGCAGTGTTGCAGCTAGCTGCGAACGCAAAGCATCCAGACCCTCTGACTCTCTCGCACTGACAAAAATTCGGGAAACCGGCTTTCCATCCAGTTCAAACGTGTCCACCAATGCCGCAGGGCGCTGTTGAGACTCCAGCGCATCAAGCTTGTTGAACACCAGCAGTTGCGGAATGTCCGCAGCCCCGATCTCATTCAGCACCTTCTGGACCTGCTCGATCTGCTCCGGAAAATGTGGATTGGCTGCGTCAACTACATGCAACAGCAGATCGGCGTCCACGGCCTCTTGCAAGGTTGCCTGAAAGGCCTCCACCAAACCGTGAGGCAAGTCGCGAATGAATCCCACGGTATCGGAAAGAGAGACCGTTCGGCCCGCCTCACCCAGATACAACTGACGGGTTGTCGTATCCAGTGTGGCAAACAACTGATCGGCAGCGTAGGCCTTCGCCTTCACCAGCGCATTGAACAAGGTGGACTTGCCGGCATTGGTGTACCCAACCAAGGAGATGTTGAAAGTATCCCTCCGCTCCCGCTGGCGGCGCTGTGTTGACCGCTGGCGCTTGACCTTGGTTAAACGCTCCTTGGTCCGCTTGATCGCTTCATCAATCATGCGGCGATCCAGCTCGATCTGCTTTTCACCCGGCCCACCCCGCACACCTGCCCCGCCGGTCTGGCGCTCGAGATGCGACCAACGCCGCACCAAGCGCGTACTCAGGTAGTGCAGCCGGGCCAGTTCAACCTGTAGCTTGCCTTCATGACTGCGTGCACGTTGCGCAAAAATCTCCAGGATCAGGAACGTACGGTCGTAGACCGGAAGCTCCATGTGCCGCTCGAGGTTTCGCTGCTGCGCCGGGCTCAGCGCCTGGTCGAAAAGCACCTCCACGGCACCATGCATCTGTGCAAGCACCCGGATTTCATCCGCCTTGCCACTCCCCACAAATAGCGCGGCATCAGGGGCTTTGCGCTTGCATGTGATCCGGGCCACAGGATGAAGACCTGCGGTCTGCGCCAGCAAACCCAGTTCTTCAAGCTCTGCATCAAAATGGGGTAAACCAAAATCAACCCCCACCAGAACGACTGGCGCGGGACGATGGTCTGAGATGTCGGTCGGGCTCAAATCAGGAAACAGAACTATCGTTCATTCGTGATCTATCAGATCCGCAGGTCCAATCAGGCATTGGTACCGTCAGCGTCGGAAGATTCACCAGTGGAAAAACTGACAGCCCGCCCCGGAACGATGGTCGAGATGGCATGTTTATAGACCATCTGAGTCACGGTGTTGCGAAGCAACACGACATACTGATCGAAGGATTCAATCTGCCCTTGAAGCTTGATGCCATTCACCAGGTAGATGGACACCGGCACATGCTCTCGGCGCAAGGCGTTGAGAAAGGGGTCTTGAAGAAGCTGGCCTTTGTTGCTCACGATATTCTCCGTGTTCAAAAATTTTGTTGTAAACCGGCACCTTACCACAGCCCAGACGTTCGCCGCGCAACCCGAACGTTGCCATAGCGGCCAGCAGGGTTGAAGTTCGCATCAATGGCTTTCGCCATCCACGAATGGATTGTGGGACGTCTTCATCTCGATGCGCAAAGGGGTCCCCACCAGATCAAACTCCTTTCGGAAACGCCCTTCTAGAAATCGCTTGTAGGCCTCTGTCACATGCTCAAGCGAGTTGCCATGAATCACGATGACCGGGGGATTCATCCCACCTTGATGGGCATAGCGCAGCTTTGGCCGAAACATTCCGGCACGCTTGGGACTTTGGAACTGGACTGCTTCCAGAAGCAATCGGGTCAGCACGGGGGTCGACATCTTGCACATGGCTGCCTTCTGGGCCTGCACGATCGAAGTCCACACCGGCCCCAACCCCTGCCTCTTTTTGGCAGAAATGAAATGAAGCGAAGCAAACTTCAGAAATGCAAGCCGCGTCTCGATGGATCGCTCCAGCAGTTGTTTCTGGTAGTCATCAATCGCATCCCATTTGTTGACAGCCACGACGACAGCACGACCACTTTCCAGAATGTAGCCGGCAATGTGCGCATCCTGATCTGTAACACCCTGCGTCGCATCCAGAAGCAGCAACACGACATTGGCTGACTCGATGGCCTGCAGGGTCTTGACCACCGAGAATTTCTCGATCGCCTCGAACACCTTGCCCCTGCGCCGCAGGCCGGCTGTATCAATCAATTCGAATTTTTGCCCATTGCGTTCAAATGGCACGGATATGGCATCTCGCGTGGTGCCAGGAAGGTCAAAGGCCACCAACCGCTCTTCGCCCAACCAAGTATTGATCAGGGTAGACTTTCCCACATTGGGGCGACCCGCCACGGCCAGTTTAATGGTGCTTTTGTCGAACGATTCCTCGTCTTCGTCGGGTTCTGGCAGGTGCAAAAGGCCGAAAGCCAGCTCCACCAAGCTGCGAATCCCCTGCCCGTGTGCCGCCGAAATGCCGTAGACCTGACCAAGACCCAACTCGTAGAACTCCGATAACTGCACGCCTTCAAGCATGCCTTCCGCCTTGTTGGCTACCAGTAGGCAGGGCTTTCCCAGTCTGCGCAGATAGTTGGAAATATCATGATCTTGCGCGGACACCCCAGCCCGTGCATCGACCACGAAAATGACGACATCGGCCTCCGCTACCGCCTGCTGGGTCTGCTTCGCCATTTCCCGGTAAATGCCACTGGCAGCATCGGGCTCGAAACCCCCTGTATCAATGACGATATATTCGTATTTACCTTGCTTGCCATTGCCATAATGCCGGTCGCGTGTAAGACCGGCAAAATCTGCCACGATAGCATCCCGAGATTTTGTCAGGCGATTGAAAAGTGTCGATTTGCCGACATTGGGGCGCCCTACCAAGGCGATCACTGGCTTCATTGCATACTACTTTTCATCAATCAGGACGGTAACCGTAAATATTTCCGTTGCCGGTAACCACCACCAAAGTGTCCGCCGCCGCCACGGGAGTCGCAGCGACGCCTGAACCGTCGGTCTGCAAACGGTTCAATGGCGCGCCATCTTCCCGTGACAGCAGATGAATCAAGCCAGCGTCATCACCAATCACCACGGACCGGCCCAGCACCAAAGGCGCAGTCAGTTTTCGGTGCTGCAACCGGTCGGTGGACCACAAACGTGCACCGTCCGTACGACGCCACGCCACGACCACTCCGTTACTTTCAGTACCAAAAACAGTGTCGTCGTTGCCATGAATACCATGCGATCCACCGGCCTTCTGCACCCACTCTACCGCACCCCGGCTCGCATCCACACAACCAACAGCTACCTGAAAAGCACGGGCACACACCGTGCTGCCAACTCGACTGACCGGAGCCACAAGCTCTACAAGACGCTCGACATCATTGGTACCCCGTGGACTGGCCAGCGGCGCCTCCCAGCGAACAATCCCATTATCAGGATTCAAGCCGACCAACCTCCCTGACATACCGGCGACCAAGGTATCGCCAACAGCCATCAAGACCCCTGGTTGGCGCAATACCAGTGGCTCACCTGGACGCGACTGATTCCAAAGGCGAGCCCCACTCCTGGCATCAAAAGCTGCAATGGACCTATCGGCCCCCAGAACAAAAATCCGCGCGCCCGCAACCAAGGGCGCGGTATAGACTTGCGAGGGCAAGCGCTGACGCCACAACTCCCGCCCGGATTCCAGCACAACAACCTCATTGCCGCGTGCAACCACCGCGCTCCACTTCCCGTCGCTACCGACACCCGCGACCAATGGTTCGCCCAGACTAACGCGCCACAGATCGCCCCCCGTACGGGCATCGATTGCAGCAACTACGCCGTCGGAAGACGCCAGGGTCACAATAGGCCCTTGAACATGCGCTACCAAGGGCATCCCTCGAACGGTGCCAATTTTGGCAGTCCAGACCTGGCGAACGCCCAGGACAGGGACATTGACCCCGAGATCGGCGGGCTTGGGCTTGGCAGCGTTTCCACCGAAAAAGGAACACCCTGCCGATCCAGCCACCAAGACCAGCAAAAGGGTGGCTCGACTGAACGAAAGTGCCATGCGATGGAGCGGCCTCACTTCACGGTCTCCGTTGCGGCCGCCACTGCAACCGCCTGAGGTTGCACCCCGAGCGCATTGAGCTTGACTTCAATCAGGCGGCGATACTCCACGCTCTCAGGGAAATTTTTGTAGGCAAGGGAATACTCCGCAATCGCCTCCTGCTTTTTTCCCTGCAAGACCAACACATCCCCTTTGCGATCCGCCACCACGGCCGAATACTCGGGAGCGAATGGTGAAGCAAGCTGCTTCAAGGCTTCGTCGTAGGCCTTTTGATCCATCAGAATCCCGGCCAGACGCAACCGCGCCAGAGACTTGTAGCCCTCATCGCCAGCATGATCGGCAACCCAGAGCAGCGCCGCCTTGGCTGCATCAAGATTGCCCTTCCCAACATAGGTCTTGGCTACCAAAAGCCCGGCCTGCCCTGCCTGATGGGTACCGGCATATTGACTGCGCATATCGGCAAACGCCTGTTCGAGGCGTACCTCATCCCCCGCAGTGGCAGCCGCATCGACCGCATCGTAGAGTGCGCTCGCTTGGGTCGCCTGCCTTGTCTGCCAATACTGATAGCCATTCCAGGCGGCCAGAGACCCGGCCACCAACAAAAGTATCGAACTGATCAGTGTTCCCCAGGTATTCCAGAAATGCTTCAGCTGATCTAGCTGCTCTTGTTCTTCAAGATCGAGATGATTTGCCATGAGGTTTATTCAGATTAACGATCAGATTGTAGGGTGATGGCCCATTCCGCCACTTGCTCCAGTGCGTGCTCAGCCTGCTGACCACTGCCATCACGCAAGGACTTCAGCAGCACAGTGCCGCGCTCGAGTTCCGCCGCGCCAAAGACCAGTGCATAGCGTGCGCCACTTGCATCAGCCTTCTTGAATTGGGACTTCATGCTGCCCATTCCTTCCCCGGCCCCTGTCGGACTGTGCATCTGCACACTCACGCCCAAAGCGCGCAACTTTTGCAGAAGCGCCATTGCCACAGGCAAAGCGGCCGCGTCAGGTACCACAGCATAGACCGATGGTGCAAGCACGGGACATCCCAGCCCCTGCTCTTTCAGAAGTTCCAGCACGCGTTCGACACCCAGCGCCCATCCCACAGCCGGCGCAGTTTTGCCGCCAATCTGTTCGATCAGATAGTCGTAACGCCCCCCGCCACATATCGTGCCTTGCGAGCCCAGACGATCCGTCACAAACTCGAATACGGTGAGGTTGTAGTAATCCATGCCGCGCACCAAACGCGGGTTCACTGTCCAAACAACCCCGCAGGCAGAAAGAATTGCCTGAACCCCATTGAAATGGGCCAAAGATTTCTCACCCAGAAAATCAATCAATCGGGGCGCTGCCTCGACCAGGGACTGCATGGCTGGGTTCTTGGTATCCAGAATACGCAAGGGATTGCTATACAGACGCCGGCGCGCCTCCTCATCTAGCTGCGAAAGATTCTGTTCGAAATAGGCGATCAAGGCCGCACGGTGGGCTCTGCGCTCCTCCGGCTGCCCAAGGCTGTTCAGCTCCAGCCGCACATTTGTCAGCCCCAGCTCCTTCCAGAGTGCGTCGGCAAGCAGAATCATCTCTGCGTCGATTTCTGCACCGGGAAAACCCAACGCCTCCGCACCAATCTGGTGAAACTGACGATAACGCCCCCGTTGCGGACGCTCATGCCGGAACATCGGCCCCATGTAGTAAAGCCGCTTGCCGCCGTCATACAACATCGAATGCTCGACCACGGCACGTACAACCCCGGCCGTGCTTTCAGGTCGCAAGGTCAGCTGCTCACCGTTGAGACGATCCTCGAAAGAATACATTTCCTTTTCAACGATATCCGTCACCTCCCCCAGCCCCCGCACAAACAGCCCCGTGGGCTCGACGATGGGCGTGCGGATGTTGCGATAGGCGTGGCGGTCCATGAGCGCACGAACCTTTTCCTCCAGCCACTCCCATTGCGCGGAGTCTGGTGGAAGAATGTCGTTCATGCCCTTGACCGCCAACAGCTTTTCAACTTTGGTCGGAGGTAGTGCTTTTTCAGTACTCACAACAAGGAATTCGGTGATGTTTTAAGTGAATGACAACAGCGACGGCCGCGCTGTGTGCACGCATGCTGCCGTGGAAGATTTGCTGACAGCGTGCCAGCCAGATTAAGAATTCACCCCCTGACCAAAGCGCTTTTCAATATAGCTTTGGACCAGCTGATGAAATTCCTGTGCGATATTGTCACCGCGCAAGGTCAGGGCTTTTTCCCCGTCGATAAACACTGGCGCAGCGGGCGCCTCGCCTGTTCCGGGCAGGCTGATGCCAATATCCGCATGCTTGCTCTCGCCAGGGCCATTGACAATACAACCCATGACTGCCACCTTGAGTGCTTCAACCCCTGGGTATCGCTCGCGCCAGAGAGGCATCTGCGCACGCAGGAAGTCATCAATTTGCTTGGCCAGTTCCTGAAAAGTGGTGCTGGTGGTTCGGCCACAACCAGGGCAGGCCGTGACACTGGGCACAAACATACGCAACCCCAAGGACTGAAGTATTTCAGATGCAATGACCACTTCCTGAGTTCGCGACTCGCCCGGCTGGGGGGTAAGCGACACACGGATGGTGTCCCCTATCCCTTCCTGCAACAGCACGGACAAAGCCGCTGCAGACGCCACAGTACCCTTTGTCCCCATGCCCGCCTCTGTCAACCCCAGGTGCAGTGCATAGTCGGATCGCCGGGCCAGTTCACGGTACACAGAGATCAAATCCTGCACACCGCTGACCTTGCACGAGAGAATGATCTGATTCCCGTCCAAGCCCAGATCCTCTGCTCGGCGAGCCGAATCTATCGCTGATGCAATCAGCGCTTCATACATGACCTGCCGTGCGTCCCAAGGCCGTGAACGCAAGCTATTGGCATCCATGAGCTGAGCCAGCAGATCTTGGTCAAGACTGCCCCAATTCACGCCAATACGGACCGGCTTTTTCCAGCGGATGGCGGCCTCGATCATCTGTCCAAACTGGCGATCGCGCTTATCTCCCTTGCCGACGTTGCCAGGATTGATACGGTATTTGGACAAGGCTTCGGCACACGCTGGATACTCCGTCAGCAATCGGTGCCCGTTGTAGTGAAAGTCACCGACCAAAGGAACGTCGATCCCCATCCGGTCGAGTTGCTCACGGACATAGGGCACCGCTGCAGCCGCCTCGGGCGTATTGACGGTAATGCGCACCAACTCTGACCCCGCCAAGGCAAGCTCCTTGACCTGAATGGCCGTGGCGACAGCATCTACGGTATCCGTATTGGTCATCGACTGCACACGAACGGGGGCATCACCTCCAATCGTGACGACCCGGCTCCCCCAAACCGCCTGGGCCTGGCGCGAATGCCGGGCAAGTGGCGATGCAACCGCCACAGGCAATGGTTCCACATGCATATTCACGGCTTCACCTCAAATCGGGCGACATTGTCCTTGGAGATCGGAGCAAGATCCAGCGCATTCCCACGAATCAGAGCCTCCGTCGCTTCGGCGTTGCCTATCACCACAGAAAGAGGAGGCTTTCCGGGCACCACGACCGACTCACCGGCGGTCAGAATTTTCTGCAGTGTGGTCACTCCTGTCGCATCCCGCACCTGGACCCAAGACTCGCTGCGCGCGCGCAGCAAAAGCAGCTGCCCTTTGCCATCAATCGAATCCACTCCAGCCGGCAAGGCAGGCACTTGCTTGCCCACCGAATCCACAAGTTCCTGACGGATAACCGGATCTGCCGGCACTGCTTCCACAACCAACGGCAAGGCCCCTGTTTCAGCGGATGCGACCTCTGCTGGAGCTGCAGCCACGCTGGCCGGCTCGGATGGTGTGATTGCAGTGGTCTTCTGCACTTGTCCATCGCTCGCGGTGGACATCTCAGTCAATGAGCGCGGATAAAAGGCCAGCACGGCGGCCCCCAGCAACAAGGCAAATGCCGCCAAAAAGGCCGGATGCTTGACGCTGGCCATCATGGCTCCGCCAGAAGCCCTTTCCGTGCCATCCTTGAAAGTGGCGTTGATTCCGCCACTATCGCCAGCGAGCCGCGGTACGCTGGACTGGGGCATGAGTGCCAGCACAGGGATAGGATCGATTTTCAATGACCGACAAACGCTGGACGCCAGTGCTCGAACGAATACCGCGTCCGGCAAGACCTGGTAGTTGTCTGCCTCCAGCGCCTCAAGTTTGCTGACCGGCACCTTCAGCGCCACAGCCAACGCCTCAATATGTATTCCGGCCGCATGCCTCGCATCCCTGAGCATTCCCCCAGGAGAAACCGGTGCGGACTGAACCTGCTCCGATGCAATAGACTGGGCCCCCAGCTCACTCATTGAAGGCTCCTCGTTCAAAAGCCGCCAGCTGACGGGACTCAGGGAAACGTTTGCGCAACTGTTCGGCAAGCTGCCGCACGGCAACCGTATCACTCAGACCCCGCTCCACCTTGATACCGAGCCACAGTGTTTCCGCATTGGCCAGTTCACTGTTATTGATGCGCCGGATATAAAACTGAGCACGCTTAAGTTCCCCCCGACGCATGAACAACTCGGACAGGTTGTACCCCACCACAGGATTCCCGGCATCCAGTTCATAGGCCTTCAACAGCGTCTGCTCAGCCTGATCGTTCTGACCTGCGCGCGCCTGGCACAGGCCCTGCGCCATATAGGTTTTGCTTCGAGCCATATAGGCCGGATTGGTCAGCACTTGAGAAAAATACTTGTCCGCCTCCGCATATTTTTGCTGCTGACAAAGCAGCCATGCATAGTTATGCAGCACATTCGGATCAGTGGACCGAAGACCCAACGCCCGCCGAAAGCTATCCTCCGCCTGCCCCAGCTCATTCAGACTCATGTAGATCAGTCCGCGCAGGTTGTAGGCATCGCCATAGGTCGGATCATTGACAAGTGCCTGCTTGACCTCGTCCAGTGCAACGGCCACTTTGCCCGATTCGAAATAGTTGACGGCCAGTTCCAGGCGGATACGAGCACGTCGACGCGCCTCCGGTTCATCCGATGGCGTAATGACCTCAGGACCAAGACCGGCCTCTGATCCCCTTCCCGTGGCAGTGCAACCGGAAACTGACATCAATACTCCCGCCATCAATACAACAGCAGCCAACACCGCTCCAGCAGAGGGGTTCCAGCGCGTAACGGCTTCCACCATGTCATGCCTCCTTGTGTGATTGGGCCATCGACCCAGCCGGTTGTATCGCAATCGTGCGGCGTTTGGCCATCCGTTCCACTACCCGGGTCCGATCCTGCACTTCACCTGCCAGTTGGCCACAGGCGGCATCAATATCATCTCCCCTGGTTTTACGGACCGTGGTCACAATGCCTGCTTCGCTGAGTATCTTGGCAAACGCTGCCACCTGTGGCGCTCCGGAACGAAGCAGGCCCGAAGCCGGGAAAGGATTGAAGGGAATCAGGTTGAATTTGCACCAGACGCCGGAGCGGGCATGGCGTCGAACGAGATCCACCAGCTGTCTGGCATGCTCTGGCTGGTCGTTGACACCATCCAGCATGCAATATTCGAAGGTAATGAAATCCCGTGGCGCATGCTCAAGGTACCGGTTACAGGCTTCCATAAGCTCGTCGATCGGATACTTGCGGTTCAGCGGCACCAAATCGTCACGCAAAGGATCGTTGGGTGCATGCAGCGAGACAGCAAGGGCCACGGGGCAATCCATTGCCAGCCGATCCATCATCGGAACGACACCAGAGGTCGAAACCGTCACGCGTCTTCGTGACATGCCATATCCATGGTCATCCAGCATGACCCGCAGCGCGGGAACCAGTGCCGAATAATTCTGCAAGGGCTCACCCATGCCCATCATGACCACATTGGAAATCACCCGATCGGTGGTTTTGAGACGCTCGCGCAACGTGTGCTCGGCAAACCAGAGCTGGGCAACAATCTCGGCCGTGGTCAGATTGCGGCTGAACCCCTGGTGCCCGGTAGAACAGAAACGACAACCCACGGCGCACCCGGCCTGGGAGGACACGCAGAGGGTTCCCCGGTCATCCTCAGGAATATAGACAGCCTCCACCGCATTTCCGGCCCCCACATCGAAGAGCCATTTGACGGTGCCATCGCTCGACTGGTGCTCGCTGATTACCGGAAGGGCTTGGATGGTCGCGCATGTCTTGAGCTTCTCGCGCAGCGACTTGGCCAGATCACTCATCTGGTCGAATTCACTGGCACCGCGCTGGTGTATCCAGCGGAAAAGCTGTGTAGCGCGGAAACGCTTTTCACCCAGCCGCTCGCAAAAAGCAGCCAGGCCATTCAAATCAAAATCCAGGAGGTTGACTGTCATGTGCACGTGTGCGGGCACAAGTCAACGACCTGGGAGCCCCAGGCGCACAACTGCCCTGCCTCTGCTGGGAAGCGCTGCTTGGGGAACGCCATATCAGCGCGAGTAAACGTTCATGCCAGAAAAGAAGAACGCCACTTCCACTTGGGCCGTTTCCGCTGCATCGGAACCATGCACGGCATTGGCATCGATGCTATCGGCAAAATCGGCGCGAATGGTGCCGGCCTCTGCCTTCTTGGGATCGGTGGCGCCCATCAGTTCACGGTTCTTCAGAATGGCGTTTTCGCCTTCGAGGGCCTGGATCATGACAGGGCCGGAGATCATGAAATCCACCAGGTCCTTGAAGAAGGGGCGCTCCTTGTGCACTGCATAGAACTGCTCGGCCTCCCGACGGGACAGATGGGCCATGCGGGCCGCGACGACTTTCAGACCGGCTGCTTCGAAACGGGCATAGATCTGGCCAATGACATTCTTGGCAACGGCGTCCGGCTTGATGATGGAAAGAGTGCGTTCAATAGCCATTTTATTTTCCTGGAATGGGGGTTAATTGGAGCTTTTTGTCTTGCAGACAAAGCTTTTCATTCTAACCCGGACGGTCCCTGACCAACCGATCATCGCCCCCCTCGTCCACCGCCCCGACCACCGAAGCTGCTACGCCCATCGCGCCGCTGCGTTTGACGCTGACGTGCCAGACTGTCGGTACCGATGTACCCTACCGAGGTCTTCAAGGGATCCGGCTGAGCGTCGCCTCCTTGCGGACGTGCCCCTGCATTCTTACCGCCAGTCTTCCCGCCACGCCCCTGCCCGGCATTGCCTCCGCGAGATCCTGGGGGACCATTTCTGGGAGCACTGCGATTGCCCCCCGCGCGTCCTCGCTCACCCTGGCCATCCCGACGAGAAAACGGCGCATCCTGTCCCCCCTCGGCCCTGGGGGTGCGTTCGGCACCAGCGGCTTTCATCAACGCGGCGATATCCGACTCGTCCAGTTCCATCCAGGCGCCGCGCTTGAGCCCTCGGGGCAAAACCATTGCGCCATAGCGGATACGGATGAGTCGGCTGACGGCGTGACCGACCGACTCCAGCATCCGTCGCACCTCCCGATTGCGCCCTTCGGAGATCGTGACGCGGTACCAGCAATTAGAACCTTCACCCCCCCCATCCTCGATGGAGCCAAATGCGGCCATGCCATCATTGAGCTGAACGCCTTCCAGCAACCGAGCTTTCTCTTCATTGCTGAGCGCACCCAGCACACGCACAGCGTACTCGCGCTCCAGACCAAACCGGGGATGCATCAACTTGTTGGCCAGTTCACCGGAACTGGTAAACAACAGCAAACCTTCCGTATTCAGGTCAAGACGCCCCACGGATTGCCATTTGCCCTGCTGCAAGCGAGGAAGCTTGCGGAAAACAGTGGGGCGATTCTGCGGATCGTCGTGCGTCACCACTTCCCCCACAGGTTTGTGGTAAGCAATCACGCGGGGGGGCGGTGGATCAATGCGGTAACGAATCGGTTTGCCATTGACCTTGACTTGATCCCCGAACTGAATTCGCTGACCAATGTGCGCCGGTTCATTGTTGACCGATATCCGCCCCTCCAGGATCAGTTGCTCCATTTCCAGACGCGACCCCAGTCCTGCCTGGGCCAGCACCTTGTGGAGCTTGGGTGTTTCCACCTGGGGCAGCAATACCCGTTTGAGAGGCAAAGGCTCTGCACTGGACTCGTCTTCATCGAAGCGGCCAGAAACAACGTCTGCGAACTGATAGCCCATCTCCGACTTGCGCCCCTGACCCGCAGATCGCAGCGGCCTGGAGGAGCCGCTTTCGGCACGCGAGCGATGCGCGTCAACCGCCCCGGAAGCCTCCGAAACACCGCTGCCCTCCACAACCACATGTGAACTCGTGGTCCCCAACGCCTCTTCTGCAGAAGATGACTCTTCCGGCTCCGAAACACCAGGCACATCAACCGCAGCATCGGGGGGCGAAGAGGGGACGGCCTTCTTTCGGGCCGGTTTGCGTCCTGGTTTGGAAGGCGTCGCGAGTCCCGCCTCTTGCGGCACAGGCACCACCGTGGGGGTCACATCGTCAGAGGGTGTTGTCTCGTTCATCAGGCATTTCCCTGGATGCTGTCGTTGGCATCCACATAGTTTTGGTCCGGAACCTGGTCACCATCCGACGCAGATTCATTCAATCGTCCTTCTTGCGCTGGCACGCCGGCGACGGTCTCGAGGGGGGTCACTGCCTCCTCCAATGCCAGCTCCGGCTGCTCAGGCGGTTCAGAAGTCGCATCCACAGGCATCGTCAGCGATTGCAGCATGCGCTCCTGCAGCGCCGGGCCATCCAGCACAGGCAACTGGTCCAGGGACTGCAATCCCAGATCATCCAGAAACTGCCGTGTCGTTGCCAGCAACGCCGGGCGGCCGACGGTTTCACGATGCCCAATGACCTCCACCCAGCCCCGATCTTCCAGTTGCTTGATGATCAGGCTATTGACCGTGACACCCCGGATATCTTCAATATCCCCACGCGTCACGGGCTGCCGGTAGGCGATGATGGCCAAGGTCTCCAGCGTGGCGCGGGAATAGCGCGGGGGCTTCTCCGGATGCAACCGGTCCAGAAACTCCCGCATCTCGGGACGGCTTTGGAACCGCCATCCTGACGCAATTTGCACCAACTCCACGCCTCGGAGCGCCCACTCCTGCTGCAGATCCGCAAGCAGCGACTTGATCGTGTCCGACCCCAGCGCATCATCGAAAAGCACGCGCAAATCGCGCACAGAAAGCGGTTGCTGTGCGCAGATCAGGGCGGTTTCAAGGACCCGTTTGGCGTCCACCGTATTCATGGTTCAGCAATTCCGGGAAAAGGGCGCCTCACGCAGAACCGTGGGACGTCAAACCAACCGAAGAAATCAATCAATGGGGGCAAATAGGGCGCAGTTGCAGAACCACACCAGTGCCTGGCGGGTATCCGCTGTCAGGCGTGCTGGGTCAAAATAATGACCATTCAGAGGCCATTGTAGCCCAGCCCCCATTCGCCCAGGGCCGAGCGCATATCCTGCGGCAAGGGCGCCAGGAACTCCATTGCCTCGCCACTGACCGGGTGCACGAACGCCAGCCGAAAGGCATGCAGAGCCTGGCGCTGCATGCCTGCTTCCATGGCCCCACCGTACAGAACATCACCCACCAGCGGATGCCCTGCGGTGGCCATGTGCACACGGATCTGATGGGTACGTCCCGTATGCAAGGTACACCGCACCCAGCAGCCGCGCTCGCAGGAGGCCAGCAATTCCACATCCGTGCGGGCGGTCTTGCCGGCATGGAGCGCCAAATTGACCTCTGCCATGCGCAAACGGTTGCGGGGATCCCGGCCAATCGCTCCCTCCAGGCTGAGTTTGGCGGCCCCATGCCAGGGGCGGTGGGCCAATGCCAGGTATTGGCGATGCACCTCCCGCCGCGCAATCATGTGCACCAGCGCATCCATGGCCGAGCGGGTCCGGGCCACCACCATGAGTCCGCTGGTGTCCTTGTCCAGTCGATGAACGATGCCTGCACGAGGCACCTGGGCACACTGAGGATCACGCGCCATGAGGCCATTGAGCAGTGTTCCGCTCCAATTGCCCGGCGCAGGATGGACCACCAGCCCGGCTGGCTTGTTCACCACCAGCAGGTGCGCGTCCTCGTGAACGACATCAAGGTCCATCGCTTCGGGTCGAAACGCCTGGCTCTCGAGTGTCGGCCGCATCTCCACCACCACCTGATCACCGGCCTTGACGCGATGCGCCGCTTTGGAGACCGGCTGGCCATTGAGGCGTACGGCACCATGTGCCAGCAACTGCTGCAGATAGCTGCGGGAAAACTCAGGAACCGTGTCGGCAAGTGCCCGATCCAGCCTCTCCCCATGCTGGGCCACGCCCATGCCAATGGGCCGAAGCTCCGTCTCTGACAGCGACGCGGATTCGGCCTCTGTCAGATCCTCCATCAGCGCCTCGCCCTCCGGGTCTGGTTCCAGCCCTTCAGGCACGGTGACAGCCATGTGCTGCCTTAGCGGGATGGAAGAAACCGCACCGGATCGACCGGTTTGCCCTGCCGGCGAATCTCGAAATGCAATTTCACCCGATCCGCATCGGTGCTTCCCATTTCAGCTATTTTCTGACCCTTGCGCACTGCCTGATCTTCCTTGACCAGCAATGTCTGGTTGTGCGCGTAGGCCGTCAGAAAGGTATTGTTGTGTTTGAGGATGATCAGGTTGCCATACCCACGCAGCCCCGCACCGGCGTAGACCACCCGTCCATCGGCTGCCGCCAGAACCGGATCTCCCGCTTTGCCACCAATGTCATAGCCCTTGTTGCGCGCCTCGTCAAAACCCGCGATCAACGGACCCGACGCGGGCCAGATGAACCCGATATCATCCTCTCCTGATGCGGCAGCCGGCCTGGGTTCAGGCGCGGGAGAGGGCGCCACTGCCGCAGCCGGCGCACCCGCCACGGCGCCGTTCGAGGCGGGCGCCCGGGGCGCAGACGCCACGGAGACGGGGGCCACGCTGGGCGCCGAGACGGGCCGGGTGACAACGCCACCACCGTCCTGCGCCACCGGGGCCGCAGCCGCAACCACCGGGGGAGCCACCCGCAATACCTGACCCACTTCGATCAGATTGGGGTTGTCCATGTTGTTCCAGCGCGCAAGATCCTTCCAGCTCTGCCCCGTATCCAGGCCGATACGAATCAGGGTATCCCCAGGCTTGACGGTGTAGTAGCCCGGCTTGCCCGCGTTCTCTGCACCAGGCAACGGCTTGGCAGCAGGCGCCACCACTTCACCCGACTGAGCCCCTACGGCGGTTCCCCGATCTTCCACTGGAGCCCTGGTCATGCGGGTGCCACAGCCAGCCAGCACAAGGCTTGCCAGCGCCATTGAAACCCAGAGACCACGACCACGCGATACGAACATAAGCAATTTCCTTCAGGCAACACCCGATTTTAGGGGGACAAAATGCACTGCCTCGAGCACAGTTTGTTTCAATCCGTGCGCTGTCTTGTCCACGACCAGCAACACCTGCTGCCCATCTGCCCGCGCAAACGGCGCCACCAGACGCCCCCCCACAGCCAGTTGCTCGCACCAAGCTGCCGGAAGGGGGGATCCACCGGCAGCGGACACAATGGCGGCATACGGCGCGCCTTTGGAAAATCCGGCCATGCCATCGCCAAACAGCAGATGCACATTGGCCAAGCGCAAGGGCCGCAGATTGTCCCTCGCCTTGTCGTGCAGGCCTCGCAATCGTTCCATGCTGTAGACCTCGCGCGCCAGCTTGCTGAGCACAGCCGCCTGGTAACCACAACCCGTGCCGATTTCCAGCACGCGACCGAGACCTCCGGTCGAGCGGGCGATCTCGGCCCCCAGCAGCAGTTCGGCCATTCGTGCCACGATGCTGGGCTTGGAAATGGTCTGTCCAAGCCCGATGGGCAAGCTGGTGTCCTCATACGCCTGGTTGACCAGGCCTGTATCGACGAAGCGGTGCCGCTCCACTGCCCCCATGGCCTGGAGCACCTGGGGCGCCGTCACTCCCATGGCCGAGAGCCGCTGCACCATGCGCGTTCGCACTGCGGCCGAGTCCAGCCCCAGCCCGGCAGGAACGGGCACACCGGGCAAGCTACCTGACCGCGTTGTCGTGCCGGAGACTGGTCGCTGGCCGGGCGTCGGCAACGAGATCCGCGCGGGGAACCCTGGACGGCGCTGCTGCATCAATGGGCCTTTGTCGCAGCCACCGCGGACTGCGTTCCGAGGCCAGCAGACAGACGCGCCGCCGTTTGCGCCCAGTAGCCCAGATTCTGGTGATCGGTGAGGTCCACCTTGAGCGGCGTCACGGCCACATAGCCTTGCGCCGTGGCATGGAAATCCGTGCCCTCGGCATCGTCCTTGGCGGCTCCAGCGCCACCGATCCAGTACATGGTCTCGCCGCGCGGGCTTTCCTGGGTGATCACACGTTCTGCCGCATGGCGCCTTCCCAGGCGACACAGCTTCATGGGCCGCAGGGCGTGCAAAGGCAAGTTGGGAATGTTCACATTGAGCAGCCAGGGCGCCTGACCCACCAGATCCTGCGCGGCCATCTGGCTAACGATGTCGGCGGCCATCTGGGCGGCCGCCTCGATCTCGCCCCAGCCCTTATCCACCTGAGAGAAGGCAATCGACGGAATGCCGAACAGGTAGCCCTCCATCGCAGCTCCCACGGTGCCTGAATAAATGGTGTCGTCGCCCATGTTGGCACCGTTGTTGATACCCGAAACCACCAGGTCCGGCCGGTAACCCAGCAGCCCGGTCAGCGCGATATGCACGCAATCGGCCGGGGTGCCATTGATATAGCGAAAACCGTTGTGGGCTTGGTGCACGTACAGCGGCGAATGCAGCGTCAGCGCATTGGATTTGGCACTGTTGTTGTGCTCGGGCGCCACCACTTCCACGTCGGCCTCCCTGGACAGCGCCGCATGCAGCGCCACGATGCCGGGCGCCTGGTAGCCGTCGTCATTGCAAATAAGAATTTTCATGGTGCGTGGCAGTGTGCAACGGATTGTAGGCGCCGCCCTGCCCGCACCGCTGCGTCGCTCGTGGGACATGGGGCATCGGCGCCACAGCCCTATCATTCCGCCTCCCAACGACCGGAGACACATCCCATGCACGCTTGGCTATGCACCAACCCCACGGGCGTCGAAGCCCTGACCTGGACCGAACTGCCCACACCCTCCCCCAAGGCGGGCGAAGTGCTGGTGGAGATCAAGGCTGCGAGCCTGAACTTCCCTGATCTGCTGATCGTGCAGAACAAGTACCAGATCAAGCCACCGCTGCCCTTCGTGCCGGGCTCGGAATACGCTGGCGTGGTGCAGGCCGTGGGTGAGGGTGTCACCCACCTGCAGCCCGGCCAGAACGTGGCCTGCCTGTCGGGCACCGGTGGCTTCGGCACCCACACCATTGCCCCCGCGGCACTGTGCATGCCTCTGCCCCCCGGCTTTCCGCATGTGGACGCGGCGGCCTTCATCATGATCTACGCCACCTCGCACCACGCGCTGGTGGACCGCGCGCAGCTCAAGGCCGGCGAAACCGTGCTCGTGCTGGGCGCAGCTGGCGGCGTGGGCACAGCGGCCATCCAGATCGCCAAGGCCATGGGAGCCAAGGTGATCGCCGCCGCTTCCACCGATGAAAAATGCGCCCTGTGCACCTCGCTGGGCGCCGACGCCACCATCAACTACGCCAAGGAAGACCTGCGCGAGTCGATCAAGCGCCTGACCGACGGCAAGGGCCCCGATGTCATTTACGACCCCGTGGGCGGCGACTTCGCCGAGCCGGCCTTCCGCTCCATCGCCTGGCGCGGCCGCTACCTCGTGGTGGGCTTCGCCTCGGGTCCCATCCCGGCGCTGCCACTAAACCTGCCGCTGCTCAAGGGTGCCTCCATCGTGGGTGTTTTCTGGGGCGAATTCTCCAAGCGCGAACCCAAGGCCAACGCCGCCATGATGATGGAACTGGCGCAGTGGTACGCCCAGGGCAAGATCAAGCCCGTGATCGACCGCACCATGCCCATGGCCGAGCTGCCCGCCGCCTACGCCCGCATGGGCTCGCGCAGCGTGCAGGGCAAGCTGGTCATGGTGAACTGAGTTCCGGACTCTGGCACTGCGCCCATCCCGGTGCAGTGCCCATTCACTGCGTGCACGCCGGGGGTAGGCTTTTCCCCATCCGTTTCGGATGGCCGGATGGCTATGATGCTGCAATCGTTGCAATTTTTTACATGCAACCTATATTCCCATGGCAGGGATCCACGGAGCCAACCATGGCACCGACGCACCATGCCACGATTGCGCTCTTCCGATGCATCTCACGCGACGGTCCCCAGCTGACCTCTCCTTCTGCAGGCCTCGACGCCCCCTGTCCCTGGCTCTGCTGACCGGCGCCCTCCTTTGCAGCACTGGCGCCCTGGGCGCCCATGGCGATGACATCGCCTCCCTGCCACTGGAAGCGCTCATGCAGATGGAGGTGCACACCGCAAGCCGCTACGCCCAGACCCTGCTGGAGGCCCCAGCGGCCATGAGCGTGGTGACGGCAGAAGACATCCGCACTTTCGGCTACCGCTCACTGGCGGACATTCTGAACGGCATGCGCGGGCTCTACACCAGCTATGACCGCAGTTATCACTACCTGGGTACGCGCGGCTTCGCCACGCCCGGCGACTACAACACCCGCGTGCTCCTGCTTGTGGATGGAGTACGGTCCAACGACAACGTCTACGATCAGGCGGCCATTGGCACCGACTTCACCATCGATGTCGACCTGATCGAGCGCGTGGAATTCCTGCCCGGCCCTGGTTCTGCCATCTACGGCGCCAACGCCTTCTTTGGCGTGATCAACGTCATCACCAAGGACGGGGCCCAACTCGCAGGCACACGCGCGAGCCTCGAGGTGGGCAGCAAGGGCCGCGCCCGGCTCCAGGGCAGTTGGGGCAGTGTGGACGCGAAAGGGGCTAGCTGGCTGGTGTCGGTCACCCGCTCCCATGAGCGCGGCCAAGACCTCTACTTTCCACTGTATGACACGCCGCAGGACAACCAGGGAGTGGCCCAAGGGCTGGACTATGACCGCAGTACGTCCCTGTTCGCCCGGATGCGGCATGAAGGGCTCTCACTGTCCCTGTCACACGGCGAGCGCCGCAAGGGCATTCCTACGGCCGCTTTTTCCCAGCTATTCAACGACCCGCGTTCACACACGCTCGACGAAAGCACCCGCCTGGCTGCCGAATACACGACCAGACTGGCCCCGGGCATCGATCTGACGACCCGGCTGCATGCAGGCCGGTACCGCTATGCAGGCGACTACGTCTACGACTACCCGCCCGTCACAGTCAACCACGATACGGCCCAAGGCCAGTGGTGGGGTGCCGAACTGCAATGGGTAAGCACCGCCCTCGCCCGACACAAGATCGTGTGGGGCATCGACTACCGGCGCGATACGCGCATCGCCCAGTCGAATGCCGACCTTGCGCCTGCCGCGATCTACCTCGAAACCCACCGGAAAAACCAGGTGCCGGCCGCCTACATCCAGGATGAATGGGCCCTGCGCCCCGACCTGGCTCTGCACACGGGCCTGCGCTACGACCACCATGAAGGCAATGGCGGCAGCATCCACCCCCGGCTGGGGCTGGTCCACTGGATGACGCCGTCAACCACGCTCAAGCTGCTGCACGGCACCGCCTACCGACCTCCCAACGCCTATGAGCAGGATTACCGGGTGGACCAGCCGGGCGGCGTGGTGGATTCAGGCTCCCCCCTGCGCCCGGAACGCGTGCGCACCACCGAGCTGGCGGTCGAACACGCCCCCAGCAATGCGACGCGCATGTTGCTCACAGCCTTTCGATCCGAGGTGCGCAACCTGATCACGCTCGGAGACATCCCCACTCTGGAGCGGTTGACATTCAGCAACATCACCGGTGCAAGGGTACGTGGCGTAGAGGCCGAAGTTGAACATCGCTGGGGCCAAGGCCTGCGCCTCAAGGCGGCCTACGGCTGGCAACAGGCGAACAACGCCTGGACAGGCGAACCGTTGGTCAATGCCCCGCGCCATCTGGCCAAAATTCAATGGTCCGGCCCGTTTGGCAACTTCCCGGGCGCTACCTGGACCCATGGGCGCCTGGGCTTGGAGCTCACCGGCGTCAGCTCACGCCTAAGCCCCAGTTCCCGCGTCGCCGGTCATGTACTGGCCCACCTCACCTACAGCGCCACCCTGTCCAGCGGCACCCAGCTTTCCTTCAGCGTCCACAATCTGTTCGATCGTCGCTATGCCGATCCGGCATCGTTCGAGATCCGTGGCCACTCGCTTCTGCAGGACGGCCGCAGCCTGCGCGTGAAGCTCACACACAGGTTCTGAGCCATGCACCTGCTCCGTCTGTCCTGGTGGCTGATGTCAGCAATGGCATGCACGCTGGCATGGCAAAACCCGGCGGGGGCGCAGTCCCCCGTGGCGGAACACGATATGAAGGCGGCCTACATCCTCAACTTCATCCAGTTCGTGGAGTGGCCTATCGACAGTCCGGGGGGAGCAAAAGACTGGAGGCTCTGCGTCTCTGCCTTCAGCCCCTTGGTGCGCCCACTCCATGCCCTGCATGGCAAGGAACTGCCCAACGGCCAGCAGGTGCGCGTGCACCTGTTCGATCCAGGCAATGCACAGGCGTGCCGTGTTCTGGTGCTGCAGGGAACGGACCTGGAGCGCCTCGCCCGCGAGCCCCTGCTCGGCCGACGTGGCACTTTGACGCTCTCGGACGACCCTGCCGCCCTGCACATCGGGGTCATGATCGGGCTCGCGGAACAGGGCGGGCGCATCGTTTTCGACGTGGACAACGCCGCCGCCGCCAAGGCAGGGCTGGTGATCAGTTCCCGGCTGCTGCGACTGGCACGAAGCGTGCGATGAAAAAAATCTCCCGGACCGGCAACGCACCAGCCAGCCTCACCTCCAGGCTGGTGCTGACCGGCATGACCGCCACCGGTCTTGCATTGCTGCTGGTCGTGCTGGCGCTGACGGTGTTTGAATACTGGCGCATCCGTCACACCATGCTGCAGGACAGTCGCGTGGAGGCTGCCATCGTGGCCGACAACGTCTCTGCCTCCCTGGTCTTCAACGACGACCGCGCTGCGCGCGAAATGCTCCAGGCCCTGCGCGCCTCTCCCATGGTGCTGGCGGCCGGCGTATACCGCGCGAACGGCGTGCTGTTCGCCGACTTTCAGCGCGATGGCCAGCCACCACTGCCCGCCAACTTGCCATCCGACATGTTGCCGGGGCCGCTAGAGCAGTCCGGTTTCAGAGAATTGCGGCTGATCCACCCGATTGGCCCACAAAACCAGCCTGGAGGATGGGTCTACCTGCGCAAGTCCATGCAGGAGGTCTACAAACGTCTGGCGGTCCATTTTTTTGGCGCCCTTTTGATCGCGCTGGGTGCCATGGGGCTCGCCTCCCTTCTGGTGCTGCGCAGCCGCGCTGCAGTCCGTGACGCGGAGAATCGGCTGGACGTGCTCGCCCACACCGACCCTGTCACCCAAGTTGGCAACCGCCATGCTTTCAATGAACGGCTGGCCGCCCACATCGCACATGCCCGGCAAACCGGCGGCAATGTGGCCCTGGTCCTGATCGACCTGGACAATTTCAAGACCATGAACGACACGCACGGCCACGCGGCCGGCGACGCGTTGCTGCACCAGGTGGCCCAACGCCTGCAAACCGCGATGCGCAGCGGCGACACGGTTTGTCGCATGGGGGGAGATGAGTTCGCCATCATCCTGGCCGGCAGTTTTGACGACCCCCTGCTTGAACGCTATGGCCAGCGCATCATCGCCACCTTCCAGACCCCCTTTACGGATGAAGGGCAATCCTTGCAGGTGACGGGCAGCGCGGGCATTGCCAGCTACCCGCAGGACGCCCAGGACTTTGACAGCCTGGTGCGCCATGCCGATACCGCCATGTACCGTGCCAAGGACCTGGGCAAGAACCGTTGTCAGCGCTTCGACCCGACCATGAACCAGGCGCTGCTGCGACGCCTGGCCGTGGAAAAAGAACTGCGCAAGGCCCTGCACGACGGAGAAGGACTGGCATTGCACTATCAGCCCGTGTTTTCTGCTCAGGACCGTTCCATGGTGGGAGCCGAGGCACTGCTGCGCTGGACCTGCCCGGTTCTGGGTGTCGTTCCGCCCCTGGAAGCCGTGGCAGTGGCCGAGGATACGGGACTGATCGAGGCCCTAGGCTACTGGGTTCTGCGCACGGCCTGCACCGACGCCGCCCGATGGCAGCACACAGCCCCCCTGGCCGTGGCCGTCAACGTGTCGGCCCGCCAGCTGCATGACACTCGGTTCCTGAGCACCGTCATGGACATCCTGCGCGAGACCGGCCTGACACCCCAGCTGCTGGAGATCGAGCTGACCGAAACCGTTCTGATGGACAACATGGAGGCAGGTGCGCACATCCTGCACCGCCTGGGTCAGCTCGGCGTGCAACTGGCCATCGACGACTTTGGCACCGGCTACTCGTCCCTAGCCTACCTGCGGCAACTGCCGATGAAGCGTATCAAGATCGATCGCAGCTTTGTGCGCGACCTCCCCCAGCAAGAACACAGCCGCACCATCGTGACCGCCATCGTTCACCTTGCCCATGGGCTGGGCCTGGCGGTGACGGCCGAAGGCGTGGAAACCCTGGAACAGGCAGACTACCTGGCGCAGCAGGGCTGCGATGTGCTCCAGGGCTATGCCTTTGCCCGCCCCATGCCAGCCCACCAACTGGAGGCGGCGCGTCAACCATCATCTCATTCACCGACATGACGCGCCTTGTGGCCTGAACCTGTTCAAGCCCCAGAGCCTCTGTCACACTTGATGCTTCCTGCATCTACTGCCCTGGTGGCTTTTCATGGCCGAGAAACTTCCTTCGGAGATTGCGCGCGAAACCCTCAAGCAGCTGGCCCTGCGCCGGCTGGCGCCCACCCCCGACAACTACCGTTCGCTGTACGACGAGATCTCGGGCAACATCACGCCTCCGCCTTTTCCGGAAGGCTCTTTGCGCCAGATCCTTCGGGTGATTCCCGGCCAGACACCGGTCCAGAAGCGCCTGCTCGACCAGTTCGAGGCCGCCGTGGCGCAGCACGACTGGTCTGCCCTGCAAAGCACGCTGGTGGGCTACGCCAAGCTCGGTGCCGGAACCTCCGTGGCGAGCATCGATGCCGCCTCCAGCGCGCCGCCAGCCCTCTCGCTCTCCGCTGCCCTGCCCGCCACCGCCCCTGCCCCCTTCGTTGTTCCAGCCGAACTGGCCGAACAAATGGCGCGGCTGGTGGAACACACCCTGCATGGCTTGAGCAGCGACGATGCCCGCGTTCACCTGCTGGGCGAGCAACTGGTGCAGTTCCTGCGCCAGCCCGAGCCGCCCGCCAGCACCCTGCAGCTGATGCTGTCGAATTTCAGTTTCCGCCTGTCGTTTGCCACGGAAGACCAGGCCGCCGTCCGTGCCATGCTGCTCGAACTGCTGCACATGGTGTTCACCAACATCGCCTCCCTGAGCCTGGACGACCGCTGGCTGCATGGCCAGGCCGAGGCCCTGGTGGCCGCCACCGCGCAACCCCTCACGCTGCGGCGCCTGGACGATGTGCAGCGCCGCCTGAAGGACGTGATCTTCAAGCAGACCGAAGCCAAGGGCCGCATGGTCGAAGCCCAGGAGCAGATGAAGGAGATGCTCGCCACCTTCATCGAACGCCTCTCGACCATGACCCAGGCCAGCAGCGGCTACCAGGACCGGATGGAGCACTACGCCGAGCAGATTGCCCAGGCCAGCACGCTGGAAGAAATCACCCCTGTGCTCAAGGAGGTGGTGGGCGCCACGCGCACCATGGCCCTGGACAGCCGCGTGGTGCGCGACGAACTGGTCGACCTGCGCGAACGCACCGCGCTGAAACAGGCCGAGATGACACGCCTGCAAAACGAACTGGACAAGGCCAGCGCCCAGGCACGCCACGACCCGCTGACCGGCTCGCTCAACCGCAAAGGGCTGGACGAGGTGATCGAGCGCGAGATCGCCCGCGCCCGGCGCTCCGAAACGCCGCTGTGCGTGGCCTTGCTCGACGTGGACAACTTCAAGCAGATCAACGACCGCCTGGGCCACGAGTCCGGCGACGCCGCGCTGGTGCACCTGGCCACCGTGGTGCGCGAGGTGCTGCGCCCGCAGGACATGCTGGCGCGCTACGGCGGCGAAGAATTCGTCGTGGTTCTGCCCGACACCGCCCTGCCCCAGGGCGTGGAGGCCATGCAGCGCCTGCAGCGTGAGCTGACCACACGGTTTTTTCTGCGCAACAACGAAAAGCTGCTCATCACCTTCAGCGCCGGGGTGGCCCAGCTCTCCACCACCGAAACCAGCACCGAGGCCATTCGCCGCGCCGACCAGGGCATGTACCTGGCCAAACGCGCCGGCAAAAACCGCGTGATGCCCGCCTGATCGACGGCCTGCCCCCCCGGGCGGGCCCAGGGCGACAGGTGCACCACCGCTTCGTTTGCTCTCATATCAATAGCTGCCAGCGCATACCCATAAAGCGCCAGAGGCATAAAACGCCTCTATTTTTACCCTAAACAGAGGGTTTTCGACCCTGCGTGCACACCCTGCCGATGGTCGATCTACGATGGGCGCCCACCCTACAGGAGAACGCCATGCACCGCAGCCCTTTCCGTCACCTGGGACTTCTGGCCACAGCCGCCTTGCTGGCCGCCTGCAGCAGCACCCCGCGCTTCAGCTACACCGTGCCTAGCCAGCCCGAAGGGGCGTCCGGCTACACCGAAAAGCCGGGCTGGGCCACCACGCAGTTCGCCGTGGCTGCCGCCAACCCGCTGGCCACCGACGCGGGCTACCAGGTGCTCAAGGCCGGCGGCTCGGCCGTGGATGCGGCCATCGCGGTGCAGATGGTGCTGACGCTGGTCGAACCCCAGTCCAGCGGCATTGGGGGCGGCGCCTTCCTGCTGCACGCGCGCGGCGGCCAGGTGGAGGCCTATGACGGGCGCGAGACCGCGCCCGCTGCCGCTGACGAAAAGCTCTTTCTCGACGCCAGCGGCAAGCCCCTGGCATTCCATGACGGCGTGTTCGGAGGCCGCTCGGTCGGCGTGCCGGGCACCGTGCGCATGCTGGAGATGGCGCACCGCCAGCACGGCAGGCTGCCCTGGGCGGTGCTGTTCCAGCCCGCCATTCAACTGGCCGAGGGCGGCTTCAAGGTCAGCGCGCGGCTGCACACCCTGCTGGCCAACGAAAAATTTCTGGCCAAAGACCCGGTGGCGGCCGCCTACTTCTATGACGCCGCAGGCAAACCCTGGCCCGTGGGCCATCTGCTGAAAAACCCCGAACTGGCTGCCGTGCTGCGCCAGATCGCCACCGAGGGCAGCCGTGCCCTGCACGAAGGCCCGGTGGCCCAGGCCATCGTGGACAAGGTGCGCCAGCACCCCACCAACCCCGGCCGCCTGAGCCTGGCTGACCTGGCCTCCTACCAGCCCAGAAAACGCGAGGCGCTGTGCACCGACTACCGCGCCCGCGCGCAGGACTACCGCCTCTGCGGCTTCCCGCCGCCCAGCTCGGGCGCCATCGCCGTGGGCCAGATCCTGGGCATCCTGAACCACACTAACGCCGCTAGTCTGCCGCTGCAGGACGGCCTGCCCTCGGCCGAATGGCTGCACCTCTACACCGAGGCCGCGCGCCTGGCCTTTGCCGACCGCGCCCTCTATGTGGCCGACCCCGATTTCGTGCAGCCCCCCGGCGGCAGCTGGATGAGCCTGCTCGACCCCGGCTACCTCGCCAGCCGCGCGCAGCTCATCGGCGCGCAGAGCATGAAGGTAGCCCAGCCCGGCAACCCCGCTGGCACCAGGACCAGCCTGGCCCCCATGCCCGACCAGCCCGAATACGGCACCAGCCACATCAGCATCGTCGATGCCCAGGGCAACGCCCTGGCCATGACCACCACCATCGAGGATGCGTTTGGCGCGCGCCAGATGGTCAAAGGCTTTTTGCTGAACAACGAACTGACCGATTTCAGCTTTGTCCCCGCCGATGCGCAAGGCGCTTCAATAGCCAACCGCGTGCAGCCGGGCAAGCGCCCCCGCTCGTCCATGGCGCCCACGCTGGTGCTCGACAAGGCCAGCGGCCAGGTGCTGATGAGCGGCGGCAGCCCGGGCGGCGCGCTCATCATCCACTACACGGCCAAGGTGCTCTACGGCACGCTGCAGTGGGGTCTGATGCCGCAGCAGGCCATCAACCTGCCCAACTTCGGTTCGCTCAACGGCCCCTCGCTGCTCGAAGAAAAGCGCTTTCCGCCCGCCACGGTGGAGCAGCTGCGCACCCGGGGCGCCGAGGTGCGCGAGATGAACATGACCAGCGGCCTGCAAGCCCTCACGCGCGGCCAGGCGCACGGCCAGCCCGTCTGGTTCGGTGGTGCCGACCCGCGCCGCGAGGGCGTCGTCATGGGTGATTAAGAATAAAAAATGCCTCTAGCGCCCGTTGCACGGGCGCTAGCAGCTATCAAATCAGCAGCAAATCAGATTCAATCGGCGGACTCGCAGTCCACCGGGCGGCCCCCGGCCGGCCCGCCATCGACCTGCGCAGACAGCTCGGGCAGGGCTGCCAGACGCTGGATGGCCTTGAACCCCTGCTCGACCGCCCGGCGCAGATCGCTCAGGCGCGACAGCCACTCGTACACGGCATTGACATCCACGGCACCGCCCGCACCCGCGTGCAGCAAGCCGGCCTTGGCCCTCTGGTAGGCCTCTTCGAAGGCCGTGCGCGCTTCGCCCACCACCCACTCGCCGCCCGGACCCTGATGTGGGCCTTCCGGGTCGGCAGAGGCAAAAAAGCTTTGCGCCGCCGTGAACACCGGCACCACGCAAACCACGATGTCCGGGCTGGCTGCACCCGCTTCGGCGGACGGGTTGTCAGGCATGCCTGGCAGGATCAAGCCCGACAGCACGGACGGGCTGCTCCCGCTCGCCCGGGGCGTGTGGCTGCCCTGCACCCCCACGTGGTGCATCACCCGGGCCAGGGTGTCGAAGTGCGTGGCAATCCGCAGCAGCTCGGGCAACTGGTTCGCCACCTCCTGGTGCATGGGGTTGCGGCTGACCTCGCTGACAAACCGGCCAATCTCCTTTTGCAGGTGCTCCACCGTCTGCAGCTGGCGCGCCAGGCGTGCATCGGCCTGGGGTTCGGCCGCAGCCCACGGCAGGGCCAGCGGGTTCAGGCGGGTGGCCTCGCCGGCCAGTTGCATGGCCAGGTGGCCCATGCGCGCCAGTTCGCGGCGCAGGGCCTGCAGCGCCAGCGCCGGCACAGCGGCCACGTTGCGGTCCAGGTAGCGAGGCCGGGCCACATCCTCGTCGGCCGAGCCGAAATGGGACAGTAAAAACCGCACCAGCGGCCCCGACAAGGGCCACATCAGCAACACGCCCAGCAGGTTGAACAGGGTGTGGAAGATGACCAGCTGGGTCACCACATCGCCACTGCCCGTGAGCCACACACCCAGGGCATGGATCAGGCTCAGCAGCGGCGAGAGCAGCGCCATGGCCACCACGGCAGTCACCACGTTGAACAGCACATGCGCCGCTGCCAGGCGCCGGGCATTGGACGTGGCGCCGATGGCCGCCAGAATGCCGGTGAGCGTGGTGCCCACATTGGCCCCGATGACCATGGCCGCACCCACTTCCACCGGCATCATGCCGCCCGCCACGGCCGTGAGCACCAGCGTCAGCGTGGCCGACGAGGCCTGCAGGACAATCGTCAGGCCCACACCGACCAGCACGGCCAGCGCCAGCCCCGTCAGATCGCTGTCCATCTGCGGCAGCGACTGCGTTCCCAGGCCCTCGAACCCCTCGCGCAGCATGTCGATGCCCAGGAACAGCACGCCAAACCCGGCCAGCGCCATGCCCAGCCCGCCGCGGCGCGTACCCGCGCCGGTGAGCTTGAGCGCCATCCCCAGGCCGATGGCCGGCAGGGCAAAGGCGTCGATCTTCATCTTGAAGCCGATCCAGGCCACCAGCCAGCCGGTGACCGACGACCCCAGGTTGGAGCCGAACACCACCCACAGCGCCGAGGTGAACGTCAGCAGCCCGGCGTTGACGAAACCAATCACTGCCACCGTCATGGCCGTGGACGACTGCACCAGCGCCGTCAGCAGCACCCCGGTGACCAGCCCGTGCAGCCGGGTGCGCGTCCAGGCGGCCAGAATGCGCTCCAGCGCCCGGCCCGCCGCCAGCTTCAGCCCGTCCGTGAGCATGGTCATGCCGAGCAGGAACAGGCCAATGCCGCCCAGCAGCGACACGGCCAGCATCCAGTGCGTCGGGGCGCCCGTCACGTCGCCCCTCCCTGCCAGGCGGGCAGCAGACCGGAATTACACATCGATGGCGGCGGCCGAACCGGCCTGCTTGCGCAATT
>JAANMX010000999.1_pt1 | contig 34417 bp, 22 predicted proteins | sample 7279681 | NCBI WGS metagenome assembly JAANMX01 (sample SAMN14094542, study PRJNA606508) | bioreactor metagenome | isolation source: A lab-scale SPAN reactor treating ammonium-rich wastewater day 351 | place: Ireland: Galway | collected 2018-01-01 | reverse complement strand
GGCGTTGAACGCGGCGGCCGTGATCCTGGCGCACAACCACCCGTCGGGTGTCGCCGAGCCCAGCCGGGCCGACGAGTTCCTGACCCAGTCGCTGCGCTCGGCGCTGGCCCTGGTCGACATCCGCGTGCTCGACCACATCGTGATCGCCGGCAGCAATGCCGTCTCGTTTGCCGAGCGCGGCCTCTTGTAGCCCGTGAACCCCGCGCGACTTCCGTCGCGCACCCCATCCGGATCGGGATCCCCCGGTCCGGTTCTTCACCCCAGCGGGGATGTGCATCCCCGCATGGCGGGGGCCGTTTCCGCAACCTCTATGGAGTCTCACCATGAAAAGCGGACGTACTCTCGTCGACCTGGCCCGCGAGCTCGGGCGCCAGATCTCCTCCAAGCGCGACCTGGTCGTGCCGTCGTCGTTCCTGCAGTGCCGTACCGACGAGGGCGGCGACCTCAAGCTGATCGTCGACTCGCGCCAGGGCGACGGCGAATACGGTGTCACGGGTCTGGCCCGCCGGCAGCTCGCCGACAAGCTCAAGATTCCGTTCGCCTACTTCGAGCGCATGCGCACCGAGCAGCCCGCGCTGCTCGATCGCAACGTCAACACCTGGCTGCAGTCCGACGGCGATCGCCGGATGCTGCGCACGCTGGACGGGCAGGTGAGGGCGGTGCTGTCGGACCGCTACCGTCGGCTGGACAACTTCGATCTTGCGGAGAACGTCCTGCCAATCCTGCAGCGGCTGGAAGGTGCCCGCTTCGAATCGGTCGAACTGACCGAGACGAAGATGTACCTGAAAGTCGTGACGCCCCGCGTGGAGTTCGAAGTCGCCCCCGGTGACATCGTCCAGGCCGGCATCGTCATCACCAACTCGGAGGTCGGCTGCGGCACGCTGTCGGTGCAGCCGCTGATCTTCCGGCTGGTATGCAGGAACGGTCTGATCGCGTCGGACCACGCGCTGCGCAAGACGCACGTCGGGCGTGCGCTGACGACGGAAGCGGAGTCGACGCAGGTGTTCAGGGACGACACGCTCGCCGCCGACGACCGGGCCTTCTTCCTGAAGGTGCGCGACGTGGTCGAGGCAGCCGTCTCCGAAGCGGCGTTCCGGCAGGTCGCGCAGAAGCTGCAGAAGACGCGCGACATCCGTCTGACCGGCGACCCGGTGAAGTCCGTCGAGGTGCTGGCCAACCGCTACAGCTCAACGACACCGAGCGGGCCGGCGTGCTGCGGCACCTCATCGTCGAAGGCGACTTGAGCGCCTATGGCCTGGTCAACGCCGTCACGCACTTCTCGCAGGACGTTGACGACTACGACCGTGCCACCGAGCTCGAGGCGCTGGGCGGCAAGCTCATCGAGCTCGCCCCCGGCGACTGGAAGGAGGTGGCCCACGCCGCCTGAAGCCGACCGAAGTGCTGCCGACGGCAGCGCTTCGGGACGCCAGCCCGTGATCGAATTCTCTCCCCTTCGCCCGGCGCAGCCTCACGGTTGCCCGGGCGTTTTCTTTGGTCTGTCAGCACTGCTGACGGACTTCATCGATTGCCGCGGCGACAGCCAGCTGGCGCTTGGTCAACGCGCGCAGCAGTGCGACGTGGACGTGCCGCGTTGCTGAATGGGCGGACAAGGCACCGTGCCGTAGGAACAGTAGACGCAGCAGTCTCCAGGCTTGGGCTTGAGCACGGTGTGGCACTGCTCGCACTCGTAGAACCACTGGCACGCGTCGGTGGGCATCGTCTCGGTCTTGGCGTGGCCGCACGCCGGGCACGTGAGCGTCGATTCGAGAATGACATCGTTCATTTCGAGCTGCCGACCACTGTGGAGGGATAGCCCGCATCCTTGGTGGCTTTGGTCAGGGCCTCGGCCGTCGTCTTCGCGTCGTCGAACGTCACCGTGGCTTCGCGCTTGTCGAAGTTCACATCGGCTTGCGCGACACCCGGCACTTTCGTCAGGGCCTTCTTGACGGTGATCGGGCACGCCGGGCAGTCCATCGTGGGCACCGACAGGGTGACCGTCCGGGGGGCGGCCGAAGCGGTGCCGATGGATGCGGCGAGGGCGACGAGCGCGGCAGCGGGCAGCTTCATCGTGATGTCCTTTCAGTAGAACCAGGGAGCGATGTAGGGAAAGCCGAGAGCGATCAGGACGAGCGCGCACACGACCCAGAACAGCGCCTTGTAGGCGGCGTTGACCCGCGGCACGGCGCACACTTCACCCGGTCGACACGCCGCGACCGTCCGCCAGATGCGGCGCCAGGCGAAGAACAGGGCGACCAGCGCCGCGGCGATGAAGGCCGGCCGATACGGTTCGAGCGCGGTCAGGTTCGCGATCCACGCTCCCGAGAACCCGAGCGTGATCAGCACCAGCGGCCCGAGGCAGCAGGTGGAGGCAAGGATCGCCGCCACGCCTCCGGCAAAGAGGGCGCCGCGGCCTTGCGAGGGTTCGGACATGAACGGGCGCATCCAACGGTTCCGGCAGGGGTGTAACCTTACTGCCGTACTTAAGTACGGAGTCAAGCGTCATGGATCGAAACGACGGCATCACCATCGGGGCGCTGGCCGATCTTGCCGGCGTCAATGTCGAGACCATCCGCTTCTACCAGCGTAAGGGCTTGATGCCGGAGCCCGAGAAGCCCTACGGCAGCATCCGCCGGTACGGAGATGCGGAACTGGCGCGTGTGCGTTTCATCAAGGCCGCCCAGCGGCTCGGTTTCAGCCTCGATGAAGTTGCCGATCTGCTTCGGCTCGAAGACGGCACCCGCTGCGGCGAGGCGCGACAACTGGCCGAGCACAAACTCGCTGATGTGCGTCAGAAGCTCTCGGACCTGCAACGCATCGAGTCGGTGCTCACAGCACTGGTCGCTCGATGCTCTGCCGTCCGCGGCCGGGTCAACTGCCCGCTGATCGCGTCTCTGCAAGAGACCGCGTGAGCGCGATTCACCGGCCGAGGTACACCGCCGTGATCTGCTCGCGCTCGTGGCCCAGCTCTTCGCTGATGGTGAGCCGGGCTTCGCGGTCGAGCTCGCGCTGCGAGGGCGTGAGGTCTCGCGACCGCGGCCCGCCGGCTGCCGGCGCCGGCCACCCGGTCAGCTCGCGGTAGCGGGTCTGCGCGTACTGGTGGCGGTGGCCGTGGATGCGGTGCACGCCGGCGGCCGCGCATTGGTACTCGAAGCGCCGCAACTGCTCGACGTAGCTGCGCTCCGCCGGGATGAGGCTGCCCCTGCCGGCGAGCGCCTTGGCCTCGTCGAGCACCTGGCGCTGCTCCGCGTTGCGGATCGGGATCTCGCGCGCTCGTCCGCCCTTGGTCCACGTGTCTTTGAGCGCCAGCCGGTCGCCGCGATCGGCCCACTCCGGCCGGATCTTGAGCGACTCGCCCCGCCGTAGCCCGAAGGCCGCCTGCAGCCGCAGGGACATCGCCGTGTAGGGGTCGGTGATCCTGGCGAGCTCGCCGCCGCTCAGCTCGCGCGCCTTGCTGACGTTGGTGACGTACTGCCGGTTGCCGATGCCGTAGCGGTCGTTGTCGCGGGCGATGACGTTCTGCTTGCCGATCTTCTCGGCCCACCATCGCAGCTCTGCCATCCGGTTCTTGATCGTGCCCACGGCCAGGCCCTCCGCCTGCCAGCGCTCGACCAGTCGCTCGACGTGCTTGGGCTTGAGGCTTGCCGCGGCCATGTGCCGGTAGCCCAGGTCGTGCAGCTGACTGGCCACCAGGTCGAGCACGCGCTCGCGATCGCGCTGCGTCGCGAAGCTGCCGTCGCGGTTGCGACGGCACAGCTGCTTCAGCTCGTAGTTCAGGTTGCGCATTCGGCTGCTGCTGGCATCGTTCCTCGTCCTGTCGGCTGCCCCTCGGTTGTCATCTCTCGCTGTCGCTGGTGTTTGGTCGGTCAGGTCAGTGTTTCTGTCCGTCCCGGGCGCCGAAGCGCTGCGGGAACCACGAGGGACACGGGACACCACTCCCGTTTCGTGCCGAGTCATTGCTGGCCGCCGCGGCACGCGGCGTTGGCACCGATGGCGCTTCCTGCGGGAAGGCGATCCACCGGGTGAGCCCTTGCCCCAGGGCTCGGGGTGCGCCGGGCGGCGTTCTGGCTGATGTGGCCCGCGGGGAGCGGGCAGGGTGCGGACCGCGTTGCACGGTCCGAGGTCTTGACGCGCCAGGGAGGCCGTCACGCGGGGTCGTCACTTGCGACAGCCCCGGCAAACCGCATGTGCGCTGGGGCAGCGTGCGCGTCGTCACTACTGGCTGGCGCCGCGTAGTGACAACGCGGTTGGCGCAGGTGGTGCTGGGACAGGGCGCGGCCGAAGCTGCAGCAGAGGCTGCTCGATCGACGCCGCTACGGTCTCGCACGATCGACTGCGGCAGTGCAGGCGCTTCGTCGCCGAAGCCTGACGCGTATCTCCAGGCCTTCTCGGCCGCCGGGTTTCAGGAGATGTGGCCGGCTCTGGTGCCCGCGCGAGCGGGCTGGGGCGATGCGGTGACGGGCATCAGCCGGGCTGACTCAGCCAGCGCGAACGCGACGACTCTGCGCCAACGATTGCGTCGATGCAACCGCAGCGGTCGACTGGGGCAGAGCGCCGTCGGCTGCAAAGTCGCCCAACCCGTCAGCAGTGCGGACGGCAAGATGATCATCGGTCCGAACAGGCGGCTTACCCACCGCCGCGCGAGTCTTGCGTTAGAGGCGCCGATCGCGCGGCCGTGGATAAGCCTGCCGGAGCGTCCGCTACGCGATTGCTCCCCCTTCACGCTGGGCTCGACGCGCGTGCTCAACCTGCAAGCGATCGCCCGACCGTCGCAACGCGTCGTCAAGATGATCAAGCAGCTCTCGGATCCGAGCGAGCCGTTCCAGCGTGTCATCGCCGGATGGCTGCCGAAGCACTTCGCGCGCAACTGGTTCTTGAGTTAGCCGAGCGAGTGCGACACCGTGACGCCCCATTTCCCGGAGAGCCTCTGTCGCTGCCCTTGCACGCTCCTGCAATACGGCCAACGCCGACTGCGCATCGCTGGACACGAACTCACCCAGGGGGCCGCCCAGCAGGCGGGCAGCCACGATCGCGGCGACGATATCGACGTTCAGCCCGAGGTCGGCCGTGTGCCGGAAAAGGTCGTCGAACTCGGCAGCCAGGCCAGATTCCGTCAACAGCGAAAGGGCGCCGGCGACGTCGAGGCGCGAAGCATTGGCGTCGACGAGCTCGATCAGCCGGCGGTACGGCTCAGGCAGACCGCTGGGAAGTGCACGCCGCGTGGGCTCGATTTCGGAGAGGTCGAAGTCTTCCATGGCCGCGAAGTCGACACTGCGGGAGTAGAGCGCTCTCGGCGCCGCCAAAGCATCCACGCTGAGCGACATGGCCACAGTACCTGTGCCGCCCCAGCCTGCCGCCAGCGTCTGCGGGACCTTGCGCAGCGCCGGGATATCCAGCGCCTTCTCTTCTTCTGCCCGGGGTGCGACGACCAGCCAGTTGGTCCACGGGCTGATGAGCCGGTAGCGGAGCGCGGTCTGCAAGCCTATGCCGTCATCCGCCTCCTTCAGTCGGGCCGCAGCGGCGGCACGAGCCACGGTGGACAAGCCATCCGGGGAAGAGGCGGGCGGCGCAGCTGGAATCGACAGCTGCTGACGAACGATCTCGCCCTTGTCCGTCTCGACCTCCAGTACTGCGCTTCCGCCTGCCTGCGGGCGATCTAACGAAGCACAGGCGACCACCGTGTCGCCCTCGAAGACCGCACCGATCCGTGACGGGCTGATGTTGGTGGCGCCGTCTGGCCAATGAACCGCGACGCGCTTGGCCCGCGGCGCCCGCATGCGCTCGAAGTGGCGAACGACCCGGTCGGCCATGCCTTCGCGTGGCGAGACGAGCTCACACTCGCCGCCGGTGCCGGCTGCGAGCCCGCGCACGAACGCCTCGGAAACAGCGCTGCCGACGCCGACCGCAAAGATCCGATGCCCCGACTTCGCCGCTTCGTCTACGACGGCATCCCAATCCGAGACTTCTCCGTCTGTCACCACGAAGAGATCGGCTGCCTCGTTGCGCCCGAGGGCGGTGTAGGCCTCCCGCAGCGCGTTGCCGATCTCGGTGCCGCCCATGTTGGCGTCCAAGGACTTCGCGAACCGCCTGGCTTTGGTGAGGTTGGTCTTGTTGCAGGGGAGGAGGTGACTCGACAACGCGTTGGTCGAATTGCCGAACGCGATCAGCGTCACTCGGTCCTGCGGCTGCAGGCTTTCGAGGATGCCGTCCAGCGCCTGCTTGGCCTGTTCCATCGAGTCGCCTTGCATCGATCCGGAGCAGTCGATGACGATGGCCAGCGAGAGTGGACGCGGCTGCTGCAGGCCTGGGAAGAACGGCTGGAAGCTCGCGATCGCCGTCATGCCTTCGCCGTCCTGGCCGCACAGGACGAAGCTGCGCGTCGCTTGCGGAGCCTTCACGTTCAGGATGAAGTCGCGGTCCATGACGGCCTTCGGCTGCCGGAGGGACAGCACAGCCTTCTCCGGAGACTTGACCAGATCGACGGCGTGCGACGGGCAAACGAACTGCGCGTCGCGCAGGGCACCGAACACCTCCAAGCGCAGAGAGAACTGGTTCTCGACCGTGAGCGAGGCTTCCGGGGCCTGGTGCGGCTGATGCGGTGAATCGCCGAAGCGCGGCGCGATCGTGGTCGGCAGGAAGAAGCGCAGCCGATCGCCGGCCCACCGGTACAGGATCGCGTAGCGGAAGGTGATCTTCGCCGTCTCCTGCGGGTGCAGATTGCCGACATTCATCGTGTAGAGACCTGGCTCGATGGCCTCCAGCATCACGGCCGCGTCACCGGCCTCGACGGCATCCTCGTACTTCTCCTCTGCCGCCTTCTTCTCGACGACGACGCCTTTGAGCACGCGTCCGCCGATGTCGACTTCCAGATCGAGGAGCACCGCATCGAGCGGCAGCGGGAACGTGTAGACCGCCTCTATGTTCGTGCGCTCGTCATTGCGGTAGGTCTGCGAGACCGTGACCTCGGCGAGCAGATCCTGTAGGACCGCTGAGACGGCGACGTCGCACAGGGCGACGCGTTCGCCCTCCAGGCCGGTGAGGGCCGATGCCAGCTTGTTCATTCTTTTTCCTCGCTTTCGTGAATCTGCGCGTAGGCCTGCGTCACCGCGCGGAAGAAGGCCCGCACCTGCTCCGGCGTCAGGCCGGCGCGGCCGGGCTCCAGGGTGAGCTCGACGCCGTCGGCGACGACCAGGTGGCTCCAGACCTCGACCGTCCCGGCCCGCCGTGGCGTCGGGGGCAGGGGGCCGGCGGTCTGCTGCTTGAGCAGTTCGCCGATCCGTTCCAGAGACAGCCCCGCCAGCTGCCACTTCCGTACGAGCAGGAGCTGCTCGACGTGGCGCTGGGTGTAGTAAGCACCCTTGCCGACACCCTGCGGGCGATCGATCAGCCCGGACTGGATGTAGTACCGGACGGTGCGGCGTGGCAGCTCGGCCAACGCGGCGATCTCGTCGAGGGTGAACGTCTTTGCATCGTTCATGGTCGCCATAGTAGACACAAAGAGTGTATAAAACAACTGGCATGAAAGCTGGTGTCGCGATCACCGGGACACAAGTCAGCGAGCCGCAGCAATGGACACATTGGTCAGCCGCAAATCGTCCGCCGGCAAGTTTGCCGGCGAATTGTGGAGCTCTTGCGCTTTCAGTCTGATCGTGGCATAGTCATCTCGCCGGCAAGTTTGCCGGCGGACACTTGAGCTTCCAGCGCCATGGCTTCAGCCTCCCCACTATTTCCGTCCGCAGGGATCTCGGATCGCGCCGCGAAGGTGGGTTTTCGGTTTGGCGCCAAAGGCACCCACACGAGCCGAACGATGATGTTCGACGAGCTCACGGCGGTGCTTGCGGCGGCGCCGGAGACGGCATCGCGCGATGACTACGCGACGGCGATCGTCGAGGGCAACTGCCTCGGCAAGGCGACCACCGCGACCCGCAGGCTCACCAATCAGCGGCTCGGGGAGCTCTACGGCTTGGACCCGCGGATTCCACTCTTTCGGGTGCTCCGACGACTTTGGTCCGTCGACGCACTTGGCCGCCCCCTGCTGGCGCTGCAATGCGCACTTGCACGCGATCCATTGCTTGCCGCGACCGTGTCGCCCGTAGTGGCGCTGGCCGCTGGAAGCGACGTGCAGCGCGACGCGATCAGGGCGGCGCTGAAGGACGCTGTCGATGAGCGCCTCAGCGAAGCGACCCTGGGCAAGGTCATCCGAAACGTCGCCAGCTCGTGGGAGCAGGCCGGGCACCTCGTCGGGCGAACCTTCAAGAAGCGTGCGCTGGTGCGGGCCACCCCCGGCACCGTCGCCTACGGCTTGTATCTCGGCCACGCCGTCGGTTTTCGCGGCGCCTCACTCTTCGCGACCGGTTGGGTGTCGCTGCTCGATTGCACGCCGGTCGCGGCGCGCGATCTCGCCGTCGAAGCCAAACGCATCGGGCTCATCGATCTGCGCATCGCGGGCGACGTCGTGGATCTAGCGCTCGATCGACTGGACCCTGCAGAGGGACGGAGCTGACATGGCCCGCATCGAAGACCTGGCAGATCGTTTTGGTCGGCACATCGCCACGCCCTGGCAGCGAACCGTCTCGGGTGCCCAGCGCGTGGTCATGCTCGTGTACGACAAGGAGCTCGAGCGGACGCTGAGGGCAAGAAAGGTGGCGTTCGAGACGGCAACACGACAGGCAGGGCACGACTGGCACGAGCTGGATATCTCCGAGGCGTTCGCCGCGTGGATGGCGGCCGACGACTACCGCGAGGAGTACTTCGCCGCGCCCGAGGACCTGCAGCTCAAGCTGCAGGCCGAGTTCCCCGAGTACGTGGCCGAACGGCTCCGCGCCATCCTCAATGGCCCCGAGATCACCGAAGACTCCGTCGTTGCGCTGTTCGGCGTTGGCGCGCTGTTTGGCTTCGCTCGGCTGTCGCACATCCTGAAGATGGTCGAGTCCGACATCAAGGGCCGCCTCGTGGTGTTCTTTCCCGGGCATCTCGAGCGCAGCAATTACCGCCTGCTCGATGCCCGCGACGGCTGGAACTACATGGCCGTGCCCATCACCCTGCACGGGGACGGAGGAGTGGAATGAAGATCAAGGACGTTCTGCAGCGAGATCCGGATACCTTCCCCCTGGTCAACCAGGGGCAGGCGCGGATCGTCGACAGCCATAACGCAAAGGCACTCGAAGAGCTGCGCGGCGAACTCTCGACGTTCGTGTGCGAGGGCCAGTACGCCGACGGCGTGCAGAGGATCATCCGCTCGTACCTCGACAGCCTGGGCAAGACCAACCAGAAAGCCGCATGGGTCAGCGGCTTCTTCGGCAGCGGCAAGTCGCATCTGCTCAAGATGCTCTGTCACCTGTGGCAGGACACTGCCTTTCCGGACGGGGCGACCGCCAGAGCCATCGTCCCGGCCATGCCGGACGAGTTGCGCGAACTCTTGCGCGAGCTCGACACCGCAGGCCGGCGCGCTGGCGGCTTGCTCGCAGCGGCAGGATCACTGCCCAGCGGAACCACCGACCAGGTCAGGCTCACGATCCTGGGCATCCTGCTGCGCGCTGTAGGTCTGCCGGAGCAGTACCCCCAGGCACGCTTCTGCCTGTGGCTGCATTCGCAGGGCTACTTCGACAAGGTGAAGGCTTCGGTCGAGGCCGCCGGCAAAGCATTCGACCGGGAACTGAACAACCTGTACGTCAGCGGACCGATCGCGAAGGCGCTGCTGGCTTGCGATCCGGGCTACGCATCGAGCGACGCCGAGGCGCGGCAAACGCTGCGGGCAAGCTACCCGCCGATGGCGCGCGACATCACGACCGAAGAGTTCCTCTCCACCGTCAAAGAAGCGCTCAAGCTCCACGGCCGCGATGGCCGCACGCCCTGCGTGCTGCTCATCCTCGACGAGGTGCAGCAGTACATCGGCGAATCCAACGACCGCTCGGTGCTCGTGACCGAGGTCGCCGAGGCCGTGTGCAAGCAGCTCGACAGCCAGGTGATGATCGTTGGCGCGGGCCAGAGCGCGCTGACGGACGTGCCCTTGCTGCAGAAGCTGATGGACCGCTTCACGATCCGCGTGCCGCTGTCAGACGCCGAAGTTGAGCAGGTGACCCGTAAGGTTCTACTGCACAAGAAGCCTGCGTCGGTGGGCGAGGTTCGCAAGCTGCTCGATGCCAACGCCGGCGAGATCTCGCGGCAGTTGCAGGGCACGCGCATCGGTGAGGTCGTCGAAGACCGCGCCGTCATCGTCGAGGACTACCCGCTGCTGCCGGTGCGCCGGCGGTTCTGGGAGAACTGCTTCCGGCAGATCGACGCGGCAGGCACGCACAGCCAGTTGCGCTCCCAACTTCGCATCATCTACGACGCGATCAAGAAGATCTCCGGCCGTCCTCTTGGCGCCGTGGTTCCCGGTGACGAACTGTTTGAGGCGCTCGCGCCCGAAATGGTCAACACCGGTGTGCTGCTGCGCGAGATCAACGAACGCATCATCCAGGTCGGCAAGTCCGACGGCGCGCTGGCGCAGCGTGTCTGCGGTCTCGTCTTCCTGATCGGCAAGCTCACCCGCGAGAGCGGAGCCGACATCGGCGTCCGCGCCAAGAAGGAGCACCTGGCCGACCTGCTGGTTGAAGACTTGACGGCCGACAACGGCAAGCTGCGATCGGATGTCGGGGCCGTTCTCGAGAAGCTGGCCAAGGACGGCGTTCTCATGCAGGTGGGCGACGAGTACCGGCTACAGACGCGCGAGGGCAGCGAATGGGACCGCGAGTTCCGCAACCGCCAGACAAAGCTCAACAACGACGACGCAGCAGTTCAGTTCCAGCGTGACCAGCTGCTCTACGCCGAGACCGACAAGATCGTCCGTGCCGTCAAGCTGATCCAGGGCGCCGCCAAGGAGCCGCGCCAGTTCCTGATCTCGCGCGATGCCACGCCGCCGGACACCGATGGCGCCAGCATCCCGGTGTGGATCCAGGATGGCTGGTCGGCCGCCGAGAAGCAGATGGTCGATGCCGCGCGGGCCGCCGGCGCGACGAGCCCGATCCTCTACGTCTTCATCCCGCGCCAGTCGGCCGAAGACCTGCGCCGCCTGATCGTTGAGGCCGAGGCGGCACAACAGACCCTCGCCGCCAAGGGCATCCCGACGGGGGACGAGGGGCGCGAGGCGCGCCAGAGCATGGACAGCCGGTACGCGAAGGCGGCGGGGGAGCGCGACCGCCTGGTGCGCGAGATCGTGGCCAACGCGAAGGTCTTCCAGGGCGGTGGCAACGAGCTGATCCGCCTGACGCTCGATGAGCGCATTCGGGATGGCGCCGCAGACTCGCTGGTCCGTCTGTTCCCGCGCTTCAAGGACGCGGACTCCGGCGCGTGGGAAGCGGCGATCAAGCGCGCACGCGACGGCGCGGATCAACCCTTCCAGCCCGTCGGCCATGCCGATGCGACGGAGAAGCATCCGGTCTGCATGCAGGTGGTCTCAGCGATCGGTGCGGGCAAGATTGGTGGAGAAATCCGCAAGGCTTTGCGCGCATCGCCCTATGGGTGGCCGCAGGACGCAATCGACGCGGCACTGATCGCGCTCCACCGGTCGCAGCACATCACGGCAACCTCCAATGGCGTAGCCGTTCCACTCGGGCAGCTTGACCAGAACAAGATCGCCAAGGCCGAGTTCCGTGTCGAGCACGCGACGCTATCGGTCCAGGATCGGCTGCTGCTGCGAAAGCTGCTGACGCAGCTCGTTCAATGCAAGAGCGGCGAAGAGGGCGCAAAGGCGCCGGAGTTCCTCACCGCGCTGGTGAACCTCGCGCGAGCTGCCGGTGGCGACGCACCGCTGCCGTTGCAACCGGCTATGACGGATATCGAGGACATGCAGCGCCTGGTGGGCAACGAGCAACTCGTTGCGATCAAGGACAAGGCCGCCGACCTCGAATCGCGCATCAAGAACTGGACGGCGGCGCGCGACCTGGCCGCCAAGCGCCTGCCTTCGTGGGCGGTCGTCGAGCATCTCGCGCGCCATGCCGGCGATCTCCCGGGCATGCAGCCCCATCTGGACCAGATCGAGGCGATCCGCACGCACCGTTTGCTTCTGGAGCCGACGGATTCCGTCGCGCCGATCCGGGTGGCCATTGCCGGCCTGCTGCGTGAGGCCGTGAACGGCGCGCACGCCGATCACACCGCCGCGTACGACCAGGCGCTCGCCGCGCTGGCGGGCAATGAGAACTGGGTCAAGCTCGATCCGACGCAGCAGGCTGGCATCCTCGCTGCTGTCGGCCTGACTGCACCCGTGAAGCCCGACGTGTCCAGTGACGAGGCGCTTGGCCGGCACCTCGATGGTCGCCCCTTGAAGGTGGCCTTGGCCGAGCGCGACGCGATTCCAGGGCGGGTCCAGCAGGCCATCGAACGTGCCGCCAAGTTGCTGGAGCCGAAGGTGCAGACCGTCAGCGTCGAACGCAGCACGCTGCGATCGGAGCAGGAGGTGGAGGCCTGGCTCGGGCGCCAGAAGTCAAGGTTGCTGGAAGGTCTGAAACAGGGGCCGGTGCTGGTCAACTGACGAGGCAAGACGCATGACCACACTCACCCGCGAGCTTCGCCGCTCGCTCGAAAACACCGTGCGAGCGGCGCGCCGCACCGCCGAGGCCGGCGCACGCAAGGTCATCGAGCAGCTTGCGGTGCACCACCATGAGCCCTGGCCGAGCATGACGCCGGCGCAGCGCGAGTTGCGCAATCGTCTGCGCGTGCATGGCAGGCAGCTCGGCGACCGGCGTGACGACCGTCGTGGCGTGCAGGGCATCGATCGGCTGACTACTGAGTGCGCTTACGAGCATTGGCATCGGTTGTTGTTCGCCCGCTATCTGGCGGAGTGCGAACTCCTCATCGAGCCGCAGTCTGGCGTTGCGATCTCGTTGGCAGAGTGCGAAGAGCTGGCCCGCGCCGAGGGGCGCGACTGGCTCGAGCTTGCCGCCGACTACGCGCAGCGCATGCTGCCGCAGATCTTCCGCTACGGCGATCCAGTGCTCGAAGTGGCGCTTCCGCCGGAGACACGCTCGGCACTCGAAGACCTGATGAAGGCGCTGCCGCGCGACGTGTTCGTCGCTGACGATAGCCTCGGGTGGGTTTACCAGTACTGGCAGGCGGACCGGAAGGAAGAGGTCAACCGGTCGGAGAAGAAGATCGGGGCCGACGAGCTGCCGGCGGTGACGCAGTTGTTCACCGAGGACTACATGGTGCTCTTCCTGCTGCACAACACGCTGGGCGCGTGGTGGGCAGGAAAGGTGCTCGCTGCGAAGCCTGCTCTGGCCGAGGCGGCTGCGAACGAGGGGGAACTGCGCGCGGCCTGCGCGGTCGGCGATGTCGAGTGGACTTACTTGCGCTTCGTGCGTGAAGAGGGAAAGCCGTGGCGTCCGGCCGCGGGGACTTTCGACGCGTGGCCAAAGGTAGCTAAGGAGATCACGCTGCTCGACCCTTGCATGGGAAGCGGGCATTTCCTGGTGTTCGCGCTGCCGATGCTCGCCGCGATGCGGGCCGCCGAAGAGCGGCGTTCGGCAGAAGCTGCCATCGAAGCCGTGCTGCGCGACAACCTCTTCGGGCTCGAGATCGACCCGCGCTGCACTCAGATCGCGGCGTTCAACCTCGCGCTGGCCGCTTGGCGGCGGATCGGGTACCGGCAGCTTCCGTCACTGCACCTCGCCTGCTCAGGGCTTTCGCTCGGCGTGTCCAAAGGCGAGTGGCTCAAGCTCGCGGAGCGCGCCGCGCAGGCATTGCCGGTGCCGCCTAAGACCGATCTGCTTGGCACCGAGGACAACCTGTTCTCGGATGCGATGAAGCGGGGGTTCGAGCGGCTGTACGACCTCTTCGCGCGCGCGCCTTGGCTCGGCAGCCTGATCGACCCGCGCGCAGCCGGTGGCGATCTGATTGAGCACGGTTTCAACGACCTCGAGCCGCTGCTCGCGCAGGTGATGGCGAAGGCTGACACGGCGGAGCTCGCGGAGATGGCGGTCGCGGCGCAGGGTCTGGCCAAGGCGGCGCAGATTCTCGCCGGCCGCTTCACGTTGGTGGCGACCAACGTCCCGTACCTTGGGCGCGGAAAGCAAGACGAGATACTGAAGGACTACTGCAGTCAAGAGCACCCGAATGCCAAAGGCGATCTTGCGACCGCTTTCGTCGAGCGCTGTACGGCATTCGGTGCAGCAAGTGGAAGTGCCGCGCTTGTGACCCCTCAAAACTGGTGGTTCCTTGGAAGTTACGCGGCGTTGAGGAACGACCTGCTCACCCGTCAGACGTTTAGGTGCATCGCCACGCTTGGCGAGGAGGCTTGGCAGAGCTTCGGTGATCGTGGACCCGTTGCAGTGTTGATGATCTTGCAGCGTCAACTACCAAACGGAGACTCCGAAATGGTCGCTCTTGATGCTTTGCCGCGGCGAACGATTGCAGACAAAGTGGACGAACTCAAGCATGGCGCGCCTCGTCAACTTCGCCAGTCAGGGCAAGCGGCGAATCCGGATCACCGAATCATCGTTGGTAAGCCGATCGAAGGGCCACTACTTGAAGCGTACGCAACGTCGTTCCAGGGGGTGTCCCCAGCTGACTTCGCTCATTTCGGGCGCTTCTTCTGGGAGGTCCAACCGAGTGGCGACTGGCGCTTCTGGCAAAGCGCTGTCGAAGCGACAAAGCCATACGGCGGCCGTTCGCTTGTGATCTGGTGGAATCAAGACCTCACGGCATCTGTTGCCGCTGGGCAGGCCTTTGTCCGCGGTGAGAATGCATGGGGCAAGAAAGGCATCGCATGTCGGCAGATGAGAGACCTGTCGGCAACGCTGTACACCGGTGAAGTATTCGATACCAATGCCGCAGTAATCGTGCCGACAGATCCAGCGGATCTGCCCGCGATATGGGCGTTCTGTTCGTCGGAATCCTTTGCTAAAGAGGTTCGTCGCGTCGACAGGAAAGTCAATGTGACGAATGCGAGTATCGCGAAGGTTGAGTTCAATCGGGACTACTGGCGAAAGGTGGCTGCGGCGCAGTTTCCTAACGGAATGCCCAGTCCCGGGTCAATCGATCCGACTCAATGGCTGTTTGAAGGTCAGCCGCTGAGGGCACTCGAACCGCTGCAAACTGCTGTCGCTCGCCTCGCCGGCTACGGTTGGCCGCGCCAGACCGGGTCTAGCTTCATGGATTGCCCCGCGCTGGCGCGTGACGGGTTGGAGAAGCACGCCGACCGTGACGGTATCGTCACGCTGAACCCGGTCAAGGGCGAGCAGCCGGCTTCCTCTCGACTGCTTTCTCTGCTGGCCGATGCCTTCGGCGGCGAGTGGTCGGGTGCAAGGCTTGACTACTTGCTGGCGCAGATCGACTTCGCTGGCAAGACGCTCGACGACTGGCTGCGCGATGGCTTCTTCGAGCAACACTGCCAGTTGTTCCACCAGCGGCCCTTCGTCTGGCATGTGTGGGACGGCCGGCGTGACGGCTTCCATGCGCTGGTCAACTACCACCGACTCGCCGCACCGAATGGCGAGGGACGGCGCACGCTGGAGAAGCTGCTGTACTCGTATCTCGGCGACTGGATCGACCGGCAGCGCGCTGACCAGAAGGCCGGCGTCGAAGGTGCGGACGCACGCGTCGCGGCGGCGGAGCATCTGAAGACGGAGTTGACGAACATCCTCGCCGGCGAGCCGCCCTACGATCTCTTCGTCCGCTGGAAGCCGCTCGCCGAGCAGCCGATCGGTTGGGAGCCGGACATCAACGACGGTGTGCGGATCAACATCCGACCCTTCATGGCCGCGAAGCCTCTCGGTGCGCGCGCCAGGGGCGCCTGCATCCTTCGAGCGACGCCCAAGATCAAGTGGGACAAGGACCGCGGCAAGGAGCCGCAGCGCGCGCGTGAGGACTTCCCTTGGTTCTGGAGTTGGGACGAGAAGACCCCGGATTTCGCGGGCGGCAAGACCTTCGACGGTAATCGCTGGAATGACCTGCATTACACGCGAGCCTTCAAGGAAGTCGTGCGGTCGCGACACAAGCGAGATCCGAGATGACGACTACGCCGCTGCATTGGCCGTATCCCGGGGCGCGCTGGTGGAAGTTCGACTTCCACACGCATACGCCTGCATCGTCCGACTACGGCAAGGGGCCAGATCAGGCGACCCTGCAGCAAACCTCTCCAGAGAATTGGCTGCTTGCCTTCATGCGTGCCGGGGTGGATTGCGTCGCGGTCACCGATCACAACAGCGGCGAGTGGGTCGATTCCCTCATCGCTGCGGTCGCAAAGCTGCAGGCGGACGAACATCCAGAGTTCCGGCCCCTCCACCTGTTTCCCGGTGTCGAGGTCACGGCCAACGGCGGCGTTCACGTGCTTGCGATCCTCGAGCCGACAAAGACTGGCGCGGACGTGAACCATTTGCTCGGCGCGGTCCGGTTTCGCGGCACTCGGGGAGCGAGCGATGAGGCAGCAGACGCTTCGCCGAAGGAAGTGGTTCATGAGATCGTGAAGGCAGGGGGCGTTGCCATCCTCGCTCACGTAGACGGACCCTCTGGCGCCTTCAGGGTGCTGAATGGCAATACCCTCGCGCCGCTGCTCGACACTACGGATCTGTTCGCCATCGAAGTGTGCGATCCGGTTGCGCCGAAGCCTGAGCTGTATCGACAACGAAAGCTTGCTTGGGCGGAAGTGCTGGGCTCGGACGCGCATCACCCTGCTGGCGCGAAAGGGCAGCGCTGCCCGGGTTCGCACTTCACCTGGGTCAAGATGGGCTCGCCCTCCATCGAAGGGCTGCGGCTCGCCCTGCTCGATGGAAACGGCGTTTCCATCCGCCGCAGCGACGACGCTGCTTCGGGTTTCTCGCCTTACGCAACGCCAGACCACTTCATCGAGCAGGTGGAGATTGCCAACGCGCGATTCATGGGGCGTGGGTCGTCCGAGCGCCTCGAGTTCTCGCCATGGTTCAACGCCGTGGTCGGCGGGCGTGGAACGGGCAAGTCAACGGGCGTGCACTTCCTGCGGCTGGCCTATCGGCGCGAAGGCGAGCTCGCGAGGCTCGGTGATATCGAGTCGGTGGCAAGGACGTTCGATCGCTTCAATCACGCGCCGAAGAGCCGCGACGACTACGGCGGCTTGAGCGGAGACAACATCACCACAGTGCAAGTTGTTGTGATGCGCGACGGCGAGCGGTACCGGCTGAGCTGGCGGCAGGATGGTCAGGGACCGGTCCTAGAAGAGCAGGACGGCGCTGGCTGGAAGCAGTCGCCGAGTCAGGCGATCACGGCCGAGCGCTTCCCGCTGCGCCTCTTCAACCAGGGCCAGATTGCAGCGCTTTCGACGGACGGCAGCCACGCCCTGCTCGATCTGATCGACCAGGCCGTGGGAGCACACACAGAGAAAGCGGCGATTCAGGAGGAAGAGCGCCGCTTCCTTGCGTTGCGGGCCAACGTCCGGGAACTCGCGGGAAAGGTCGCGGGACGCGACGCACTCAACGTTCAACTGGCCGACGTCCGTCGAAAGCTCGACAAGTTTGAGCAGGCGCATCACGCTGAAGTGCTCAAGGCGTATCAGCTCCGAACTCGCCAGGAAAGGGAGATCGGCCGCCAGCTCGATGGGGCCGCCGAGCTCGCAACCCGGATTGACAGCTTGGCGAACGAACTCGCGCCAGACGACACTCCGGCGGATCTGTTCGATGAGAACAGCGCTGCGGACCGCTCGGCAACCGAGGTCCTGAATCGGCTTAGAGCCCAGGTTCAACGGGCGGCCGAGTCGGTGCGGGCTGCAGGCAAGGCCTTGGCAGATACCGTCAAGGGCGAGCGTGAGGCGCTGCCGTCGACTGCATGGAATACCGAACTGCAGAATACCAAGCAGGCCTACAGCGAGTTGATCTCCACTCTCAAGGCTCAAGGCGTCGCAGATCCGAGTGAGTATGGGAAGCTAGTGCAGGATCGGCAACGTCTTGAAGGTGAACTGGCTAAGCTCGACTCTTTGGAGAAACAGCGGCAGCAAGTGCAAGCGCAAGCGAGCGACGTGCTCAATCGCCTTCTCTTGGCGCGGCGCGAGCTGAGTGACAAGCGCTCCGCGTTCTTGCGGCAGACGCTTGCGGGCAATCCGTTCGTGCGCATGGTGCTCGACCCTTATGGCCGTGACCCGCGTGCCATCGAACGCTCGTTGCGTGAAGTCCTCGGGGCGCAGGACGACCGGTTCAGCGACGACATCTTGGTCGTTGACGCAAAAGGGCCGAAGTCGGGTGCAGTGGCTGTACTGATAGCCAAGCTCCCGGACGACTACGAAGCTGCCCGCGCAGAACTCGAGCGGCGCCTGCAGGCGTTGAAGGAAAACCTCGCGGAAGGCTGTCAGGGCTTAGGGAAGCTCAATTTCGGTGGTCACTTCGGTAATTATCTGGAGCGCCAGTTCAAGCAGCGGCCGGAGATTCTGGACCGGATTCTCATCTGGTATCCCCAGGACTCGCTGAATGTGGAGTACAGCCAGAAGGGGGACGGCACCGGCTTCAGGCCGATCGGCCAAGCCTCGGCGGGCCAGCGCGCTGCGGCGATGCTGGCCTTTCTGCTCGCGCACGGCGGCGAGCCGATTGTTCTCGATCAGCCCGAGGACGATCTCGACAACCACCTCATCTACGACCTAGTCGTCAAGCAGATTCGATCCGGCAAGCAGCGCCGGCAGATCATCGCCATAACCCACAACCCGAACATCGTGGTCAATGGCGACGCCGAGATGATTCACGCGCTGGACTTTCGGGGTGGGCAATGTCGCGTGGTCGAGCGCGGGTGCCTGCAAGACAAAGCCATGCGAGAAGAGATCTGCCGCGTAATGGAAGGCGGGCGGGAAGCCTTCGAGCGCCGCTATCGCCGACTGGGACAGGAGTGATCATGTTCGATAGCTCGACGGAGTTGCTGAACTCAGACGGAGCGGAGAGCTGAACGTGCCAGCCGTTCAGCTTGAGTTGTTGCTTCAGCCGGCACCGGTTCTGGCGGCTCAAGTGCGAGAGGCGCTGCTTTCGCTGCTGGGGAAGCCGGTTCAGCCGTCCGCGAGAGAACTGCTGCTGACGATTGAGCGACAGCTCGGCGTCAAAGCGCGGTGGGAGGTCAACGCGGCCATGCAAGCGTTGATCGACGAGCGGGCCACTTCGCAATCGATACGCGCGTTCTTCCGGTCGCTGATCGAATCCGGGGACATGGAAGCTGCGCTGCGCGGCGAGGGAGCGCCCGATAGGGAATTCGTGTCGAGCATCGATTCCCTGTTGCGGCAGAGCCGGGAGTACCGCGGGTCCGACAAGTTCGCCGAGATGATTGCCTTCATGGGCAAGTTCCGCGAATACGCCCCCTTCAACAACATGTTGGTCCGTCTGCAGAACCCGGCGTGTTCGTTTTTCGCTACGGAAAGCCACTGGCGCAAGAAGTTTCGCGCATCGCTCAATGAGGACGCGCGGCCCATGCTCATCCTGGCGCCGATGAGCCCAGTGATGCTGGTCTACGACCTGGATCAGGTCATCGGGGCGCCCGTTCCTGAGGAGCTGGAGCGCTTTGCCCGCTTTGAGGGGCAATGGGACGAGTCGTGGCTTGCGCTCGCATTGGAGAACGCCGCGCAGCGCGACCGAATCCGCGTGGACTTCAAGACGCTCTCATCGACCCTTGCCGGGTTTGCGACGTTTGCTCATGGCGATGATCAGTGGAAGCACCGCATCGCCATACACGCGGCGCTTGACGGACCGAGCCGCTTCGGCGTCCTGTGCCATGAACTGGCCCACATCTACCTCGGTCACTTGGGGTCGGACGCGGACCACTGGTGGCCGAGCCGAACCAATCTCACCAAGAACGCAGTCGAACTCGAAGCAGAGGCCGTAGCTTTCCTTGTGACGTTGCGGCTTGGCTTGCAGGGCTCGAGCAGCGCCTACGTGTCTCGACACATGCCTGACGGCAATGTGCCCCAAGGCGCTTCCATGGATCTCATCGCCAAGGTGGCGGGACGCATCGAGCAGATGACCAAGGAGCGGCTGCCGCGTCGAGCGCGTCGGGACGCAGCGCGGAGACAGTCATGACGAAGCCCGCCCGAGCTGACACCCTACTCGATGCGCTGACGGCGTCCCTTGGAGCGGCTATCCGCTCACCCGAAGGCGTTGCCGATCCCGTCGCGCTGTTGTGGACCGACGCGGACGGTCAGTGGCGGCCGCTCTTGCCGGCCCTGCAGAAGGCCTGCGCCCACCTCTATGTCCTGGGCGGCTACGCCCCGGCGCAGCGCACCGGGCCGGCCATCTGGCTCAAGTGCGTCGTCGACCGGACGCTGCCCGACTTGGCGCCACCGCCCGGCACCGTGCCCATCCTGTACTTGCCTGGCGTCAGCCGGCAGGAACTGCGAGCGGGCGGAGACTGCCCCGATCTGCTCCATCCGTTGATCGAGCTTCAATACCGCGGCGCGGTGTGGCACCAGAAGAATGGACGGGATTGGACGGTTGAGGCGTTCATGACCTCCGAAGCGGCGCTCGGTCTCGACCTGTCGCTGGACATGCGAACCCGCGAGGCGCTGATGCGCGCGCTGCCAGTGCTGGCTACCGAGGCCATTGCACCGCTGAGAGGGCGCCGACTGGATGCGGATGACTTCGACCGCCTTTCGGTGGGCGATCCCGTGCGTGATCTGCTCGGCTGGATGTCGGATCCCGAAGCGTTCCAGGCGCGTTGCGACGCCCCCAGGTGGGAGGCGTTCAGGAACATCTGCGCCCGCGAGTTCGGGTTCGACCCCGACAAGGATGGCCCGGCACGGGCGGGCGACCTGATGCTCAACGGCAACGGCAAGTGGGAAGACGTCTGGCGCCGGTTCCGCGACGCCCCGCGGGGCTACCCCGGCGTCACCGAGCTGCTTCGCCACGCCACGCCGCGTGATCTCCTTGTTGACCGAGCGCGCCAGCCGCAGGTAAACGACGAGCAGGAGACGCAGCTCCGGTATGCGTTGGAGGCGGCGGTGGCCATGCCGCACGAGAAGCTGTGTGCCCGTGTTCTCGAGCTGGAGTCAGAGAACCGCGATCGGCGATCCTGGGTTTGGGCGGACCTCGGCTACAGCATGATGGCCCACGCGCTGGAGCCCCTGGCACGGCTCGCGACCTTGGCGCGCTCTGCGCTGGGCGGCGCATCGCTGGCAGCGATGGCGGCGGACTATGCCACCGAGGGTTGGCGCTGTGATCGAGCTGCGCTCGATGCGATGAACTACCCAAAGTCGCCTTCAGACAGCGCACTCGTCGCAAAGGTGGTGCGGGCGCTCTACGCGCCGTGGCTGGACAAATCGACCCGCAAGTTCCAGGAGCTTGCCGCCCAGAACGAGGACGAGTACCGCCGGCTGGTCTTGGGTGTAAAGGCAGAGCCCGAGACCTGCCTGGTGTTCGCCGACGGGTTGCGATTTGATGTTGCCGGCATGCTTCAGGAACGGTTGGAGCAACGTGGGCTAAGGGTGAAGCTGGGGCATCGCCTCGCGCCGTTCCCCACGGTCACTGCCACGGCCAAGCCGATCGCCTCGCCGGCTTATGCGGCGTGTGAAGGCGCCGCATCAGCCGAGGATTTCAACCCCGTCCTTGCGGCCAGCAAGCAACCGGTGAATGCCTCACGCCTGCGCGACGAGATGGCTCGTCACGGTGTCGAGATCCTGGATGCTGACGAGACGACGCTAGCTGCCAACACCGAAAAGGGTGGCTGGACAGAGATCGGACGTCTGGACGAGATGGGCCATTCACTGGGGGCGTCGCTCGTGCGGCACATCGATGTCGAGATCGAGGCGATCGCCGATCGCGTCTCGGCCTTGCTCGGCACGGGCTGGACGCGCGTTCGTGTAGTGACCGACCACGGCTGGTTGCTGGTGCCGGGCGGCATGCCCAAGGTGGAGCTGCCGGCTCACCTGGTCGCCACCAAATGGGCGCGGTGTGCCTCCGTGCAAGGCGAGTCGAGCCCGGACGTGCCCACGTTCGGGTGGTTCTGGAACGCCCACGCACGCATCGCCTCGCCGCCGGGTATCGGCTCGTTCATCGTCAACACCGAATACGCCCACGGCGGCGTCAGCCCGCAGGAATGCGTAGTGCCCGACATGCTGGTGGAGCAGGGCGAAGTCGCGTTGAAGGCGCAGATCACCGAGATCAGCTGGCGGGGCATGCGTTGCCGGGTCGTCGTTGACACGAACGCCGCCGGACTGCGCGTCGAACTTCGACGCAATTGGAAGCAGGCCGATCCGGAAGGGCAGCGCATCGCCACGGCTAAGGATCTGGGCAGCAACGGTCAAGCGAGCCTGGCCGTCGAGCGCGACGACTACGAGGGAACGGCGGCGATGGCCGTGGTCCTCGATGCAACGGGACGGGTGCTCGACTATCGGCCCACGACGATTGGAGAAGGGCAATGAGCATGGAATTGGATGCGCTGGACAGGCTGGCGGCGTCGGCCTTTGACGGCTACCTGGTTCGCAAAGACCTCGTACGCAAGTACTCGCGCCAGTACCCGGTGCCGACCTACGTCGTCGAGTTCCTGCTGGGCCGCTACTGCGCGAGCGTCGACGAGAACGAGATCAACGAAGGTCTGCAGATCGTCGAGAAGCAGCTGAAGGATCGCACGGTGCGCACCGGCGAGGAGGAACTGTTCAAGGCGCGAGCCAAGGAAACAGGGTCGGTCAAGCTGATCGACATCGTTCGCGCCCGGCTCGACGCGAAGAACGACTGCTACCTGGCCGAGCTGCCGAGCCTTGCGCTGCGCGATGTCCGCATCGAAGACCAGACGGTCCGCGACAACGAGCGCATGCTGACCGACGGCTTCTATGCGGAGGTGACGCTGAGCTACGACGGCGTCATTGCCCAGCAGACCGGAGGGCGGCCGTTCAAGGTGGACGCCCTGCGGCCGATCCAGATGTCGAAGTCGGATGTGCTGGATGTGCTCATGAAGGCGCGGCAGACCTTCTCTGTCGCGGAATGGATTGACTTCCTGCTGCGCTCGATCGGCCTGGAAGCGTCGGCGCTCTCAGATCGCGCCAAGAAGGTCGTCCTCCTGCGGATGGTGCCCTTCGTCGAGCGCAACTACAACATGGTCGAGCTTGGCCCCCGCGGAACGGGCAAGAGCCACCTGTTCCAGCAGATCTCACCGTACTCACACCTGATCTCCGGCGGCAAGGCGACGGTGGCGAAGATGTTCGTTAACAACTCGACGGGGCAGAGAGGCCTGGTCTGCCAGTACGACGTGGTCTGCTTCGACGAGGTATCGGGCATCTCGTTCGATCAGAAGGACGGCGTCAACATCATGAAGGGCTACATGGCGTCCGGCCAGTTCAGCCGCGGCAAGGAGAACATCCGTGCTGACGGCAGCCTCGTCATGGTCGGCAACCTGGACGTGGACGTCGAGCAGCAGCAGCGGGTGGGACATCTGCTGAGCCCGCTGCCCCCGGAGATGCGCAACGACACGGCCTTCATGGACCGCCTGCATGCCTACGTGCCTGGATGGGACTTCCCGAAGCTGAATCCCACCGAGCATGTGACCGATCATTTCGGCCTCGTCAGCGACTTCCTCAGCGAATGCTGGGACCGGCTGCGCGCTGGAAACCGTGTGTCCGTCATGCAAAGCCGGGTGCATCTCGGTGGCGCGCTGAGTGGGCGTGACATCGAGGCCGTGAACAAGACGGTCAGCGGCTTGGCCAAGCTCTTGTTCCCGGACCCCCAGATGCCAGTCTCGGACGAGGATCTCGAGTGGATGGTGCGCCTGGCGCTGGAGTCCCGTCGGAGGGTCAAGGAGCAACAGCGGCGGGTGTTCAAGAGCGAGTTCCGCAACACCCACTTCAGCTACATCCTCGGTCCCGAGGGCGTCGAGCAGTTCGTGTCAACGCCCGAACTGCATAGCGACGAGGCAATCGAAACGGACCCGCTGCCACCTGGACAGGTCTGGGGTGCGAACCCGGGATCAGGGGAAACGGGCGCAGGGCTCTACCGGATCGAAGTCACATGCGGACGAGGCAGCGGCGTCAAGATCCTCAACCAGCCCACGCCACCCGCCTTTCGCGAAAGCGTCAAGGTCGGCGAGCAGAACCTCTACACGCGTTCGAAGGAGCTTGTCGGCGACCGCAATCCGCGCGAGGAGGAGTTCTCGGTCCAGATGCGCGCGATGGACTCGGACAAGGCAGGGGCAGGCCTGGGTCTTCCCGTTCTGGTTGCCCTGTGCGGTTCGCTGCTCAACAAGAACACGCGAGGTGGAACCGTGGTCGTCGGAGCACTGAACCTCGGTGGATCCGTCGAGTTGATCCCCAACGCGGCGCGGATCGTCGAACTCGCGATCGACAAGCAAGCGCAGACGATCCTGATGCCGGTCGCTGCCCGCCGCCAGTTGAACGATTTGCCCGACGACCTGTGGACGAAGATCAGCATCGAGTTCTACAAGGACTCGGCTGACGCTGTGTTCAAGGCGCTGGTGGAGTGACGGCGCGGATCATGCGGTTTCTTCATTGCGCTGACATCCATCTTGATAGCCCGCTGCGCGGACTGGAGCGCTATGAGGGCGCGCCGGTGGAGCACGTCCGTGGCGCGACCCGAAGAGCGTTCGAGAACATGGTCCAGTGTGCGCTCCGGGAGAAGGTGGACTTCGTGGTCATTGCAGGGGACCTGTATGACGGCGATTGGCCGGACTTCAATACGGGCCTCTTCTTCGCGAAGGGGATGGCGCAGCTCGGCGAATCGGGCATTGCTGTCTATGTGGTTCGAGGGAATCACGACGCTGCGAGCAAGCTGACGCGTTCTCTTCCACTACCGAAGAATGTCCACCTGTTCCCGGACAAGGCCCCCAAGACCCTGACCGACGACAACCTCGGACTCGCGGTCCATGGGCAGAGCTTTGCGACGGCTGCCGTCCTCGATGACCTCGCCGCCGACTACCCACGCGCTGTCCCTGGCTACTTCAATCTCGGGGCGTTGCACACGTCGCTAACTGGGAGGCCCGGCCACGACAACTACGCGCCAACCAACGAGCTGATCCTCAAGTCCAAGGGCTATGACTACTGGGCATTGGGTCATGTCCACGCGCGGGAGATCGTGTCTCGCGATCCCTGGGTGGTGTATCCCGGCAATCTGCAAGGGCGGCATATCAGGGAGCAGGGGGCAAAGGGCTGCGAACTCGTCACCGTCGATGACGGCAGCATCACCACGGAGTCAGTAGCGCTCGATGTCTTGCGCTGGAGCGAGATTGCTATCGACGTGGGCGGGATTCCGGACCTCGACGCGCTACTTGACCGCGCAGCAGCAGACATGAGGACTGAGCTTTCCAAAGCCGATGGACGGATCGTCGGGGTGCGCCTACGGTTGCACGGCGCGGGCGCTGTGCACCGCGAGGTGTCCGCCCGGCCAGAGGTGATCGCCGAACAGTTCCGAGCCGTCGCGCTGGACGCGTCGGGCGGAAACGCCTGGGTGGAGAAGGTCGATCTCCGTGTTCGTCCCCCGTTCGAGGTCGATCGATACGCCGCTGGCGATGATCCGGTTGCCCTTCTCGTCAGGGAGATCAAGGCGCTGGCACAAGATCAGGGAACACTGACTTCGTTTGCGAACGATGCCCTGAGAGAGCTGAAGCAGAAGCTTCCTGCCGAGCTGAGCCAGGACGAGGAGCTGCGGCTCGACGCACCGGACGTCCTCAGCGAGCTTCTGCGTGACGCCGAGGGTGAGCTGCTGGCGCGCCTCACGGGTCAAAAGGGCGCCCAGTGAAGTTTGCGCGTCTGTACCTGAAGGCATTCGGCCCGTTCAGGGACCGCGTCATCGAGCTCCCCACGGGCGCCGGCAACGACTTTCATGTGATCTTCGGACCTAACGAGGCTGGCAAGTCCACGATCCTCCGCGCGGTCACCGGCTTCCTGTTCGGCATTCCGGAGCGGACGGGCGATGCTTTTCTCCACGACTACAACGCCCTGCGGGTGGGCGCCACTCTGCTGCTTCCGGACGGAAGTCGATCGTCGGCAATGCGTCGGAAGGCGCGCAAGGTGACGCTCTTTGCCGTTGACGAAGCTACGGGTGCCGAGATTACGGAGCGGCCACTGCCGGAAAGCGCTGCGTCCGACTTGGTTGGCGGGCTCGACCTGAGCCTCTACCAGAACCTGTTTGGATTGGACCTCAACGGCCTGGTCGCTGGAAGCGAGGAATTGCTGCGCGGCGAGGGAGAGGTGGGACGCAGCTTGTTTCAGGCGGCTGCCGGCCTCGCAAGCCTGCGTACCGTCATCGCGGACCTGGACGAGGAAGCAGCAGCCATATTCAAGGCTCGTGGTTCCACCGGGCGCCTGAACCGCGCGCTGAGCGAGCTCGACGAGCAAAGGCGAGTTCTTAAGGACGCGACGGTTCGCACCTACGTCTGGGAGACGGCGGAGCGCGAGCACCGGCAGGCCGAACTGAAGCACCAACAGCTGCGTGAGGCGCTCAAGGACAAGCGGTCGGAGCAACAACGTCTACAGCGTATCCGCGCGAACCTGCCATTGCTTGCTGAACGCGCGGCCAAGCAAGAGGAGGCGGAGAGTCTTGCGCACATTCCGCTGCTCCCATCCGAGGCGCCCCAGCTGCGCGCGGCCGCGCAGGAGCGTCTTCGCAGTGCGGAAGACGCCAAGCAGGCGGCCGAGGCCCGATTGGCGCAGCTCAAGACCGCCGCGGCGGGCCTGATCGTCCGTGAGAGCGTCCTGGAGCATGGGAGCGCCATCGAGCAGGTGTTTCATGCGATCGATGGATATCGCGCGGCGCGCGACTCCCTACCGCGTCTGGTTCGCCAACGTACCGACTTGTCGGAAACGATCCGGAAGTTGCTCGCGGAAGTCGGATCGCAATGCGACGTCGCCCAGGCTTCCGGGCTGTTGCCGGCGGAAACGCTGGTCGCTCGCGTGCAGTTCCTCATCGATGAGCATGGGCGCCTTACGGATCGTGATGAGCAGCTTGACGTACAGATTCGCACCAAGGAAGCGGCGATCGAGCGCTTGAAGGATCGTCTCGCCTCCCTGCCGGAGTCCGCACGGGTAGACGAGTTGGAGACGTCTCTGGCGAGCGTTGCGAACGTGGCTGATCTCGAAGCGCGCCGGCGGAAGCTCGACCAGGAAATCGCCGACCAGGAGGGACGGCTACAACGCGAGGCGGCGTCGTTGTGGACAGGTCCGCTGGCGGAACTCGTGGTGCTCACGGTTCCGTTGGCTGAAGTGGCAGGCGCATTTGAAAGCGAGTTCGCCGCCCTTGCGCAAGAGGAACGCCTGGTTGCGGAGAAGGAGGTGACGCTCACCCGCGATCTCGACGATCGCCGCCGTGAACTCAAGGTACTGGCCGCCACGGGTGAGGTGGTCACGCAAGCGGAGGTTGTCGCATCGCGAGTCGAGCGCGATCGCAAGTGGACTGACTTGCGCCGCACCCATCTCGATGGAGATTCCCAGTCAGCCTCGAAGGAAGCCGGCTATCTGCCACCGCAGGCCCTTGCGTCTGCGTTCGAGGCGGCGATCAGGGAAGCCGACCGTCTGGCCGACCTGCTCCGCGCGGATACCGAGCGAGCGACGACCCTGGAGGCGACGCGACAGCGTATTGCCGACATGCAGGCCGAGATGCAGCGAAACGAGGATCAGCGGGAGCGCCTTGCTGGCAAGCGGCGTGACCTGCAGCATCGATGGGAAGCCCTCGTCGCGCCTCTTCGTCGGTCCGACCTCCCGCCGGCCGCCCTTCGGGAATGGTTGTCTCGTCACCAGCGACTGGTCGAGCGACACGGGGATCTCGAGAGTCTGCGAGCTGATCGCGGAGCGGTCGATACCGATATCACCCGAGCCCGCAACCTTCTGGATACGGCGCTGCTGGCAGGTGGACTGGCTGTCTCGACTCCCGACGAATCCGCCGCCGGTGCGTTTGCGCGCGCTCAACAAGCAGTCAATGCAGCCCGAAAAGCACGAGCAGATCGCGATTCGGTTACCGAGCAGATTCAAGCGGGGACGGCCGAGCTTCGGGATTTCCAGAAGCAACGACAACAGACGGCAGGAAGGCTCGCCGAGTGGAAGCTGAAGTGGGGTGTGGCGGCAGAGGGCCTTCGCCTGACGAAGGAAGCGGTTCCCGCTGAAGCCAAGACGCGGCTGGATCAGTTCTCCCGGTTGTCCGCTGCGTTGACGGAGTTGAGCGATCTCCTTGCGGACTCCAGTGAGCATGAGTCCGTTGTGAGAGGCTTTGAAACTAAGGTTTCCGACATCGCCCGCGCCGTCGCCGAAGCGGCAGAAGGGCAGAGTCCGGACAACGTCGCCGAGCGACTGTACGGGGCGCTGGGCGATACGCGGAGTGCAGATTCGAGCCGGCAACAAGTTGTCAACGACATTGAACGCGAGACCCGGACAACCTCGGAGGCGGACGTCGCCGCCGCGCAAGCGCGGAACGCGCTGAACGAACTTGTTCAGCAAGCCGGTTGCCAGACAACGGAACAGCTGCCCGAGATTGAAGGCAGGGCAGCCAGAAAGCAAAGCCTGCAACAACGACTACACGAGATCGACGAGCAGCTCGTGCAGCAGAACGCCCGGCAAGTCGACGCCGTGCTACAGGAGGCAGGCCAATTGACGCTTGATAGCGTCGCCCGACAGATCGCGGACACTGGAACCGAGATCGAAGACTTGGAGCGCCAAGTCGAAGCCGGGCAAGAGACTTTGTTCAGCGCGAAGCAACGCCTTGACGCAATCGATGGAGGAACAGCTGCCGCGGAAGCGCAGCAGGCGACGCAGTCGATTGCGGCGCGCATCGCCAAGGAGGCACGTACCTATGCCCGCGCACGACTGGCCAGTGCCATGCTTAACCGGGTCGGGCAGCTCTACCGGGAACAGCACCAAGGCCCGCTGTTGGAGCGTGCCGCTGAGGTATTCGCCCGCATTACCTTGGGCAGCTTCTCGGGTCTAACAGTCGATTACGAGGACGATCGCCAAGTGCTACTTGGCATACGTCCAGATGCGGCACGCGTTCCTGTCACCGGGATGAGCCAGGGGACGCGAGACCAACTATTCCTCTCGCTGAGGCTGGCCGCAATCGAACAGCACATCGAGGGGCGGGGTCCGTTCCCGGTCATTGTTGATGATCTCCTGGTGCAGTTCGACGACGATCGCGCCCTGGCGACGCTTGAGGTGCTTAGTGAGCTGAGCGCGAAGACGCAGGTGCTGTTCTTCACGCACCACAAGCATCTGGTCGAGCTCGCGGAGGCATCGCAGCTTGCGGCGGCAATCTCAGTGCAGCGGCTGTGACCGGACTTACGTCGACGCGGCAATTCCTGGGGCGATGCGCCAGGAGATCGGGTTGGCATTTGGACCCTCTGCAGCGATGTGAAAGCCATAGCACTGTGTGCCGGCGAGTGACTCGGGGAGCAAGACGTTGCGATTGACTTCAATCAGTGTTCGGAACTTCCGATCCATCAAGGCGGCCGAGAAGATTCGCCTGGAGGCACTTCAAGCCTTCGTCGGCGAAAACAACTGCGGCAAGTCAAACCTACTGCGTGCCGTTGAATGCTTCTTATCGTCCGGTGCTGGCGGGGTAGAGCCGTCTGATTTCAACGACCAGAGCCAACCCGCAAGCATCGAATGCGAATTCACAGGGCTCTCGGTCGCGGAGCGGAAGAAGCTGCGGCCGTACCTACTCGGTGGCGATCGCGTGGTGTTGCGCAAGGAACTCAAGGTTCTCGTGGACGCGGCGCGTGGCAAGTCGACCGTCAAGGCCGAATATCACGGCTATCAGGCTGAGCCCAAGGAGTTCCATCTTTCCTTGAGAAAGATCGAAGAGAAGGGCGGTCGGCCGGACTGGGTAAAACTTGCCGAAGAGGGGGGCTTTCTCGAGTATGCGAAGACTGACGATGGAAAGGTTAACAAGACGAGCTACAAGGCGGGCCTGGAGCGCCATCTGAAGGAGAACGAGGTTGAGTATGACGAGCCGATCCTCGGCGAGACACAGGCGCTCGGCATTCCCCAGAATCTGCTGAGCGCATTGCCGGAGTTCTATCTGCTTCCGGCAATTACCGACTACTCAACCGAGATCGATCGGCGCTCATCGTCGACGGTGTTCCGCAAGCTCATGGCCGATCTCTCGGAGCGGCTATTGCGGGTCGATCCCCGCTATCACGAGATCGATGATGCGCTCAAACGGGTACGAGCGTTGCTCAATGTGTCCTCGGAGGCGGGGGCTCCCGCGCGCCTTACTGCACTCGCTGACGTCGAAACCAAGCTGCGTGACGCCGTAAAGAGCCTCATGCCATCGGTGAAGGCGGTAGGCCTGAGTATCGAAGTGGAGGAACCGAAGGACATTTTTTCAAGAGGAGTGGCCATTAGCGTCGACGATGGCGTCGTAACGGACGTGCTCAACAAGGGCCATGGTCTGCAGCGGAGCTTGGTCTTCGCGCTCCTTCAGATGCTGATTCAGTCTGGCCGCGAGAACGGAGCGGCGGACGCTCGGCCGATAATTCTGGCCATCGAGGAGCCGGAGCTATACATCCACCCGCACTCGCAGCGACTCATCTTCGGTGTTCTCAAGGCCTTCGCCGGCGTGAAGGACGGAGGTGAGAATGTAAGTCCGGACCAGGTCCTTTACTCAACGCATTCTCCGGCCTTCATTGAGATCGGCAACTATGAGCGTGTTGCCGTTCTTCGCAAGGTTGACAGCGACACGGGCACGACAGTGCATCAATGTGATGCAGGTGTGCTTGGTTCCATGGAGGAAAAGAAGGGCTTCAAGCTGCTGACGAGCTTTGGCCTGAAGCACAACGAATTGTTTTTCGCACGAGACGCCGTTTTGGTGGAAGGTCCGGAGGATGAAATCGGCGTGATCGCAACCGCACGCAAGCTAGGTCGCATTAAGGACTTGCCCGATGAGATTGGGCTTTCGATTGTGGTGACGGACGGCAAGGGCGACGTGGCGAAGTTTCAGAAAGTGCTCAACGCTTTCGGATTTCGCTACGGCGTGTTGCTGGAGCTCGATGGCAAGCCGGAAGACGACAAGCAAACGGCACCGATTCTTGAAAACCTCAATGGCAATCGGATCGCGAAGGTCGCTGGCCGTCTGGAGGACTTACTTGGAGTTGGCCGGCACTTCGATGACCAGCGGCATGCGAAGGAATTCTTTTCGGATCCAGTCAACATAAATGCGGATATGGAGGCCCTGGTCGCTGCGCTTCTGCCACCCCCTTAGGGCTTGACCTGAGAGGCCTGGGCGGCTGCCCGTTTGCACGCTCGCGCTCGCCCATGATGTGTCCGCGTAATTGTGGAGTAGATTGATCTGATGAACTGGAGTCCGAGGACCGTCCCGGAGCGAGTGCGCGAATTCCTTGCGAGCCTTTGCGCGCAGGTGCGGTTGGCTCTTGCCGTCGGGATCCCGGAAGAGGACGCGCGCGAGGCGAAGCGCCTCGGCGATCCGGATTTCGATGCTTGGCTGCATGGCGACCCGTCGGTGACGAGGAGCCCGGCGAGCCGATACGGCGACAAGAGTCCTGGGTACGTCACAGGAAACGGTCTTGGCAGCATGGAGATCGGTGCGGCCGACGATTGAACGCCGCGCTGCGCTACGGCTTCCCCCTGGCTTTTTCGTTCTTGGTCGATGGACCAGAATCGGACATGCGGGAGGACTGACTCGGAGATGCGGCCGGTGACGCAGCTTGCGGTTTCGGTCTGGCGACAGGCACGCCGTCCTTCCCGAAGTGCCATTCGCCGATCGGCTCGACCTTGCGCGGCGTACCAAGGTCGGGCTGACTCGCGTTGGCCCCGACGGTGTCCCAGACGGCCTGGTTCCCGCCGTGGTTGGGGCTGACCTTGCCGATGCGCACGGAGGCCTTGTAGCTCTCGCTGAGCGTTCCGGCGTCCTGCGACACCTGTGTGCGCCCCTTGTCGATCCTGGCTGCCGTCTCGGCTTCACCAGCGCTGAGGCGACCTGCCAGGTCGTTCCCGACGGGTCGGCCGGGGACGGCGTGCTGCCGACTCTGGCGCGCGCGGATCTCTGCCTCGTTGGTCGCGGTCTGCTGGCTGAGCGAGCCGCTGTCATTCGACCGCGCGCGGTCGTCGTATTGCTCCCGCAGCGACGAATCGGGCCAGCCCATCGTTTCGGGCAGTGGCCTCGAAGGAGCCAGCGGGTTGTCGATGGGAACATAGCCGGTGGCCGAACTGCCACCGCGGGCGTACGAGTAGGCGATCTCGGTTACGGCCCGCTGCAGCTTGATCGGGTCTTCCTCGCGCAGAAGCCCGCGCTCGGCGAGACGCTGTGCCGCGTAGTTGGTGAAGTCGGTCTGCGTGCCGCTACTCCACTCGCGCATGAACTGCGCCGTACGGGCGAGTTCGCGCGCTTGGACATAGGCGCTGTCGCTTGAGGTTTGTCGCTCCATCGCCTCGCGAGCGGAGGAGTCGTAGCCGGCGGTCGATGTCGTACGGCTGCTGCGCGCCCACTGGTAGGCATCGGAGGACCTGAAGTCCTTTACCAAGGCGCTCGCCTCGGTGAGTTGTGAGCTTTCGACCGCCTTGCGAGCGTAGTCGTAGGCGCTCTGCAGGCGCTGTTGGTCCACTTTGCGGCCTTCGAACGACATCTGGCCGCCGATCTCGGTCAGCGGGATCTTCGCGCCGGCGGACGCCGCGGCGGCGATGCTCTTGCCGACCGTCGAGTCCTCGCTCAGCCCCAGCTTGCGGTTCACGTCCTTAGCCACCGAGCTCAGCGTCTGCAGCTGTGTCGAGGTGGACCCGCTGTCCGACGTGGCCGTGGCGCCCGATCTCTGCTGCGACCGCTCGTAGCCCTCCTGGATGGCGAGCGCGCGGGTCAGCGCGGTGGCCTGGCTGCGCTGCATGGCCTCGCGTTCGGTGCGCGCCAGCGTCTCGGCTTCGCGTGCGCTTTCGCCGAGGGCGTTCGCCTGACGTTCGGTGAAGATGAAGGTGCTGGCCAGGCGGCTCAGGTTGGCCTGGTAGCGGAAGACGCCGGCGTCCGGGCCGCTGCCCTGGATGGTGCTGCCGTACGCGTCGCTCGTGGTCGACATGAAAGCGGACGTGCGCGTCGGCGCCAGTTGCTGCTGGTCCATCGAGACAGCGTTCTGGGTGATGCTGCCCTTCGATGCGGCCGCCGCTTCGCTGGACGCCGCCGACTGGACGGCAGCGACGCCGGTCACCGCCTGGAACGCCACTTCGCCGCCCTTGATGATGGCGGTGGCGATGATCGGGATCGAGATCACCATGTAGCCGGCGATGGCCTGGTCGGAGACGGCGCCGCTGTAGATGCTGGCGGCGGTTTCCAGTGCGAGGCCCTGGGCGACGGTGCCCATCTTCGCTGCGGCTTCGAGGTTGCGCGCGCTGGCCAGCGTGGCGACGTAGTTCAGGATCGCGTAGAGCGGCGGCCAGAGCTGGATCCACACGAGGCTCATCGCGAAGCTCTTGATGGCCATCGCGAGCCCGCGGCCCTGGGCGAGCAGGAACAGCAGGAACACGAACGGGAACACCGCGTAGACGACGGCCTCGATCACGTTGCGCACCAGCGGCAGCGCCTGCTCGGCGATCTTGCCCATGGTGAGGAACGCGGAGTTCACCGATGCGGTGGCGTTGGCGCGCGCGGTGGCGATCATCAGCGCCGCCGGGTCGTTGAGCTTCTGGCCGGCGAGGCTGCGGGCGTCCTGCACCAGGTTGATCATGATGTTCTGGCGCAAGAGGTCCGCAGCGCCCTGGGCGGCGGTGGCGATCTTCGTCTTGTAGTAGGCCTGCTCGATCTGCGCGTCGATGGCCGTGAGGGCGGCGGCTGGGTCAAGCGTGGGGTTCATCTGGAAGGCGAGGATCGATCGCGCGTGCGCCACTTCGGCCGGCAGGCGGGCGGCGAGGTAGGTGTAGGCGTTCGGGCAGGTGTCGACCTGCACCGGGTTGCCGTAGGTGGTGAAGCGCGCCGGGTTCGGCGCGCCCATCAGCGACCAGATGTCGGTGCTGCGTGCGAACGCGGCCGGGTCGATGGTGCCGTCCTGCAGGTCGTAGACGGTGCAGTTGTGGACGAAGGCGATGAGGTCGGTGCGCAACTGCGGATCGGCCACGTTCGCGGCACGCGAGGCCTGGATCAACCGGTTGCCGAACATCACGCCGTTCTTCTGGTACGCGAGTTCGCCCGGGAGCTGCGCATTGGTGGCCGGGATGACCTGGAAGGCGGTCTCGAAGAACCGCGTCATCACGTCGCCCACCCTGCTGGTGGCGTGCCCGAAGAAGGCCACGCCAATCGGCACGTTGCCCACCGCTACGGGCGGCTGGCTGCCGAGCTTGTCGACGATCACCACGGTCGACTTGGGCAAGAAGAGCGCGTAGTAGACGAGCAGGAAGCCCATCAGCCAGCCCCAGCCGTGGAACTTGCCGGGGGTGAAGAGCCCGGCGAATGCCGCCACCAGCACGCCGGTGACGGCGATCGTCTTGATGAGGCCGAAGTAGTCCGCCCCGCCCATGATGGCGGCGATGGCGTTGAAGACCCCGGTCAGGGTGTCGACGTTGCCGTAGGCGTAGATCTCGAACATGCGG
>JAANMX010000996.1_pt1 | contig 34506 bp, 31 predicted proteins | sample 7279681 | NCBI WGS metagenome assembly JAANMX01 (sample SAMN14094542, study PRJNA606508) | bioreactor metagenome | isolation source: A lab-scale SPAN reactor treating ammonium-rich wastewater day 351 | place: Ireland: Galway | collected 2018-01-01 | reverse complement strand
CCTACTCGTAGCGCAGCGCCTCGATCGGGTCCTGGCGGGCGGCCTTGAGGGCGGGCCACAGGCCGAAGGCGATGCCGACCGCCGTCGAGACGCCGAAGCCGAGGCCGATCGACCACGCGGGCGCCGCCGCCTCGAACTCGAAGGCGACCCGCGCCAGCAGCGCGACGCCGAGCCCGAACGCGATGCCGAGCGCGCCGCCGACGCCGGTGAGCGTCACCGCCTCCAGCAGGAACTGGACGGCGATGTCGCGCCGCGTCGCGCCCAGCGCCTTGCGGATGCCGATCTCGCGGGTGCGCTGGGTGACGTTGACCAGCATGATGTTCATCACGCCGACGCCGCCGACCAGCAGCGCGATGCCGGCGATGACCAGCATCGCCGCCGCGACGCCGCCGGTGATCTGCTGGAAGTTCTGCAGGTTGCCGACGCTCGTGAAGAGCGCGAAGTCGTTGTCCTGGCCGGGCCGCAGGCCGCGCCGCGCGCGCAGGATCGCGGTGCCCTCCTCGATCAGCGCGTCGAAGTCCTCGGGCCGCCGCGGCACCGTCGCGATGTGGATGGTGTCGCCGCCGCCGTTCTTGACCTGCGGGAACTGCTCGTCGAAGGCGCTGATCGGGATCGCCACCTGGTTGTCCTGGCTGCCGCCGAGGAAGCTGCCCTTGCGCTCGAAGACGCCGATCACCCGGTAGGCGCGGCCGGCCACGGTGATCTCCTGGTCGATCGGGTCGCGGTGCGGGAACAGCGCGTCGACCACGTCGCCGCCGATCACGGCCACGGCCGCCGCGTGGCGCACGTCGGGCTCGCCGATGAAGCGGCCGTCTTCGACGAAGTGGCTGTTGGCCTGCGGGTACTCGTGGGCCGCGCCGAAGACGACGGGCTGGTTGGCCTCTTCGCGGCCGGCCTTGACGACGGCGCCGCCGAACAGGTAGCGCTCGGGCGACACCGCGCCCACGTAGCGCGAGAGGCGGCGGATCGCCTCGGCGTCCTCGATCGTCAGGTCGCGGCGGTTGCGCTGTTCCTCGGGGATCTGGTCGGGCCCGCCGAAGCGCGGCTCCCACTTCTGGAACTGCACGAGGTGGGTGCCGAACGAGGTGAAGGCGGCCGTGATGCGGTTGTTGAAGCCGACCACGAAGCTCACCATCATGATGACGGTCGCGACGCCCGCCATCACGCCCAGCAGGGTGAGGAACGTGCGCAGCTTCTGGGTGCGCATCGCGTCGAGCGCGAAGCCGACGTTCTCGCGCAGGTTGAAGGCGACCCGGCGGCCCATATCAGGCCTCGCTCCGCAGCGCGTCCACCGGCGGCAGGTTGCTGGCCTGGCGCGCCGGCCAGTAGCCGGCCAGCAGCCCGACGACCAGCGACAGCGCGAGGCCCAGCGCGGCGATCGGCGGCGTCAGCGCGGCCGGGAACGACAGCCCGTTGCGCACGCCGAAGGCCATCACCACGCCGACGCCGATGCCCGCGACGCCACCGAGCAGCGACAGCAGCGACGCCTCGAGCAGGAACTGGCGGCGGATGTCGCGCTTGCGCGCGCCGAGCGCCAGCCGCACGCCGATCTCGCGGGTGCGCTCGACGACCGCGACCAGCATGATGTTCATGATCACGATGCCGCCGACGCCCAGCGACACGGAGGCGATCAGCAGCGTCAGCAGGAACGTCGCGGCGGAGATCTGGCGCCAGAGCTGCTGCAGGTTCTCCGCGGTGACGACGCCGAAGGGGTCGGGCGCCCGGAACGAGGTGTGGCGCAGCGCGCGCAGCACGCCGCGCGCCTCGTCGACGGAGGCCTCGAGCCCCGGCACGCCGCCGCGCGCGCGCATCAGGATGTCGATCGAGTCGCGGCTGCCGAACTGGCGGCGGTAGGCCTGGAAAGGAACGTACACCTCGGCGTCGCGGCTCTGGCCGAGCGTGCGGCCCTGGCGGGCGATCAGGCCGATCACGCGGTACGCGCGGCCGCCGACCAGCAGCTCGCGGCCGATCGGGTCGAGGTGGGGGTAGAGCTCGTCGCGCACGTCGGCGCCGATCACGGCCACCGCCTGGGCCGTGTCGTCCTCCGCGTCGGTGAAGTAGCGGCCGGCGACGACGTCGAGCCGCACCAGCGGGCCGTAGACCGCGCTGGTGCCGTGGACCTGGACGCCGCCGAGCCGGCGGTCGCGGAAGCGGACCGCCGTGCGGCTCGAGGCCTCGGCGGCGATCGACTCGGAGTGGCGCAGCAGCTCCTTCAGCTTCAGGTACTCGTCGTAATCGATGTCCTTGCGCTTGAGCGCGTCGAGGAACTCCTCGCGGCCGCGGATGATGCCGAACTTGGTCAGCACCCAGACGTCGGGCGCCAGCTGGATCACCCGCTCCTGGACGTAGGCGTTGAGCCCGTTGATGACGGCGATCACCCCGGTCAGGGTGCCGACCCCGATGATGATGCCGAGCAGCGTCAGGAAGCTGCGCAGGCGATGGGCCGAGATCGCCCGCAGCGACTCGCGCAGCAGCTCGCGGAGGTCCATGCCTCGCCTCGCGGCCTTCCTAGACCTGCGGCTCCTTCGGCTTCTCCTCGACGACGGCGTCGCCCGGGTTCAGCGTGCGCAGCGCCCGGAACGGGCCGGCGACGATCGACTCGCCGCCCTTCAGGCCCCCGGTCACCTCGATCGCCATCTCGCCGAGCAGGCCGGTCTCGATCTCGCGGAACGCGACCTTGCCGCCGTCGACGACGTAGACGCCCTCGACTTCCTTGCGCGGGCCCGTGCGCTTCTCGCCAGGCTTGCTCTCCTCGTCGCGCAGGACCAGCGCCTGGATCGGCACCGTCAGCGCGCCGGCGCGGAATCCGGTCAGCACGTCGGCCTGCACCGACAGCCCCGGCTTGATGCCCTCGGGCGGGTCCTGGATCTGCACCTTGACCAGGAACTTGATCGCCTCGTTCTGGGCCGTCGTGCCCGCCGTGCGCTGGATCGGGCTGCTGCCGACCTCCGTCACCACGCCGTCGAACGTGCGATTGGGGTAGGCGTCGATCCGCACCCGCGCCTGCTGCCCCACCTTGACGGCAGGGATCGAGGTCTCGTCCACCTCCAGCTCCGTCTCGACGACCGACATGTCCGAGATCTGCAGCAGCACGGTGCCCGGGCTGTTCTGGATGCCGATCACCGCGACCTCGCCCTCCTCGACGCGGCGGGCGGTGACGATGCCGTCCATCGGCGAGCGCACCGTGGTCTTGGCGACCAGGTCCTGGGCGCTCTCCAGCGAGGCGCCCGCCTGCTCCACCCTCCGCTCGAGCGCCAGCACCGAAGCCCGCGTGGTGGCCGCGGTCGTGCGTGCCCGCTCGAGGTCCGCGGACGGGAGAATGCCGGCGTCGTGGTTGCTGCGCGCCCGCTCGAGGTCGGCGTCGGCGAGCTGCGCCTGGGCCCGCGCCGACTCCAGCTCGCGAGAGAGGGCCGCCCGCGCCAGCTCGTTGCTGCGGGCATTGGCGCGCGGGCTGACCGGGTCGATCTGGAGCAGGAACTGCCCCTTCTTGACGCGATCGCCTTCTTCGACCGCGAGGGCCACCACCTGGCCGGCGATGGTGGCCGAGATGTCGACCTTCTTCTGGGCCTGGACCCGGCCGTTGGCCGAGACCTTCGCCTGCAGGTCCTCGCGCCCGACCTTGGCGAGCTGGACCTCGGTGGGCTGCGGCCCCCGGTTGCGGGCCATCAGGCCGCCCAGCCCGGACAGCACGACGACGGCGATCACGGCGACGCGACGGCGCTTCATGGGGGCCTCGAACCGGGAAATGGCCGCCCGAGCGGACGGGCCACGCTCAACCGCTTGTACGAGTCGCCCGTCCCGGTTGTTCCGGCCCGCGTGCGCGGCGCCAGGCCCCGGGGGCGACGCCGACCTCGCGCTTGAACGCGCGGGAGAACGCGGCCTCGCTCTCGTAGCCGACCTCGAGCGCGATCTCGACGACCTTGGCCGCCGTGTCGCGCAGGCGCCCGGCGGCGAGCTGCATGCGCCAGCGCGTCAGGTACTGCATCGGCGGCTGGCCGATGAAGTGGACGAAGCGCTCGTGCAGCGCCGAGCGCGAGAGCCCCGCTGCATCGCCCAGCTTCTCGAGCGTCCACGGGTCGCCCGGACGCTCGTGCAGCAGCGCCAGGGCACGGCCCACGGCCGGGTCGCGCAGGCCGGCCAGCCACCCGGTCTCCTCGGCCGGCAGCGAGTCGACGTGGCGGCGCAGCACCTCGACGAACAGCATCTCGCTCATCCGCTCGAGCACGGCCTCGCCGCCGGCGCGTCTTTCGCTCGACTCGTCGGCGACGGCCCGCAGCAGGGCCCCGACCCAGGACCCCGCCCCCAGCGTGGAGCCGGACACGCGCAGCACCCGCGGCAACGCCGCCAGCAGCGGGTTGAACGGGCGCGAATCGAGGCCGAGGAAACCGCACACCAGGGTCGCGGACTCGCCGCCCGCGTCGCCGCGCCCGGTGCCCGGCCGCACCGTGGTGCCCGACACGGTCAGCGCATACGGGAGCTGGGGCGGGCGCGGCGCGAAGAAGAGCTCGCGGTCGTCCGCCCCGCGCAGGCCGGGCGCGCTCGACAGCACGTGGGCGTCGCCCTGCGGGAACAGGATCACGTCGCCGGCCTCGAGCCGCAGCGGCGGCTCGCCCACGAGCGCCCCGTAGCAGGAACCCGCGACGACGCCGTGGAACTCGATCATGTGCTCGGCGCCGGGCAGGATCGCGGGCAGGATCTCGCGCGCGGGCGGGGCTTCGGCCACCCAGGGCGCGGCTCCTTCGACGTGATAGAAGAGCGCGCCGCGCAGGCGCACGGCACGCAGCAGGTCGGACAGCGTGTCCCCGCTCACAGCCACCACCTCGTTGTGGACGATCGGGCAAGTGTTGGCGACGCCCGGCCATACGTCAACCGCTTCGAAGGCGGATCTTCGCGGTGTTCCAAGGCAAGGAGATCCGAGAAGATGAACGCGCTTTCCGCCCCCGCCCCCGACCTGGCCGCCATCAAGACGCGCCAGCACGCGACCTGGTCCGCCGGCGACTTCGGCCGCATCGGCGTCCGTTTGCAGAGCGTCGGCGAGTCGTTGTGCGAGGCGGTCGACCTGCAGGCCGTCGACCGCGTGCTCGACGTGGCCGCCGGCAACGGCAACGCCTCGCTGGCCGCCGCCCGCCACTTCGCGGACGTGACCTCGACCGACTACGTGCACGCGCTGCTGGTCCAGGGCCGCGTCCGCGCCGAGGCGGACCGGCTGCCGATCACGTTCGAGATCGCGGACGCCGAGGCGCTGCCATTCGCCGACGGCTCGTTCGACGTGGCGCTCTCGACCTTCGGCGTGATGTTCGCGCCCGACCAGGCGCGCGCTGCGGCCGAACTGCTGCGCGTGGTGCGCCCGGGCGGCAGGATCGGGCTCGCCAACTGGACGCCGTCCGGGTTCATCGGCGGCCTGTTCGACCTGATGGCCACCTTCGTGCCCCCGCCCGCGGGCCTGCGCTCGCCGATGGAGTGGGGCACGGCCGGCCGGCTCGAGGAGCTGTTCGGGGAGCACGCCGCCGAGATCCGGGCGACGCCCCGCACCTACACCTTCCGCTACCGCTCGGCCGAGCACTGGATCGAGGTGTTCCGCAACTGGTACGGCCCCACCCACAAGGCCTTCGCGGCGCTCGACGAGCCCGGCCGCGAGGTGCTGCACGCCACGCTGCTCGAGTTCCTCGGCCGCTGGAACCGCGCCGGCGACCGCGCGCTGTGCATCCCCGCCGAGTACCTGGAGGTGGTCGTCGTCCGCTAGTGGGGCGGGTGTACACTCGCGGCGCTCGCCCACTCATCCAAAAAGGGGAACGCCATGCCGAACCGACGGCCGTACGCGACGCGCGGGCTCGCCGCGCTCGCCGCCTTCGCCCTGCTGGCTCCCGCGGGATACGCCCAGGCCCCGGAGCCCACGCCCACCCCCGAGGTTCCGAAGCTGCTCGAGGAGGTCACGGTCACCGCCCAGAAGCGCGAGGAGAACATCCAGGACATCCCGCTCTCCGTCACCTCGCTCGACGCCGACAAGCTGTCGCTGCTCTACGCGGGCGCGGCCGACGTCAAGGCGCTCTCGGCGCGGGTGCCGAGCCTGCTGCTCGAGTCCTCGTTCGGCCGCGCCTTCCCCCGCTTCTACATCCGCGGGCTGGGCAACACCGACTTCGACCTCAACGCCTCGCAGCCGGTGTCGATGATCGTCGACGAGATCGTGCTCGAGAACCCGGTGGTCAAGGGCAAGCCGCTGTTCGACCTGCAGCGCACCGAGGTGCTGCGCGGGCCGCAGGGCTCGCTGTTCGGCCGCAACACGCCGGCGGGCATCGTCAAGTTCGAGACCGTCAAGCCCTCGCGCGAGCTCGACGGCTTCGCGCGCGTCTCGTACGGGACCTACGACAACGTCGACTTCAAGGGCGCGGTCGGCGGGCCGCTGTCCGACACGGTGTCGGCGCGCGTCTCGCTGCTCTACCAGCAGCAGTCGGACTGGATCGAGAACACCTTCACGGGCGAGGAGAACGCGCTCGGCGGCCACGACACCTGGGCGTTCCGCGGCCAGCTCCTGTGGGAGCCGAACGAGCGCTTCAGCGCGCTGCTCAAGGTGGACGGCTGGAGCCTCGACGGCACCGCCCGCATCTTCCGCGCCAACATCCTGCAGAAGGGCAGCAACGACCTCGTCTCCGGCTACCGCCAGGACCAGGTGGCGCAGGACGGGCTCAACGAGCAGGACATCGACGCCTTCGGCGGCGCGCTGAAGGTCGAGTACGACATGGGCGAAGCGACGCTGACCTCGATCACGGGCTTCGAGACGCTGGAGATGTACAGCCGCGGCGACATCGACGGCGGCTTCGGCGCCGTCTTCGCTCCGCCTTCGGGGCCGGGCCTGATCCCGTTCCCCTCCGAGAGCGCGGACGGGCTGCCCAAGCTCGACCAGTTCACCCAGGAGCTGCGCGTCGCCAGCAAGCCGGGCGGCGAGTGGGACTGGCTGGTCGGCGCCTACTACTTCAAGGAGGAACTGAAGGCCGAGACCTTCAGCTACGCCTCGCTGGCGCCCGGCAACCCGCAGGACGGTTACGCGTTCCAGACCCAGGACGCGAAGTCGTGGGCGCTGTTCGCCTCGCTCGACTACCACCCGAGCGAGCGGCTGTCGCTCAAGGGCGGGCTGCGCTACACGACCGACGAGAAGGAGTTCAGCGCGGAGCGCCCGGACCCGACCTTCCAGCTCCCGACGACGCGGCCGATCGAGGTGGCGACCGACGCCGACCTCGTCACCTGGGACTTCGCGGCGACGTACGAGGCGAACGAGAACGTGAACCTCTACGGCCGCGTCGGCACCGGGTTCCGCGCGCCGTCGATCCAGGGCCGCATCCTCTTCTGCGCCGACTTCGAGGGCGGCGTCAACCCGGCGACCAACTGCGTCTCCGTCGCCGACGAGGAGAAGCTGACCTCGTTCGAGGTCGGCGTGAAGACCCGCGTCTCCGACAAGGTCCGCTTCAACGTGGGCGGCTTCTACTACACCGTCGACGGCCAGCAGATCGTGGCGGTCGGCGGCCAGTTCAACACCGCGACCCTGCTCAACGCCGACAAGACGAAGGGCTACGGCCTCGAGGTCGACCTCGACTGGGCGCCGGCGGCGGAGTGGCTCGTCACGCTCGGCGGCTCGTACAACAAGACCGAGATCGACGACCCGCGGCTGTCGGTCGCGGCCTGCGGCGGCGGCTGCACGGTGCTCGACCCGGTGGCGAACGGCCTGGCCAGCGTCGACGGCAACGCGCTGCCCCACGCGCCGAAGTGGATCCTGAGCGGCATCGTCGACTACCGGAAGGTGCTCGGGACGCGCGGCGTGCTGAAGGCCAGCGCCGACTTCACGTACCACAGCGAGAAGAGCTTCTTCCTCTACGAGTCGACCGAGTTCGTCGCCGACGCGCTCGAGATCGGCGCCCGGCTCGGCTACACGTTCGCCCAGGGCAAGTGGGAAGTGGCCGCCTTCGGCCGCAACCTGGCCGACGCCGAGATCGTCCAGAACGGCATCGACTTCAACAACCTGACCGGCATGACCAACGAGCCGCGCACGATCGGCCTCGAGCTGGTGCGCCGCTTCTAGGCCGCGTCTCTCCGTTCGCCGGCGCCGGGGTTCAGCGAGCCCTGGCGCCGGCGCCGGTTCGCTCGCGGCGCACCGCGTCGACCGCGAGCCACTCCGCCGCGTCCTGGGGCACGACGGCAGCCGCGGCCGCCCACAGCGCCTCGGCCTCGCGCGCGCCTTTCGTCCCGTCGATCAGCGGCAGGCCGCGCGCGCACTCGACCAGCACCGTCGGGCTGTGCGGCGCGAGCTCTTGCGCGCGGCGGAAGCAGTCGCGCCCGGCGCCGGCGTCGGCGCCCTGAACGCGCGCCAGCAGCCGCCCCACCTTGCCGATCACCTCGGCGTGGAACGCCCCGAGGGTCGCCAGCGCGTCCGCGTGGTCCGGCTCGATCGCGAGCGCGGCGTCGAGCGCGGCCTTGATCCGGCCGCCGAGGCCACGCGCGAGGGCCACCGCCACGCTGATCTCCTGGCTGTAGCGGCCGAGGGCGTGGGCCAGCCAGTAGTGGGCGCTCGCGTTGCCCGGCTCGGCCGCGCGATGCTCCTCCGCCCGCTCGACGACCTCGAGCAGCAACGCCAGGCGCCGCTCCGCGTCGGGCTCCAGGTAGGTGGCGTAGATCGTCTGCGCCTTGTGGGCGCAGGTGAGTCCCGCCGCGCCCGCCTTCAGCCCGGCGTCGACCGCGCGCTCGAGCTCGCCGCAGTGGAAGTGGCCCCACGCCGCCTGCACGTCCGGGTCGCGCGGCCACGGCTCCAGGTCGGCGCGGTGCAACCGCTTCCAGTGCTTCTTCAGGCTCGCGGCGTCGTGGCGGAACGCGTTCGCGTCGCCGGGGAACGGCTTCCATCGCGCCATCAGGCCTCCACGGCTTCGGCCGCCAGCCGCCGCTCGTCCGCCGTCGCGTGGTTGCGGTCCCACTCCGCGAGCTTCGGCGCCATCAGCCGCCGCCACAGCGGCGGCACCAGCGTCAGCAGGATCGTGGTCAGGTAGCCGGCGACCATCGTCGGCGCGTCGGGCAACGGCCGCAGCTCGTGGAACGGCGCCTCGCCCTGGGCGTGGTGGTGGGAGTGGCGGGTCAGGTTGAACGTCGACCACGAGCTGAGCCGCCTGTTGGTGTTCCACGAGTGGCGCGGCATCACAGGGCCACGCGGGTCGCGCGCCAGGCCGTAGTGCTCCATGTAGTTGACGATCTCGAGCAGCGCCTTGCCGAGCAGCCCGCAGGCGACGAAGAAGGCGGCCGCGACGGCTCCGCCCATCGCCCACGCCGCGGCCACCAGCGCGAGGCTCACGAGGTGCCCGCGCAGCACCGCGTTGCGCCAGTGCAGCGGGCCGTGGCCGCGGCGGCGCAGGCGCCGCGTCTCGATCCGCCACGCGCTGCTGTTCCCGCGCCAGGTCGACAGCAGCACGTGGCGGTAGACGCTGCGTCCTCGTGGAGCCGTCGCCGGGTCGTCGCGGGTCGCCACGTGACGGTGATGGCCGTACACGTGCTCGATCGCGAAGACGGTGTCGAAGCTGAAGGCGAGCAGCCCGCGGCCGATCGCCTGCGAGACCGGGTCCCAGGTGCGGTGGACCAGCTCGTGCGCGGGGATGGTGCCGACCATGCCGATCATCAACCCGGTCAGCAGCCAGGCCGAGACGTGGTGGCCGAGCGTCGTCGCCTCGCGGGCCGCGAGCGCGTCGAACCCCGTCCAGCGCTCGACGAGTGCGCCGAAGCCGAGCGGGTCGCCGGAGCTGACGCTCCAGGTCGCGGCGAAGCTGACCAGCGCGACCAGAGGCAGCGCGAGCCAGAGCTGCAGCGTCAGCGGCTGCGGGCGGGCGTACTCCGGGGTCGCCGTGTCGTCGCCGCACAGCGCGTCGCCGACGACGTAGAAGGCGACGATCGCCAGCAGGCCGGCGCTGATCCACGCGCCACCGGCGACGAGCGCCGCGGCCGCCACCAGGCCGACTCCGTGGAACAGCGAGTACTTCAGGAAGTCGGCGAGTCGCGCCGGCCGCCGGGTGTCGGCAGGGGCCGCCGGGGGGCGCCACGGCGCCGGCGCGCGCCGCGCGCGCGTCGCGGCCGGCTCCAGCTCGACCCGCACGTCGCCGACCGGGACGCTCTGGCAGGCCAGGATCACTCCGCGGTCGAGCTCGTCGTCCTCGAGCACGTAGCGGGTCTCGGTCAGCGACCGCACCCGCCCCTCGACCAGCCGGCAGCGGCACGTCGCGCAGGCCCCGACCCGGCAGCGGTGCGGGAAGTCCAGCCCCTGGCGCAGCGCCGCCTGCAGCAGCGTCTCGCCCGGCGCCACGTCGACGGCGCGGCCGTCGACGAAGGCGGTGACCGGGCGCGCCACCCGCCTACTCCAGCCGGTAGCCGACGAAGAGGAAGCGCCCGCGCGCGTCCTGCGGCTTCACCTGCGCCGTCGCCGCCGGCAGGCCGGTGACACCGTCGCGCAGCGCGAGCGCGTAGGCGTGCCCCTCCGAGGTCGACCACTCGATCGCGTAGAGCGCGCCGCTGCGGTCGAGCCGCAGCTCGAGGTCGGCCATGTCCTGGGTCAGCTCGCCTTCGGCGACGAGCACGACGCGCTCGGCCTCGATGCGACGCAGCCGCACGAAAACGGTGTCGTGGCGGACCCGGGCGTCGACCGCGAGGCGTGGCGCGAAGACCGCGGTGCGCGCGACGCCCACGAGATCCGAGGCTGCCGGGGGCGCCGCGAGGAACGGCGCCGCGACGCCGGGCACGGGCTTCGACTCGACGATGGCCGCGAGCGCCCGCAACTCGGCGGCGAGTTCGGCGACAGCCGAGTCGCGCTCGCGCAGCCGTTCCTCGATCGCGGCGAGCCGCCGCTGCAGCCGCTCGATCTCCGCGTCCCGCGCGCGCTCGTCCTGGCCGAGCGCCGGCAGCCCCGCCAGCGCGAGCGCCAGGGCCAGAGCCGTCGTCTTCACGGAGCCTACTTCACCTCCCACACGTCGCCCTCGTGGAGCAGGCCGGCGAGGTCGCCCGCGCCCTTCTTCGCCTGCACCTGGGCGATCTGGTTCGCGACCAGGTCCTCGTAGCGCGGGGCGTCGTCGACCGCGCGCAGCACGCCGATCGGCGTCGGGAAGCCGGGCTCGGTCTCCATCCGCGAGAGCAGGAACGCGTAGGCCGGGTTGGGGTTCTTCTCGTCGTGGACCAGCAGGTCCGCCTCGGTGACGCCGTTGCCGAGGGACACCACCTCGAGCGCGAGGCCGTTGAGGCGGATGCCCTTGTCGCGGTTCTTGCCGAACACCAGCGGCTGGCCGTGCTCGAGCGCGATCAGGCGGTCGTCGCGGACCTCCTTCTCGACGATCGCCTCCCACGCCCCGTCGTTGAAGATGTTGCAGTTCTGCAGGATCTCGAGGAACGCGGAGCCGCGGTGGGCGGCCGCCCGCCTGAGCACGCCCTTGAGATGCGGCTGCATCACGTCGACGCCGCGGGCGACGAAGCCGGCCTCGGCGCCGAGCGCCACCGACAGCGGGTGGAACGGCCGGTCGACCGAGCCGTAGGGCGTCGACTTGGCCTTCTTGCCCACCTCGGAGGTCGGCGAGTACTGGCCCTTGGTCAGCCCGTAGATGCGGTTGTTGAACAGCAGCACCTTGAGGCCGACGTTGCGGCGCAGCATGTGGATCGTGTGGTTGCCGCCGATCGACAGCCCGTCGCCGTCGCCGGTCGCCACCCACACCTCGAGCTCGGGGTTGGCCAGCTTGATGCCGGTGGCCACCGCCGGCGCGCGGCCGTGGATCGAGTGGAAGCCGTAGGTGTTCATGTAGTACGGGAAGCGGCTGGAGCAGCCGATGCCCGACACCACGACGAACTTCTCCTTCGGGATGCCGAGCTCCGGGAACACCGACTGCACGGCCGCGAGGATCGCGTAGTCGCCGCAGCCCGGGCACCAGCGGACCTCCTGGTCCGTCTGGAAGTCCTTGCGCGTGTAGACCGTGGCGTTCACCCCAGCACCTCCTCGACCTTCTGCTCGATCTCGTCCTGGCGGAACGGCTTGCCCTGCACCTTGTTGAGTCCGATCGCGTCGACCAGGTACTTGGCACGCAGCACCATCAGGAGCTGGCCCAGGTTCATCTCGGGAACCACCACGCGCCGGTAGCGGCGCAGCACCTCGCCGAGGTTCTTCGGCAGCGGGTTCAGGTGGCGCAGGTGGACGTGGCCGACGCGCCGGCCGCGCGCGCGCAGCGCCCGCAGCGCCGCGGTGATCGAGCCGTACGTCGAGCCCCAGCCCACCAGCAGCACGTCGCCGTCAGGGTCGCCCGCCGGCACGACGTCGGGGATCTCGTCCGCGATCCGCGCCACCTTCTCGGCGCGGGTCTTGACCATCCGCTCGTGGTTGGCCGGCTCGTAGTTGACGTTGCCGGTGCGCTCCTGCTTCTCGATGCCGCCGATGCGGTGCTCGAGGCCCGGCGTGCCGGGGATCGCCCACGGCCGCGCCAGCGTCTTCGGGTCGCGCTCGTAGGGCAGGAAGTCCGCCGGGTCGGTGCGGAAGCTGACGTCGATCTTCGGCAGCTCGTCGACGGTCGGCACCCGCCACGGCTCGGCGCCGTTGGCGAGGTAGCCGTCGGTCAGCACGATCACCGGAACCATGTGCTTCACGGCGAGCCGCGCGGCCTCGAACGCGATCCAGAAACAGTCGCCCGGCGTCGACGCGGCCAGCACCGGCAGCGGCGCCTCCGAGTTGCGGCCGAACAGCGCCTGGAACAGGTCCGCCTGCTCGGTCTTGGTCGGCAGCCCGGTCGACGGCCCGCCGCGCTGGATGTCGCAGATGACGAGCGGCAGCTCGGTCATGACCGCCAGCCCGATCGCCTCCATCTTGAGCGCCATGCCCGGTCCGCTGGTGGTGGTGATCGCGAGCTGGCCCGCGTAGGCCGCGCCGATCGCCGCGCACACCGCGGCGATCTCGTCTTCGGCCTGGAACGTCGTGACGCCGAACTGCTTGTAGGCCGACAGCTCGTGCAGCACGTCGGAGGCGGGGGTGATCGGGTAGCTGCCCTGGAACAGCCGCAGGCCGGAGCGCTGGGCCGCGGCGATGAAGCCGATCGCCAGCGCGGTGTTGCCGGAGATGTTGCGGTACGTGCCGGGCGAGAGCTTCGCCGGCGGGATCTCGTAGCTCGTCTGGAACTGCTCGGTCGCCTCGCAGTAGGCGTAGCCGGCCTTCATCGCCAGCTTGTTGGCCTCGGCCAGCACCGGCTTGCCCTTGAACTTGTCGTCGAGCCAGCGGTACGTCGGCTCCATCGAGCGGTTGTAGAGCCAGTAGCACATGCCGAGCGCGAAGAAGTTCTTGCACCGGTCCATGCTCTTGGCGTCGAGCCCGAGGTCCTTCAGCGCGGCGCGCGTCAGCCGCGTCAGCTCCACCGGGAACAGCCGGTAGGCGTCGAGCGAGTGGTCCTCGAGCGGGCTCTTCTCGAGCTTCGCCTTCTTGAGGTCCTGCTCCTTGAAGTTGTCGGTGTTGACGATCAGGAGGCCGTTCGGCTTCAGGTCGCCGAGGTTGACCTTGAGCGCGGCCGGGTTCATCGCGATCAGCGCGTCGACCGCGTCGCCCGGCGTGTGCACGTCGCTGGCGCCGAAGTGGACCTGGAAGCCCGACACGCCGGGCAGCGTGCCGGCGGGAGCGCGGATCTCGGCCGGGAAGTCCGGGAAGGTGGCCAGGTCGTTGCCGAACAGCGCGCTCGTGTTCGTGAACTGGCTGCCGGTGATCTGCATGCCGTCGCCGGAGTCCCCGGCGAAGCGGATCACCGCGGACTCCAGGGTCTCCTTGCGCCGGTACGGCGCCTCGATCGTCGTGGCCATGTTCGTGTCCGGGCCTCCCGTTCGCGGTCTGGGTGGAAAGGAACAGTATAGGGCGTCACCGGTCGAGGGCCGGCGCGCCGGGCCGTGCGATGCTGGCGCCATGAAGACGACTCCGGCCCGTGCCTACGCCGCATTCGACAAGAGCTCCCCGCTCCGCCCGTTCGACCTGCAGCGGCGCGCGCCCGGCGCCCGCGACGTCGCCTTCGACGTCCTCTTCTGCGGCGTCTGCCACTCCGACCTGCACACGGCGCGGTCCGAGTGGCCCGGGACCGTCTACCCCTGCGTGCCCGGCCACGAGATCGTCGGCCAGGTCACCGCGGTCGGCGCCGCGGTGACGCGGTTCAAGGCCGGCGACCGCGTCGCGGTCGGATGCATGGTCGACTCCTCGTGCCGCACCTGCGCGAGCTGCAAGGAAGGGCTCGAGCAGTACTGCGACAACCACGGCACGGTCTACACCTACAACAGCGTCGACAAGCACGGCGCCGGCCCCGTCACCTACGGCGGCTACTCGAGCCACATGGTGGTGGACGAGGACTTCTGTCTGCGGCTTTCGGAGAAGCTGGACCCGGCGGCGGCGGCGCCGCTGCTGTGCGCCGGCATCACCACCTGGTCGCCGCTGAAGCACTGGGGCGCGGGCCCCGGCAAGCGGGTCGGCGTCGTCGGCCTGGGCGGCCTCGGCCACATGGCGCTGAAGCTGGCCCACGCGCTGGGCGCCCACACGACGCTGTTCACGACCTCGGCGGGCAAGGCCGCGGACGCGAAGCGGCTGGGCGCGGACGAGGTGGCGATCTCGAAGGACGCGGACGCGATGGCGAAGTGCGCGCGCAGCCTCGACCTGATCGTCGACACGGTGTCGGCCTCGCACGACCTCGACCCGCTGACCAACGCGCTGCGCCGCGACGGCGCGCTGGTGCTGGTGGGTGTGCCCGAGCACGGCAACCCCGCACCCGCCGTCGTCAACCTGATCTTCGGCCGCCGCTCGATCGCCGGCTCCTTGATCGGCGGCATCCGCGAGACCCAGGAGATGCTCGACTTCTGCGCCGAGAAGGGCGTCGTCGCCGACATCGAGAAGATCCGCCCCGACCAGGTCGACGAGGCGTACGCGCGGATGCTGAAGAGCGACGTGCGCTACCGCTTCGTGATCGACATGGCGCCGCTGCGGGGCTAAGGCGCAGGCTCCCGGCAGGGCGGCCCGCGCCGCCCTGCTCTCACTCCGGCGAAGCGAAGCGCTCGGCCACCCAGTGGCTCTGGTCGGCCCGCAGCCGGCGCCGGCGCAGCGCCAGCCGCAACTCCACTTCGGCGCGCGCCAGCGGGTCCAGCCGGGCGATCGGGGCGTAGCCGTGGGCCGCGAGGCCCGCTGCGGCCAGCCGTTCGACGACGGCCAGCAGGGGCGGGGACAGTTCCTCGAACGCGCGCGCGCGGCTCGGGTCGATCGGGCCGCCGACCTTCTCGTGCGCGTAGCGGGCGGTGTGCACCGTGCGGGGCTCGGACGGCGCCAGCATGCCCGGCGCGAAGGCGATGCCCGACCAGGCGCAGATCCGGGCCACCACCGACTGCGGGTCCGCCACGAGATCCTCGTAGCGAGCGCACAGCACGCGCTCCGCCACCACCGGGTCGGCCAGCAGCGCGCGCGCCTTCGCGTCCCACGCGGACCAGCGCAGCGCCTGGACGGCGAACAGGCCCCAGGTGGAACGAAACTCGAGGTCGCGCGCGGAGTAGGACGTGGTCGGGCGGAAGCCCTCGTCGCGCGCGCGGCGCTTGATCGCCTTGGACAGCGCGACGGCTCGGGGGTCCCGCACGAGGACCACGGCGCCGGACTCGGGAAAGGCCGCCAGCAGTTCGCGGAGGTGGAAGATCGCGTTCAGGCTCTTCTCGCCCCAGACCCGGGCACCGGCGGGACGCGGCAGCAACCGCGCGTACAACTCGGGAAACCCGATCTCGCCCGCAACGGCGCGCAGCGACTCCAGCACCCCCGGGTCGAGGCGCGCCACGTGCGCGCGAAAGGGCCTGAGCTCGACGGCCCGATCGACGAACGCCGCGGCCTCCGGGCCGCTCAGCCGGGAGCGCACGTCGAGCCCCTGCCGGTAGAGCGCGAACACGATGGCCGACTCGTTGGCGAGCGCGACGTCGGGGTGGCGGTTCAGGATCTCCGCCAGCAGGGTGGTTCCGGAGCGCGGGTAGCCCAGCACGAAGAGGGGCGCCCGTTTCGGTTCCACGGGTCAATTGGACCACGCGGCAAGCCGGAAGGTTGAACCCGGCGAGGGGGAAATTGCACGGCCGTCGCTGGCGGCCTAGGATCGGCCGTGCAGGTCGGAATCACCCCCTTCGCTTCGCCGCTGGGCACGTTGACGCTCGCCGCGGGTCCGCGCGGCCTGGTGGCGATCGGGTTCGACGGCCAGCGCAGCCGGGTCGAGGCGTTCGTCCGCAAGCGCTTCGCACGCGAGGAGCTCGAGCTGGTGGAGGAGGGCGATCCGGCGGGCGCCGCCACCGCGCTCGCCCGCTACTTCGCCGGCGAGCTGCACGCGATCGACGCGCTGCCCTGCGACGCCGGCGGCACGCCCTTCCAGCGCGAGGTGTGGCAGGCGCTGCGCCGCATCCCCGCCGGCCACACCCGCAGCTACGGCGACCTGGCCCGCGAGATCGATCGCCCGGACGCGGTGCGCGCCGTCGGGCTCGCCAACGGCGCCAACCCGATTCCGATCGTGATCCCCTGCCATCGCGTGATCGGCGCCGACGGCACGCTGGTCGGCTACGGCGGCGGGCTGGCCGTGAAGGAGTGGCTGCTGGCCCACGAGGGAGCGCGGCTGAAGCTGGACTGAGCGTTCACGGCGACAGCCGCGCAATCCGGGCTTCGTTGATCTCGCGGAGTTGCCGACGTGCGGCCTCGGCCAGGTTGGGTTCGGCGGCGGCGAGTTCGAGGGCGCGACGCGCCGCCGCGAGCGCCTCGCCGCGTTTCGATGCCGCCTCCAGCATCTCGGCCAGCGAGTCGTGGACGTTTGCCGAGCCGGGGTGGATCTCGGCCGCGAGGCGCAGCACCTCGAGGCCCGCGGCGGCCTGGCCGGCATCGCGCAGGCGGTAACCGAGGCGGTTGAGGGCGAAGTCGGCGAGCGCCGGACTGCGCCCGCCCGCGTCGCGGGCGCGCCGCAAGGCGGCCAGCAGCGCCGCGGGATCGCCGCGGGCGACGAGCCGTTCGACGTCGGCGGGGTCGGGCGGCGGCGGTTCGGCTGCGTGTCGCTCGAAGCTGACGACGCCGGCGTGCGGCGCCGGTTCGGCGCGTAGCCAGGCCGCCGCCGCAGCGTCGCCTTTCAGGTGCGCGTCGAGAAAGCGTCGCGTCACCTCGTTGGCCGCCTCGAACGTACGCTGCACCGCCTCCGGGTCCTGGCGGAACGACAGCACGCCGGCCGTCGCCATGCCTTCGGTCGCCACGTCCCAATGGTCGAGGCCCGGCTTCTCGAGCCGCAGGTAGACCCGCTCCGAGTGGCGCAGGACGTGGAAGCGGGAGACATCCTCCGGGAACTGCGCGCTCTGCGCCAGCTCCTTGCCGTACACGTGCAGGAACGGCACCCGCAGCGCCTCGGGGCGATAGGACGCACTCGCCGCGAGCCGCTCGTGGAACCCCTTCGCGAACACCGCGCTCTCGAGGTCGACGAGGGCGTCGACGTGGGCGTTGCTCATGGCCAGCAGGAACTGGGCGAAACCGGAGCCGGAGAAGCCGATCGCGCCCGTGCGGCGCGGGTCGACACCTGCACCCTCGCGCAGGCGCGCGGCAGCCACCTCCATGTCGCGAGCCGCGGCCTCCATGTCGCGCGCTTCGCCGCCGATCGGCGGCGTCTCCACGAAGGCGACGACGTAGCCGTGCGACGCGAGGTACTCCGCCGTCACCGCGGTCGACACCTGGCGCAGGGTGCCGATCAGGAGCGGAAAGCGTCCCGGCGCGGCTGGCGCGCCAAGCCGCGCGCGCAAGGGTGCGGCCAGCACTCGCGCCAGCTCCTCCGCGGTCAGCGCGCGATGGCCGCGCCGGATCGTGCCGTGGACGTAGCCCGCGGCCTCGCGCGCCTGCTCCGGCGTCACCTCGAGGCGGCCGAAGCGGTCCAGCCGCGCCATCTCGCCGAGCGTCAACGCCGGACCGGCGGCCGGCGGCTGCGCGGGGTACCAGACGTGGACGACGAGCTGACGCGGGCCAGGTCCCGCCGGGTCGGCGTACGGCCCCGACTTGGGACCGTCGAGCCGGGAGGGGTCCTCGAAGCGCTCGGTCCGCCGCCCCGGCACGTACGGCCCTGGCACCAGCCGGCCCCACAAGGGGCTCGGACCGAGCTCCGCCGGTGGCGGCGGCGGGACCCGCGCGGGGGTCGTGAGCAGCGATGCGGGAACGCCGTTGGCTTCGGGGCCGCGCGCCAGCCAGGTCGCCGCCGCCGCGTCTTCCTTCAGGTGAGCCCCCAGGAAGTGGCGCACGTGGTCGACGACCAGCGCGTGGGCCCGGGCCACGTCGGCTCCGTTGGCGTCGGCGCGCGCCAGGGTGGCGCCGAAGGCGTGCACCTGGCCGTGCGAGAGCAGCGGGCTCGCGACCCGCACGAGTCGTTCCTTCGACTTCAGGTACGACTCCTCGCGCGGCACGACGTAGCGCGCCGGCCCGCGCGCGTCGACGTGCAGGAGCGGCACCCGCGCCGTCAGCGCCCGGGGTGCGAGTCGCGTCAGAAGTTCCGGCCCGTAGTCGTAGCCGAGACCCGAGTCGAGGCTGACGATCGCCCGCACCTCGGGGCGATCCGCCGCCGCCGCCGCCGCCCCCACGCCGCCCACGCTCCAGCCGATGAACGCGGCGCGGGAGGCGTCGACGTCCGGTTCGGACTTCAGCCGGGCCAGCGCGCGATCGAGGTCGGGGACCAGGCGGCGGGCCGCCTCGGAGAACGGTTCGGGCGTCGCGGCAGCGGTCGGGACGGCCACGACGAAGCCCTGCGCGGCCAGCGTCTCGGCGAGTTCGGCATGCAGATAGCCGGGAGCGTTGCGTCCGCTCGTGATCAGGACGAGCGGAAGCCGCCCGCGAGCGGCGACCGCACCACGTGAGGCCCGCGCCGGAGCCTCGAGCAGCGTGCGCACGCGCTCGGGCGTCGCGTCCCGTCCTGCCTCGGCCAGCCGCCGCTCGAAATCGCCGGCGCCGCGCTGCTCGGCGGCGACGTAGTCGCCGAACCGAAGCGGCGTGCCCGCAACGGCAGCGGGAGACCACACGAGCAGCCGCGGGCCCTCCGGAACATCGAGCACGCGGAAGCCGACGGCTGGGGTGGAGGGCGGGAGCACGAGTGCGGTGGCGAACGCGAGGGCGGCGAGCATGAATCCCAGTGTCGGAGCCTCGAGCCGCGTCCGCACGCGCGGCGGGACGAACCGCAGCTGCGCGGGACGAACCGCGCCGCTCGCCGTCTCCCCGCGCCGTATGATGGCCGTCGATGCTGCGCCGGGTGCTGATCGGGCTCTGCGTGTGCCTGGCGCTGGCGGCGCTGGAAACGGCGCAGGCCTGGGCGCGGATGGGCCTGAACGACGCGCTGCCACCGCTCTCGTGGCTGCCCCGCATCTACTTGAACACGCTGCGCGCCTGGCTCGTGCTGGGCGCGCTGTCTCCGCTGCCGCTGCTCCTGGCGCGGCGCTGCCCTCCGCTGCGCCCGCCGCTGGCGCGGGCGGCACTCGTCCACCTCGCGGGCGCGCTCGGCTTCTTCGCGCTGCACGTCGGCCTCTACGCGCTCGCACTGCTGCCGGGCGCCACGGCCAGTTTCGAGGTGCTGCTCGTCAAGCTCTTCACGTCCTATGCGGCGCTCGACCTGCTCGTCTACGCGGTACTCGTCGGCGGCGTCGAGGCGTTGCGGCTCTCGCGCGAGGCCGAAGCGCGCACGGTGCATGCGGCCCAGCTCGAGGCTTCGCTCGGTCAGGCGCGGCTCGAGGCGCTGCGCGCGCGGCTGCATCCGCACTTCCTCTTCAACGCGATGAACGCGTTCTCGACGCTCGCTCTCGCCGGCCGCGGGCCCGAGGTGGCCGAGGGCCTGGCGCGCCTCGCGGGCCTGCTGCGCGCCGCGCTCGACGATCGCCTCGCCGGCGAGATCCCGCTCGCGCGCGAGCTGGAGCTGGCCGACGCCTACCTCGACGTCGAGCGCCTGCGCTTCGCCGACCGGCTGCGGGTGGCGCGCGACGTCGAGTCCGGCGCGCTCGCCGCTCGGGTGCCGAGCCTGCTCCTGCAGCCGCTGCTGGAGAACGCGCTGCGCCATGGCCTCGGCCCGCGGCCCGAAGGCGGGCAGATCACGCTGCGGGCCCGCGTCGAGGGCGAGCACCTCACGCTCGCCGTCGAAGACGACGGCTTCGGCTTCGACGCCGGCGCTCGCGAGGGCATCGGGCTCGGCCTGGTCCGCGAACGCCTGCAGCGTTCGTACGGCGCGGCTCACCGCTTCGAGATCGCCACCCGCGACGGAGGCGGTACCGCCGTGTGCCTGCGCCTGCCGCTGCGCTCCGCGTGATCCGCACGCTGCTGGTCGACGACGAGCCGCTCGCCCGCGAGGGACTCCGGCTGCGGCTGCGCAGCGAGCCCGATGTCGAGATCGTGGGCGAGGCCGCCGACGCGGCGGCTGCGGCGGAGGCGATCGCGGCATCGCAGCCGGACCTGCTGTTCCTCGACGTCCAGATGCCCGGCGGCGACGGCTTCGCGGCGCTGGAGGCGGCTGCCCGGCATCACCTGCCGCTGGTCGTGTTCTGCACCGCCTACGACGAACACGCGCTGCGGGCTTTCGAGGTCCACGCCCTCGACTACCTGCTCAAGCCGCCGTCGGAGGCGCGCCTGCGCGAAGCCGTGGCCCGCGCCCGGCGCGCGCTGGAACGTGAAGGAGGCGGGCCGCGGGCCCGGCTCGCGGGCTGGCTCGAGGCTCGCGCACCGTGCGAGCGCCTGCTGGTGAGCCGCGGCCGTCACTGGGTCACCCTGGCCGCGGGCGAGATCGACTGGGTCGAAGCCGACGCCAACTACCTGCGGGTCCACGCCCGCGGCGAGGAGTTCCTGCTGCGCGAAACGCTGACCGCACTCGCGGCGCGGCTCGATCCGCGTCGCTTCCAGCGCGTGCACCGGCGAATCGTGGTACAGCTCGGCCGCATCTCCGAGTTGCACGTGCTTCCCGGCGGCGACCTCGAGGCGCGGCTCCGCGACGGCACCCGGCTGCGCGTCGGCCGCGCCTGGCGCGACGCGCTGCGCGCGCGCCTGCGCGGCTGAACGACTCGGCGGATCAGCGCGCGATCCGCTCCAGGACAGGCGCCCGCCGGTCGCGCAACGCCACGAAGAACCCGGCCGGCAGCCCCGTGCGGGTGGCGAGCTGCGTCCAGGTGGTGCGCGGGTCGAACACCGGCGCATCGCTCGCGAACAGCAGCCGCGCGGGACCGGCGCGCAGCAGGTCCCGGCCCAGCTCCGCCGCCTCCGCGTCGGTCGTGGCCGGCACTCCTTCGGACTCCTTCTCGAGCAGGGCTGCCGAAACGTCGAACCGAACGCCGCTGCGGGCCCTCCCCGCCTGCTTCTCGGCGTCGAGCCAGTCGAGGAAGGCGCCGAAGACGCGCCGCGGCCAGGCCCGGTAGCCGCCCGACCCGCCGAGGTGGGCGATCGTCACGTCGAGATCGGGGTACGGCCCCAGCACCTCGGCGGCGAAGCGGGTGACGTCCGGCACGTCGAGCCCGCGCCGCTGCGGGTCGAAGTGCACCAGGACCGCGAGCCCGCGCGCGTGGGCCCAACCGAGCAGGTCGCGCAGCGCGGCGAGCTGTCCCGCGTCCTGCAGGTCGCTGCCGGCGCTCGCCAGGTGGAGCTTGAGGCCGGGGCTCTTCCATCGAGTGACGCAGCGCTCGAACTCCTCGCGCGCGTAGGGCCGCCGCCAGTCGGCCGAGCAGAACGCGGCCGCGCGGCCCGGCCACCGCGCGGCCTCGGCGGCGACGTGGTCGTTCTCGGTCGCGGTGCGCGCCTGCTCCTCGGCGAGCGACAGCTTCAGGCCCAGCCGCAGTTCTTCGTTGCCGTACAGGTGGGCCATCGGCACCAGCAGCGCCTGCTCGAGCGGTTGCTCACCTCCGAGCACGGAGTCCGCCGCGACGTAGTGGGCGTCCGGACGCGAGAAGGTCACGCCCAGCGATTTCCAGTCGCGCACGAGGCCGGGGCCGAGCACGTGGACGTGGTGGTCGAAGCGGGGCTCGGACACCGGCTCGGCGGCGAACGCTGCGCCCGCGGCGAGTGACGGCAGCAGGCAGGCGAAGCTCGTCCGGACGTGGCGACGGATCAGCATCGGGTGATTGTAGAGTGGGTGCACGGTCCGGGGCCGCCGATGCCTCCTTCTTTCGTGGACACCGCCGATGCGGAACTGGCGAGGCGGGCGCGGGAGCGGGACGTCGCGGCGTTCACCGCGCTGGTGGAGCGACAGTGGCCGCGGCTCGTGCGCTTCGCGCGCTCCGTGGCCGGCGAGTCCGAGGCCGAAGACGTGGTGCAACAGGCCCTGGTGCTGGCCTGGGAGCGGATCGGCACGCTGCGCGACCCGGCGGCCTTCCCCGCCTGGCTGCTGCGCATCGTGGGCCGCGAAGCCGTCCGCGTCGCGCGGCGCTGGCACTGGCGTCGGCTGTTGCCGCTGTCCGCGCTGCCGGAGCGCGCCGATCCGGCGGCCACCGGCGAGCTGGATCGGCTCGAGGTCGAGCGGGTGCTGGGCCGGCTGCCCCCGCGGCAGCGGGCCGTGATGCACCTGACCGTGATCGAGGGCATGAGCGACGGCGAGATCGGGCAGGTGCTGGGCATGGAGGCCGCCACGGCGCGTTCGCACCGCCGCAAGGCGCGCCAGGCGCTCCGCCACCAGCTCGGCGTGAGCGCCGGCGAAGGGGAGGAGGACGCATGAACGAAGCGGACGAAACGGATCGCCTGCGGCGCTTCGAGCAGTCCTGGCGCGCGGCGGCGGATCGGCCCGCGGGCCTCACCGCAGCGGAGGGCGTGCAGCGCGCGCTGGAGATCGCACGCAGCCGTGGCCGACGTCGCGCGACGGGCTGGACTCTCGCCGCGGCCGCCAGCGTCGCCGCGCTGGCCTTCACGCTCGGCCGCGTTCCCGCCGGGGTTTCGCCCGCCGCGCCCTCGGCGCCGGCCGGTGCGCCTGCCGCGTCGAACGCTCCCGAGGTCGTCGTGATGTGGCTCGACGCGGAGACCCCGCTGTACATGACGCTCGCCCCGGAACCGGGACGAGCTGGAGGAGGGCGATGAACGTGCGCTGGTGGCCGCTCGCCGCGGTGCTCCTCGGCCTGTCCGCGCCGGCCGCGGCCGGCGAGGCCGAGCGCAGCCTGCCGCTCGGGTTCGAGATCCTGGTCGGATTCCCCGCGACGGCGGGCGAAGCCGCGGCCAGCACCGTCGTCGTGCCCGGCTTCGTGATCCCGCTCGACGGTCCCGAGGGCGCGCGTGACGCGGCGAGCGAACGCAGCACGGCGCTCGCGCAGGCCGTCGAGCGACTGTGGGCGACGTTCCGCCTCGACCCCGGGCGGCGACTGCAGTCGTCGCGCCTCGCCGCGCTCGCCCCGGGGCGCCACCTGGACCTGCCCTCGCCGGCGGGCCTCGGCCTCGAGGCCCGCGCCACGCTCACCACGTTCGACGACGAGGCGGCGCACCTGCAGGTCACCGTGAGGCGTGCGGGTCGCGTGCTGGCCGACTCCGCCGTGCGCGTGAAGCGCGGCGGCCGCGTCGTGGTGGGCGGCATGGGCGGCCCCGAAGCACCCTACGTCTTCGTCGTGGTCGAGGCGGCGGCCGCGGGGCAGCCCGCGGTCCCGCGGCTGGACAGCGGCATCACCGCCCCGGAGCTCGTGCACAAGGTGACGCCCGCGTACCCGCCCGAGGCGAAGCAGGCGGGCGTGACGGGCGTCGTCGTGCTGGAGGCGCAGATCGGCGTCGACGGCCTGGTGGAGGCGGTCCGCGTGACGCGCGGGGCCTACCCGCGGCTCGACGACGCGGCGGTAGCCGCGGTGCGACAGTGGCGCTTCGCGCCCGCGCGCGGAGCCGGCGGCCGGCCCGTCCCCGTGCTCTTCACGGTGACGCTCCGGTTCGCCCTGCAATGAGAGGTGCACGGTCGCGGACCGGACTCGCCTCCTTTCCTGCGAGACGCGCTCGCGTCGAGGAGGAACCCATGCGCAGGACTGCCGCCGCCGTGATCACCGCCGTGCTGCTGGCCGCACCCGGGTTCGCCCGGGCCGGAGACGACGACCCCGTGCGCTTCGCCGAAGGCAAGGGACTGACCGCGCCCGTGGTCCAGAACAAGGTCGTTCCGAAGTATCCGCCGGAGGCGAAGGCGGAACGCGTTCAGGGAGCCGTCTCCGTCGAGGCGACGGTCACGAAGGAGGGCCGCGTGGCCGAGGCCAGGGTCAAGACCGGCGTCGACCCGCGCCTGGATGCGGCCGCGCTCGAGGCCGTGCGCCAGTGGACGTTCGAGCCGGCGCGCGACAAGGAGGGGCGCGCGGTCGCGGTGCTCTTCACCGTGACGCTCCGTTTCGCGCTGAAGTGACGCCGTGCGGGCGGCCCCCCTGGGCCGCCCGCGGGGGGCCCGAGCAGTTCCGGCGGGAATCGCGATAATGGGAAATGTCCGCTCGCGACGCCTCGATGCCGCACCCCCACCCGCCGGCCGTTCCCGCCAGCCGCCTGGAGCGGCTGCTCGGCACCATCGAACGCATCGGCAACGCGCTGCCGCACCCCGCGTCGCTGTTCGCGATCCTGGCGGCGATCGTCGTGCTCGCCTCGGGGGTCGGCTCGTGGCTGGGGCTGGAGGTGACCCACCCCGGCACCGGCGAGCCCGTGCGCCCGGTCAGCCTGCTCTCGCTCGAGGGCTTCCACCGGATGCTGACCGAGGCCGTGAAGAACTTCACGGGCTTCGCGCCGCTCGGCACCGTGCTGGTGGCGATGCTGGGCATGGGCGTGATGGAGTCCTCGGGCCTGATCGGCACCACGCTGCGGCTGCTGGTGATCTCGGCGCCGCCGCGGCTGCTGACCGGCGTGATCGTGTTCGCGGGCGTGATGTCGAACACGGCCTCCGAGATCGGCTACGTGCTGCTGGTGCCGCTGGCCGGCACCATCTTCCTGAGCGTCGGCCGCAACCCGCTCGCCGGACTCGCGGCGGCGTTCGCCGGCGTCTCGGGCGGCTACAGCGCGAACCTGCTGCTGGGCACGGTCGACCCGCTGCTCTCGGGCCTCACGGAAGAAGCCGCGCGCCTCGTCGACGCCTCGTACCGCGTCAACCCGGCGGCCAACTACTACTTCATGGCCGTCTCGACGTTCGTGATCACCGCGGCGGGCACCTGGCTCACCGAGAAGTTCGTGGTGCCGCGGCTCGGCGAGTACCACGGCGACGCGGAGCGCGAGCCCGTGCACCCGCTGACCGCGGAGGAGAAGCGCGGCCTGTGGTGGGCGGGCCTCGCCACGGTCGCCTTCACGCTGTTCCTGCTCGCGGGCACCGTGCCCGCCGACGGCTTCCTGCGCGACCCGGAGACGGGCGACCTGCTGCACTCGCCGTTCCTGTCGGGGATCGTGACGCTGATCTTCCTGTTCGGCGCCATCACCGGCATCGCCTACGGCTTCGGCGCGGGGCGCTACAAGAGCGACAAGGACGTGGTCGCCGGCATGGGCAAGGCGATGAGCACGCTCGGCTCGTACCTAGTGCTCGTCTTCTTCGCCGCCCAGTTCGTCGCCTACTTCGGCTGGACCCAGCTCGGCCTGATCGTCGCGGTCGAAGGCGCGGAGCTGCTGAAGATGTCGGGGCTCGGCGGCCTGCCGCTGATGTTCGGCTTCATCGTGACGACGGCGTTCCTCAACCTGTTCATGGGCAGCGCGTCGGCCAAGTGGGCGGTGATGGCGCCGGTGTTCGTGCCGATGTTCATGCTGCTCGGCTACACGCCGGAGCTGACCCAGACCGCCTATCGCGTCGGCGACAGCGTGTCCAACGTGGTCTCGCCGATGATGTCGTACTTCGCGCTGATCGTGGCCTTCTTCGAGCGCTACGACAAGAAGGCGGGCATCGGCACCGTGATCGCCACGATGCTGCCCTACACGTTCACTTTCCTGATCGTGTGGGCGGCGCTGCTCCTGGTCTGGATGGGCCTGGGCCTGCCGGTCGGCCCGGGCGCGGGCCTGTACCTGGGCCAGTAGCCGCTTCACACCGTTTTGCTCGGCGCGGGAGCAGGCGGGGCCGAGAATGGGGCACTTTCCAGGAAGTCGAGAGGTGACCCCGATGAAGGCCCTGGTTCTCGCGTCCGCCGCTGCGCTGGCGACGGCGGTCCCGCTCCACGCCGAGCCCCGCGGCGTCGACCTGAAGGCGCCCGACGGGATCACGCTCAAGGCCAGCTACTTCCCCGCCGCCGCGCCGGGCCCCGGCGTGCTGCTGCTGCACATGTGCAACAGCCGGCGCCAGGTGTGGGACAAGCTGGCGGGCATGCTGGCGGCGCGCGGCATGCACGTGCTGACGCTCGACTACCGCGGCTACGGCGAGAGCGGCGGTCCGCCGCAGCGCGGCCAGGACGACGCCACTCGACGCGCCGAGCGTGCGAAGTGGGCCGCCGACTTCGACGTGGCCCTCGCCCACCTGCTCGCGCAGCCCGGCGTCGACCGCGCGCGGGTCGCCGCCGGCGGCGGGAGCTGCGGCGTCGACAACTCCGTGCAGCTCGCGCGGCGGCATCCGCAGGTCGGCGCGCTCGTGCTCCTCGCGGGCGGCACCAACGCGGCTGGGCAGGACTTCCTCGCGCAGAACCCGGGCGTGCCGCTCTTCGCGTCGGCGGCCCACGACGACGGCGACGCGGTCGACGTCCTGCGCTGGCTGACCGGCTTCTCGACCCACCCGGCGACGACGCTCGTCGAGTACGAGCGCGGCGGCCATGGTACCGACATGTTCCCGGTGCACGCGGACCTGGAACCCGCGATCGCCGACTGGCTCGCGCAGCGGATGCTGAAGGAGCCGGCGGCCGATCGTGCGGCAGGGGCGCCCGGGCCCTCGGCGCGGCTGCGCTCCGGCCTCTCCGAGGCGGGCGGCGCACGGCGCCTGCTCGAACGCTGGCGCGCGGACCACGAGACCCCGCTGGCGCCCGAGGCGGTGATCAACATCGCCGGCTACGAGCACCTCGCGGCCGGTCGCCACGCCGACGCGATCGCGCTGTTCACGCTCAACGTCGAAGCCCGCCCGCAGTCGCTGAACGCCCTCGACAGCCTGAGCGAGGCCCACGCGACGGCGGGCGACCACGCCGCGGCGCGGGAGTGGGCGCGGCGCACGCTCGACGCGATCGCCCGCGACACGGTGACGAGCGCCGAGTTCAAGCAGCAGTTGCGCCAGCTCGCCGAAGCCCGCCTGCGCGAACCCGCGAAGTAGCGCTCAGCGGCGGGAGGTCGCGAGGGCGGCGCCGAAGAGGACGAACGCGGCGCCGCCCGCCCGCTGCAGGACCCGGCTGCCGGTCTCGGACGCGAAGACCCCGCGGGCGCGCCCCGCGAGCACGGCGTACAGCGAGTGGATCGTCACGACGAGCGCGGCGTAGGTCGTCACCAGCAGCGCGAACTGGCCGGCCCCGGCGCGGGCGGGGTCGACGAACTGCGGGAACACCGACAGGAAGAAGACCAGCGCCTTCGGGTTGGTGAGCTGCAGCGAGAGTCCTTCCGCGAAGCGGCGGCCGAAGGTCGCGGGGTGCGCGTCGGCGGCATCGAGCCGGATCGCGGGTGCCCGCCACAGCCGCACGCCGAGGAACACGAGGTACGCCGCGCCGAGCAGCTTGAGCACGAAGAATGCCCGCGCGGAGGTCGCCAGGATCACCCCCGCGCCGGTCGCCGAGAGCGAGGCGACGGCGAACACGCCGGCGGCGATGCCGAGGATGCCGCCGATCGCCCCGCGCCAGCCGAAGCGCAGGCCGTTGGTCAGCGTCATCACCACCCCGGGTCCCGGGCTCGCCACGGCCGCGGCCGCCACCAGCACGAACATCGCGTAGAGCTCCACTCGTCCTCCGCCAGCCCCGTGCCCGCGATTGTGCAGGGCGCCGCCTCCCGCGAGAGAATCCGGCGTTCACGCCGCTGAACCAGGAGGAGAGCATGAAGGTCGACTGGAGATACCACCGCCCGGGTTGAACGACCTGCGTCCGGACGCAGGGGTTCCTTGCGAAGCAGAACGTGGACACGACGGAGCTGGTCCCGGCCAGCCGCAAGCTGGGGCTGAAGGACGGCATCGCGCTGCTGGAGGGCGCGCGGCTGCTGGTCACCTGCAAGGGCAAGAACGTCGAGCGTTTCGACCTGAAGGCGGGGCTGCCCGACAGGAAGACGCTGGAGCGGGTGCTGCTCGGCCCCACGGGCAACCTGCGCGCGCCGACCCTCAAGGTCGGCAAGACGGTGATCGTCGGCTACGACGAAGCGGTCTACCGCGAGTTCCTGGCGTAGGGGGTCAGGCGGTCGTTTCGTCCTGCAGGGTGATCACCGAGAAGTGGGCGCCCTGGTCGTCGCGGAGCAGGGCGAAACGGCCGACGTGGGGGATGTCCTGCGGCGCGACCACGGCCGAGCCGCCGAGGGCGGTCGCGCGGGCGGCGGTCGCGTCGCAGTCGGCGACCCGGAAGTACGGCATCAGGTGGCCCGGCATGTCGCCCCACTCGTCGCCGCGCATCGGCAGGATGCCGCCGATCGGCTGGTCCTCGCGGTAGATCTCCAGGTATTCGACAGTCGCCGTGTCCGACGTCTTCCACGTCCACCCGAAGAGGCCGCCGTAGAAGGCCTGCGCAGCCGCCGGGTCACGGGTCACGATCTCCGTCCAGCACAGCGTGTTCTCTTCGCCGACCAGGCGCGCGCCGATGTGGCCGCGCGCCTCCCACAGCGCGAAGACCGGCCCCGTGGGATCTTGCACGACCGCCATCCGCCCGATCCCCTCGACGTCGAAGGGCCCGTACAGCACGGTCCCGCCCAGTTCTTTCGCCCGCTGCGCCGACGCGTCGGTGGACGCCGTCGAGATGTAGCTCATGAAGTGGGACGGTATGCCCTGCGCGATCTCATGCGGGCTCAGCGTGCGCAGCGCAGCGACGTCGAGGGCGCCCTTCCGCAGCAGCGTGTAGGTGCCGCCGGCGCTCGGCACGTCGAACGCCGTCCAGCCGAACAGGCCGCCGTAGAAGGCCTTGGCCTTCGCCGAGTCCGGCGTGGCGAGCTCGGGCCAGCAGAAGGACCCCGGCAGAAGCTCCGTGCGTTCGGGCATGCGACCTCCTCGGTTCGTGGTGCGGATTCGTGGATCCTACGCCTCGCGACCGAGGCCGGGTGCGCGACGGAGGGCGGGGCCTGGCACGGATCTCGCTCATTCGGGCCTCGAGGGGCGATTTTCTGCGCCCATCACGAGGAGGCCCCGTGGAGCGGACGGGGAACGGACGACCGCTGACGGCGCTCGCGGCGCTGGCCGCCGCGTTGCTGCTGGGAGTCGTCTGGGTCGACCACCAGCGCACGAGGGCCGAGTTGCTGGCCCTGCTGCGCGACCACGCCGCCTCCCTGCGCTCCACGCTCGCCGCGGCAGCGCGCTCGAACCGCGAGGCCGAGCGGCTCGTCGAGCAGCAGCTCGCCGCCCGCCTGCTCGACAACGCCCGCTTCCTCGCCGCCCTCGACGCGCGCGCACCGCTCGACGACGCGCGGCTGGCGGCCCTCGCCGAAGAAGGAGGCCTGTTCCGCATCACGGTGTTCGACGCGCGGGGAGAGCTGGAGCGCGCGAGCGGCAATCGCGGTGGCCCCCACGGCACGGCGGGCGGCGGTCCGGGGCGCGGTCTCGGGCGCGGCCCGGGCGGCGGCGGACCGTGGGCGGGCGGGCGCGGCCCCGGCGGGCCCGGGGGCGCGGGCGCGGGCAGCGGCCTGCTGCCGCGACTGCTGGCGGGCGAGCCGTGGGCCGTTTCCGACATGCATGCGACGCGCTGGGGCTCGGGCGCGCGGCTCTCGGCCGGGGCGCGGCGCAGCGGAGGCGGCGCCGTGATCGTCAACGTCGACGCGGCCGAGCTGGGCGCACTGCGACGGCAGGCTTCGCTCGACGTGCTGCTGGCCGACATCGTCGCCCGCGTGCCCGAGGTCGCGTTCGTCGTCTTCGAGCAGGGCGAGCTGCGCCTGGCCCACGGCGACGCACCCGCGGAGCCGGCGGCCGGCGCCGACGAGCGCGAGGTGGAGACGCCGACCGGCCCGGCCCTCGAGCTGACCGGCCCGCTCGATCTCGGTCCAGGGGCCGAGGCCACGCTGCGGCTCGGCATGCGGACCGACGGCGTGCACCGCGCCGAGCGGCGCATGCTCGTGCAGCTCGCGCTCTCGCTGTGCGCCGCGCTGGCGGTCGCCTGGCTCGGCGTCGGCAGCGCCTGGCTGCGGCGCAAGTACGCGCTGCTGGCCGCGCGCCACGCCCGCGCCGAAGAGGCGCTGCGCCGCCGCGACCGGCTGGCGGCGATGGGCGAGCTGGCGTCGACGGTCGCCCACGAGATCCGCAACCCGCTCAACGCGATCGCGATGAGCGCGCGGCGGCTGCAGCGCGAGTTCGCGCCGGCCGCGGACGACGCCACCGACGCGGCCGAGCAGCGCGAGCTGCTCGAGGTCGTCGCCTCGGAGTCGCAGCGGATCGACCGCATCGTTCGCGAGTTCGTCGATTTCGCGCGGCCCGCGCCGCTCGCCCGCCGCGCCACGGACGTCGCCGCGCTGACGGCATCGGTCGGCGACGCGGCCCGGGCCCAGGCCGAAGCTCGCGGCCTCCGCTTCGAGGTGTCGTCCGCGGCCACCGGCGGGGCCGATCTCGATCCCGACCGCGTGCGCGAGGCGCTCGGCAACCTGCTGCGCAACGCGATCGAGGCGACCCCCGAGGGCGGCGCCGTGCGCCTCGTCTCGCGCGACGACGGCGAGCGCGTCGCCTGGGAAGTCGCCGACACCGGCCCCGGCATCCCCGACGACGTGCGCGCCCGCATCTTCGACCTCTACTACACGACCAAGCCCGACGGCACCGGCGTCGGGCTGGCGCTCTGCCACCAGGTGGTCACGGCGCACGACGGCACGATCGAGGTCGACACGGCGCCCGGCGCGGGCACGCGGATGACGGTGCTCCTGCCGCGGAAGGCGGAGGCGGCCCGATGAGCGAGCGGCTGATCCTGGTGGTCGATGACGAGGAGAGCCAGCGCAAGGTGCTAGCCGGCTTCCTGCGCAAGCGCGGCTACGCGGTCGAGACCGCGGGCTCCCCCGCCGAGGCGCTGGCCGTCGCCGCCGCGCGCGCCGTCGACCTCGTGCTCTCCGACCTCAAGATGCCGGGCGGCAGCGGCCTCGACCTGCTCCTGGGCCTGCGCCGGCTCAACCCCGAGATCCCGGTGATCCTGATGACCGCGTTCGCGACCGTGCAGAGCGCGGTCGCGGCGATGAAGCAGGGCGCCGCCGACTACCTGACCAAGCCCGTCGACCTCGACGAGCTGGAGCTGCTGGTCGCGCGGGTGCTGGAGCGGCGCGCGCTCGTCTCCGAGAACCGCGCGCTGCGCGAGCAGCTCGAGTCGCGCCACCGCCTGGCGGGGCTGCAGACCCAGAACCGGCGCATGGCCGAGGCGCTGTCGGTCGCGGGTCGCGCGGCGCAGAGCAGGGCGACCGTCCTGGTGCGCGGCGAGAGCGGCACCGGCAAGGAGCTGCTGGCGCGCGCGATCCACTTCGCGAGCCCGCGGTCGAAGGGGCCGCTGGTCGCGGTCAACGTCGGCGCGCTGCCGGAGACGCTGCTCGAGTCCGAGCTGTTCGGCCACGAGAAGGGCGCCTTCACCGGCGCCGACCGCGAGCGCCGCGGCCGCTTCGAGCTGGCCGACGGCGGCACGCTGTTCCTCGACGAGATCGGCGACCTGCCGAAGGGGACGCAGGTGAAGCTGCTGCGCGCGGTGCAGGAGCAGAGCTTCGAGCGGCTCGGCGGGAACCGCACGCTGAAGGTCGACGTGCGGCTCGTCGCCGCGACCCACCGCGATCTCGAGAAGATGATCGCGGCCGGCGACTTCCGCGAGGATCTCTACTACCGGCTCAACGTGGTCTCGATCGAGCTGCCGCCGCTGCGCGAGCGGCGCGAGGACATCCCGGCCCTGCTCGACGTGTTCCTGCGGCGCTTCGCCTCCGAGGCGGGCGAAACGCCGAAGACGGTCTCGCGCGAGGCGCTCGACCTGCTGCTCAAGCACGCCTGGCCGGGCAACGTGCGCGAGCTCGAGAACGTGGTCCACCGCGCCGTCGTGCTCGCCCGCGGCGAGCTGATCACGGCCGCCGACCTGCCGCTGCCGCTCCACGGCCTGCGCGCGGAGGCGCCGTCGGACCCGGCCGGCTCGCTCCCCGACCAGCTCGCGGCCCTCGAGAAGCGGCTGATCGCCGACGCCCTGCGCGCGGCCGAGGGCGTGCAGGTGCGCGCCGCGAAAGCGCTCGGCATCTCCGAGCGCCACCTCCGCTACCGACTCCAGAAGCACGGCCTCGAGTAGCGGCACTCGACGGGAGCGTCGAGCGGACTCGACGAAATCGTCGAAATTCTGCCGACGCCGCGAGGCCCGAGCCGCCCCCGTCCACACCCAAGTCACCCCCAGTCAATTACTTGAGAGGCCTGGGCCGGGGCCCGGCGCAGATTGGCCCGGGGCTTGCCATGGAGAAGGGTGCGGGGCGAGAGAGAAGCTCCGAAGGAGGAAATCATGAAGCGCATCCTGTTCCTGGGCCTGGCGGCGGCGGCGTTCACGACGATGGCGGCGGCGCAGACCCCGACCCCGGCTCCGAGCCCGGCGCAGCCGACGACCGTCGGCCCCAACTTCGTCGACGCGAACGGCGACGGCATCTGCGACAACCGCGGCAGCGGCGCCGGCCAGAAGCGTGGCAACGGCCAGGGCAAGGGCCCGCGCGACGGCTCGGGCAACCAGGGCATGGGCCCGCGCGACGGCAGCGGCTACGGCGCCGGCTCGGGCGCGGGCGCGGGCAACTGCACGGGCACCGGCACGGGCGCGCAGCAGCGGCGCCGCGGGGGCCGGAACTGACGGCGCGGGCGAGGAGACGGCCATGCCCCGCTTCCACCCCGCGCTCCTCGCCGCCGCCGCCCTGACGCTGTGGGCCGCGGCCGTGGAGGCCCAGCCGAGCTTCGACGCCCGGCTGGGCCTCGGCCTCGACACCTGGCGCGCCGGCGCCACGACCGAGAACAAGCTGGCGTTCACCGGCACGTTCGCGCCCGAGCTGCTGTTCGCCGGCGAGCGCGGGCGCGCCTGGTACGCGCTCGACGCCGGCAACGCCGACGCCTCGGGCGACTGGACGTCCGTGCATCACGCCTTCGGTGCCCGCTGGCGGGTCGACCTCGGCGGCGACGCCGTGCAGGCGTTCGTCGGCGGCGGCCTCGACCTGCAGCGCAACGGCGACGCCTGGAGCGACGCGGACTACGACGGCGCCCACGCGTTCTTCAACCTCGTCGGCCGACGGGTCGGGCCGCTCACCCTGCGCGGCGGCGCGCGCCTCGCGCGGCGCAGCTTCGCGGGCCTGCCGGCGCTCGACCAGGACGAAGCGGAAGGCTTCGCCGCGGCGCTCCTCAACTTCGAATCGAAGACGACCGTGATCGCCGAGCTGCGCTACGGCGGCAAGCGCTGGGAGGGCCAGCCGGCCGGCCACGTCCCGGCCTCTTCGACCTTCGCTCCGTCCGGCAGCAGCGGCATGGGCGGCCGCGGCGCGGGCCGCGGCATCGGCGGCACGGGAGTGATGGTCCCGACCACGCCCGCGGCGATCGTCCCCGCGATCCCCGCGGCCGACGCGCGGCAGTGGACGGCGATGCTCCGCCTCGCCCAGGGCCTCGGAGAGAAGACGGGCGTGCACGTGCAGTGGCTGCAGCGCGGGCTCGACGGCGACCCCGCCCCGCTGCGGCTGGAGACGCCCGCGGGCTACTTCGACGACGGCGTGCTCGACGACCCCTACGCGAGCGAACTGCTCGCGGTGCAGGCCGGCCTCAGCCGCAACTGGGGCGACGCCACGACGCTGCGCCTGACCGGCGAGTGGCGCCGCCGCGACTTCCCCGCCGCCGGCCTCGCCGACGCCGCGGTGCCCGCGCGCCAGGACCGCGTCTGGCGCGGCCTCGCGCGGCTGAGCCTGCCGCTCCTCGCGGAGAAGACGGGCGACTTCGCGCTCGGCCTCTCGCTCGACTACGCCTACACGGACTCGACGTCCGACGACGCGTTCTACGACTACCGCCATCACGCGGCCGGCGTCTCCCTCACGCTGTCCCGCTGAGAGGAAGCAAGACCATGCGCCGCCTGCTGATCCCCGCCGCCTTCGGCTTCACCCTGCTCGCCTGCGGCGGTTCGTCCGCGGCCTTCGCCGGCCCCTCGACCCCGTCGCCGACACCGCCGGCCGCCGCCACCACTCCGACCCCCGCGGTCTCGGCCACGCCCACGCTGGAGAGCGTGCTGCTCGCGGACATCCAGGACGAGTGGCGCGCGGAGGCGATCTACGCCCGCGTGCTCGCCGACTTCGGCGACCTGCGCCCGTTCGCCAACATCATCTGGGCGGAGCGGCGCCACGCGGCCGCGGTCGAGGCGCTGCTCGACGCGCGCGGCATCCCGCTGCCGCCCCGCGCGACGACGGTCGACACGGCCCCCCGCTTCGCCACCTTCCGCGAAGCCTGCGCCGCGGCCTACCAGGCCGAGGTGGAGAACGTGGCCCTCTACGACACCCAGATGAAG
>JAANMX010000995.1_pt1 | contig 34518 bp, 29 predicted proteins | sample 7279681 | NCBI WGS metagenome assembly JAANMX01 (sample SAMN14094542, study PRJNA606508) | bioreactor metagenome | isolation source: A lab-scale SPAN reactor treating ammonium-rich wastewater day 351 | place: Ireland: Galway | collected 2018-01-01 | reverse complement strand
AAATGTTTTTTATCTCTTTGTTTTTAAATGAGTTGACAAAAAATTCTTCATTGCCAAAAAAATCAGTATTTTTGTCAGCCAAAATTAAAGGGTTGATTTAATAATAGTTCATACCCAATAATCAAAAATTCAATATAAAGAAAGATGCAACAAAATAGCGGTTTAGATAAAAACCAATTGATAAGTTTCGCCCTGTTTTCCATGATTCTGATTGGCGCCATGTTTTACTTCCAAAACAAACAGGCGACAGAACAGCAGCTTTTGGATGCCCAAAATCAGGCGAAAACAACGCAAACCAACATTGCAAACACAACAAAACCCGCGTTAGTCACCAATCTAAACGACAGTGTAAAAGCAACTTCTATACAACAAGTCGAACTGAAAAACAACGAATTGAGTGTTGGAATTTCTACCCTGGGCGGACAAATTTCTACCGTTCAGCTTAATGAATACAAAGCATATAACAGACAAACCGATGCCAACGATAAACCTTTAATGTTTTTCGATAAAAATAATTCCTCTTATGGTTTTCAGTTCAAAGACAAAACCGGCAAAACCTTCAACACCAAAGACCTGATTTTTACGCCTACACAAAACGGAAACACCGTTACGATGCAGGCGAATGTAAACGGGGCGGTAATTCAGTTTATTTATACGCTTCTGGATAAATATACGGTAGATTTCAATATCAAAACGCAGGGCTTGAGTCAATTGGTTTCTGACCAGAAAGCAGATTTCATCTGGGATTTCAGTGCACGCGAAATGGAAAAAGGACGCGCGCAAGAGCAAACGCATACAGAATTCAATTATTCATTCGATAATTACAGCAGTTTCGATTATGATGGACGAACCGAAATGGACGAACCCGATGAAACACTGAACTGGCTTGCTATAAAACAGCAGTTTTTCTCTGCCGTAATCGAACCTCAGCACGGTTTTAAAAATTCGAAAGGTTCTCAGGAAATGATTGATGAAGGCGAATTCCTGAAAAAATTTAATTTCAACGGGCAGGTTGATTTGGCAGGTAGCGAACTGAACCAGAACTTCAAATGGTATTTTCTCCCTTTGGATTTGCCGTTACTGAAATCATATGACAAAAATTTCGACGAGTTATTACCTTTAGGATGGTCATTTATCGGCAGCATGAACCGTTGGTTCTTCATCCCAATGTACAACCTGATCTCTAGCTGGGGACTGGCTGCAGGCTGGGTAATTTTCCTGATGACGATTATCGTTAAAATCATTCTTTCGCCGGTCATGTTTAAGCAGCACAAACTGAGTGCGATGATGAAGGTAATCCGTCCGGAAATTGACGAAGTAAACGCAAAATTCAAGGATGCAGATCCGATGAAAAAGCAACAGGAAACGATGGCAGTTTACCGTAAAGCCGGGGTGAACCAAATGGCAGGATGTTTGCCGGCATTGCTTCAGATCCCGATTTTCTATGCGCTTTTCCGGTTCTTCCCGAATATGATTGACCTTCGGGGGAAAAGTTTCTGGTTCGCTAAAGATTTGACTGCTTACGATGATGTAATTAAGCTTCCGTTCAATATTCCTTTCCTGGGCGAACATTTAAGTATTTTCGCGATTGCGTGTACGGTAGTGATTTTAATTTATACGGTAATGACTTCGGGGAACATTCAGCAGCCACAGCAGGAAGGCATGCCGAATATGAAAGTGCTGATGTACATCTTCCCTATCACCTTCCTTTTCTTCCTGAACACTTCAGCGTCAGGACTTTCATGGTATTATTTTGTATCGAATGCTATTAACATCCTCATTATTCTTGTTATTAAATACTGGATTCTTGATGAGAAAAAAATTCATGCAACCATTCAGGCCAACAAAAAGAAAGAGCCTAAAAAAGAAGGGAAATTTCAGAAAAGAATGCGCGAAATGATGGAGAAAGCCCAAGAGCAGCAGAAAGCACAACAGCAACAGGCGAATAAAAAGAAATAATTGACACCTTATTATATAATAAAAAAAGCGGAATTCATTTTCCGCTTTTTTTTTGTCTGCCAATTCGAGATTTTCGTACTGATGAAAAAAAATTTCGTAGGTACAAGTTGTCCAGTTTGTACTGAAGAAAATTTATTTTGTACTGAAGAAATAGAAAAGTGCAGGGTCAGTCAGTTTTTTATTCGCAAAAACTGTAATCGAGCCTGAAAGATTTTCTGTGGTGCACTGTGGGACCCCATTTATTGAGTGCATCGCGGTGTACTTTAGTCGCATAACCCATATTGGTATCCCAACCATACTCTGGGAATTCCTCATGAAGTTTCATCATCAATTGATCTCTATAATTTTTCGCTAATATTGAGGCGCATGCAATGGAAAGCAGCTTGGAATCTCCTTTTACAATACACTCATGAGGGATAAACTGGTATGGATGAAACCGGTTTCCATCAACCAGAATAAGTCCGGGCCGGTTTTTCAGCTGATCAAGCGCTTTATGCATCGCGTGGATGCTCGCATTAAGTATATTATGTTCATCGATAAGCTGGGGTGAAACTTCGGCAATCGCATATTCAACTGCGTTGCTTTTAATATGTTCATCCAGCTGCATTCTGGTTTGGAATGTGAGTTTCTTAGAATCGTTGACTAAATGCTGGCTGAAAGTTTCATCGATGATAACGGCAGCCGCAACCACAGGACCGCACAAACAACCTCTTCCGACTTCATCACAACCTGCTTCTATCTCTGTATCAGACCACTTTTTTACTAGTTCCATATTACTCCGGGCCATGTTCTCCCCTATAATTTGCGTGTAAAATTACAAATATTAACTCAATAGAAGACCAGTCATAAATACCCAACATTAAAAAGAATTTTGTGTTTAACGAGAATGATGTTTAATGATAAACTCCTGGATAGCACACACATTAACACGGTGTTAAAATGTTAAAATTAATTCGTGCTTAACGTAAATTAACTTAATTTTCATTGCATAATCAACACAAAACAACTTCTTAAAATGGTTACATTTTGCCACTTTACTTAAATACACATGATAATTATCATAAAAATACTTCAAATTTTGATAAATTCACACATTTATAACAATTGTTACATTAAATCCAGCAACCTCGGATATTTATTGGATTATTAAGAATTATTTAACAAAATGCTTGGTCATATTGTGAAAGTTTTGCACTTTTGTCCCAATGAAAAAATTTAATTTGATATGAAGAAACTAACAACAAGCGTTTTAGCTGTAGTTTTAACCTCCTCATTTGCTTTGGTAAATGCACAGGTTGACACTGCCAGAACGCAGGATATCGAAGGCGTTGTAGTAACAGCCTTGGGTATTAAGAGAGAGAAAAAGTCTATCGGGTATGCTGCACAGCAGGTGACAGGAGAAACACTATCAGAAGCGGGTCAAAGTAATGCCTTGAGTGCTTTATCAGGAAATGTGGCCGGAGTACAAGTAACAGCTCCTTCCTCTATGGGTGGTTCAACCCGAATTGTAATGCGGGGAGTTAGTTCCATTATTGGAGAAAACAGACCGTTAATTATTGTAGATGGAGTGCCGCTAGATAATAGCAACGTTAATGACACTAACACTCAGCGAGGAGCAGGAGGTAGAGACTATGGAGATGCATCATTTGATATAAACCCTGATGATGTTGAATCTGTTACGGTCTTAAAAGGTGGTCCAGCTGCAGCGCTGTACGGTTCGAGAGCTGCGAATGGTGTAATTATTTACACCACTAAACAAGCCAAGAGAGGCAGAGCTTCTGTCGAGTTTAGCACGGGGATATCATTCGAGAACATCTACATTCGTCCCAAATTGCAAAATTATTATGGGGGAGGTTCATCTCTCACATTGCCAACACAGGTAATAAATGGGCAAACTTATAATTTGAACGAATACAAAATGGACGAGTCATGGGGCCCGAGATATAATCCATCTCTAATGTATCTACCTTGGTATGCATTTGACCAAGAGGAGTTTCCAAATGATTACATGAAGCAAGTGGCTTGGGTAGCTCCTCAAAATGACGTTGATTCGTTTTTCGACACAGGAATTACCTTAACAAACAACCTTGCCGTCTCAAAATCCTTTGAGAAAAGTAGCATCCGACTTTCTTATACTAACACAGCAATTACTGGTATTGTACCAACTAGTAAGATTGATCGAAATAATTTTAGCATCAATGCAAACAGTGAGCTGAGTGACAAATTGAAGGTTGAAACTGGTTTAAACTTTGTACAGACACATGGCTTTAATAGACCAGAACAGGGATATGGTGACAACTCCGTAGCACAAAAATTTTACCAGTGGGGACAAAGACAGCTTGATTTCAGTAAAATGAAAGATTATAAATTGTCAAACGGCATGCAAAGAAGCTGGAATAGGACAGCTTGGAATAATGGTGACCCATATTACTCTGACAACCCGTATTGGACAATAAACGAGAATGTCAGCAATGATAGAAGAAACAGATTTTATGGTTTTGCTGGTATGACCTATAACATTTTGCCAAACTTATATGCGACTGGTAAGGTATACGCTGATATTTACAGTCAGGATAACGACAATAGAGTAGCTATTGGATCTCAAGCTGTTTCAGGTTATTCGATTTTCAAACGAAATTTCACAGAATTTAACTACGAAGGTAGATTACATTGGAACCCTGAAATATCCGATTCATGGTCTCTACAAACTTTTGTCGGGGCAAACCGTAGAAACCTTAAAAGAAGCGATTTAAATGGCGCGACAAGAGGAGGATTGGTAATTCCTAATTTCTATAATCTGAAGAATAGTATCAATGATCCATTAGCTACCAATTCTGATTACCAAAAGAGAGTAAATAGTGTATTTGGGTCAGTATCTTTAGGATTTAAAGAAACTGTATTTATTGAGGCAACTGGTAGAAATGACTGGTTCTCAACAACCAAAGAGGACAAATTTTACCCAAGTATAACAGGTAGCTTTGTATTCTCCAATTTATTAGACGCTAGTTGGTTATCATTCGGTAAACTTCGTGCAGGATGGGCTAGTGTAGCTAGTGATACAGATCCTTATCAACTTGCTAACTACTCCGTTCAGTTTACTAATTTTAATAACATTCCGAGATATGGATTATTTACACAAAATAATAATCCGCTCTTAAAACCCGAACTAAAAGAAACTAGAGAAATTGGTCTGGAAATGAACTTCCTAAAAAACCGCTTAGGTTTGGATGTTACATACTACGATGTTGCCATTACTGATGCAATTCTGCCGCTAAGTGTAGACCCAGCTACTGGATTCCGTAATAACCTGATTAACGCAGGTGAGATCACCAACAAAGGAATTGAGGCGATGGTTTTCGTAACCCCGGTTAAAACTGAAGATTTCTCCTGGACTCTTAACTGGAACTTCGCAAAGAATGAGAACAAAATTGTAAAACTTTATGAAGGAGTGTCAACTTATCAACTTACTAATGCGCCATTTCGGGCTAGATTATTAGCGGTTGAAGGGGAGTCCTATGGTGCAATTTATGGCACAGATTTCACTTACGACAGCAACGGTAATAAAATAGTTGATGCAGATGGGTTTTACGTCCCAACCGCTATTAAAAACTTAGGTTCTACGTTACCGGATTACAATATGGGGTTACGTAATTCATTTAAATATAAAAATTTAAACCTCTCATTTCTTTTTGACATGCAACAAGGAGGAAAATACTTCTCCACTTCATATATGTGGGGAATGTATAGCGGAATGTTAGAAGAAACAGGCTTCGGCGGTAATCGTGAGGCTGGCATTATTTTAGATGGAGTCACAGAGAATGGCAATCCAAACAATGTTCGAATTACAGCAAATGAATTTGGTGGTATGCACTATGGTGGTGTAGATGCACTTAACGTTTTTGATGCTAGTTATATAAAACTCCGAGACGTTACTTTAGGTTACGACTTGCCAAAATCGATAATTGGAGGATTTTTGGAAGGAGTTAGAATCTCAGCATATGGCCGAAACTTATTAGCGTGGAATCTTGCGTGGAAAGGTATGGACCCAGAAAACACCTCTTATGGCTCTGGAAACATACAAGGGCTTGAAGGAGGATCATTACCTTCTACAAGACAATATGGAGTTAATGTAAACTTTAAATTTTAATACAAAATGAAAAATATAAAAAAGATAGCTTTAGTACTTACTGCCGCGCTGTTCACATCAAGTGCTATAGTAAGTTGTACGCAGGATTTTGATGACCTAAACGAAAATCCTAATAATCCCGAATCACCACTGACATACGGTGTATTCAATTATGCCAACAGAATTGTAGCCGATGGGACCCGAAATTCTTTTGAATCTGCGCGCGTTACCCTTCCATGGATGCAATATTCGGCACAAACGGCGTATAATGACGAAGATAAATATGCATATCGTCTAACAAGCGGTGACGCACTTTGGACACAGCTTTACACAGCGGCATCAAATTACAAAAAAGTAATTGACATGAACAGTGATCCAGAAACAGCTGCTGCAGCAAGTGCATACGGATCAAATGCCAATCAAATCGCTGCATCTAGAGTTATGCTCTCGTATGTATTTTTAAATTTAGCGGATTCTTTTGGTGATATTCCTTACTATTCATATGGAAATAAAGATGCTGACTTCCAAGCATTGAATGTAAACGAGTATCTTAAACCTAAGTTTGTTTCTCAGGTTAAGGTTTATGGTGATATACTTAAAGAATTGAAAGAAGCATCAGAAATGATCCAAGGCTCACAACCGGTTTTTGCACCGGCTGATGTACTATTTCAAGGTGATCCTGCTAAATTGAAAAAGTTTGCTAATTCGCTACGTTTAAGAGTTGCAACAAGGGTAAAGGGAGTAATACCAGGAGCTGAAGCTCACATCGCGGATGCAATCGCTCAAGGGGTGATGACATCTAATAACGACAACGTAGGTGTCAAGTACGAAAATAACCTCACGAACCCCTCACCTATGTATAACGATTTTAGAACCAGATCTGATTTTTCTGTGTCAAAAACATTTATCGACCTATTGAAAGGAAACACAGGTTCTTTTGGTGTCGATCCTAGGTTATTTAAATATGCGGCTCCAAGTGGGACACCTAAAAGCACAATTCTTAACGGTACTTATACTGAATCTACAGATTTAAGTAAATATATAGGAATGCCTTACGGATTGCCAGAAGATTTTCAGGCCGCACAAGCAGAGGTAGGAAATAACTTTTTTAGTAAATACGTATATAAACCTGACTACACTGAGTTGTTTATGGAATACTCGGAAGTGGAATTTTTATTAAGTGAAGCGAACGGATGGAACCAATCTAATTATGAAAAAGGTGTAAAAGCCTCTATGACAAAATGGGGAGTTAGTGATACTGCCGCAAATGCATTTGTGGCCACTCTTCCACCCGCTTCTGCGGCTACAGTCCTAACACAAAAGTATGTTGCGTTATTTATGCAGCCGTATGAGGCATGGGCAGAATATAGAAGAACAGGCTATCCTGACACCAGTATTCTTTTATTGCCTGGCGAATCTGCACCATTATTAGTTCCCGATCCTGATTCAGGTGCGACGACTTATACTTTCACTCCACTTGTCACAGGTCTTACGGACATCCCTGCAAGACTTTATTATCCTACAATCATTAAAACTTTGAATGCAGAAAATTATGCTAGCGCATCTACCGCACTCGGTTCTGGTGGTGATAAACTGACGACAAAACTTATCTGGGATAAAAACTAATTTACTAAGTTTTTATAATTACTAAACCACTCTTCGGAGTGGTTTTTTTATTTCCGTATATTTGTCATTCAAAATTTTGAAGATGAATATTAAAGATATTATTGAGAACAAAATCGCTGAAGTCGTTCAAAATGTTTTTCAGATTGATGATGTAAACCAGAGAAACAACGTCAAACTTGAAGTACAGCAGAACAAAACAGGTTTCGAAGGTGATTTCACCATCGTTACTTTTCCTTTGGTTAAAATCCTTAAGAAGAGTCCGGACCTTATTGCCATGGAACTGGGCGATGCGCTTTCAACTCAAGCTGACTTTGTTGAGAACTTCAATGTGGTTAAAGGTTTCCTGAATCTGAAAATCAGAAACAGTTTTTTCCTTGATAATTTCAATGCGGTAAAAGAAAATTTTGATAAGGTTGAGAAGAAAAACCAAACCGTTATGGTTGAATATTCTTCCCCAAATACCAACAAACCACTCCATTTGGGACATATCCGAAACAATTTATTAGGATATGCTGTCGCTCAGATTTTGAAAGAAGATGGTTACGATGTGATCAAAACCCAAATCATTAATGATCGTGGAATCCACATCTGCAAATCAATGCTCGCGTGGGAAAAATTCGGCAATCAGGAAACGCCACAGTCTACCGGGACCAAAGGTGATAAGTTCGTGGGAAACTATTACGTCGCATTCGACAAAAACTATAAAAAGGAAATCGCTGAACTTATCGCGCAGGGTTATGATGAAGAGACCGCAAAAAAACAGGCACCCATTATCCTGGAAGCGCAGAAAATGCTTTTGGACTGGGAAAAAGGTGACGAAAGCGTAAGAACCCTTTGGAACGAAATGAATACCTGGGTTTATGAAGGTTTCGGCCAAACGTATAAAAAGTTGGGTGTCGATTTCGATCAGGTTCAGTACGAAAGCAATACTTATTTACTGGGAAAAGACCTCATTCAGGAAGGTTTAGTAAGCGGTGTTCTTTACAGAAAAGACGACGGTTCGGTTTGGTGCGATCTGACTGATGAAGGTCTCGACCACAAATTACTCCTTCGCTCCGATGGGACTTCGGTTTACATGACACAGGATTTGGGAACAGCAGTTCAGCGTTTCAAAGAAAACAACATCCAAAAATTAATTTATACGGTAGGTAACGAGCAGGATTATCATTTCGATGTACTGTTTAAAATCCTGAAGAAACTCGGATACAGTTGGGCTGAAAATCTTTACCATCTTTCGTACGGAATGGTAGAACTTCCCGAAGGCAAAATGAAATCCCGTGAAGGAACCGTAGTGGATGCGGATGATCTGATGCAGGAAATGGTGGATACTGCCAAAGAAAAAGCAGAAGAACTCGGCAAACTCGAAAATCTTAGTGAAGAGGAAAGAGAAAAATCATACGAAACAGTTGGTTTAGGCGCTTTGAAATATTTCATGTTGAAAGTGGATCCGAAGAAAAAAATGCTTTTCAATCCGAAAGAAAGCATCGATTTTAACGGGAATACAGGCCCTTTCATTCAGTATACCTACGCAAGAATTCAGTCTTTGCTTACCAAGGCAGAATACCGGGAGCAAACCATCTCAGATTACGAAATCAATGATTCCGAAAAAGATCTGATAATGAATCTGCTCAACTTTAAGGACGTAGTTTCCAAAGCAGCCGAAACGCTCTCCCCTGCTTTGGTGGCCAACTATATTTACGAACTTGTAAAATCATACAACTCTTTTTATCAGAACAATCCGATTCTGAAGCAGCACGATGCTACCGCGAAACAGTTCCGCCTTGAACTTTCTGCAGTAACCGGAAAAACAATAAGAAAAGGACTCGCCCTTCTGGGAATCGGAACAGTTGACAGAATGTAATGTTCATCGATTTCGACCAAAATATCAATCTGGAATCACTTTCTCCCCAAACCCAATTTGAGGAAAAAGTGATTTCTTTTTTAAAAGAATGGTATTCCGATTCTCATGATGTTTCGGTCCAAACTTCAGGTTCAACGGGAACCCCAAAAGTTTTTGAAATCGAAAAAAGCAGAATGCTGAGTTCGGCAAAGATGACCTGCGATTTCCTGAACTTAAAACCTGGAAACACTGCATTAGTGTGTCTTCCGGTTGAATACATTTCGGGTAAGATGATGGTGGTACGGGCTGTAGAAAGACAATTGAAACTGCTTATTGCAACCCCTTCCTCAAAACCGCTGGAAAATTTTGAACAGGAAGTTGATTTCTGCGCGATGTCGCCGCTACAGGTTGAAAATTCTCTAGACAAAATTCATTTCATTAAAAACTTAATTATTGGTGGCGCTCAGGTTTCTGAAAGTTTAAAAGCTAAAATTCATAAGCAACTGTCACCCGACATCCATCATCCGGCACCCCGTATTTACGAAACTTACGGCATGAGCGAAACGCTTTCTCATATTGCTTTGAAACAGATTTATCCCTTATCCGAAGAATACTTTTCCGTATTCGAAGGTATTGAAATTTGTCTCGATGAAAGAGCTTGTTTACAGATTTCAGCACCCAAACTAAATCCAGAGATTATTCAGACGAATGATTTAGGTGAACCGAAAGGAGAAAATCAATTCAAATTTTTAGGCAGAATCGACAATGTGATCAATTCCGGCGGACTTAAAATTCATCCCGAGGAACTTGAGAGTTTACTTAAGAGATATCTGCATAATGAAGTGGCTTTTCTTGGGATCAAAGACGAAAAATTGGGTCATAAACTGATTTCAGTGATTGAAGGAAATAGAGATTCTAACGTCTCCGTGCAACTGGAATTGGCCTTTAAAGAGATCGAAAAAAAATTCTCTAAGAATCATCTTCCAAAGGAAATTCACTTTATTCCTAAATTTCCCAGGATTCCCAACGGAAAAATTAACCGCAAAGAATTGCTACATTTGTTTTAGCCATTCTTATCTCCATGAAAAATTTCACCAATGAACTTACTTACAAAACCTCCCGCAGCAGCGGCGCAGGCGGACAGAACGTAAATAAGGTAGAAACTTCCGTCACTGTAATGTGGAATATAGCTGGCACTGAATTTTTTAAAGAAGAAGAAAAAGAATTAATCGCGCTAAAACTAAAAAACAGGATTAATCTTGAAGGTATTCTTCAGCTCACCGTTTCTGAGAGCCGCACCCAACTTCAGAATAAAAAGATCGCGACTGAGAAAATACTGGATCTGGTAAATAAATCGCTCGTTAAACCAAAACTCCGCAAACCTACTAAACCAAGCAAAAGACAGGTGGAAAAGAGAATTCAGGCAAAAAAACAGCTCTCAGAAAAAAAGGAGAACCGAAAATTCAGATTGTAGCAGCAATGTTAATTTATGCTAAACACTTGTTTAGTAAATGGTTATTTCTTAAATTTGTAAAAATCAATTCAATAAGTTCATGGTCACATCATTCTTTTTATCCGAAACCGGTATATCTAGGCTTTTGCTGTCCTTGCTTTATTTGCATACTGATTCATTTCTGAAAAGTTCCAAAGACTTCATCAATTAAACCCTGTCGGGTCCAAGACAGGGAATTCCAACATTTTAATCTCAATACCATTTGATGTGTTTTCACAGGCAAAACGTCTTTTGATGTTTACAGTCTGCGTTGGATCGCATAAAGCATGTCATGAATTCAAAAAAATATACAGAAATGTCAGAAAACATAATTTTAACAACCGGAATCTACGACGCAATTAAGGATCACCTCAGAAGAAAAAAAGTAACCCCAAACGAAGAAGCAAGACTTACTTCCGAACTTCGGAATGCTAAGCAGGTTAGAAGAAGGGAACTTCCCGAAGATGTAGTGACGGTAGACCGCGTAGTTACTGTAAAAGACCACACCCTAAACAAAGAAGAAGAATATATTTTTGTGGGCGTTGCGCAGGCAAAACCGAAAAAGAACAAACATTCAATCCTGTCCGATATGGCGCTGGCAACTATGGGATATAAAGTGGGCGACATCGTAGAATATCCTTTTAAAGACGGCGAAAGAAGAATCGAAATTTTGAAAGTTGAACACTGGCAGAACTAATTTTAAGATAAATTCTCCGTTCCATGATTTAATTAAAGTACAGCCTTTGCCAGGTTGTACTTTTTTAATGAATGAATAATTCCGGGAGGATGAATTAACTGGAATTTGATTTTAGATTTTTGTGAATTCAGACTTCCGTCCTAAAATATTATCTTTGCATAAACAATATAAGAAATGAATAAACCGATTACAGAATTTTTAGAAAAATACTACCTGCACTTCAATGCAGCAGCTTTGGTGGATGCTTCCAAGGGTTATGTTGCCCACTTAAAAGATGGCGGAAAAATGATGATAACTTTGGCGGGAGCAATGTCTACTGCAGAGTTGGGTAAAATTCTGGCTGAGATGATCCGTCAGGACAAAGTTGATATTATTTCCTGTACCGGCGCCAACCTGGAAGAAGATGTAATGAATCTGGTTGCACATTCTCATTATAAACGAGTACCGAATTACAGAGATTTAACACCCGAACAGGAAAGAGAACTTCTGGATCAGCACTTCAACCGCGTAACAGACACCTGTATTCCTGAGGAAGAAGCGTTCCGGCGTTTACAGACTCATTTGGAAGATGTTTGGCATGCTGCTGAAGAAAAAGGAGAGCGCTACTTCCCGCACGAATTCCTTTATCAGGTAGTGAATTCAGGAGTTTTGGAACAGTATTATGAAATTGATCCGAAAGATTCATGGATTGTGGCTGCAGCTGAGAAAAACCTTCCGATTGTTTGTCCGGGCTGGGAAGATTCCACTACAGGGAATATCTTCACATCCAACGTCATTAAAGGAAAACTTAATGTTCATACGGTAAAATCGGGGATTGAATACATGATTTACCTTACTGAATGGTACCGCGCAAATTCCGGTGGAAAAGGCGTTGGCTTCTTCCAGATCGGAGGTGGAATCGCCGGAGATTTCCCGATTTGTGTAGTTCCGATGATGTATCAGGATTTAGAGTGGGAAGATGTACCTTTCTGGGCGTATTTCTGCCAGATTTCTGATTCTACAACCTCTTATGGTTCGTATTCTGGAGCAGTTCCTAACGAAAAAATTACCTGGGGAAAACTCGATATCGATACCCCGAAATACATCGTTGAAAGTGATGCCACTATCTGTGCACCGCTGATGTTCACTTATATTTTAGAGAACTCTTAAAAGAGAATAATACATCATTAAACTCCTGCAATCTTTTGCGGGAGTTTTTTGTTAAAGAACTGACATCAAAAACAATGAATTTTTCTGGCCAAAAACTTTAGATTTTCAGAGATTTGCAGAATGCATCCAAAACATCTAAAGATCGAAGACTTTACCTACGATTTACCGGCAGAAAAAATCGCCTACAATCCAGTTAATCCACGCGACCAGTCAAAATTATTAGTTTATAAGGACAAAAAAATATCAGAAAACATTTACCGGAATATCTGTGATTATATCCCTGAAAATGCTGTTTTAGTATTTAATGATACAAAGGTTGTTAAATCGAGACTGTTCTTTAAGAATGAAAACGGAGCAAACATAGAAGTATTCTGTCTGGAACCGTACGGTGAAGCTATTGACTATGAACAACATTTTCTGGAACAGAATTCCGTGACGTGGATCTGTTTCATCGGCAAAGTTTCCAAATGGAGAGAGCAGCACCTCTCAAAAATTATAAACCTGGACGGAACTCAGGTAAAACTCTGTGCTGAAATCGTCGGCAAGCTGGAGGATGCTTACCTCGTAAAATTCACTTGGTCGCCGGGAGAAATTCCTTTCGGAAAAGTAATGGATGCTGCCGGAGTAACCCCTTTGCCTCCTTACATCAAAAGAGTTGCAGAAAAAGTAGACGAAGATTCTTACCAAACCGTTTATTCCGAAAACGAAGGATCGGTAGCGGCACCTACCGCCGGCCTGCACTTTACAGAGCGGGTACTGAATGATTTCGAGGAGAAAGGAATTTCATCTTTATTCACCACTTTGCATGTGGGTGCAGGGACATTTAAGCCCGTGAAATCTGAAGTGATGGAAGATCACATCATGCATGCTGAATACCTCAACATCACCACAGACTTTCTTGAAGATTTGATTACGAAAATTCAGCAACCCATTATCACCGTTGGTACCACTTCTACCCGTACTCTGGAAAGCATCTACTGGATGGGAAATAAGATTGCTAAAAATCCTGAGATAAGCTACGAAGAACTCAAAATCACCCAATGGCTGCCCTACGAAACTGAAGCAGTGGCAACAGTTGAAGAGGCAGTTAACGCATTGCTAAACTGGATAAAGAATACCAATCAGGATCATTTATCAATTGAAACAGAAATTATTATTGCACCAGGCTATTCCTTCAAAATCGTAAAAGGATTGATTACCAATTTTCATCAGCCACAATCTACTCTATTATTGTTGGTTTCAGCTTTAATTGGAAATGACTGGAGAAGGATTTACGATCATGCACTAGAAAATGATTTCCGTTTTCTAAGTTATGGTGACGGAAGTTTATTACTCCCCACTAAATAATATTATTACTTCATGAAATTTAAAAATGGATCCACAATTTAAACGGCAGGTTTTCGAAATTATCCATTTGATTCCAAAAGGCAGAGTAACCAGTTACGGCGCGATTGCAAAAGCAGTGGGTTACCCGAATCACTCCCGACATGTTGGAAATGCACTATGTGATTACAATGAAGATTTTCCGGCTCACCGGGTGTGCAATTCTTCTGGCCATATCACAGCAAGTCGTCTGGAAGCGTTTACGGAAAAGCTGGAAAAAGAAGGCATTACCGTGGAGGGAAATAAAATTAAGGATTTCAAGAAGGTATTCTGGAATCCGTTGGATGAATTATAGTTTTTGCGCGGTGGCTGCGGGGCCGCGGTTAAAATAAAATCCGGGGGAGCCTTTAGCTCCCCCGGATTTATTATGTGTTATGATGTAAGCGCTGTTAGGGCTTGAAGCCCTAACAGCGCTCCGAAAATTTTATCGAGTAAGATTCTGATAACTTCTCTGAATAAAATCTGTAAGCTCTTTTCCTTTCAAAAGATTCTGTGATAGTTTCGCCAAATCTAATGCCTGCTTAATTTGTGAGGACTTCTCGTCGGGACTTTCAGTAGCAAGAATTTTTCCGGCAAGGTCACTGTTTGTATTGACTACCAGATTATACATTTCCGGGAAATTACCCATGCCGAACATTCCGCCGCCACCTGTGGCCTGCATGTCTTTCATTCTTCTCATAAATTCCGGCTGCGTAATGATAAAAGGTGCATCGCTGCTTTCCAAATCTTCCAGCTGAACGGTAAATTTAGAATCAGAGATTCCTTCTTCCACGCTTTTCTTCAGCGTTTCTTTATCCGTATCATTTAATTTAGAAATTACAGGCTCATCTTTTTTAATAAGGTTATTAACGTGATCAGCATCTACTCTGGCAAACTGAATTTTTTCTTTCGAACTTTCCAATTTTTGAATCAAATGCGGAACGATCGGTGAATCCAGCAATAAAACTTCGTAACCCTTATCCCGCGCTGCCTGAATATAGCTGTGCTGATCATGTTCGTTCGTCGCATAAAGAATCACCAGATTACCGTCTTTGTCGGTTTGGTTTGCCTTAATTTTTTCCTGCAGTTCATTCCAGAGGAAATATTTTCCGTCTACATTGGGATACAGGGCAAATTTGTCAGATTTTTCATAGAATTTATCTTCAGAGATCATTCCGTATTCAATGACAATTTTAATGTCATTCCATTTTTTCTCGTAATCTTCCCGGTTTTCATTAATCAGTGAAGCCATTTTGTCGGCCACTTTTTTCGTGATGTAAGACGAAATTTTCTTCACCGCACCATCAGCCTGAAGATAAGAACGCGAAACATTCAGTGGAATATCGGGTGAATCAATAACACCACGGAGAAGCATTAAAAAATCAGGAACAATTCCTTTCACCTCATCAGTTACATAAACCTGGTTTTGATAGAGTTGAATTTTATCTTTTTCGATATTCAGATTATTCGCAAGTTTCGGGAAAAACAACACTCCGGTTAAGTTAAACGGATAATCTACATTCAGGTGAATGTGGAACAAAGGATCTTCAAACTGCATCGGATACAGTTCTCTGTAGAAATTTTTGTAATCTTCATCATTTAATTCCGCAGGTGCTTTCGTCCAGGCCGGAGTTGGATTATTAATGATGTTATCAACTTCTTTCGTTTCCGGTTTTGCATCTTCTGCTGCGTCTTCCGGTAACGGCAAAGTTTCTGTTCTGGTTCCGAATTTAATCGGTACAGGCATAAATTTATTGTACTTTAAAAGCAGTTCGCGGATTCTCGATTCTTCCAGAAATTCTGTAGAATCTTCAGCGATGTGAAGAATAATTTCAGTTCCTCTATCAGTTTTATCCGCGGTTTCTTCCAATGTAAATTCAGGACTGCCATCGCAGATCCACCGTACTGCAGTTGTATCTTCTTTGTAGGATTTTGTTAAAATTTCAACTTTCTCGGCCACCATAAAAGCGGAATAAAACCCGAGACCAAAATGACCGATAATGCCGGCATCTTTCGCGCTGTCTTTATACTTTTCCAGAAACTCTTCTGCGCCCGAAAATGCTACCTGATTGATGTATTTTTCAACTTCTTCGCCGGTCATACCAAGACCCTGATCGATGATGTGAAGCTTTTTGTTTTCTTTATCGACTTTAACTTCAATCTGTGGATTTCCGTACACCACGTTTGCTTCGCCCACGTTGGTCAAATGCTTTAATTTCAAAGTGGCATCAGTTGCATTAGAAATAAGTTCCCGAAGGAAGATTTCATGATCGCTGTAGAGAAATTTTTTAATCAGCGGGAAAATATTTTCCACTGAAACATTAATATTTCCTTTAGTCATAATATTTAGATTTAGTTTGAACTGAATTTTTCAAAAAAAGTACCATGATCGGGAAAATGCCAAATTGTCATTTTCCTACTATATTTCACGAAAAAAGACAGCCTTAATAGCTGTCTTTTGAATATTCTGTTCGCTCGTAACTATTTATTGAGCAAACTTTCTTTAATCTTTCCTTCAAGTTCATCAGCAAGCTCCGGATTGTCTTTCAACATGTCCCGCACCGCGTCGCGGCCTTGTCCGAGTTTAGTTTCTTCGTAGCTGAACCATGAACCGCTTTTCTTCACAACTCCGGTTTCTACCGCCATATCCAGGATCTCTCCTACTTTTGATACGCCTTCACCGTACATAATATCAAATTCCGCCATTTTGAACGGTGGAGCGACTTTATTCTTAACGATTTTCACCTTCACACGGCTTCCTACAGCTTCGTCACCTGTTTTAATCGGTGCGCTGGCTTTTCTGATATCAATTCTCACAGATGCGTAAAACTTCAATGCGTTACCTCCGGTTGTTGTTTCAGGATTTCCGAACATCACACCGATTTTTTCTCTTAACTGGTTGATGAAAATTACGGTACACTTAGTTTTAGAAATGGTTGCCGTAAGTTTTCTCAAAGCCTGTGACATGAGTCTTGCATGAAGTCCCATCTTGGAATCTCCCATTTCGCCTTCAATCTCTGCTTTTGGAGTCAGCGCTGCAACAGAGTCAATAACCACGATATCAATCGCGCCTGAACGGATTAGGTTATCGGCAATTTCCAATGCCTGCTCCCCATTGTCGGGCTGTGAGATAATCAAATCATCAAGGTTAATTCCTAATTTGGAAGCATAATGCCTGTCGAATGCGTGCTCAGCATCAATAAATGCCGCGATTCCGCCCGCTTTCTGCGCTTCTGCAATAGCATGCAGGGTTAAGGTCGTTTTTCCTGAAGATTCCGGCCCGTAGATTTCTATCACCCGGCCGCGCGGATATCCGCCTACGCCTAAAGCCAAATCCAAACCTAGTGAACCAGAAGGAATCACCTCGATTGAATCGTCTACGGATGCATCTCCCAAAGTCATTACGGTTCCTTTTCCGTAGGTTTTATCTAGTTTGTCAAGCACCAACGAAAGTGCTTTCTTTTTATCTTCAATACTGCTCATCTGTAAAATTATTTGCTCAAAAATACGGAATAAAAATCTTATAAAAAGAGATTGGAATTTTAATTTTGAAATTTATTTTTGAAAAAGTCTTGCGCCGTAATAAAATATTTTCTAGATTTGCACCACCAAAATAAAGACAGACCCATGGTGTAACGGTAGCACTTCGGTTTTTGGTACCGCCAGTTGGGGTTCGAATCCCTGTGGGTCTACAAACAACTACTGTTAATCAGTATTTTACGATTATTAGGGACTAAATCAGGGACTAACGTCCCTGATTTTTTTTCTTTTAAAAGTTTTTAGACCTAAACTATGACAATTACCTTCGAGCTGCAGTTCTAAAATCATGTTCGGTATTTAAGTAATCGTTTTTTTCTCGATCATTGTCTATTTGCTTTCTAAAATTTTTATTGTCAACAGAAACACTTGTCTGAAAAAGGATTTCATTTTCAATCTTTCTCTCTTTCACATAATCGACATCCTCATTCAATTTCATTCGCATTTTCTTTTCTTCTTCATATTGTTCAATTAAAGCAATCTCCGTAAGTGGCAATGCGTCCAATTTCTCATCTATTTTGGATATATACTGTGCAGTTGCTTGAGATTGCTTTTCTATCTCCGTTACATTCACGCCTTTCTCAGATAATTTTAAAATTGTATTATGGACTTCCGCTTTGGCTAAATCTATACTTTTTTGGTATGATGATAATTGGGTTTGCCAATAATTTGAGTTTACGCCTTCACTACTATTTGAATATCCCAAAATACGATCATAGGCCTTTTCAGCCTTATGAACTTCGGACTGTACCTTTGTAAAGTCTTCATATTTTCTTAAAATAAAAGCACTATCTGCAAGAAATTTATTCTTCTCACTCTCTAATTTTTTTTTCAGCATTTCAATTTCTATTTTCGCTCTTGTTTCGGGATTGGTGATGATCGAAGTTTTAAGTTCCTGTGTACTGATATCCGAAATGTCTAAAACATCTGCTCCTTTTTTCATCGCTTCTAAATATCTCGCCTGTTTCGCCTGCAATTTTTGCAACATGAAAACATCGATGCTGTCGTTGGTTAACATAAAATTGATACGCACGTTTTCATTTCTGTTTCCTTGTCTCCAGGCGCGACCTTCAATCTGTCGAAGCGAGGTGAAGTTGTATGGTAAAGTAAGTAAATAGACGTCGGTTGTATTTTCCTGGAGGTAGTACTTTTTGTTTTAGTGAATCATACTCTTCTACTGTAATTATTCCGTTACAGGCCAAAATAACCTCATAAATTTTTGTATTTTCAATTTTGGTTACATCTTCATTAAAACAATGATCAATGTCTTTTGAAAGCTTATTAAATAGTGATTTTCCTGCGTTTTGCTTTGTTGTGCATTCAACAAATACATATCCTTTATCATTTTCAAAAAAAGAATCTGGAGTTCCTTTTCTGGTTTTCTCTTTTCCAACAACGGAGCCGGTTGATAGAATGAACTTATAGCCCTGTTGAATCAAAAGATGATTAATCATCTTTTGAAATTTTGCTTCATTTATAGATTTTAATGCGTTTTCTATACTGGTTATAATGTCCATAAAATACTATGCTTGCTTGTTCGTAAAAAAATTATAGGGTCGTACTTTTTTGCATTTGCGAGGAATAATTGCATTTTATTTAGTTTTGCATATTTAAATAAACCCATAAATAAATCATCCTAGTATCCCCCTCGAAAGGTTTAATATCCATAGTAGAAAAATAATCTTTCACAAATTTCACTCTTGAAAACATAGTCCTGAATGAAATGTTTTCAGATGTCTCATAGCAAGTAATTTAAACTCATCTGGTTTATTTTAGTACTATTTACAATTTTACTTGTAACCAGTTTTATAAGTCACATCAAGTTTATTTTGAATGATAGTCGCAACAACTAACACTTCAGTCATTTCTGTGAGTTGCGTGTCTTCAAGTAGTTTTGGGTCATGTGCTTTAGGATTTCTATACATACTAAAAAATCCTTTAATAAAATTCCCAAAGCCAGTATGTTCACTAATATCGCTGGAAGTTTGTAAAGTATTGAAAGCGAGCATTGGTGTTTTATCCTTACCCAAAGCAAAACATTCATCAACTAAAGAACTTCCGTCGGATCTGTATCCACTTTTTTGGCGCAGTTTCTCACCGACACTTTTAGTAATTTCCAATATTGCATGGAAATAATTTTCATTTAGCCATTCAGATTCGCAATATTGTAAAATATCAGAATGGATACCTATACCATGCACTTTTTCTTTTACTCGCATAGATCGTCTCTTAGCTTCAGAAATTGTTCTCGCTTTATCTACTTTACTTGCCTCACCAGATTTATTGATCTCAATACCTTCATATAGCAATTTTTCGTTAATGGCTGTACGATGTAGTTCAAAATCTTCTTCACTATCATATCTTTTAGGATTAATAACTCTTAATAGAAAATTTAAAATATTATTTCCACAACAGTCTTTTGCTTGCCTTGCCTTTAAACTATAATAAATATGATCTGGCTTATTTGTACCTTCACCCGTATCAGCTATTCCAGCATTCTCGAACTGTTCATTAATTTGTCGGTGAGTTAATATTTGCTCGCCAATTATTGCTGACAGACTTCTCAATGTATTTAGATCAAAATTATCGGTCATAACATTACTGTTTTACATCTATTCAAAACTTTCTATTTAAAAAAAATTATAAACCACTTAAACTCCCCGCCATCAATTTCGCCTGCTCCAAAACCGTCTCCGTTGCTTTCACTTCTAAATCTGGCGGATAACCATGCTTGCGGAGGATTTTCTTGACGGCAATTCGCATTTTTGCCTGTACATTTTCTCTAACAGTCCAGTCAATACTGGAGTTGCTTCTAATAGTATCTACCAATTCTCTGGCAATGTGCCGCAGAATATCATCGCCTAAAATGGAAACTGCACTGTCATTCACTTCCAAAGCGGAGTAAAAAGCAAACTCTCTAAAATCTAAACCTAAATCTTCTCCTCTTCTATCTGCCTCTTTAATATCTTTTGCAAGATTGATTAATTCCTGAATAACTTCTGCCGACGAAATCAGATTATTTTGGTATTTACGGACGGCGTTTTCTATCATTTCTGAAAACTTTTTGGATTGTACCATATTGGTTTTCTGGCGCGTTTTCACTTCATCATTCAGCAACTTTTTTAGCAGTTCAAAAGCGAGGTTTTTGTGTTTCATTCCTTTCACTTCTGCCAGAAATTCATCTGACAAAATGGAAATATCCGGCTTCTTAATTCCGGCGGCATCAAAAATATCAATTACTTCCTCTGCCACTACAGCGTCAGATAAAATCTGTTTTATAGCGGTTTCTATTTCTTCGTCACTTTTCGTTTTTCCACTTTGGGTGACTTTTACAATCCTTGATTTGATCGCCTGGAACAATCCAACTTCATCACGAATATCAATTGTAAATGGATGCGGTACTGAAATTGCGAACGATTTACTTAACGCGGTTACCGCATTTGTATACCGTGCTTTTCCATCTTCTAATCCCAGAATATAGTTCGCTGCTTTTATCGGAAAGTATAATTTTTCCTTGTGTGTCATCGTAAAGAATGACTTATAATCAAAACCCTTTCGCTCGGATCTATCGGAGGGCTGCTCGGAAAACATCTGCGCCACAATCTCATATTTGGTCATCATTACAGAAGCGGCTTCTTCTTGGTCAAAGGCCGGCTTTCCTTTTCCGCCGCTTTCTACATAAACAGAAAGGGCTTTTTTCAAATCTGTGGCAATCCCAATATAATCAACCACCAATCCACCTTCTTTATCTTTGTAAACCCGATTAACCCTTGCGATTGCCTGCATCAGATTATGACCTTTCATGGGTTTATCCACATATAGAGTGTGTAAACTCGGTGCATCAAAGCCGGTAAGCCACATATCGCGAACTATAGCAATTTTCAGACTGTCATTTTCATCTTTCAACCGCTCACCTAATGCTTTTCTTTTTTTCTTGTTTCTTACATGAGGTTGAAAGTCCAGCGGATCGGAGGACGAACCTGTCATAACGACTTTTATTACGCCTTCTGCATCATCATCGCTGTGCCAATCCGGTTTAATTTTAATTATTTCTGCATACAGTTCCACCGCAATTCTTCGGCTCATACAGACAATCATCGCTTTACCTTCTAAAATTTCGTTTCGCGCTTCGAAATGTTTTACAATATCGCTGGCAATCAGTTTTAGTCGATCCGGATTTCCAACAATGGCTTCCAGTCTTGCCCATTTTGCTTTTTTGTTTTCAATATCATAACTTATACCTTCCTCTTTTTCTCCATAATCCGACATTTCTTCGGCAACCAAATTGAGCTGTTCATCAATTTTATATTTGTTTTCTTCTTTTAAAATAATTTTTGCTAATCTGTTTTCGTAAAAAATTCTTACTGTTGCGCCATCTTCTACTGCTTGCTGAATATCATAAACATCTATATAATCACCAAACACAGCCTGCGTATTTTTATCTGTATTTTCTATTGGTGTTCCTGTAAACCCAATAAAAGACGCATTGGGCAACGCATCTCGCATATGTTTGGCAAAACCATCAATAAAATCGTACTGACTTCTATGCGCTTCATCTGCAATCACCACAATATTTCTGCGGTCTGATAATTCGTCGAAATCTCCTTTTATATTTTTGAATTTACCGTTTCCTAAATCGATTTTCTGTTCGATTTCCGGTAGAAATTTTTGGATCGTGGTAAAAACAATTCCTCCCGAAGAAACAGACAATATCTTTTTCAGATGGTCTCTGTTTTCCGCCTGCACAGGGGTCTGTCTCAAAATATCCTGACTCATGGAAAAAGTATCGAACAGCTGATCATCCAAATCATTTCTATCCGTCAAGATCACCAAGGTTGGATTATTTAAAGCTAAAACCAATTTTCCTGCGTAAAATGCCATCGACAAACTTTTGCCACTTCCCTGCGTGTGCCAAATAACACCCGCTCTTTGATCACCATTTTCTGCAGTTGCTTTTATGGTCGCGGTTACCGCCTTATTTACGGCGAAATACTGATGGTAGCGCGGAACAATCTTCGTTAAGAATTCTTTGTTTTGGTGAAAAATTGTAAAATGGCGGATCAAATCTAAAATCACCATTTTATTCAGCATTCCTTTTACCATTACTTCCATTTGCGGAATATGCTCGTCAGCAATTAATTCCCCATCAATCGATTTCCAAGGAACGAAAAACTGTTTTGGGGAAGTGAGCGAACCATACAAAGCATCCCAACCGTCTGATGCAATGAGTAAGGCATTGTATTGAAATAAGCTGGGAATGGTTTTTTTATAAGTTTGCAATTGGTTGAAAGCCGCATTTACATTGGCGTTCTCATCAGCTGCATTTTTTAACTCAATTACCACCAATGGCAAACCGTTTACGAACAGAATCACATCAGGTCTTTTGTTGACGTTTCCTTCGATAACGGTAAATTGATTGACGACTAAAAATTCATTGTTTAATGGATTTTCATAATCGACCAGCCAAACTTTATCACCGGCAATTCTATTTTCTTTGCGGTACTCTACTTCTACACCATCGGTAAGGTATTGGTGAAACTGGTAATTATTCTGGAATAATTCCAGGCTGTCCGCGCGCAAAACTTTTTTCAGCGCTTCTTCCCGAGCTTCGTAAGGAATGGTGGGATTTATCTTTGAAATGGCTTCCTGCAAGCGGTTTTTTAAGACAACTTCGTTATATTCTCTTTCCTGATAAAGCCCTTCCGGTGAAATTTCTACCCCATTGATATATTCATAGCCAATATCTATAAATTCCTGAATGATAACCTGCTCTATATGATCTTCTGATATAACTGCTGCCATAAAATTTATTTAAAGGTCAATTTTTCAAACTCAACTTTTGTTTTTAATTTTTGAGCAACAAGATCATTGTATGAAACTCTTTGCAGGCGCTGCAATTGTGAAATTAAAACACTGGTGTGAATCTTATTTTCTTTACTGAATTGCAAAATTGCATTTCTCGTGCTGAGTTCGGAATTTTCAATTTTCGCCCGCACTGCATCTTTGATCAGCATTCTTGCAGCAAATTCATCCGCTTCCTGTTCTTTTTCCAAATCCGGTGAAATCTCCTCTAAACCATCTAAAAATATGTCTGACTTGTTGTGGTAGCGAATGTGCGCCAATTCGTGATAAAACGAAAACCAAAAAGCATTGTAATCTTTCTTCCGGTCGGTCAGTTGAATGAGCGGAACGGTTTTATTCTTGATCCAACGTGCAGCCCCATAAATTGGTGCTTTGGAAAGACATGGAGAATACACGACGCCCACACCAAAAGAAGCACAAACTTTCTGAATTTCTTCAAGCCAGTTTTCCGGTTGGTTGTAGGCAATGTCCTGCAGCAGCGGTAAAGAATCTGTTAATAATTTTTTATCAAAAGCCGCCAAACTAATTCGTTCGGCTTGCAGTTCGCCAATTCTTAACCACGCCGAAATGGCTTTTGGATCTGTGGTGTGTTTCAGTTCTATTTTAAAAGCCAGCGATTCTTCTGTGTAAATGCGGGACCAGTCATTGGGTGAAGCCACACGGAAAAATTTTAACAGATGTTCTGCGATTTCTGCCTTCACCGAAGTTTCGGGAAGTAGGTTCATTGATTTTAACGCAGTGATGGGGAAACCCGTGATCCAGTCTTTGCAGTTTTCCAGAAACTCCATTTGCTCTATCTGCATCAGTTCTTCCTGGTACTGTCTTTCAAGATTTAACCAAAAACTCGCAGGAATCCCGAGAACATATTCCAGCTTCACTGCGGTATCTTTGGTGATGGGCGCTTTTCCTTTGATGAGTTCATTGAGTTTTGGGATTGATCTTCCCAAGCGCTCCGCCAGTTCTGCCTGAGACATCCCGATGAAATCTATATTTTCCTGTATCGATTCTCCGGGTGCGCTTAAAAGTGATTTTTTTAGTTCGAGTGTTTTCATTTTGTGGCTGATTAATGAGGATCTTCTACAGATTCTATCTTTATAATTTCTATGGCTTTTAAATCTACTCCTCCATTTTCTAAAATGGGAATGGGATCTTGATCTATGGTGAAAAGAATTCGCCAGTTTTGATGAATATCAACTGACCAGATATTTGTCTTACCGGTGTATTGATGCAGGCGCAAAACAGGAATTTTAGCAATAACCGATAAATTATCTGCAGCTTTCAGCTCACCGTATCTTTGTTTAATCTTCTTCGCCAACTCGCCGTAGGTTTTCACCAAAAGCCGGTCGTCTGTAAAAGAGTTTTCTAATTTGTTATTTTTGAATCTAATCTCCACTGCAAATTTATGTTTTTATTTACTTATTAGGTTAATGATTTTTAAAATTTACAAATCTTTAACGTTTAGCTCACCGGAAATTAGTTTTGGAAGCAGCGTATCACGGAGATTTGAGAGTTCTTGGTTTTCTTTAGTATTATGGTTCATCTTTTCCAATATAGAAGATGCAATTTCATCAAATTGAAGCATTACAAAATCAACAGGTTTAAGAACTTTTATCCCATTTAAAACTTTAGTGGTCATACTAGGGACAGCTGAACCAACATCCATTGCAGCTAAATTCAAACTTTTAAGAACGAAAAATAAATATTTTCCAAAAGAAGCGTTGTGTATTTCCGTGTAGAACATAGTATCTACAGACCAAAATGGTTCAGATAAATAAAATAAGTTACTTAAAGTTCCCTTTCGCGGTATTAAAATAGAATCTTTGGAATAAAGCGGCTTCTCAACGAATCTCATAATACCACCAGAACCATATAGCGGGAAATCACCATCCGCAAGATGCTTATGATCTTTACCATATTTAACAGTTAATAATTCATTTAATGTAACAACTTCCCACCCTTTCGGAATCATTCCCAGTTCACTTTCTACCATTTCGCCACCGGAAGACTGGTAAGGTTCGCCGTTTTCGTCGGGAAATTCAAAATCGATAAAATATTGTTTGAAAAGGGTTTGAGCAAGGTTTTCTAATTCTTTGTTGATGTTATTGTTGAGTTCAATTTTATCGTCTAAAGAAGAAAGGATTTCTGCAATGGCGGTTTGGGTTTTAATGCTTTCAGGAATGGATACTACAAATGGATGAATGAAATTCCTATTTAAACTTGGAACAGCACTTCCAGAATTTAGTTGTGTAAAATCTAATGTTTTCAATAAATAATAAAAATAGCCTGGATCTACTTTTTTAAATTCTTTTACGTACAATACAGTATTGTGTGCCCAAAAATCAGTTTTATGTAATTGTGGATTACCAATATTTCCGCTTCGACCAATTGTTATTCCGGGCGATTTTGTTGTAAATTTATTATGAAATCCAATTATTGAATTTGAACCAGCCACAGGAAATATACCTTCTATCATTTCTGTTCGAGGTAAATCGTGACCTCTTTGAAAAGTTACTAAATCTCCTAATTTATATTCTTTCCACTCGCTCATCATTAAAATAATTTGATATACCCGGTAAAGGAAAACACGCGGTTTCTGCTGTTTCCGGTTACCTCTTTTAAAATATCTGCTTCTACAAAATCTGAAACCAGTTGGTTGGCCGCTTTGTAACTTATACCCAAATGCTCCTGTACCTGCTTCACATGAATAACCGGTTTTATAAATAAATACTGTAACAGCAGATTGGCATTCATTCCTTTTTTACCAAAATCTGAGGCAATTTTATTTTCAATCCCTGCCTTTAGTTCCAGGATATTCGATAGCGTTTGGGTAGCGTTTTCAGCAGTTTCTGCAACGCCGACCAGAAAATATTTTAACCATTGCAAGATGTCATTTTTGGTTCTAACGTGCGTCAAATTATCATAATACAAGCTTTTGTTTTTTTCGAAAAACGCCGATAAATAAAGCAGTGGTTTGCTCAGGATATTCTGATCGACTAAAAATAAGGTGATAAGCAGCCGCCCGATTCTGCCATTGCCATCTAAAAAAGGATGTATGGTTTCAAACTGATAATGGGCGATTCCGATCCGGATAAGTGCGGGTACATTAATATGATCATTGTGCAGGAAATTTTCCAGATCACCCATGAGTTCATTTACCAAATCATGACTGGGCGGTATAAAAACAGCATCTATTAAACTATTGCCACCAATCCAGTTTTGGCTGGACCGAAATTCTCCCGGTAGTTTGTTTTCTCCACGCACGCTGTCTAACAAAACTTCGTGAGTCTTTTTGATCAGCCGGGAAGAAATGGGTAATGTTTCTAATTCAACAATAGCTTGGTTCAGTGCTTTCACATAATTACGCACTTCATACCAATCGTCTTTTCGCTCGGGAGAAATTTCTTCTATATCCAAAAGTGCTTCATCCATCCCTGTTTGTGTTCCCTCTATTCTGCTGGAAACTACCGCTTCTTTGGTAACATGCAGTTGTATAAAAAGATCAATATTGGGAACAAGTTTCGAATAAGAATTTAATTCGCCTAATTTGATGGCTGCCTTCTCTAAGAGTGTATTGATGGTTTGATCTTCCCATTTCCACTGATCATTTATTTTTTCCGGTTTAAAGAAGGTATATCCAGTAGGATGTTTAGTTCGCGTACCTGCTATATATTTTTCAATCTGTATCATTAATTTGCTATTTTATATAAGTAACATATAAAAATTAGTATGTTCTTTTTGACTGTCAAAGTAACATATAAAAAACTATATATTACTTTAATCTAAATTTCAATTCCCACTTTTGCCAAATTAATTTTAATTCTTTCGTGTAAAGCAGTAGATTTTTCAAAATAGCCTTTTAGGTTTTGTGATATCTCGGCCACCTTCTCGTCGTAAGAAATACCATCGTCTTCCGCTTCTTCCGTTCCCACATATCGTCCCGGCGTGAGCACGAAATTATTAGCTTCTACTTCTGCCAATGTTGCAGATTTGCAAAATCCCTGCACATCTTCGTAACTGCCATCTATATTCCGCCAATTGTGGTACACGTCTGCAATCTGCTTGATATCGTCATCATTAAAAGCCTTGTTTTTTCGGCTGATCAAGGAACCAATTTTTCGGGCATCAATAAAAAGAATTTCTCCAGCACGGTTTCTAAATTTATGATTGGTTCTGTTGCGCGCCAAAAACCACAAACACGCAGGAATTTGCGTATTGAAAAATAACTGCGTTGGCAAAGCCACCATACAATCTACCAGGCCTTCGGTTATCAGTTGTTTCCGTATCTCACCTTCAGATCCGGCATTGGTGGTCATAGAGCCATTTGCCAAAACGATTCCTGCCGTTCCGGTGCTGTTCAGTTTATTGATGAATAACTGAAGCCAACCGTAATTGGCGTTAGAAGTTGGCGGAACGCCGTATTTCCAAAGATGGCTGTCCTGCAATTGTTCACCGCCCCAATCTGAAATATTGAAAGGTGGATTCGCCATTATATAATCGGCTTTCAGGTCTTTGTGTTTGTCATTATGGAAGGTATCGCCCAGCTCAATTTTAGCATCTATTCCCCGAATAGCGAGGTTCATTTTGGCTAATTTGTAAGTGGTTGGGTTGCTTTCCTGCCCGTAAACGGCAATATCGCCAATCTTTCCACCGTGCGCATCCAGAAACTTCTCACTTTGCACAAACATTCCACCGCTACCACAACAACCATCGTAGATTCTGCCGCTGTACGGTTCCAGCATTTCTACTAATAATTTTACGATGCTTTCCGGTGTGTAGAACTGGCCGCCACGTTTGCCTTCCGCATCTGCAAACATTCCTAAGAAATATTCATAAACTCGGCCCAACAAATCTTTGCTGCTGTGTCCTTTCTCTTTAAATCCAATATTTCCGATTAAATCGACCAGCTCACCCAGGCGCTTCTTATCCAGTGAAGGTCTTGCGTAATCTTTTGGTAAAACACCTTTCAAACTTGGATTATCTTTTTCAATGGCATCCATTGCATCATCGATATCTTTACCAATGCTTGGCAGTTTGGCGCGCTGATGCTGAATGAAGCCCCATCTGGCGGAAGGCGGAACATAGAACACATTTTCTGTTTTTAAATTACGGCGGATTGATGCGTTAAAAAATAAAAAAGATAGAAACTGCAGGTGAGTTTCTATCTTTCATGGGTTTACTTGCAATCTATTTCATCCTTTTCAAATATAAGAAATTTTTGGGGTTTAATAAATGCGAAATTCAGATTTGTGAAAGTGTAGGTCATAAGACTCAATCACAAAATACTTAAAGAACTCCTACAATACAACTTATATACACTTGTATACTTTTTTCATTAAAAAAACTCGTCAACGAAACACCAAAACTCTGATTAACAATAAAGTAACAGGAAGCCCAAAATTAAACAGCTTAGTTACTAGCATACAGAAGGTACCAAACCATCGGAAAGCTGGGATTGAACTCTACTATTCTGAAACACATGACCATTCATTCAAATCCTTAAAATGCTGATACAACAATGAGCAATCCTCCACATTCTCATATTTGTCGACAATCTTTTTGGCCAAAATACTTCCACTCAAATCATTATCCAGAAAAAGTACAATCTTATTATATTGCGTCAGTTGTTTTTCAACTTTAAAAAACATCGCCGTCGAATTTAATATCAAATAATCAGAATTGGAAATCTGAACATTTGGTAAATTGAGATAGGTAAGAAAATCAAAAAAACCTTCGAAAACGCAGATCTCATTTTTTAGGTTCAATTCATTTTTTATTAAAGTAATATCCTTTTTGCCCAGACAGATTTTAGAATATTTATTTCGGATTTCAACTCCTCCGGAATTGTTGTAAAAGCCGACGCCAAAGTAATTCTTTCCTTTCATTTGATAGTGAATTTCTTTAACCAAATGCTTTTGATTAAATACTTTTCTTGACAATAAATATTCAGCCAATGCCAAATGTTCAATTTCTTTTACTTCTAAAATTTCATAATTTTTGTTTGACTCAAGAATACTTTTGTTTGTTGATTGGACTGAAGTGTCAAACTTTTCTAAATATTGCAACGCATCTGAAACGGAACATTTACTTAGTTGCTGAACAATTGAAATCACATCGTAACTTTTTCCGGTTCCAAAATCAAAAGCTTTGTTTTGGGCAAAATCTACGCAAAGACTTGGCGATTCCTCTTCTCGATCAATCGCGAAATAGAAAGCGGTCTCTGAATTTTGCTTCACAGGAAACAGGTTAAACGATTCTAAAACAGTCCTGATGCTTATTTTTTCTTTGATCTGTCCGCAATTCATTTTTTTTCTTTTTTAAAGCAAATTTTTATGACGGATACCTTTTTAGATAAAAAAAAGCTTTTCTTTACTTTTAAATCTCTTTTACTGAAGACATATATAACCTTATAGCAAAGGTTTTACGTTAGGTCCGAAATGAGTCCAATTCCGAAAGCAGGAAGAGTTCAATTCCGAAAAAGACATGAGCGCAATTCCGTAGATAAGCCCACACCTGAATGAGTACAATTCCGAAACTATATATAACGGCCTACATACTTATCCACAATTTCATTTTTATATTGCAAAGAATGAGTCCAAATCCGAAATCCTAACTCAGAAAAACCAATAGTAACATGTTTTTAACTTCAGGGAGTCCAATTCCGAAACATGAAGGAGTCCAAATCCGAAATTACATGAGTGCAAATCCGAATTCAAATTATGACAGGATAACCATTTGGAAACAATTCGCCCATTTTTGTCTTTGCGTAATTCTTTTTTATGATGTTCTGAATTTCATTTAAAAATGGAAAACCTTGATAATCGGTTGATTTTTTTTTTAGCATTCTGTTCGACTGTACAAATTCAAGAAATGCATTTTCAATTAAATCTCTGGTTTGTGCAATATTTCTGTAGTGGTAAAAAAACTGAACCATTTCACCTTCCTCTAAACCATATCTCTCTTTAAAATAATTCAACCTTCTGCTAACTTTTAACTGCTCTTTTGAAGCTTTTGTAGTTTCAATGATAACCTGTTCGCTGCTGTCGTAGGGATAAATTGTAATTAAATCTTTGTCGCATTTAAAATTGAAAGATAAATTGTTGTGTTTATTTAAATTTATTCTTGCGGGTTTTAAGAATTTGAAACAAAAATCATTGGCTGTTTTATAATTAAGTCCGAATTTTTTATTGAGTGTTGAAAGCTTTACAGATGTTCCCATTGGAGGAATTTTTGACAGCCATATTGCAAAGATTACGTGTTTGTTGTTTCGAATATTATATACCAAATTGTATAAAACGTAATTATACTCGGGAATGACCATGAGTAATAATTGGAAAGACGAAAATGGAAATGTAAGTTTTAGATCTGTTTCTGAACCTCTCAAAATCTCGCAGGAATTCAACGGAAAGAAAAATGAAAAAGGGCAATTGAGTACGCCGATAACAGAGACCGAGATCTATGAAACCACATCGCCAATTTTATCATTCTCTTTCCAAATTTACACCCACCGAAAAGATGACAACCCGGCCATTTCAACTGATCTGTCAAAAACCATCAACATTTATGCAGATAATAAATTAATAAAAACATTTAATTATGCTTACGCAGATCTAAGAAAAGTGAGCGGTATATCTTTAAAGAACTTCAATGTAAACGAGGCGAAATAATAAAGTCGATGACAATGGAAATTAAATATCATGCTCAGTTCTTACTTGATAAAGAAAAAGATAAACCTACTGCAAAAATTCGTTACAGAATTAAGTGGGAAGATAGTATTGTGGCTTTTAATTTAGGTTATCGGGTAGAAATTGACAAATGGAGTCTCGAAACTCAACGCTGTAAAACCAATACAACTCACGGTGACAAGAAAGTTAGCGCATCAATCATCAATAAAAAAATCAAACAATTTGAATCCGTTTGCGAGAAAGTTTTTCGCAAATTCGAAATCGAAAATTCTACACCTGGAAAAGAGAACTTTAAAAACTTGTTTAATCTTGAAATAGGCAAGATACCCGTAGTTCTGATTGAACGAGATAAAACTTTGTTTGAAATATTTGATGTTTTTACGAAAGAAGAGTCTTTGCTGAATCTATGGTCTATAAAGACACAGGCAAAAATGAAAACTTTCAAAAAGCATTTGAAAACATTTGATGAAAATCTAAGTTTTAAATCCCTGGATGAAAACAAATTAATAAAATACCAATATTTTTTACAAGATGATCTAAAACTCCAAAACTCCACTGCCTTAAAAAATTTTTCGTTCCTCCGGTGGTTCTTAAGATGGGCGACTAAAAAAGGTTTTAATGAAAACAAAGCATTTGAACTTTTTAAACCGAAACTCAAAACTATTCAGAAAAAGATAATTTTTCTTACTCAACCCGAGCTAAGTCAATTGAAGAATTTTGACATTCCAAAAGAGAAAAAATATTTAGAAAGGGTGAGAGATGTTTTTATGTTCCAATGTTTTACCGGTTTGAGATATTCGGACGTAGAAAATTTAAAACGAAGCGACATTAAAGATAATTTCATCGAAATAATAACGGTAAAAACTTCTGATAGTTTAATTATTGAACTCAATAATCACAGCAGAGCCATACTTGAAAAATATAAAGATGAAGTGTATGAAAAATCTAAAGCTTTGCCGGTGATTAGCAATCAAAAAATGAATGAATATTTACGGGAACTAATGGAAATGGCGGAAATTGATGAACCTATTCGCGAAACCTACTATAAGGGTAATGAAAAATTTGATGAAGTTTCCCCAAAATACGCACTTATGAGTTCTCACGCGGGGAGACGAACTTTTATCTGCAACGCTTTGGCTTTAGGAATTCCTCCGCAGGTCGTGATGAAGTGGACAGGTCACAGTGATTATGCTGCGATGAAGCCCTATATTGATATTGCAGATCAAACAAAAATAAATGCTATGGCAAAGTTTAATATGTTGTAAACCCTAACTTTTTTAAGGAAGTAGTTTAGCTTCTAAAATAATTCCCTATCTTTGTGCTGTTTACTTACAATGGTCGGAAATTTTAAAATACTGTTGCTTTCCCTTACACTCGCGTTATTTCTGGCGCCAGGGATTTCTCAGGCTTGCAGTACAAAGGAGAAGCAGGTTATTAAAACCGCGACCAGTTCGCAAACTTTCATAAAACAGTCATTCGCACAGATACAGCCGTCTTGCGACAGCGGCGATTGCAAAGATGAGTGCTGTCACCCCAAATCACACAATTGTCAAACGGAAGGATGCTCAGGAAACTGTAGCGGAAACCTTTGCAGTTCTGCTCAATACACTGTTTTAGCGGATAGTAAATTTTTAGAGGATTCTAAAAATGAAGACTCCGGCTATTATAGCAACAATTCCAATTTCTATTATCAGAATCCCCATTACTCTGGTGGATTCCATACCATTTGGGAACCGCCCAAAATAGGTTAATCACTTTCTTTTACAGCCCGAATTATGCCCGGTCGTGAAGTGTTTTTTAACACTTTATCGCTGTTATTTTCGCGGCGCTGTAAATGAATTTGAACTTCTACTACTCTTTTAAGAGTAAATCTTTCAAAATAGATTCCTTTTGATTAAGGACACTTTTGAAGATCTGGATGTTCGTAAGCAGTTTCTAAAAACGGAAGCTTAAATTAACCTGTAATCTAAAATTTAATGAAGAATATTCTTTTGGGAATACTGGCTTTTGCATCGGTATTTCTCGTTTCCTGCAACAATTCAAAAGCAGAAACTACCCAAATTACCAATGCACAGTTCAAGACCGGCGATATTGTCCCCCACGATCAGGTATGTATGGTAAACAACGCCTACATGGGTAAAAAGCAGCTCGAAGTAAAGCATGACGGCAAAACCTACTACGGTTGCTGTGAAAACTGCAAACTCAGAATCCCACAGGAAGAAAATGCCCGCATGGCCTATGACCCGATATCAAAAAAACTTATTGATAAAGCCACTGCTATTATTGCGATCTCGGATAAAAACGACAACGTTGTTTACTTCGAAAATAAAACAAACTACGAAACCTTTTTTAATAAATAAAATAATCTTTAAACTTATAAAATAATGAAAACAGTACTATTCAGCCTTTTGGCAATCGGCACATTTGCACTTACTTCCTGCAAAGAAAACAAAGAACATAAAAACACCACTGATACAACCATGCAACACGATATGAGCACAATGTCTGACAGTCCAGCGATGGACAATATGGAAATGAATAAAGAGGTAACCGTAAGCGAAGCCAAAAAAACTTCCGCTGATCTTACGGAGCTTTATTCTCATTACACCCACCTTACATTCGCGTTGTCCGGTGATGATGATAAGGAAGCGGTAAGTGCAGCAAAAGGAATCTTGGCGTCCTTTCCCAAAATAGACAAAATCGGTTTTTCCGCTGAACAGAAGAAAGAATTTGCGGATTTGGAATCAAGCATCAGTGAACACGCCGAGCACATTGCAGATAACGCCGGAAAGATTGATCATCAGCGCGAACATCTGGATTTAATGAGCGCCGATTTTTACGACCTGCTGAAAGATTTCGGAACTCCAAAACCGGTGTACAAAGTATTTTGTCCAATGTATAACGATAAAAAAGGCGCTTTTTGGCTTAGCGATTCACGTGAGGTGAAGAATCCTTATTATGGCAAAAAAATGATTTCATGTGGCGAGGTTCAGGAAGAAATTAAGTAAAACCGTACAGAACCATGATTCAAAATTTAATCAAACTGTCCCTCCGCAACAGGTATTTCGTTTTGCTGATAGCAATCGTCCTTTTTATCTGGGGTATTTTTGCGGTAAGGGACAATCCCATCGATGCCATTCCGGATCTGAGTGAGAACCAGGTCATCGTTTTTACGGAGTGGATGGG
>JAANMX010000994.1_pt1 | contig 34525 bp, 22 predicted proteins | sample 7279681 | NCBI WGS metagenome assembly JAANMX01 (sample SAMN14094542, study PRJNA606508) | bioreactor metagenome | isolation source: A lab-scale SPAN reactor treating ammonium-rich wastewater day 351 | place: Ireland: Galway | collected 2018-01-01 | reverse complement strand
AAGGGCGCTCTGGAATCCCAACCGGGCAAAGCCCGTTCCCTGCGCGTCATTTCCCCGCTGACCAGGCTGCGCAGCCGGATTGCGGATATTCCGTTGTTCGGGTCCGTCCCGGCGGGGTTTGCGCGGGAGCGTGAACCGGAAGCGGCCGGGTGTGTTTCCGTGGACGTGGCGAGCCTCGGCTTCAAACCCACTCGCAACACCTTTGCCTTGCGGGTCACGGGCGATTCCATGATTGGCCGGCACGTTCTCGATGGCGACATTGTCGTGTTGGAACACGGGCCAGAACCACGGCCCGGCGACATCGTGGCCGCGTTGATTGACGGCGAAAGCACGCTCAAAACGTTTTTGCGAAAGAACGGCAAGCCCTATCTCAAAGCCGAGAATCCCCAATTTCCGGACCTGCTCCCGGCGGAGGAATTGATGATCCAAGGCGTGTTCAAGGCGCTTATCCGCAAGGCGAAGGAATGAATCATGCCGCGCGTCATTGTCCATCTGGACGCGGACGCTTTCTTCGCGTCCGTTGAGCAGGCGGCCAACACCCGCTTGCGCGGCAAGCCGGTGGCCGTGGGCGGCGAACGGCGCGGGATCATTGCCTCGGCCTCCTACGAAGCGCGACGCTTCGGCGTTTACACGCCCATGCCCACCGCCCGGGCGCGCAAGCTTTGCCCGAGACTCATCGTGTTGCCCGGCGATTTCGAGCGTTACGAACAGTTCTCCCAGTGGATGTTCAATTACTGCTACGACTTCACGCCGGACGTGGAACAAACTTCGATTGATGAAGGTTACTTCGACCTGACGGCGAACCGGCGAAAGCCGCCCGTGGAAATTGCGCTGACAATTCGCCGTGCCATCGGGCAATCGCTCAAGATTTCCGTCAGCGAAGGTCTCGGCACGAACAAGCTCGTCAGCCAGATTGCGTCAAAACTCAGCAAACCAGCGGCGTTCCGGGAAGTGCCGCCCGGCCAGGAGGAATTGTTCCTGCATCCCCTGCCCAATCGCTGGTTGCCGGGTATCGGACCGAAAACCTCGGCGCGGCTCAACGCCGCCGGCCTGGCGGAAATCCGGCACCTTGCCGCCACGCCACCCGAACTGCTGGAACTGATTCTCGGCCGGCAGGCGCCGCTCGTTTATCAGTTCGCCCACGGGATTGATGAGCGACAAATCATCCCGGCGCGGGAACCGCAGAAAAGTTACAGCCAGCAGGAAACCTTCGCCCAGGACGTAACGGATGAAGACTACCTGCACGCGGTGTTGCGGCGCATGGCGGATCGTCTGTTCGCCAAAGTGCGCGAGGACGGCAAGAGCATCCGCACGCTGACGGTGAAGGTGCGTTACAACGACATGGCCGAGGATCAATGCAGCGAAAGCCTGCGCGAACCGACCGATCTGGAAACTGATGTTTACGGAAAGTTGCATGGCATGTTGCGGCAGGCGTGGAAACGCCGGGTGAGTTTGCGGCTGGTGTCCTTGAAACTGGCCAACGTGTACGAGGGCGTTTTCCGCTCCGATCTGCCGCTGGACCGGGCCGCCGAACAACAGGACACGCGGGAACGGCTCGCCCGCGTAGTGGATGAATTGCGAAAAGTGCACGGGGCGTCGGTGATTCTGCGGGGCCACGATTTCCGTTTGCGCGCTGCACCGCGTGAAGCTGTAGCCGCCAACGTGAGGAAGCGGACATCGGTGACAAACCCAACCGACAAAGCTCCGCCCTCCGCCTCGTTACCTCAGCGGCTACACAGCTATGTTCCGTTGCGAGTCCACAGTTATTATTCATTTCTGGATTCGACGCTGTCGCCGGCAGCCGTTGTAACAGCGGCGGTGCAAAACAACTGTCCCGCCGTCGCGCTGACGGACTACGGCAATCTGCACGGCGCGGTGGAATTCGTTCAGGCGGCGCAAAATGCGGGCATCAAACCGATTCTCGGAGTCGAATTGAATCTGGCGCAAGAACCCTTGCTGCTCTACGCGGAATCCGCGCGCGGTTATCACAATCTTTGCCGGCTGCTCTCGCGTCACGCGGCAGATCAGAATCGCGAGGCCATTTCCGTTGCCACCCAACAACGCAGTCCCGTGCGCCGGCAGTTGCTGGAAGAATTCAGCGAAGGACTGCTGGCTGTCAGCAGCGATCCAAAACTGGCGGAGTTGTTTCCCGGACGTTTCTATCGGATGGCAACCAGGAGCGCGTCCGGCAATTCAGTTCCCACCGTTCCCTGCCCTGCCATTCATTACGGCGCACCGGAGGACCGCTTGCGTTACGACATTGTCCAAAGCATTCGCACGCTCACGCTGTTGCGACAGGCGCATCCCAACAAGCGAATTGGCGGTCGCTATCATTTCCGCACGCCTGCTGAGATGCAAACCGGTTGCCGGGAAAATCCCGACTGGCTCGCGCACGCCCGGGAAATTGCTGGGCGCTGTCAGTTTGAGTTTCCCTTTGGCAAACCGCAGTTTCCGGCCTATCGCACGCCGGATGGTTCAAGCTCGCGTGGGTTTCTCCGACGGCTCGTGCTGGAAGGGCTGCAACGCCGTTATCAGCATCGCCGCATTGTCACCGACACCAGCGCGACGGTTCCGTTGGAGCGCGTACGATCACAGATTGAAACCGAACTCGCGATCATTGCCGAGGTCGGCTACGAGGATTTGTTTCTTTGCACCTGGGATTTGTTGCAGGTGTGCCGCGCGCACGGCATTGAGTGGATAACCCGCGGCAGCGCGGCGGACAGTCTGGTCTGTTATTGCCTCGGCATCTCGGATGTTTGCCCGATCCGTTTCGATCTCTACTTCCGCCGGTTTCTCAACCCGGAGCGCATGGCGCTGCACAAGTTGCCGGACATTGACGTGGATTTCCCGCACGACCGGAAGGACGACGTGGTGAAATTGTTGTTCGAGCGACACGGACCGGAGCATTGCGCGGTGGTGGGCGGCTTCTCGACGTTTCAGGTGCGCAGCGCGGTGGCGGATGTGGCCAAAGTGCTCGGCGCAGCGGAGTTTCAAATCCGGCGCTTCACCGAACATTTTCCGTGGAGCTTCGGCGGCGGCTGGATTCCGGTGGATGAAGTCAAGCCGCTGGGCAATGACCTGCTCGAAAAACTCAAAGCCAGCCCGGAATGTCGCGATTTGCCCCTTGATGAAGAACCGTTCAAGACGGCAGTGGAAACCGCGGTGTTCCTCGACGGTTTTCCGCGTCATCCCAAAATGCATCCGTGCGGCGTGGTGTTGTCGCGGCAGCCGATGCACGAGTTGACGCCGACCTTCATCGCCAACAAAGGCTGGCCCACCACGCATTTCGACATGGATGCGGTGGAGGCAATCGGTTTGGTGAAGACAGACATCCTGGCCCAAGGCGGACTGGCGGTGATGCGGGATGCGCGCTCGGCGCTGGTCAGGCGCGGAGTGGAAGTGGATTTGAATCGTTGTGTTGCTGGCGAAGCGGAACTGGAATGTGAGCCGATGGGAAAGGGAGAAAGTGGGAAAAGCTCACTTTCTCACCTGCCCACTTTCTCCCCGGTTTCTCCGAGCCGCCTCCTTACGTCGGCGGCTACAAGTGGGCCGTTCAACGACCCCGAAGTGTGGGAGATGATCGCGCGCGGCGGCGCCCGGGCGGTGCATCACATCGAGTCACCCGCCATGACGAGTCTTTGCCGCATGTGCAACGTGCGGGAGATTGATGGATTGATTGCCATCGTCAGCGTGATCCGGCCCGGCGCGGCGAACGAGCAGAAGAAACTCAAGTTCACCCGCCGCTATCAACGCATGGAGCCGCCGGAGTATCCGCATCCCTCACTGGAAGCCTGCCTGCGCAGCACGTTCGGGCTGGTGGTTTACGAGGAGCACATCCTGCAAATCTGCGAAGCGTTTGCCGGATTGAATCCCGGTCGCGCGGATGTCTTGCGGCGTGCGTTGGTGAAACAAAACTGGTCCACAGTCGAGGAAATCGCGCGCGAGTTCGCCGCCTGTGCCCGCGCGCAAAACCACAGCGCGGAGAAGATTCGCGAGGTGTGGGAGTTGGTGACCAGTTTTAACGGTTACGCCTTTTGCAAGGCGCACAGCACGGCGTACGGCGTCGAGGCGTATCAAGCCGCGTGGCTCAAAAGATATTTCCCGGCGGAGTTTATGGCCGCCGTGCTGACCAACGGCAAAGGCTTTTACGATCCGTTGGTGTACGTGTTGGAATGTCATCGGCTCGGCATCCCGCTGTTGCCGGCGACGGTGAATGAGCCGGGGCCGGAGTTTTTGGCAGAAGGCCGAAGGCAAAATGTGAGAACTGAACCTACTTCAGCCTTCAGCCTTCAGCCTTCGACCTTTCCCATCGTCATCCGCGTTCCGTTGACCCGCGCCAAGGGCCTGACTGAACGCACGGTGAAACGGCTGCTGGCTGAACGCGAACGGGAACGGTTTGTTTCCTTGAGTGATTTTTACCGGCGGGTGAATCCCGCGCCGGAGGAGGCGGAGATCATGATTCGGGTGGGCGCGTTTGATGAATTTGGCCAGAGCCGCACCGCGCAGTTCTGGGAGTTCCAACGTTTGCACCGAGCCTTCGGGCAATTCACCTCAGCCCAAGGCTGGCTGCTGCCGCCGCCAGACCTGAACGCGCTGCCGCAACTGCCACTGGCCGAACCAACCCGCCGCCAGCGACTCGAATGGGAAGCCGAGTATTTCGGTTTTGCCGTCAGCGGACATCCGCTCGAATTGCACGACGACGTGGCGTGGGACACCTATTGCCCGGTGGCGCGGCTGGGTGAACACGTTGGCGAAACGGTGGTGACGTGCGGATTGGTGGTCGAGCAACGCACGCACCATCAGATCACTGGCGAACCGATGAAATTCCTGACGCTGGCGGACTGGACCGGCATGGTGGAGACGGAACTATTTGCGCCGACCTACAAGAGTTACGGTCTGGCCACGGTGCGCTATCCCGTGCTGGAGATCTCCGCGCGCGTTGAACCGTTTGAAAATGGGCGAGGCTTCTCCCTGCGCGTGTTCCGGGCGGGAGCACCCCGTAAATGGCAACGATCGCGATGATGGAGCGAACTGGCAGAGAACGCCGCCGATCTGGAACCTTCCGCCGATTCCGTAAATTCCAACTTTGACACTGCGGACCGTTCACCCGATCATGGATTCACACAATGCAAACAGTCAGACCACTTTGGTATGTCTTGGCCGCCATCCTCGTGTTGGTGCTGCGATCACCCTGCGGGGCGGAGATCATTTTGGGAGAACCGCCGCCGGCGCCCACGGACCTCTCCGGTCTGCCGGGGGGCGGCCCCTCGGCGCAGGGCGTCACCGGTGGCTTCACGGTGAATCCGGCCGCGCGCGAGCAAGTGCGGTCGTTCTACAATGCCGTGTATCGCGCCTCCGAGGGAATGCCGATGCAAACCACGGCCAACGTGGCCACCTGCACCCCCGGCACAAATGGCACGGCTTTCCAAGAAGCAATACTGCGCCGCATCAATTGGTTTCGCGCCATGGCCGGTCTGCCGGCTTCCGTCACCTTGAACGCCGGCAACGATGCCAAGTGTCAGGAGGCGGCGATGCTGATGTCGCGCAATAACACGCTCAGTCATTTTCCTAGCAATAACTGGCCCTGTTTCACTGCCAATGCCGCCAATGCCGCCTCCAATGCCAATCTTGCCATCGGCACCATGGGACCGGACTCCATTTCCGCGTACATTCAGGATCACGGCGCGAACAACACCGCCGTAGGCCATCGGCGCTGGCTGTTGTACCCGCAAACGCAGATCATGGGCACGGGGGACGTGCCCCAGGCCGGAGGATTCCATGAGGCGAATGCCGTCTGGGTGTTCGATGCAAATTATGGCGGACCGCGACCGACCACGCGCGAACCATTCGTGGCCTGGCCACCACCAGGCCATGTGCCGCATCCGGTCGTGTATCCACGGTGGTCGTTTGCGCTGGCGAACGCGATTTATACCAATGCCTCTGTGACCATGCGCAGTAATGGGGTGAACGTGGCGGTCGCCGTGGAACCTTATCAAGGCAACATTGGGGAGAATACTTTGGTCTGGGTGCCGATGGGGTTGAATGCGGGGAGCGCGGACACGCGGTTTCCGTTCAACGGGGCAGACACGGTTTACAGCATCACCGTCACCAATATCCGGGTGGGTCTGTCCACAACGGGCTTCAGCTACACGGTCACGGTCTTTGATCCCGACATTCCCGGCGCGGATTTCCAGCCGCCAGCCATCAGCGGTCCACTCCAACCCATCGTTGGCCAGGAAAACGCCTACACCTTCACGGCAATATACAACGCCAACAGCTATGAGTGGCGCGCGGGATTGCGAAGCCCGTATGAATTCCGCGACGGTGCCGAGGCCGGTTTGGGCAATTTCATCGTGGAGACTTCCGCCGGGTACTCCGTGCTCATCACGTCGCCGGTAGCCTCCGGGAATTTTGCGTTTAATTTGCAGCACCGCCCGCCGCCCGTTTCACAACTGCTCACTCTGCCGGAAACCTTTTTTCCGCGCACGAACACGGTCTTGAGTTTCCGCAGCCGTCTGGCGTGGGCATGGTTCGACGAATACGCCAAGGTCCAGGTTTCCACGAATCACGGCGCCTCGTGGTTCGACGTCTATTCGCAAGCCGGCGATGGAGGCATGGGAGAATCGAGTTTCACCCTCAAGTCCATTCAACTCGGCGGCCTGGCCGGCCGACCGGCTCGACTTCGCTTCAACTACTTCTTCGCCGGTGGTAACTACTATGCGGGTGAGATTCCCGGTGATGGCTGGGTAATTGATGCGATTGAACTGACGAATGCCGAACTCTGGACGGAAGTCAGTACGACGGCGACTGCCACAACCAACTTCACCTTTAACCCCGCCCTGCCAGCCAGCTATGACCTCGAAGTCCGGGCGTTGATCTTTGACGAATTCCCGTTGGATTGGGGACCGGCGTTGATCGTGACGGCCACCACCAACTCCCCGCCGGTCATTGTCATGCATCCGCCGGAAATTATCGCCGGCGCGGTGCAATTGAACTTCGCGCTCACAAGCGGCGCCGCGGCGAACTTTAGACTGCTCCAGGCCGATCAGGTGAATGGCATTTGGACCACGAACGGTAGCGCGGTGCTCACCACCAACGTCCTCGGCAGTTCCTATCGGTTTACCACGCCGGTCGGACCCGCAGCGCGATTCTATCGGGTTCTGGCGTGGTAGCAGAGAGCAACCACCCCTCATTCATACCGCAGGGCCTGAATCGGATCCAGCTTCGCCGCTTTAATGGCCGGGAACAGGCCGGCGATGATGCCGACAGCGGCGCTGAAGGCTACTGCCACCATCATGGCAATGGGTGTAATGACCGGTGAGTTGGCGGTCGGGGCAATCTGTTCCAACACCTTCACGAAGCCAAATGAAACGCCGACGCCCATCAACGCGCCGACCAGCGCGATCACCATGCTTTCGACCAGGACCTGGGTAAAGACCGCCAGGCCGGTGGCGCCCACGGCCTTGCAGATGCCGATTTCGCGGATGCGTTCATTGATGCTGGCCAGCATGATGTTCATGATTCCGATGCCGCCGACCAGGAGGCTGATGGCCGCAATGATGCCGCCGCTCATGCGCGCGTTGCGAATTTGCTGGTTGATGGTGTCCAGTTGATTCTCCTGCGTGCGAAAGTTGAAATCCTCGATGCCGCGCCGGGTGGACATCAGGACGTTGCGGGCCTGTTGCAGGCCGGATTCGAGTTCCTCGAGACTGGCGACCTTCAAATCAATGTCGCTCAAGCGTGGGTCCGGCACGCCATCCTGTCCCGCAGCCGCGCGAAAACGCAGCCACGCGGTGTTCAACGGCATGTAAACCGTCAGGTTTTTGCGCATGAACGCCCAGTTGCCACGCCCCCAACCTCGCGCCCGGCTGGGACCGGCGGCCTGGGACTGCGGTTGCTTCCTGGCCAGCTCGCGCTGTTTCTTCTCCTGCTCGCCTTCGTAGTGTTCAAACATCCCGACGATGGTGAACGGCTGGCTGTTGATATAGATGATCTCCCCCAACGGAACGATTTCGCGTCCGACACGTTCCGGCGCCCCGAACAGTTCATCCCGGATGGCGGTGCCGATCACACAGACGGCATTGGCATTCTCCTCGTCCAGATCGGTGAAGAAGCGGCCGTATTGGAGCGTGTGGAGATTCATGTCGAGGACGGCCGGCCAGACGCCGACACATTCAGAGGGCGAAACCATCTTGTCCCCACGCGTGAGCGTCACGTTGCGAACCGCCATTTCGGGCGAAATCAGTCGGATGAGCGGCGCGCTGGCGCGCAGAGCCTGCACGTCCGTCATGGTGCGGCCCACGGCTTGATCGGCCAGGTGCTCTTGTTCGGAAGGCACATCCTGTTGCTCGAGCAGAACTTTATCCGCACCACCCATCGCGACCATCGTTTCGCGCATCCCGTTTTCCATCCCTTTGATAATCGCCGCCATGCCCACCAGACTCGCAACGCCCAGGATGATGCCGAGCATGGTGAGCAACGACCGGAACTTGTGCGCCCAGACTTCTTTCAACCCGACAAAAATGGTGGTGAAAAGGTTCATGGCTGAGGAAGAAAGTGATGGGGTGATGGAGCGTTGGCGTGTTGGGTTTTCAACACGCCGCCATTCCGATACGCCAAGAACTCGTAGCTACTCATACCTCAACGCCTGAATGGGATTGAGCCGCGCGGCCTTGATGGCCGGAAAAAGTCCGGCCAGGATTCCGATCAGCACACTAAACCCAAAGGCCACCCCCATCGCGGTGACCGTAACAATAGGCGCATTGTCCGTGGGCGAAAGTGAACTCAGCACTTGCACCAACGCAAACGACGTGGCCAATCCCGCCAAGCCTCCGAGGACCGCGATCACCACGGATTCCACGAGAATCTGGACAAAGATGTCGGCGGTTGAAGCGCCCACGGACTTGCGAATGCCGATCTCGCGAACCCGCTCGGAAATACTGGCGAGCATGATATTCATGATGCCAATGCCGCCGACCAGCAGACTGATGCCGGCAATCAAACCGCCGCTCAACCGGGCATTGCGGATGAAGTTGTTGATGTTCTCCGCCCACTCCTCCTGGGTGCGAAAAGTGAAGTCCTCGATGCCCCGATGCGTGCTCATCAGCACGTTGCGGATTTGCTGCAAGGCTTCCGGCAACGTGTCCACACTGGCGATTTTCAATTCCAACGTGGAGAGGCGCGGATCCCCAGTGGCGCCCCCGGCGCCGCCGGTGGCTTGAAAACCGGGGCCGAATCCTGTCAGCGTCACTCCCGAGCGGAACTTCATCCACATGGTGTTCAACGGAATGTAAATCGTGGAGTTCTTCAGCCAGAACACAAAATTTCCTCCGCGCCGGCCCCGACCACGATCCCGCGTTACGACATCTTTCTGGGGTTGAAATCCCTCGCGCTGGGCCAGTTCGCGGGCCTTGCGCTCCTGCTCGCTTTCGTAATGCTGGAACATGCCGATGATGACGAATGGAATACCGTTGATGTAGATCGTTTCGCCGATGGGTATCACCTCGATGCCGGTGCGTTCCGGCGAGCCCCACAACTCGTCGCGCGTTCGCGTCCCGATCACACAGACATTGCGCGCCATCTCGTCGTCAATCTCATTGAACATCCGGCCATGCTCGATGACGTGTTCGCTCATTTCCAGCGCCACGGGCCAGACCCCGGCCAACCCCCAGGGCCGGAAACTCTTGCCGTTGCCCGAGACGGTGGCCGGCAACCGCATTTCGGGTGAGAGCCGGGTCACCAACGGCGCGCTTTCCTGCAAGGCGTAAACGTCGTTGAGCGTGATGCCCACGGCCTGATCTATCAGATGCCGCTGTTCCACGGGAACGTCGCGCGGTTCGATCCGCACCTTCTCAAGACCACCAATCGCCACGAGCGCCTCCTTCGCGCCCTTCTCCATACCCGCGACCAGGGCGGACATCGCCACGAGGCTCGATACTCCCAGGATGATGCCCAGCATCGTGAGCAGGGAGCGGAATTTGTGCGCCCAGATTTCGCGGAACCCGGCGGTGATGGTGGTGACCAGTTGGCCCGAAGAATGGCGGATGACTTCGGACTGCTGGCTCATGGCGCAACCTTGTCCTCTGAACCGCGAATCACATGCGGCCGGTCCAATCCAGCCAGCGTGAGATCCACTTTCTCCGCGATCTTCCCATCGCGAATTTCGATCCGCCGGGGGGTGACGGCGGCGATTTCAGGATCATGCGTCACCAATACAATTGTGCGCCCCTCGGTGCTGAGTTTGCGAAACAAGCTCAAGATGGCTTCGCCGGTGTGCGAGTCGAGGTTGCCGGTGGGTTCGTCGGCAAAAACTATTTTAGGACCGTTGACCAACGCGCGGGCGATGGCGGCCCGTTGTTGTTGACCGCCGGAAAGCTGGCTGGGCCGGTGCTTTGCGCGGTTGGCCATACCCACCGCCTCGAGTGAAGCCATCGCGCGTTCGCGCCGTTCGCGACCCGACACCCCGCTGTAAATCATCGGCAACTCGACGTTTTGCACCACGCTGAGTTTTGGCAGCAGGTTGAAGAACTGAAACACAAAACCGATCTTGCGGTTGCGCATGGTGGCGAGTTGCCGCGCTGAGGCGTCGTGAATCATCACGCCATCCAGCTTGATGGTGCCCCGGGTGGGCGAGTCCAGGCAGCCCAAGATGTGCATGAGCGTGGACTTGCCGCTGCCCGACGGGCCGATGATGGAAATGAACTCACCTTCGTCAATATCCAGCGATACGTCGTCCAGGGCCCGGATTTCCTCCTCCCCGAGCCGGTAGATTTTACTGACGTTGCGAAGTTCGACCAGTGACATGGGCGGCGGTGGTTTGAGGCTGGTTGCTGACGCGTATTAAGAACCGCCTTTGGGGCGGCCCTCACCCGACTTGGTGGCGGGAGCACTCTTCCCTGGAGCGCCACCTTTGGCAGCGCCGGCAGTTCGCGCGGTTTCTCCGGCCATTTCGCGCGCCTTCTTCTCCCGTTCTTCCTTGGGCATTTCGAGTGAAACCACTTCGCCGGCGGAAAGTCCTTCCTGGATTTCGGCAAAAAAGAAATCCGCGACGCCCACCTTTACCATCCGTTGTTCAAAGGTATTTCCCCGCTTCACATAGACAAATCGCTCATATTGACCGGTCTCAGGATTTCTTTCGGTGAAAACCGCCGCCAGTGGCACCGCCGTGACGTTGTCCGCCGAAGCCACGGGAATCTTGATATTCGCCGTCATACCCGGACGCACGCGGGCATCCACATCCTTGAGCACGATCCGCGCAGCAAAGCCTTTGATGTTGTTCCGGATCGTGGCCTGCGGGGCAATGCGCTCGACAATGCCGGTGACGCTCAACCCCGCCACCGCTTCCACGGCCACCTCCACGGTCTGGTTCACTTTCAGCCGGGGCACATCCGCCTGGTTCACGTGGGCGTTGATGACCATGTCGTTAAGATCAGCAATGGTCAGGACTTCCGTGCCACTGTTGAACCCGCCAGAGCCCGAAACCGCCTGACCCATCGAAACAGGCCGCGTCAACACGGTGCAATCGAACGGAGCGCGCACTTCGGTTTTGGTCAGGCGTTCTTCGAGGATGGCCAGTTCCTTCTGGGCCCGGTCCAAGGCGTTCTTGGCCAGTTGATACGCGGTTTTCGTGTCGTCGAACAGTTCCTGCGAGATGAGCCGTTCTGCCAACAACTGTTCCGACCGTTTGAAGTCCCGCTCCGCCTTCTCCAAACTCAACCGGGCGCGTTCAATGTCTGTAAGATTCGACGCGCGCTGTTGCTGCAATTCCTTGTCATCCAGTTTGAAGAGCAGTTCGCCCTTTTTCACCGGGTCGCCGATGTCCACCGGCAGAAGTTCAATCTTGCCGTTGATCTCGGGCCGCACCGACACCTGTTCGGCCGGTCCGATTTCGCCAGCGGCATTGACCGCAAAGCTGATGTTGGTCTGGATCACTTGCGCCGTGGTGGCGCGCGTCGGCATCCCTGAATTCGATCCAGATTTCGCCGCGTTGCCCCAGAGATAATACGCCCCGGCCCCGAGCCCCACGATCACTACGACAGTAATAAGATGTTTCATTCCATTTCGGACCAACGAAGCTACTGGTTTACAGCCGTCTCTGTAAACGCGAATCGCCCCACAATGACGGCGCTACTGGCCGGCTGGCGTTCGCCAATGTTAGCACGCCCAACCGTTCGCGGCAAAACGCCACTTGCCACGCGGCGGCGAATTCGCTTGTTTGAACCCAACTTGGATGCCGAATGAGGCCCGCGTATTTAATTATTCTGCTGGGGTTGAACTTTTTCTGGGCCGCCACCCTGTCGGCCTACAAGGTTCTGGAACAGTTTCTTGATCCCGGGGGCATTGTCACTTTGCGCTTCGGGCTGGCGGGGTTCATCATGGTTCTGCTCTGGCCCTGGCTGCCGGGCGAGGCGCCCCGCGGACGCGATCTGCTCAAAACCGCCCTGCTGGGGTTGATTGTGTTTGTCGCGGGCCATCGTTTGCAGGTGTTCGGCAATCAACTCAACACCGCTTCCAATTCTTCGATTCTGATGGCCATTGAACCGTTGATCACCTCGGTCGGTGCGGCGATCTTCCTGCGGGAACACATAGGACCGCGGCGCATCATGGGATTTGCCGTGGGTTTACTTGGAGTGGTCTTGCTCAATGGCCCGTGGCGGCCCGAATTCAAATGGTTGAGCCTGGGCGCGAGTCTGATCTTCATCTGCTCCTTCTTGTCGGAAACCGCCTACTCCATCATCGGGAAGAAAATCATTCTGCGCGCCAGCCCCTTGAAAGTGCTCGCGCTGTCCCTGGTCGCAGGCACCGCCGCCAACCTGCTGCTTGATGGTCCGCGCACGCTCGCGGCGGCCAGTCGAATGTCGGGACAGGCGTGGTGGTTGCTGCTGGGGTTGGCCCTGATCTGCACCGCGTTTGGTTACGGCTTCTGGTTTCTGGTCATCCGCGAGGGTGAAGTGAACGTCGCGGCGCTGACCATCTTTGCACAACCGGTTTTCGGGGTCTTGCTGGCGAAGTTATGGCTTGGGGAAACGCTCCACTGGGGGCAACTCTGGGGCTGCCTGGCCATTGTGGCCGGTTTGGTGATTGGCCTGTCACGCCAGATCAAGCCCCGCCCCGCCGTTGAAACCGTCAGCCCTTGACTCCGCTCGCTGATCAGGACCGATTCCGGTTCACGATCAATGTCCAGGTTGGTGCTCCTGAATGTATTCCTGCTTCAGACCGAGCTTTTCCGGCGCGTGCAACACCAGCATCTTCATGCGGATGTCCGCCGGCACTTCCTTCCGCGTCAGCTTGGAGACGATGATCATCAGCGTAATCGCCAGCGGCACGGCCCAGATGGCCGGTTGTTCGCAGAGAATGCGCAGCAGCGGGTTCTGCGCCCAGAAATCATTCAGCGGCTTGAACACGGCAAAGAACGGCGCGGTCTTGTCGGTAGCCAGTGCCAGGTCGCTGAAGCTGGTCAGCGAGATGGCAAAGACCGCCAGCAGACCGCCGGTCAACATGCCGGTGGCCGCGCCTTTCATCGTCAGGTTGCGCCACCACGCACACATGAACAGCAGCGGAAAATAACTCGCCGCCGCGATGGCAAACGCCTGGCCGACCATGAAGTTGATTTGCAGCGGCTCAACCAACGTGCCGAGCAGAATCGCCACCGCTCCCACGCCCACCGCCGCAATCTTGAACGCCCGCATCCGCTGTGCGCCGGTCGCTTTGGGATTCAGCATCCGGCCATAGACATCATGCGCCATCGCGCCGGTCATGGAGACGAGCAGGCCGCTGAACGTGCTCATGAACGCCGCAAACGCGCCGGCGCAGGTGATACCCGAGAGGATCGAACCGAGCGGCGCGTACTTCTCGTTCAACAGGCGCGGCAGTTCGAGAACGATCTTGTCCGTGCCTTTTGCGCCGATGCCGGAGTAAAGCTCGGGGAACAGGTTGCGCCCCATCACGCCGAACACGGGCGGGAAGACGTAGAAGATGCCGATGAGAATCATCACCCACATGGTGGTGCGCTTGGCGGCCACGCCGTCGGGGTTGGTGTAGAAGCGCACGAGGATGTGCGGCAACCCCGCCGTGCCGCAGACCAGCGCGATGATGAGCGAGTAGGTGTAGAGCAGCGAATAGGGTTTGGCATCGTCACCGGTAATGCCTGCGGCATTGGCGGCTTTGGTCGTAAGCGGGCCGAAGGGGGAAAGCCAGGTGGCATCAGCGGGGGCCTTTTCGGGGAGTGGTTTACGCTTCGTGACGACAACTTTGATTGTTTCTTCAGCCGCTATTGCATTTGTTATTCCGCGAGATTCGAGTTCTCTCTGGAGCGATGCGTTCTCGTTCTCGATCTGCTGCTTCTCAGCAAGAGAGAGGGCGTAATTCGATCCGTCAAATGCCACGTAATGAGGAAAACCGCTGGGAGCGATACTGCCGATCGATCTCAACTGTGTTCCATAATGCCCATACACCGCCATCAACACGAAGATCGGCACGGAAATGGCGAACATCTTGGCCCAGTATTGAAACGCCTGCACCAGCGTGATGCCCTTCATGCCGCCGAGCGCGACGTTGAGCGTGATGACCGCGCCCACCAGCACCACGCCCGCCCAATACGGCAGACCCGGGAAGATGTAGGCCAACGTCGTCCCCGCACCTTTCATCTGCGGCATCGTGTAGAAGAACCCGATAAACAGCACGAACACGACGGCGATCTTGCGGAACAGCGGAGAATCGAACCGTCCTTCCGCCAGGTCCGGCACGGTGTACGCCCCGAAACGTCGCAACGGTCCGGCGATGAACAACAGCAGGAACAGGTAGCCGCACGCGTAACAGACCGGATACCACAACGCATCGTAACCCATGGCCATCACCATGCCCGCCACGCCCATGAAACTGGCGGCGCTGAGGTATTCGCCCGAGATGGCGCTGGCGTTCCAGCCCACACTCACGCTGCGCCCCGCCACGTAGAAATCGCTGGCGGTCTTGGAGCGGCGCGCAGACCAGAAGCCCATCCAGATCGTCGCGATGACGGTGAGGGCGCTGAAGGTGAGGATGTAGGGGTCAATCTGCATAGGATTAAAACCCAAACACCAAATTCCAAACACCAGAAAAACTCCAAGCTCCAAATCCCAGGAACACAACCAAGCCACCACCCATAGGAGTTTGAGGCTTGGCGTTTAGTTGAGGTTTGGGGTTTGGTGTTTGGAGTTTCCCCCCGGTCACCTCGCGCACCTCTTCTTCCTCCAACGCAATGGAGCGCCGGATAAAGTAGAACGAAATTACCCAAACTGCGGGAAAGAAACCGATACCCAACAGAAACCACGTCAGGGTAAACCCAAACACGCGCGTGGCCATGAGTTTGGGCAGAAAATAGTTGGCCAGGGGCAAGCCGAGCAACACGACGAGAAACGCCGCCGCGCAAAGAATCGAAAGGCGCAATTGTTTGCGCATCAATGAGCGCAGAAACTCTTCGCTGTGTATATCCGGTTTTTCGGGCGATGGTTGTTGCATGGGACGAGTTCCTTTTAGCGAAGCCGGCGCGGGAAAGCAATCGCCGACACGGGAGAGCGGAGAAAAGGCCAAACACCAAACACCAACCGGGCGATGCGACTTGAAGATTGGGGACTGGTGTTTGTTGGTTCTTTGGAGTTTGGGGTTTGATGTTTGATGTTTGGCGTTCGATGTTTATCCCACCAAAAGCCGTTCAATCTCCGCGTAGCTGGCCACGACGCGGGTGGCCGATTGCAGTTCGCTGGCCGGATGCGTGTTGGTGATGGCAATGACGCGCATTCCGGCGGCCAGCCCGGCCGCGACGCCCGGCTTGGAATCTTCAATCACCCAGCAGTCGGCCGGCGCAACTCCCAGCAATTCAGCGGTTCGCAAAAAGATGTCCGGTTGGGGTTTGCCGCGCTGAATATCCGAAGCAGTGACGGTGGCCGAGAAGAAGCACCGTAAATCCTGAAGCGAGAGCACGGCTTCCACCACCGGTCGTTCGGAGCCAGAGGCCAGTCCCAGTTGGCAGACGGCTGCAAGCCGCTCCACCAATTCCGGCAGCCCTGCGAAGATGGGTTCTTCGCGCCGGAGGATTTCCAGCACGCGTTCGCGCTTCATCCGCAACAACTGTTCGAGCGGTTGCGGCGGCTTGTGCTTTGCCACAAAATCCAGCCACAGCTCATGATCGGATCGGCCCACATAATGTTCCCACTTCACGCCGTGGGTCGCGCCATAACCGATTTCGCGGACGACTTCCAGGAAAGCCTGTTCGTGGCGACCCTCGCTATCCACGATCACGCCGTCCATGTCGAAGATGACCGCTTTGAAATCCAGGTCAGACACGGGTCGCGGCGAGCTCGAGTACTCGCATAAATTGTTCTTCCGTCATCGGCGTCACCGACAACCGGGATTGTCTCAACAGCGGTAACTCGCGCAAACTATTGTCGAGTTTGAGGGTCTCCAAGCCCACAGGTTGGACGAGGGATTGCACTGGCGTCAGATCCACACTCGACCAATCTCCATCCGTCGCCGTCGGGTCGGGATAGGCTTCCCTGGATACGCGGGCGAGGCCGACGATCTGCTTGTTGGTAACGCTGTGATAAAAGCAAACCAGGTCACCTTTCTTCATCGCGCGAAGGTTATTGCGCGCCTGAAAATTCCGGACTCCCGTCCAAGCGGTTTTGCGATCGGCCAGGAATTGCGTCCAGGAGTAGGCTTCAGGTTCTGATTTAACCAACCAGTAATTCATCGCGTGGATTCTGGCGAGAACCCGACCGCGACGTCACGCCAAAAGCTGATCGGCGAAAAACTCCACTCAGTGATTGCAGCCAAGCCGCAACGCGAGGTTCAAACTCTCGGAGAAGCTCGCGTGTTACACAACGCCGCTATTCAACGGTTTCGTCGGCTTGACCGTTGCCGAGCATCAAAGCGCGCAACTGCGCGACCGTCGCGCTGCCGGTGGTGCCGAGTTGATGCACTACAATCGAAGCGCCGCCATTGGCGAGTTCCAGGGCCTCCCGTAGAGTGGCGCCGGCGGCGAGGGCGGCGGTGAGATTGGCCGAAACGGCGTCGCCCGCGCCCACGATGTCCAATTCGCCCCGCACCGGCAGGGCCGGCAGGTGCTCGAAGTTTCCGTCCGGTGCGGCCGCAACCAAGCCGCGCTCGGCCAGCGTCACAAACACGAAACGGCCATTGCGCCGGGCCAATTCCGCCGCAACGGACGCAGTCTTCGTGATGGATGCGGCGGGCGCACTGCCCGTGAGTGCGGCCAACTCGGCCAGATTCATCTTGAAGACGACCGGTGGGAATCCGCGCAAACTGTGACGATTATCCGCCAGGATGAGTTGCTCCGGTTTGGCCCGAGCAATCTCGCCAACTGCTTCAAGTACCCGCCTGGTGAGCACGCCGGTTTCCGGCACGTCCACCTGCCCCAGCAGGATCAATGCGTCCGTCTGGTCGGCCACTGCGGCCACCGCGCTGCGCAATCGTTCCTCGAGCGTCGCCGGGGTGGGCGTCCAGTTCTTCTGATCCAGCCGGTTCAACTCCCGCGGAGCTTTGCCGGGTTCAACCATCAGCGGTTTGCAGTAGGTAAACGTGTGTCGTTCGCGGGTTTGGAGAAAGTGATCCATACACAAGCCCGGCTTGGCCGCCAGCGCACGGCAGAGCTCATAGCCTTCCCCGTCTTCGCCGGCGAAGCCCACCGGAAAAATCGTTCCTACGCCGAGCGCCACGAGATTGTTGAGCACCGTGCCCGCGCCGCCGGGTTGGGCGCGCACGTGGGTTACGTTGTAAACCGGCAATCCGGTTTCGATGGAAGTCTCCGGCTTTGCCGGATCAATCTCCAGATACCGGTCCAGGCAAAAATCCCCCACGACTGCGATGCGCAAGCGGGGGTAGCGTCCGGTGATCTCCTGGAAACGCTCTTCGTTCATGGCCTCAGTTTCTGAAGATACCCTCGAGCAACGGCGCGGCGTCCCGGAAATCGGGAATCACCACGTCGGCGCCAACCCCCAGGAGACGCTTGCGTTTCCATTCATCGAACCGACCGCTGCCATTATTGGCTTCGTCACTGGCCACGGCCACTGCCAGGCCGCCAACTTCCTTGGTATTCTGGATTTCCACGTAGCCATCTCCGAACGCGAGCAGTTGTTCGCCGGAAATCCGGTTCTCCCGCAGGATGCGCTCGATGACCATTTTCTTGGAGAACTGCTTGTAGTCGTCCTGCGCGCCATAAATGTGCCGACCGAAATAGCGCGTCAGGCCCAGCAGTTCGGACTCGGCCTTGACGAATTGTTCATCCGTGCCGCTCGCAAGGTAAAGCGTCAGGCCGCGTTGTTGCAGTGCCTCCAGGAGCGGGCGCGCGCCAAATACCAAAAAGTCGTCCGCACCAGCGGTGCCATTGCGCAAACGGTCACATCGGTAACGGATGCGCTCATCGAGCCGGCGGAGGTATTCATGCTTGTACCAGAGCGGATCGCGCGGGGTGCCGCCGCGTTCCCGGATGCGCTCGGCCAGTTGGATCATCTGGTAGATTGTCTGCTTGCCGTTGAGTCGCATGATATCCTCAAAACAAAGCTGCCGCCGGGCTTCGACGGATTCGTGGGGCAGCGCCGGCAGCATTTCCACAAACATCGGCACCATGATTTCGGGCCAGCCCTCGCGAATGAGCGAAAGGGTGCCGTCAAAGTCAAACAGCACATGGCTGATTCCGGGGCGCGGGGCAAAGGCGGGTGTGAACTCAACGAGTCCTTGAAAAGCGGCGGTGGATTCCATCTGGCGGAAAACCTAGAAACTCCGGGCCGCCAAAGTCAATCGTGGACTCATCAGTCATCTCCCGTGACGGCAATTCCCGCCGAGTCGCATCTAACTTTCCTGCAATGGGGAGCGCACGCGCCCTCGCGGGCCGCGGTTGACGCCCTCGTCAACCGCACCGGGGCGCGCCTTCGCGCCTGATTCAACGCGCGGTGAGCGCGTGTCGTCCCCGGCGGCGAGGCGCAGCCGGGTCGCACGCGAGGGCGTGTGCGCTGTCCATGAACCTCCAGGTAGGGCGCGTCACTCCGTGCGCGCCGGGCTTGGGCGGCAGAAGGGGCGGCGCGCACGGAGTGACGCGCCCTACCACCACCGGTTCATGGTCGCCATGCGCGATTTGCAGATCGTGGAGGCTCCCCAAGATCAAGGTGACAGAAACTGAAATTCGGGTTTTCCGCCGCGATCCAAAACTTCGCGGCTGACTTTGGTTGCGAATTCAGGTGTCATCGCGCGACAACAATTTGACACCATGAATCCAGCGACGCCAAAACTGCCCGGCAGCCGGTTTGAAACCCAAATGCAGGTGCGCCCCGATGACATTGACATGAACCAGCACGTCCATGGCAGCCGGTACATGGATTATGTACTGGCCGCGCGCTACGACCAAATGGCGCGGTGTTATCGAATGCCGATGGAGGAGTTCCTGCAACTTGGATTCGGATGGTTTGTGCGCACGGCTTACGTCGAATACAAACGGCCATTGGGCTTGGGCGAACATTTCATCGTGCGCACACGCGTGGCGGAGATGGCCAAACACGGCGTCAAAGTGGAGTTCGAGATTGTGAAACAAAAGTTGGGCAAACTCGCCTGTGACGGCTACTTCGACTACACGATGGTGAATCTCAAGACGGGCCGCGCGGAGGTCATTCCCGATTGGATTGTGGCGAAGTACTCCATCTGATCCCAGCGCAGTGATTTTCAAGGTGCGCGCGTCAGGGTCGCCCGGTAATGTCCCGGCATGAAGATTCGGTTGATCCTCCTGGTGGCGCTGGGGATTGCGCCAAGCCTCACCGCGCTGGAATTGCACGTAGCCCTCAGTGGCAACGACAACAATCCCGGCACCCGGGCAAAGCCGTTCGCCACCCTGGAACGCGCGCGGGACGAAATCCGAAAACTCAAGTCCACAGAACAGTTTCCTCGGGACGGTATCACCGTCCGGTTGCATGGCGGCGATTACCTTCGCACCAAAGCGCTCGAACTCACCCGCGCCGATTCTGGAACGCCGGAGTCACCGATTCTCTGGCAGGCGGCCAAAGGGGAAACGGTGCGCCTGCTTGGCGGCCGCAAATTGAACGGCTTCCAGTCCGTCAGCGATCCCGGTGTCCTGTCGCGTTTCGACGAATCCGCGCGGGGTCACATCATGCAGATTGATTTGCGGGCGCTGGGCCTCACGGACTTCGGGGAGATGAAGTCGCGCGGTTTTGGCCGGCCGCAAGCGCCAGCCCATTGTGAGTTGTTCTTCGGCGGCAAGCCGATGACGCTGGCGCGCTGGCCGAATGAAGGTTCGTGGGAGCGCATTGCCGGATTCCCGGAAGCCACCGGTCAGAGCGACAGTCACGGAGGCAAGATTGGCAAGCTGGAGAATGGTTTCTTCTACGGAGGGGATCGTCCACGGAGCTGGCGGGACGCCGGGGACTGGTGGGTTCACGGTTATTGGGCGTGGGACTGGGCCAATTCCTACGAGCGCGTGGTGTCACTGGATGTCGAAAGCCGCTTGGTTCGCACCGCGCCGCCGCATGGCAATTATGGTTTCCGCAAGGATCAACGGTTCTATTTCCTCAATGTGCTGGAGGAACTGGATCAGCCAGGCGAGTGGTTTCTCGACCGCAAGCTGGGTGTGCTTTATTTCTGGCCGCCGGGCGGGAAGGAAGCACTGGAGCAAAATGAAATTCTGCTCTCACTGCTCGGCCAGCCTTTGCTCAAGTTCAACGAGGTTTCGCATGTCACTTTTCGCGGGCTGACGCTCGAGGCGACGCGCGGGAACGCGGTTGACATTCATGGCGGAGGTCATAATCGGATAACCGACTGCATCCTCCGTAACCTTGGCAATGGTGGTGTGGTTATCGGTGGCGGCACCAATCATGGCGTCGTGAACTGCGAAGTGTTCGATACCGGCGACGGCGGCGTGTCGCTTCAGGGCGGTGACCGTCGGACGCTGACACCGGGTAGTCACTTTGTCGAGAACTGCCATTTCGCGCGCCAGGGTCGCTGGTCGAAATGTTACGTGCCCGCCGTGCTGATGAACGGGGTGGGTCTGCGCGCCGCGCACAATCTGATTCACGATCATCCGCACTGCGCCATTCTGTTCAATGGCAACGATCATCTCATCGAGTTTAACGAGATTCATCATATCGCCCTGGAAACCGGCGATGTGGGCGCGATTTACACGGGCCGCGACTACACCTACCGCGGCAATCGCATCCGGCACAATTTCATTCATCACACCGGCGGCGTGGGCATGGGTTCGATGGGCGTTTACATGGATGATTGCGTCAGCGGCACGGAGATTTACGGCAACATCTTCTACCAGGTGCAACGCGCGGCATTTCTCGGCGGCGGCCGCGATCATCAGGTGATCAATAACATCTTCGTGGACTGCAATCACGCGGTGGAACTCGATGGCCGCGGCCTCGACAAATCACCGGTCTGGCACGGCATGGTGAACCAGACCATGCGCCAACGGCTCACCGAAGTGCCGCTGACATTGTACCGTGAACGCTACCCCGCCATGAAATCTTTGGACGCGCATTATGGCGCCCCGAACGGACCGTCCATCGAAGGTGACTCGTTCAAAGGCGTGCCGCCGGAGGGCAACGTCGTGGCCCGCAACATCGCCGTCGGCAAATGGCTGAACGTTTACTGGCACGCCAAGCCGGAGATGCTGCGGCTGGAGAAAAATCTGACCAACGCCGATCCGCGCTTTGTCGGCCGGCCCGGCGACAAGGCTCGCGCCGGTGATTTCGCGCTGCAACCGGATTCGCCCGCGTGGCAACTCGGCTTCGAGCGCATTCCCGTGGAGAAGATCGGACGGCGGTGAGGTTGACCTATCTTCCTACTCTGGATGCCTTACACAACGTCAGAAGTAACGCCGCGTGAGGGCACGCGGCCTGCCAGGTTTTGCAGGCCGGCTGCCCTCAGCCGGCGGATCGGACTTGCGACGTTGTGTATAGCGCCGAGAGTTGCTCAGTCGTGGCCGGCAATCACGCAGACTTGCAGCGAGTTCAAAAGCCCGACGACGAATTGATCAATGCCAGCGCCATCGCGCGAATCATCTCGTCAAAGTAATCCGGCACGTGCGGACCGAAGAAAGACATGACGCGCGGCTCGTAGCCCTCGAGATGGTAGTAACGGGCGCAGATCACATAACCGATGTAATCGCCGTTGAAGCTCGTGATCACGCCGCGATAGCTGCGTGCCCGCATTGAATCCTTGAAGCCCAAGGCCAGTTCACCGCTGTAGTCACAGGGAGTGGAAATCCAGACGGTATCGTTCAGCCGGAACGCCTGAAGGAAGGTGGTGCGGTCGGCGGGCACGAGTTTCGCCGCGAGCCAGGGCCGCAGTCGAACACCGTCACTCACGCGCACGTTTAATGGCGGCAGCGAAACATCAATGCCAACCAGACCGAATGTGACGGCGTTCGTCAGGGGGATTTCCGGCAATTGGTCTATCACCGGTTTTGCCAGCGCCTGGCCCATGCGTTCCGCGCCCGCATGTCCCTTGTCACCCGGTACGGGCGAATGACTGCCCACGCCGCCGGCCAGAAACACAGCCATCCCACCCGTCGCCGCCTCAACCGCGCGTTGCCAGTCGCCCGGGTAGTCGCCGCTGAATTCCATGACGCTGCTGGACAATACCGTGGCGTGTGCGGAATAGCTGCCCAAAACGCCAACCCGTCCGCTTTGCTGCTTCACGACCAGGAAACTGAACTCCGGGTCCACCTTTCCCAACTCGCCGACCAGCCGGTTTCGCACGAATTCGGGCGCGTCGAAACTTCCGTGCCCGAACAAAGCGGGCTGCAAATCAGCAATCGCATCCCGCACCGCGGACACAAGGCGATCTGCGAACCAGACTCGCGTGCCGGGTTGAAATCCACCGGCAAAAGACTCGGCCACGATGCCTTCCCCCCAACCGCCCAAACTGCAATGCGTATGCGTGGCACTGAGATAAACCTGTTCGCGCGCGAGTTTGAGTTCCGTTTGCAGCCGCTCCATGGCCAATGCCGTGACCTCGGCCGGAATGATGAGGGCATCCGCGCCTATCATCACCCCTACGCGATCGCCGACACGCAATGCCACTGCCTTAACGTGGAGTTCGTCCCGGGTGCCCGTGGCTGGCCTGCCCTTGCGACCACCGTAGCCCGCCAGCGGCAGGGAGCGGAAATGTCCCTGGACCGGATCATCCGCCGCCACATTCACCGTGGGTGTGAGCCGCACCCGACCAAATCCAGCGGATAGTTCACCGCGCACCAGGAGATTTTCATTATGGGTGCGCAGCCGACTGATGGTTTCGGTGTAATACGCCTCACGGAAGTAGGGCCGATGATCCACCCCATTGAGACACCACACCAATCCTGCAGCCACAAGCGCCACGAAGCCCGCCGAAATGCGAACAAGAACTCGCCCTGATTTCCTCATGGTTACTTCATGAACTTCAACCCAGCGGCCACCGTGAGATCCTCCTTGCTGGAGACTTTCAACATTTCGGAGATGTGGTTTTCGCCGGGAACGTAAACCAGTTCAGAGGCAACACCCGCCTGCCGCAATGCGCGATGAAACGCCCGCGCCTGACCCGGCAGACTGAAATAGTCCCATTGGCAGTACGTCACCAGAAACGGCGGAGCATCCCGGCGAATGTGAGTTTGCGGCGAAGCCAATTGTCGCACCTGCGCGTCCCGCCCGAACACCGACTCCAATCCTTCCCCGCCCGTGAGATCGTAAACCCCGCTCAACGCCAGCACGCCGCGGATGTATTTGGCCGAAAGTTGATGCGCGGCAAGATGGCGTTCATCCAGGCTCAACAACGCCGCCAGATGGCCGCCCGCGGAATGACCGCCGACATAAATGCGATTCGTATCGCCGCCGTGCGCGGCGACGTGCCACACCGTCCAGGCGAACGCCGCCGCCACGTCCTCGATCTGCGCCGGATGAGGATGATTGGGCGCCAGCCGATAACTCGGCACGACGGTGACAAAGCCTTCCTGCGCGTAACGGCTGCCCAACGGCGGATACTGTGCGCGGTCGCCCATCCGCCACGCGCCGCCATGAATGAAGAAGAACACGGGGGCGTTGGATTGGCCCTTGGGCACATAAACATCCAGTTTGTGCTTTGCCGCATCCGCCTCCGCATCTTCCCGATAAGCGAAATCTTTCCGCCACTCCACGTCGGGTGAAATCTCCATGGATGGCAGGATCAGGTCAGACAACTCCGGGCCGCGCAAATAGACGGGATTGGAATAAATCCACGGACGCTCCTCGCCATTGACCGTCAACCAGGCTTCCAGGCGATAGGGGCCGGTTTCTCTGGCTTCAAACGTCAGGTTCGTGCCGGTGGCTTCATGGATCACGGCGCCTTTGTGAATCAGTTTCAACTTTGCCGCGAGCGGGGTCACGGCCATCAGCCGGGTGCGGCCCAGCACCAGAGCGGAATCGCCCATGTTGAACACGCCCAGATTATTCACCGCGCCAAACATGAAACCCGTTGGATCACACAACCAGTCGTGCGCCACATAGACGTGGCCGTTCGTCAATGCCTCGCGAATCAGTGGTTCCGTCAGCCCGCGTGCCAGGATGTGCGTGGTGAGGTTGCGAAAGCTGACTTCGTAAAGATCGAATGTTACACCTTGAATGATGACGTTCTGATGCGCGTCATTCGCGGCGATCCCGGTGAAGCGTTTTGCCTGAGTCTCGCCGTCGAATTTGGCGAGCATTTCCGGGCGATAATCGGTGCCGGCACCGAAGAACTCGTCCGGGAACGATTGGAAATCTTCCACCACCTTGCGCCAGCGATCCGGGTCGGCCGCGGCTTCCTTCAAATACTGTTCCAACCGCCGGTCGAGAATGGCGTCGGTGTGGCGGTTGACAATCTCCATGCCCACCATGCCCTCCGTGTCGGTATCGTAACGTTCCTCCACGTGACTCAGAAACCGGTAGCCACTGTCCGGAATCACCCGCCCGTCCGGCCCGAAATCCGGAAACCACAATGTGCCGCGGCCGGTTTCCGATCCCGCGATGAACAGCACGCCCTCGCGCACGCCGCGCCAGGCTTCGGGCTGCGGGCCGCGATGATCCGTCGTGAACACCACCTGCACGCCCGTCTTGCGCGCGGCGGCAAGCATCTCGGGTCGTGTTCCTTTCGTGTGATCCGCGTCCTCGGCATGGATGTGCATCACCGCCCGATAATCATCGTACAATCCGTGGCTGGGTGGCAGGCGGCGTTCCTGGACAAAACGCTGGCGGGCTTCGTGAACGGCCTGCAAGTGCGGGCGTTCCAATCGTTCGAGAGGTGAACGCGTGACATTGGTCTGTCCGTGAACTCCCGTCTGTCCCAGCACGGCACCCAACAGCACAGCTACCAAACCGAGTGCTCGCGAAAGCGGAGGGGTTCGATGCCGGGCGAGTTTGACGGGTCGGTGTCTGCGCAGACCAGATGGTGTGGCGGTGTCTGAAGCGAACATAGGATGCGCGATCATCGGGTTGATTGTTCCGCGGAGACGTTATCAATCAAGTGCCGCATGTCGAACTTATCCCGCGCCGCAGCCAGACATTTCTCCGCAGATATTCACTTCGGCCGGACCGTAGTGGTTCTTGCCGGCTTAATGCTTGGGTTCGCATAACCTGCCACCTTCACTCCGCGAACCCGCAATGAGCTTGCCAGCGCGGGCCGGAAATCATCCGGTGCCGACTTCATAGCCTGCTCCAGGGCGCGAACCGCTTTGATGCCGGGCATCCGTTCCAGCGCGCAACGGGCGGCCTCGCGAACTTGAACCTCCCCCAGCAGTCGGGCCAACTTCGCGACCGCCCTGTCGTCGCCGATTTCCGACAGCATCCACGCGGCTTCGCTCCGAACCGTGTTCGGTGAGGATTCAAGCAACGAGACCAACTCTGCCTGAACGGCCCGGCGTTCTTTCCGGGCCCTGGGCCTTGCGGCGTGGCGCACAATCTTCCACAGGGCGCGCTTCGCCGCCCGCGCAATCTCGAAATCAGGATGAGTCATGGATTCCGCCAGAGGTTGCACCGCCAGCGATCCGAATCTGGCCGCCCCTTGCCAGGCGGCGCCGCGAACCGCGTCGTCGGAGTTGTGCAAATTGGCGATGAGGGTCACGAGGGTGTTGTCAGGATGCATCGGTTGAACGTTCATGCGGTGGAGGGTGTTCAGATCTTCCAGGCTGGTCTTGCTGCTTGCCGCAGGTAATCACGGGATTCCTTTAGTGCCGCCGCCATTGCCGCTGGTTCAACGTGACCGTGCATGAAGGGGTTTACGTACCAGCGGTAGTCGGCCTCGGCCAGCGCCGCGAGCCACGGATGAAAATCCGTCGGGCCGTGGCCGGGTAGTTGGTTCATTCCGTCTGCCTTCTGCCAGGCATAGAAGAACAGCAGTTGCCGCCCCGCAATACGGATGGCTTGCTCCACCGACGCGCCGATGGCTTGCAGATGATAGGGGGCGAGGGCGATGCCCACACGCCGGTGCGGGTTCAAGTCCACGAACGCTTTGAAGGAATCCAGCGAATCGAGCAGCGCGTTCCCGTGGTTCTCGATGGCCAGCCAGGAATCGTGCTGCTCGGCCAGATCAGCCAGCGGCTTCAGGCTTTGAAGAAAGGATTCCATCCTGGCCGGGAGTTCGGCTGGTTTGCAGGGCGGTGCGCTACTCTGAATGGCCACGCCACCACCCGCCTTGCCCAGCAGTTCGGCGTACTTCGCGTAGCCGCCGACGTAGGTGGAAAACGCGTAGAGTTGGAGCCGATTCTTCGCGAGCACCTTCTTTAAACCTTCCGGGCCAAGGCGCGCGGCGACGTCGTCAAGATGCGGGCATTCGTCGTAGGCGCACCAGATGTCAATTCCCTCGAAGCCCAGCCGCGCGATTTGCTCACAGGCTTGTTCAATCGGCAGGTCTTTGAAGTGGATGGAAGAGGTGGAAAGGCGGAAGCGGCGGGGGCGCGCGGTCAAGTTCCCAGGCGCAGAGCACGAAGATAAAGTTGCCGCCGCGGCGACCGCGGTGGCGGCAAAGAACTGGCGACGATTCACTTTCATGGCAAAAGCTCAAATCACGTACGGATATCGTTGCGGTCGGCCCAACATCCGGTTCGCGACTGCGTCGCCGACCACTTCCTGTTTGTCTCCATCCCAGACCAGTTTGCGGCCCAGGATCATCGAGAGGTTGCCCAGGTTGCAGAGCGTCGCCGTGCGATGGCCGATCTTGATGTCCACCGCCGGGCGATGATGGCCTTCACGGATGGACTTAAACCAGTCGGCCTTGTGGTTCATGTTGAAGTCCTCGTACTCGGCGGTGCGATAAACCTCTTGGCCGCCGGAGGGCAGCTTGAAATTGATCGCCTCGGGATTGGCCGGTTTGTAGCCGCCTTCCCATTCCAGCACGAGATGGCCGTGTTCGCCCCAGAAAACGTTGCCGAATTCCAATTTGCCGACCTTGTTGCCCGGTTGGCCCCATTCGAGTGTCCAATCGGGGTCCTTGAATTGATAGACCACGTGCATGTCAATCGCCGTGTCCCACAGCCCTTTCATCGGTACGGTGCCGGTCGCCTCGACGGTCAACGAGGTCTGGTGATCGGCGTTCATGCACCAAAGGATGGTGCTGAACTGGTGCGCGCCGCGGTCGCGAATCTGGCCGCCGCCCGACTCCATGAGCCAACGAAACGTGCCGGGGCAGTAACGCTTGTTGTAGGGTCGCCAAGGCAGCGGGCCCAGCCACAAATCCCAATCGAGCCACTCGGGTGGTTCGCTGTCCGGCACCGGGTTGTCATCCGCCGGACTCGCGTAATGCCAGCACGTGACTTTGTTCACCTTGCCCACGATGCCATTACGGATGGCCCGGCAGGTCTGCCACGCGCCGAGGGCGGTGCGCGCCTGGGCGCCGACTTGCACCGAAACATTTGCCGCACGGGCGGCGTCCACCATTGCCTGGCCATCGCGCACAGCGACGGACGCGGGCTTTTCGACATAGACATGCTTGCCAGTCTGGCAGGCATGAACCGTCTGCGCGGCGTGCCAGTGATCCGGCGTGGCAATGATGACCGCGTCAATGTCTTTGCGTTCGAGGATGTAACGGTAGTCGCGATACGGCGTCACTCCCGGGGCGCAATTGTTGATGGCGGCTTCCAAACGGTTTTCATCCACGTCGCAAACGGCAGCGATGCGGACTTTTTTCTCCTTCTCGAAACGCAGCATGTTGTTCAAATGCGTCATGCCCATGCCACCCACACCGATGTGCGCGACGGTGAGGCGGTGGTTTGCGCCCGGCTTTCCCACCGTCCCAAGCACGCGCGATGGCAGGATTTGAAGCGCCCCCAAGGCGAATGCAGAGGTTTGCAGGAAGCGACGGCGGGTGAAAAGGACATCATGGTTTGCGCTCTGAGAATTCCGAGTGGAAGACCGCTTTCTCATGGGCCAGTTGTGACACCACTGGAGCAGACGAACAAGCTAATTTCACCGGCCGCACCCACTGGGTGCAAGGCAGCCTTCCGTGACAATGTTAGGGCACCTGCGTCGGGTGCATGAGATAGGCGATGAGATCGCGCACCTGTTTTTCGGTTAACGCTTCCAGCAATCCCTCCGGCATCAGGGAAAGCGTGGATTCCTGGATGCGTTCGATATCCGCGCGGTCCAGCGTCAGTGTTTCGGTCATGGTGCGCAACGTGATGGTGCGATCCGTGCGGACGAGAATCAGTGCGTTGAACGTGCGGTCGTCTTTGAGATCCACAATGGACATGCGGTAATCCGCATTCACCACCGCGCTCGGGTCCACCGTGTTCTCCAGCAAATAATCCAGATCACTGCGACCCGAACCCGTGAGGTCCGGACCCGCCTGACCGCCTTGACCGTAAAGCGTATGGCACGCCGCGCACGCCTGAGTAAACACCACCCGCCCGGCGCTTTTGTCCGCAACGGCCAACACGGCGGGCGTGAGTTTTTCCTTCAATTCCGCCATGAATTCCCGCTTTTCGGCGGGGCTGTCGCGTGATTCGCCCCAGACCTCCCGGAGTTTTTGCGTGAGCGCGGCGTTGTTGAAACTCCGAATCTGCCGCGCGTGAAACGGCGTCACTTCCGCGCGTGGAATCCGGCCGGCGGCAACCTCGTCGAGCAACGCCTCTGCAAACGAGGCGCGGGAGGCGAGGGTTTCGACCACTGCCGTGCGTTCCGACGCATGGAACTTGGAGTAACTGTCGGCCAAGCGTTCTCCGATCACGGGATCATCGAACAACGCCAGGCCGCGTATGGCGGTGGAATTGAGGAAGGAGACGTTCAACAGACGCTCGCAAATCTCGCGCAGGTCCGGCGGTCGTTGCTCGATCAATGTCTGCAACGCCGCGCGGCGGAATGGCAGCTCGGCGTTGGCATCGAGTGCCACGCGTTTCACTTCGTCCAACGCGCGACCGTCACCGAACAGTGCGCTGAGGTCGCGCACCCGATCGCGCAGATCAGCGTTGGTGGTGCCAGCCAGCTTTAACTGCAAGGTGTCCCAGGCCGCCGGCTTCCGCGCTTTGCTCCAGCCGCGCAACGCGTCGGTCAGCCCATTCAGCACGTCAGCTTGGAACGATTCATTTCTGCTCGCCGCCTCACGTAATACCATGTTCACCGGCTCGGGAGTCTTCTCAATGTCCTCTCCGAGCCGGCGGGCGATAAATTGGCGCACCAAAGGAATGCTCGCCCCGGCCGCGAGAGTGGCAAGCTGCTCCGGCGCCGAATCGCCCACCGGAATCAATCCATACCAAAGCATCAATGGCAGATTGTGATCGTCCGCATCTTCCACCCGGGAAAGCAGCGGGGCGGCCAGTGCCGGGCGTTGCGAAACGGGCAGCCGCTGCAATACCGTGGCCAGCGCCAGCCGGACCAACCCGGAAGAGTCAGATTTCGCCAGCCGCGTGAATTGCTTGAGGGTTTCGACCGATGGCGTGAGCAACGGATTCCTGCCCTCGCCCGTCGCGCGCGCCGGGCGGGCAGAGGTTGCTGTGTCCAATGGCCAGCAATCGCTCAACAACCGAATGGCCCACACGCGAATGTGCTCGTCGGGATGCCATAGTTGGGCGCGCAAGAACCACTCCTCCGCCGCGCCCAGAGCGTGCAGTGCCCAGAGCGCGGGGAGTTGGGTTACGGTCTCACTGTCTGGTTCAATCAAACGGCGCAGTTGTGGTATGGCTCTTCTCACGTCGCTCCCCGACGCGGCGCGCTCCGCCAGTTGCAGCCGTGCCTGACGGACGAACCATTCATTCGGGTGGTGCTGCAGCTTCACCAATTCATCCACGCTCAGTTCGCGCAAGTCACCCAACGTCGGCGGCGTGGCTTCGCCGTAAGTGATTTTGTAGATGCGACCGGAGGTGCGATGAATTCCGGTCGCCTCGTGACATTCGCCTGTATCGCTCCAGTCCAGCACAAACACACCGCCATCCGGGCCATAGCGCAATTCCAAACCGCGAAACCAGCCGTCATTGAAGAAGCACACATCCTCGCCGTGACGCGCGACATAACCCGAACCGGCGCGTTCGAGGATTTCCTGATTGGCCCGGCGACCGTGCAGATTCAGCGTGAACAGTCGTCCGCGGTATTCCGCAGGCCAGTTGTCCGCGAGATAAATCATCGCCCCGGCGTGCGCGTGGCCGCCGCCGAAATCATTGGCCGCGCCGTCGCGGGAAGCCGTCCAGCCCTTCGCCGTGTCGAAATGCCAGTGGTCGGCGTGCCGGTCCATCAATGCGTAGGCGCGCGGATTGGGATCGAGCGTGTGGGCGACCTGATAATGCGCGCCGGGAATGATGTGCCAGAGATGCCCGTTCACAACGCTGACGCAGAACGCTTCGCCGTGCGCGTCCCAATCGTGCCCCCACGAATTCATCGGACCCGCGGTGAGCACTTCGACCACTTTCATGCGAGGGTGATAGCGCCAGATGCCGCCGCGAATCGGAATGCGCGCCTCCGGTGGCGTGCCGGGTGGGCCCAGTTCGCCCGGCGCCGACGCGCCGCAACGTCCATAGAGCCAGCCGTCCGGTCCCCAGCGCAGGCCGTTGGCAAAGTTGTGGTGATTCACCGGCGGAACGGTGAATCCATCCAGCACCACTTCCGCCACCCCGTCCGGAATGCCATCGCCATCCTTGTCAGGAATGAACAACAACTGCGGCGGACACAGCGCCCACACGCCGCCAAAACCGATCTCAATGCTGGTAAGCCTCTGGACTTCGTCCGTGAACACCTGCCGCTCGTCAAAACGTCCGTCGCCATCCTTGTCTGCAAAAATCAAAATGCGGTCGCGCAGATGCAGATCGAATTTCAACCGATTCTCGGCGTAGGTGTAGTTCTCTGCAATCCAGAGCCGCCCGCGTGCGTCCCACGCCAGCGCAATCGGATTCTGGACGTCCGGTTCGGCGGCGAACACTGTGGCGCGGAAGCCGGGCGGCAGTTTGAGCATTGCCAGCGATTCCTTCGGCGAAGGCGGCGCGGCGTTGGGGTCCGCCTCGCTGTTGTAGATGGCGGGAAATTCCGCGGCGTGGACGGCAGCAAGCGCGAAGCTGATCGTCAGCAAGCAAAGGCTGATGCGGAGCAAATAGCGGTTCATGCTTTGCACCAACTTTGCCAGAAGAAACGCCGACCGCAACGAGAGGATTTACTGCATCCGCTATTTCCACCCAGTAAATGTCTTGGGCGCGCTGATGTGAACAATGAAGCCGCCCCCGGGACGAAGATTGAGGGCAAGCTTGCCGGCTGCCGGTGGTTGCACTCCGGCCTCAATCTGACAGGCCGCATCCGCCATGCCGTCGCGGTAGAGCGTCAATTCCTTTCCCATCAGGCCTGCAAACGAGAGATCAAGCTCCAGTGTGCGCGCCTCGGAACGGCAATTGAGCACGGCCACATACCATTCCTCGCCCTTGCGCCGCGCCATCATGACCGTGTCCTCAATGACGGACCCGAACAGAATGCGGGTTTCGTCCCAGACGACGGGCACGGTGCGCACGAATTGGAGCAGCGGGCTGTTCAGATAGGCTTCGGGATTGTCCGGCCAGCAAAGAAACGGCGAGGCGAACACGATCACCGAGGCCATCTGGAAAATCGGCGTGGTGTTTTTCAGGAAACGGCGTTGCACATAGCCGGGCAGAAAATCCGCGTGGCCCACCGCCATGCGCGTGAAGGGCAATGCCCCGTAATGCGCCAGCGACAGCACGTCCCACAGCACGAACTCCTGTTCACGGATACCCTCGCGGGTGATTTCGTTGGGCCAGGTGCGCGCCTCGCCCGTGGGCTTGTGCGCGCCGTGGAAATTCACCATTAATTGATACCTGGCCGTGCGCCGCAGCAGGTCTTCGTAGGCTTCGATGGTCGCCTTGCTTTCCGAATTGAAGAAATCAATTTTGACGCCCTTCACACCCGCTTTCTGACAGTTGCGGAACAGTTCCTCGCGCGCTTCCATTGTGGCCAGTCCGGGACTGTCATCCCGGCCCTCGGGATACGCGTGCCAAAGCACGATGCCCACATTCCGTTCCGCCGCGTAACGGCACAGTTCGGCGGCGCGTTCCCAGACGTTGCCGCCGTCCTTCAGCCAGCCCCAACGCTCACTGCGCCAGCCGGCGTCCACCAGCAAGTACTCGCAACCGGTGGCCGCCGCCACGTCCACGAACCATTTCTGGCGATGCCATTGCGCGCCGTCGTTGCCATAGACCATCCACGTGCAGGGGGCCTTGCCCGGACGCAACCATTCCGTGTTGATGCCATCCGGAAAAAGTTGCGGATCAGGCGGGTCGCACAGCGCGGGAATCAAGTCGCTGTTCACCAATCCGTTCAAATCCTTACTGAACACAAACACACGCCACGGCGACAGGATCGGTCCATCGTGGGACCAACCCTTGGGATCGTCCAAGAAAGCCGCAACCAACTTTGCGTCGCCTTCCGGTCGCAAGGTCATCCCGCTGTAGTTGTAGAGCGCGGCTTCGCTGATCAGCCCGAAACCGCCGTCAGCGAATTCCACGGTCACCGGTGGCCCAAGATGCACCGGTCGCTTCTGATTCCGAACCTCCCGCTCCCGCGGCAACTGGTCCGCCCGAGCGGACTGATACGCGCCTTCGTAGGCTGCCGCGCCCGTTTCCGTTTGAAACCAGACCTTGGCGGTTCGCGGCAGTTGCCAACTGGTGGATTCACCCTCGATTCTGCGCGTGCTCGTCCCCGGGACACGGTAGCGAAAACCCACCCCATCGTTGAACACGCGCACCTCGAAGGTCCAGTCGCGGCCCGTGGGTGTGCGTATTGGGACTGTGTAGGCCTGACAATCATTGGTGGCACTCGTCTTGTTGCCGCGCCAGGGGAACACCTCGGAAATACGCCGGGACTGCGGCATGCCCAGGATCATGCCAGTGCCAAGATCACTGCCATCAACGATTACCCCAGCCCGGGCTGGCTCAAGCCGCAGCTTGCCGTTGGCGGTGACCGAGTGGAGCAAATGTCCTTCCGCATTGGTGGACAACTGAAAGCGCACGTTTCCGTCCGGGCTGGCGAGATCGAGCGACGCAGCGTGAAGGGTCAACGTGATGACTGAGCACAGCAGAGCAGGAATGCAACGTTGCATGGCCATTGGTATGCGCCTGGCCGCCAAGGTCGTCAATGAGGATCGCCAGTCGCTTCACGACAGGCGGGGCGTAAACGGGCGCTCCGTTTAGCACGCTCTATCACGGGTGCAACGCGCTAAAGGGCAAGAGTGCCAGGGCAAAAATACTTTCTCTGAGGCCAAAAAGGTGCATGTCAGTGGAATGTTCGTCAGTGGTCTGGCCAGGCGGAATTGTTTCGGCCTGGTCCTTATTCCTCTGACATTAAATCCCCTGACCTTAGCCCACGCGGCGTTGGTTTCTGAGACAACATTTGTGTGATGCTCGCCCTCACCCTGACCCTCTCCCCCTGGGAGCGGGGACAGCAAACGGGCGCGCTGGGAACATTTCGGAAGCCGAATTGCCTGTCGCCGCTGGTGGGTGGTTCGCGGGAGAAAACTGCCGCAGGACGGACGACTGGCGCTGGTTCAACATGCGACGAAGGATTCTCCCTCTCCTGGGGGAGAGGGCCGGGGTGAGGGCGGGCGTGGCAACAAACTCAATGCGGCGCGTCGCGAGCAATTGGAATGGCTCCAGCCAGCGGAGAAGTTCAGGGTTGAGGAAGGATAACATCGTTATTTGTTCGTAGAGATCCCAGTGGCAACATCAGTCGGGGCGTTTGTTCTCTTTTGAATCCAATTAGGAGGAAAATGCGCTTTGACCTGCACTTCAAACCATTCTGGCGATGGCTCATCCTGGAACTTAAAGCGTTGAACTCTAAATTCGCGCGTGTGGCGCGTCCATTTACTCGTATAGTTTCTTCCGCTTTGTTTTAACGAAATCTTCCTAGCAGCCTGTCGGACTTAAGGGCGAAAGATTTCTGAAAATAATTTGAACAAAAAGGGGGCGGTACGGATCCAAAGGCCATGTCTGCACGTTTTGTGAATGTGGATCGCCAGACGCCGATGTTTCTGCCCTGCGATCTGCGCGACTGGTTGCCCGCCGAGC
>JAANMX010000992.1_pt1 | contig 34551 bp, 33 predicted proteins | sample 7279681 | NCBI WGS metagenome assembly JAANMX01 (sample SAMN14094542, study PRJNA606508) | bioreactor metagenome | isolation source: A lab-scale SPAN reactor treating ammonium-rich wastewater day 351 | place: Ireland: Galway | collected 2018-01-01 | reverse complement strand
TACAGTCTTGTTTTGGCGACTTGATCTGTACATCGTTTCTCTTGCTCTATCCACCCTCTCTTTCATCCTTCAATCAATTAAAAACCTACCCCTGACAGCGGCCCCTCTCCCACAGAGGGCGAGAGGGGAGAACGACGCGTGCGGTGGGGTGGTGTTGTCTGTGCGGGCTGGTGACTTCTAACAACTGCTCCCTGCCCCCTGACGCCTGAAATCTGACCACTGGCAACTGACGACTGACCCCTTTGTGTCCTTCGTGTCCTCTGTGGTTCAGTCGGTTTGTCCTTCACTCATCACCCATCACTTGTCACTCGGCACTCGGCACTTAGAGACCCCCTGCCAACTGCTCCCTGACGACTGACGACTGGTAACTGCCTCCTGCCCCCTGAAACCTGAAACCTGACAACTGATCCCTGACCACTGACGACTGACGCCTGACGACTGACAACTGGCCCCTGACTCCTGCTTCCTGAAAATTGCGTTACACTGGACGCCGGTTTATCCGTGAAGGCGTGAGGCGGCGAATGAGTGAGCAGCGCGTGCTGGTAGAGGACGCCAAGCGGCTGTCCGAGTCGATCCTGTGGCAGCTTCAACGCGATTACTACGCGGGGGAGAGCATCAAGGCGTGGAAGACCGACCGCGTCCCTCATGTCATCACCAACAGCGCGTTCTTGGCGAAGGCGTACACCCGCATCGTGTACGGATTCCTGCGCGACTGGCAGCACAGGATCGACCGCTCTGAGCCGGTGTATATCGTTGAGTTGGGCGCCGGGACGGGGCGGCTGGCGTTCGGGTTCTTGCGCAAGTGGCTGACCTTCTTCCCTCAGTCGGCCCTGTGCGATCTCAAGATCACGTACGTGATTACCGACTTCGCCGAGGAAAATGTCCGGTTCTGGCAGCAGCACCCGGCGCTCAGGCCGTTTGTGGATGCCGGCCAGCTGGACTTCGCGACGTTCGACGCGACACGGCCGGGGCCGCTGGATCTGCGCGCTTCCGGCAAAACGATGCAAATCGGCGCGCTTGCCAATCCGCTGGTCGTGCTCGCCAATTACTTCTTCGACTCGCTGCCGCAGGACACGTTCGCGCTCAAGGCCGGCACGTTCTACGAGGGGCGCGTCAAGGTCAACCGGATCGTGAAGGAAGGCGAGCAGTCGGCCGGGTTGGACAACCTCAAACTCGGCTTTGAACTCGCCCCGGTTGATGCCGCGACATACTATCCCGACCCGGACTACACCGCGGTGCTCAAGCCGTATACCGAAACCGGCGATGATACGTGGGTGCTGTTCCCGACCACGGCTTTTGAGGTGCTGCGGGGCCTCAACGCGCTGTCCGGCGGCAGGCTGCTGCTGCTTTCGGCCGACAAGGGCTACCATCGGTGGGAGGACGCGTCGCAGCGCCATCAGCCGTTTTTCAACTTGCACGGCAGCTTTTCGTTGATGGTGAACTACCACGCGCTGGGCGAGATGATGCGGCGCTGGGGCGGGGACATCATCACCAATTCGCATACCGCCATCGCCATCGACATCTGCGCGCTGACCGGCCCGGAAACGCCCGGCAGCTACGTCGAGACGCGGCAAGCCTACTACGAATACGCCGAAGCGTTCAGCCCGGACGACTTCTATCACCTGAAGGTGTACGCTCGGCCGGGGCAGACCGAGCGCGTCAAGCCAGACGAGATCATCGCGCATATCCGCTTGTCTGGCTACGATCCACACGTCATGCTGCATCACTTCACCGAGCTGTTCGAACAACTTGAGTCGACCACGCACGTTCAGCGCGATGAGCTGCGGGTCATCGCACACAGGACATACGAGAACTACTACGAGATCGGCGAACCTTACGACATGGCGTTCGCCTGTGCCTCGCTCTTGAGCGGCTCGGGCTTCTACGAGGACGCGCTGCCGTATTTTCATCGCTCGCGTGAGACGCATGGCGACGCGCTGGAAACGCTGTACAACTTGTCGATTTGCCACGCCTGCCTCAACCAGTTCGACGACGCGATCGCGCTGGCCGGGACACTGGTTGAGCAAGCGCCGGAAAACGAGACGTATAAACGCCTGCTCGAACAACTGCAAATTCAAGCGGCCAAGACCGCATCTCCTGACTAAGCGAGATGTGGAACGCGGTGAGCACCGGCCAAGCGAGATACCGGTGAGGCCGGTCGAAACGTCGTGAACACGCAGGCCGGCCCGGAGTCACGCATAGGCGGTTATCCCCCTTGCATACTCCGGTACTAGAGGATTGGCTCCCCCTTACAAACGGCCAGAACATCGGATTCCCTGAGCGCAACGTTAACGGTCACCCGGCACGGTCTCGCCTATCATGGGGTAAGACGCCGCTGCGGCCCGCCGTCAGGGGTGTGGATACCGATCCGCTTATGGATACAGCTGTAATGGAGAGTCGAACGAATGCCGCTAATCATCCGCGAGAAGAACAGTGATGCGATCATCGCCGAGGGCAGCCCGGCTGATCAGACCGCCCAAGTGTTCGAGGGCAACTGGTACTTTGATCCCTCCGTGGTCGACATGACGCATCTTGAGATCACCGAGCGCACGTACACCTGCCCGTACAAGGGCGTGTGCTATTGGATCGACCTCGATTCGCCGGACGCAAAGGTGAAGAACATCGCGTGGGTGTACAACAACCCAAAGCCCGGATTCGAGATGATTAAGGATCGAATCGCGTTCTATTCGCGTGACACGGCGGGCACCGTCGCGGTCAAGCAGGCTGACGGCGAACCGCATCCGGCGTAAGGACGCGTTGAAAACACAAAGAGGGCGACCGCGTGGCCGCCCTCTTTTGCTGTGAGGTGATCGTGCTGGCTGAACTTAGGCTGAGGCATCCCCAGCGGCCGGGTCGGCGGGCATCGGGATCAAGTTCTCGAGATCGGGGAGCGTGAAGTCGAAGCCTCCGGACTTCAGGGCGTCGACCGGGATGTACAGGTCGTACACGCCCGGTTCGTCCTCATGCTCGACCAAGCGGATGCCCAGCGCCTCCAGCGCGGCGGTGGCCTCAGGGGTCAGCGCGGCGGGGTCAGCCGGGGTGAACGGCAGGCGGAACTCCAGCCCATCGCCCGCCTCGTTCGGGACGAGCATCATGCCGAGGCCGAACCCGCGCCGGCCGAACATCTCTGGCATCATCGGCATCAGATCCTGCATATTCGGGAGCATCGAGTCTTCGGTCTTTTCGACGGTGGCGGTCAGTTCGACCGTCTCGCCCGCGCGGGATACCGTCGTGGCGATCTCGACCGTGCCGACTTCAGCATCCTTCCATGCGTGGTGCACTGCTTCGATCACCGCACGGGCGTCTGTCGTCTCCGCGCCGTTGATCGCGGTGATGACATCGTCGACCTGAAAGCCGGCGGCCTCAGCCGGGCTGTCCGCGAGGACTTCCGTAACCAGCGCGCCGCCGTCGCTATCGGTCAGCTTCACGCCCAGAATCGGGCGCTGTGCTGAGAAGAACTTGAACATCGGGCCGTCGCCCGGCCCACGGCGGTCGTCACGGAACTCGAAGCGCGGGCCGCGTGTGATGACGATGTCGTCCGGCGTCTCGGCAAAGGTGACCTCGACGGTGAATTCTTCGTCGTCGCGCAGCAGGGTGACGTTGGCGGTGTCGCCCACCGCGTAGCTCAGAACGGTGTCGCGCAGGTTTTCAACGGTGACGGCGGTCTCGTCAATCGCAGTGAGGACGTCGCCCGATTGGATGCCGGCGGCGTCGGCGGGGCTGTCGGATACCACATCGATCACGGCGACGCCCGCGTCCGCTGCATCAAAGGTAATGCCGAAGAAGGGCGTCGGCGCTGAGTCTTGATCTTGAGCGGCGGTCAGGCCGGCTGTGCCGAGGGCGACTGCGGCGAGCGCCCCCGCGATGAGTAGTACACGAATACGTTTCATGGCTGTAGTGCTCTCCTTTACACGTTTGCACTACGATTACATTAGCCGCGCCGTTTTGCTTGGTTTTTTACAACCTGTAAATTGAATGTAAATTGTGGCGCCTCGGATTAGTGGCGCCTTAGTTGGCGAACCCGGCGTAGTACGTCCAGCCGGCGCCGGGCGACAGCATGAACACGCGGCCGAGGCTGTCGTTGACGAAGATCGTGCCGTCACTGCGCGTTACGATCTTGACGCTGTACGGCTCTTCCCATTCCATCGTCGCCCATCCGACACGGTTCAGGATTTCTTCCGGTGGGGCCTCGCGCCACAGCTTGCCGAACCCGCGCCGGGGCTGCCATGTGTTAGGCGGACGCGCGGGATCGCTGTTGCGCGCCGGGTCGTCCCACGGGTGGATGTTCTCGTCGAACGTATCGACATAGCGCCGCCAGTACGGTTGCAGCCCATCGGAGAACATGACGTAGATCGCGTCCTGCTGACCGACCCAGATCATGTGTCCGCGCTCGAAGGTCTGATAGACGCCTTGGCCGACCGTGGCGGGGGCGAGCGGACAGCCTGACGGCGGCGGCTGAATGAACGTCCATTGATTCAGGCACAGCTCGTCGACTGGCTGGATGACCACGGCTGGAATCGGCGTGAACACGACCGTCGGGAACAGGAGGGTGGTCGCCGTGGCAGTGACGGTCACGGTCGGCGTCGGGCTGACGGTCGGCGTGGTGGTCGAGGTCGGGGTCTGCGACGGGGTCTTGCTGGGCGGCAGGGTCGGCGTGACCAGCACCGCGTCGGCCGGTTGTGTCACGATTTGCAGCGGCGATACGCGCTCGACGTTCTGAGTCGGCGTTTCAGTGGAGGCGGTGGTCGCGTCCGGCGGTGGGGTGTGACTTGGCGTTACGGTAGGCGGTGGGGTGGTAGGGACAAGCGTCACGTCGGTGAGCAGGCGCACCCCGGTACCCGCGTCTGGCGCTGGACGTGGTGAACACGCCGCCAAAACAGCGAACAAGGCGATCACGGCCAGCGAACGTAGATGAGTCATGACAGGCGATACTAGCACAGCCCCGACCGACCGCAAACCGCCGCCATCCTGACGCAACGCCGGTTGACCTCGGAAAATCTGCTGCAATCCGTACAATAGAGTCTACCTTTGGATCGCACAGCGTCGTGCGCGCGGCGATCCGGTCGTACCCATCCAAGGAGCACCCCGATGAAGCGCCTTACCCTTATGCTCATAGCCGCGATCTTGACGGCGGCCTTCGCTCCGCTGGCGGGCGCGCAAGATGGCTTCGATCTCATTTCGCCCGATGGCAGCATCTTGATCCGCAACCTGAACACGACGCCGCTCACGTTCGTGTGGGAGCCGCTGACCGGCGCGACTGCTTACGATATCTCGGTTTTCAAGATCAGCACAAACATCAAGGACACCCCGCTGGGGCCGGTGTTCACCAGCTCGATCTTGGCGGGGGCGTGCGGCGCGACCTGCTCCTATACGCCGACCAGCCCGCAGCAGGCGCTGATCGACAACGGCCAATTCGCGTGGACGGTCGAAGCGACCACGTCAGGCGGAACTGTCGAAGCGGCCAACGCGCCGATCCTGTTCAGCGTGACCCGTGGCGCGACCGAGTTCATCGTCAACGGCGATTTCGAGACCGGAAGCCTGACACCGTGGGTTGGCGTATCCCTCACCGGTGACAGCGTCCGCGCGGGCGACGGCGTTGGCGGGTCGTATGGGTTCCGGTTCAAGGGGAGCGCGGCCGAAAGCGCGCAGATCAAGCAGACGATCAAGGTCGAATACTACGCGATCTCCGTCAGCGACTCACTGCAATTTAATGCCCAGTTCTACGCCCCCAAGCCCAACCCGACGGCGACGTTCGTCGTGAAGGTGATCTACAGCGACACGAGCGGGCTGCCGACCGAGAAATTCACGCGGACAATCACCCAAAACGGCGCGTTCGCCGCGATCGCGCCGCTGAACATCTTCCCCGACGGCCCGGTGAAGAAGCTGAAGGTACAGATCAAGCACTTTAGCGTCAGCGGCAAGGTGTACGTCGACGATATGAGCCTCGTGCTGGATGCGGTGGGGCCGCGGATGCTGCTGCCCGCGCCGCTGCCGGTTCCGCTGCCACTAGGCCAGTAACCCACCCGCCGGCCAATCCCGTGAATTAAGGAAAAGCCCCGTGCTGGGCGCAGCAGCACGGGGCTTTCCGTAGAGATGAGGCCAGCGGTAGGGGGCTACCGCCGCACAACCACCTTGCGCGGTTTCAATTCGGGCAAGATGACAGCCTCCTGCGTAGGGCATTCGTCGCCAAACGGGTCGTCAGGGAACTCGTACTCACTGTGAGAGGGCCGGCTCCGGTCGGGTTGATCGGGCAGGACGATTTGCCATTCGAGACCAAGCTTAATGGTTCGCTGCACGATCAGGTTCATAAAATGCCCTCCAATTGACGGTTTGGCGATTAGAACGCACGTTCTTATTTTCGCCGGAAAATGGCGTTTTGTCAACCACTTGAATCGCAAATTGTGGGCCGTCTTGACACCAGTTTTCGCGCCCCGCCGTCCCTTATTGCACGAACTCTCAACTTAGGTTTATACTGCTTTCAAACGGGGAACCTTGCCCATCGATGGGATAGGTGCGTTCGTTGATTCGTCGGAAGTCAACCAGAAAAGGAGGTGATCGCGATGGAGCTGCGAGCCAAGTCGATCACCGTACAAATTATCGAAGATCATGAGATATTCCAGCACGGCCTTGTGCGCGCGCTGGAGTTAGCCGGCAACATGGAAGTTGTCGGCCGTGCCGTGACTGGCCTCGCCGGTATGCAGGGCGTGCGCCACTATCGGCCCGACATCGTGCTGATGGATGTCAACCTGCCGGACATTAACGGGGTTCAGCTCACGCGCCAGCTCAAGCAGGAGCATATCCCATCGCGGATCATCCTGCTGACGGCGCATCACGATCCGAATCAAACGCTGTACGCCATGCGATCCGGCGCGCACGGCTACTGCTCAAAAGACATCGGCCCCATCGAGTTGATTAACGTCATCGAAGCGGTGAGCCGTGGCAGTTACGTGATCGATCACCAAATCCTGTCCGCCGAACAGTTCGATACGTGGCTGAACTCGCAGGTTCAGCAGGCTAGCCGCGGCGCGCGTGAGACATCCACCGGCCACTACGTCCCGCTCAGCCCGCGCGAGTTGGAGATTCTCACCTGCCTTACGATGGGGATGAGCAACAAAGAAATCGCCACTCATCTCAACATCAGCCAGCAGACCGTCAAGAACCACATGACCTCGATCATGACCAAACTCAATGTCAACGACCGCACACAGGCAGCGCTTACGGCCCTCCGTAATGGCTGGGTGAGCCGGTAGCTTCCGCGCACAGGATCCCTGAATGTTTGACAATCCGTCTAATGTGACTGCCGACTCCAAACAGCAGCTGATCCAGTTGGTCAATGATGAACTGGGGAACCTGAAGCGGCGAATCAGTGAAATCAAATCCCAGATCACCACGCAGCAGACGATGGTCGACCGCGAAGAGCAGCGCAATACCGACATCGCGGCTGGTCTGGTCGCCATGCGGCAGAACATTGATACGACCCCCCGTGAAGACATCCGCGACCGCTACGATTCGGCGATGGAAGCCCGTCAGCGGCTGGCGACTATGCGCGGCCAGCTTGAACGGTTTCAGGCGGGGCTGGAATTGATGAACGGCCAGCTGACCCTGCTGCAGACCATCGCAGGGCGCATCAGTGGAGTGGACATCTCGGCCGATGATCTCGACAGCGAAAGCGGCGCGAAAGCGGCGGTCGTCAGCATTAAGCGCATCGTCGAGGCACAGGAACAAGAACGCCAACGCCTCGCCCGTCAAATGCACGACGGCCCGGCCCAGTCGCTGACGAACTTCATCTTGCAGGCGGACATTTGCAGCCGCGAGTTCGACCGCGATCCAGAGCGCGCCTCCGACGAACTAAGCAATCTCAAAGATTCCGCCAAGTCGACCCTGAGCAAAGTGCGCGACTTCATCTTCGACCTGCGGCCGATGATGCTGGACGACCTCGGCCTGCTGCCAACGCTCAAGCGGTACACATCGCGCTTCAAGGATCGCAGCGACCTCGAGATCGAATTTGAGGTCGTGGGCGAAGAACGGCGCTTGGAAGATTACCGCCAAATCCTGATCTTCCGTGGTATTCAAGAACTTATCGTCCACGGCCGCGATTACGCCAGCGCGTCCAACGTGCGGGTGCGCATGGACATCACGGGCGACCCGATCAAAGTGCTGGTCGAGGACGACGGCCGCGGGTTCGATGTGTTGGTTATGGAAGCCGGCGACGAAAGCAAGATGACCGCGCGTATGCGCGATCTGATCACCATGCGGGACAAGTTCGAACTGGTGCGCGGCACGGTCGTGGTTCAAAGCAGCGAGGATGGCACGCAGGTACGCCTCGAGCTGCCAGCAGGTTAGTTCTTTTGCAACACGATTTTTTGGTCTTGGGGGACGGGCGCGCTATAGTGTAGTCGCTACGCGCCCACGATGGGGAGGCATGGATGAGCAGACGCATCATTTTCGTTCTGGCGCTCTTGATCGTCGCAGGAGGCGCAATCGCTGCGTTCGTGATCAGCCGTCAGAACCAAACGGTAACGCCGCAGGTTACGGTTGGCCCCGGCACGCCGACGGTCGTCGCGCAGCAGCCGGGCAGCACGCCACAAGCGACCATCACACCGATGCCCACCCCTCTGCCGACCATTGACATCGTGGTCGCGGTGCAGAAGATCAATCGTGGTCAAGTCATCACCGCTGACGTTGTCGGCTATCGCACGTGGCCTGAACCCTACGCCCCGTTGAGCGCGATCACCGACATCGAGCTGGTGATCGGCGCCATTTCGCGCTACGACATCGAGCGCGAGTCGCCCGTCAAAACCAGCGACTTGACCGATAACCTCGCCGACCTCGGCGCCACTGGCTCCGACGCCGCGGCTGTCATCCCTGCGGGTTCGCGTATGGTCGCGCTGCCGATGGATCGCCTGACCAGCGCCGCTTACGCCTTGCAGCCCGGTGATCGTGTCGACATCATCACGTCGCTGCTGTTCGTCGATATCGACGAGGAGTTCCAGTCCGCCCTGCCGAACGACATCCGCATCATCTCAGTCGAGGCGGTGGAGAACGGCGGCGTTCGCTACAACGTGCTGGCCCCGGTCGATGGCCGCACCGACTCGCTGCCTGTGCCGCTCGGTAACGTGGGCATCTCGCAGCTTCCGGTGATTATCGCCCCCAGCGAAGACCCACGCCCGCGCCTCGTCACGCAGATGACCATTCAAGACGCGCTGGTCGTGAACGTAGGCGACTTCCCGCGTAACGGCCGTTTGTTCCGCGCCAGCAGCGCCTCGGCGCCTGAGGCGGCCCCCACGCCGGCGCCGGCCCCGGTCGGCGGCACGAACGCGACCCCGACCCCGCTTCCGCCGCGCCCGGACATCGTCGCGATTGCCGTGTCCCCGCAGGAAGCCGTCGTGCTGGCGTATTATGTTGAGGCCAAGATCCCCATCACCTTCGCGCTGCGCCCGGCCAACGAGACCGGCATCGCCAGTGTGCGGCAGGTCGACCTCGACTACATCATGGATCAGTACCGAATCGTGCTGCCGCGCAAGCTGCCGTACTCGATCGAGCCGGCGATCCGTTCGATCCGCCAGCTTGTCGCGTCGAACACCATCAGCCTGCGTGATACGGTCACCACACCCTCTACGACGCCGTAACGTACCGCGCGCCTTCACCGTTTCGTCGCCGGGTTGACTTCGATAATTCAACCCGGCGATTTCTTTTTGCGGTATGATTATGACAACTCGCCGACGTGTCTAAACTCAACGCAGCCTGATTTCGGATACAATAAGGCGCAGTGTCCAACCTTCCGTACGCAGCAGGAGACCACCAAGCCTATGAGTTCCAATGCAAAAGGCTCGGGAGAATCAAAACTGCAGCAGATCACGATTCTGCTCGTGGATGACATCCCCGAGACTCGCGAAAACATCAAGAAACTGCTTGCGTTCGAGAGCGACATGAAGGTGGTCGGGGTTGCCAGCAACGGCCGCGAAGGGCTTGAACAAGCCTCGCTGCTGAAGCCCAATATCATCATCATGGACATCAACATGCCGGATATGGACGGCCTGCAAGCGACGTCCATGATTAACAAGAGCGTGCCGCAGTCCGCCGTGATTATGATGTCCGTTCAGGATGACGCCGACTACATGCGCCGCGCGATGCTGGCCGGCGCGCGCGACTTCCTCGCCAAGCCGGTCAACATCGACGACCTGACCAACACGATCCGCACGGTTTACAAGAATCACGAGCCGATTCGCAAGCAGTACGAAATGTCGTCGGCCATGACACCCGCCGATGCGGCGCGTGTCGCGCAGGCGCTTGAACAAGGCATCGGCGAACGGGCCGGCAATATCATCGTGGTCTACAGCCCGCAGGGCGGCGTTGGCATCACCACGGTCGCCACCGGCCTCGCTACCAGCCTGATGAAGAAAGGCGTGCGCGTGCTGCTGGTCGACGCCGACTTGCAGTTCGGGGATGTCGCCACGTTCCTTGCTATTCAGTCGCAGATCACCACGATTGAGATGGCGCAGGATGCCGACGACCTCGACCCTGAACACTTCGACAATGTCGTGGCGACTCATCCAAGCGGCCTCAAAGTGCTGGTCGCGCCGCAGCGGCCCGAGATGGCAGAGGAACTCTTCAAGCGCCCCGGCGTCGTCGCCCAGATCGTCTCGAAGGTGCGCAATAACTACGACTACATCGTGGTTGACACGTCGCACGCGTTGAACGACGTGAATCTGGCGCTGTTGGATATCGCGCACAAGATCGTGCTCGTCACCACGCCGTCGCTGCCGTCGGTCAAGAACACCAAGTTTGTGCTCGACCTGTTCGACAAGCTCGAATACGACGCGCCGCGCACGATGCTGGTGCTCAACAAGGTCTACTCCGAACGCGACCGCCGTGGCGCGACCTTGGCGCGCGACCGGATCGAGCAGTTTCTCAAGCGGCAGGTCAGCGTCGAAATCCCTGTCGTCGACGAGCGCATGATTATGGCTGCAATCCTCAAAGGCGTGCCGGTGACGCTGGCCGAGCGCGATCGCAGCAAGCCGCCGGTCAAACAGATGTACGACATGGCGAAAGTGCTTGAAGAGACGTTGAATGGGGAGGGCGTGCCGGCGCTGGCCGAACTCAAGGACGAAAAGAAAGGCGGCGGTCTGTTCCGCCGAAGCTAAACACAAACAGTCTGACAGGTTCTGTCTCGAAAACGCGGAGTCCTTCCGCAGAGTGGTGAGGATCAAGCACAATGTCGTTACTTGAGCGCATCAACACCAAAGGTGGCGGCGGCAGCGCTGAACAGCCCGGACAAGGGGGACAGGGCGGTGGCGAAGTGCAGCGTCGTCCGGTCGTACCCCAGCAGCGCCCCGGTGATCCGAACCGCGGCAAAGCAGAAGGTACACAGGCTGATCTCAAGGTTCGGGTGCAGAACAAGCTGCTGGCCGAAATGGATCAGCTCGACAAGCAGCGCCCCAACGAAATTCGCTCGCACATCGAGGAATTGTTCAACGCGATCCTCGCCGAAGAAAGCATGGTGCTCAGCCGCAGCGAACGCCAGCGTCTGTTCGAGGCCATCGTCGCGGACATCCTCGGTTTCGGCCCGATCCAGCCGCTGCTCGCCGATGACACCATCACGGAAGTGATGGTCAACGGCCCCAAGAACGTGTTCGTTGAGCGTAAGGGCAACGTCGCACGGGCGCCGGTGGCCTTTGACGACGATGACCACGTGCTGCGCGTGATCGACCGTATCGTGGCGCCGCTTGGCCGCCGCGTCGATGAAAGCTCGCCGTATGTTGATGCGCGTTTGCCGGATGGGTCGCGCGTGAACATCGTCATCCGCCCGCTGGCGCTGAACGGCCCGACGATCACCATCCGTAAGTTCTCCAAACAGCCGCTGACCTATCAGGACTTGATCCGTTTCGGCTCAATGACGCCTGAGATCGCAGAGTTCCTGCGTGGCAGCGTTATCGCCGCCTTGAACCTGATCGTGAGCGGTGGCACCGGCTCTGGCAAGACGACCCTGTTGAACGTACTCTCCGGTTTCATCCCCGGCCATGAGCGTATCATCACGGTCGAAAACGCGGCCGAACTTCAGCTTCAGCAGGAGCACGTCGTCACGCTGGAGAGCCGCCCGGCCAACATCGAAGGCAAGGGCGAGATCACCATTCAGGACTTAGTCGTCAACTGCTTGCGTATGCGCCCCGACCGCATCGTCGTCGGAGAGTGCCGTTCCGGCGAGGCCCTCGACATGCTTCAGGCCATGAACACCGGCCATGACGGATCGCTCACCACGCTGCACGCCAACAGCCCGCGCGACAGCATCAGCCGTCTGGAAGTGATGTGCTTGATGGCCGGCATGGACTTGCCCGTGCGCGCGATCCGCGAGCAGATCGCCGGCGCGGTCGACATGATCGTGCAGCAGAGCCGCATGCGTGATGGCAGCCGCAAGATCACCCAAATCTCCGAAGTGCAGGGCATGGAAGGCGACATGATTACGATGTCCGACCTGTTCGAGTTTGAGCAGATCGGCTTCGAGGCGGGCAAGATCATCGGCCGCATCCGCGCGACAGGCCTGCGCCCGAAGTTCATGGATCGGCTGGAAGACGCCGGCATCGTGCTGCCACCGCAAATCTTCGGCACCGGCCAGCGTCGTTAGGATCACGCGCGTCTCACACACGGCTTCTCACGAAGGGCGGCTCACGAGTCGCCCTTTGTTGTTTTTCGCCGGAGCGGAGTTGGGATGCGGCTGCAAGCTCCGCCGGAACCAACCTCACCCTCGGCCAAACCGGTCTGAAGGAGTTTGAGCGATGGATTTCGCGTATTGTGTCGAGCAGTTGACGACCAACGCGCAGACGATCGAAGCGCTGTGCGCCGGCATTCCCGCCGATCATGCCCGCTGGAAGCCGGAAGCCGGTCGATGGTCGGTCTTGGAGGTCATGGGGCATCTCGTCGACGAAGAACGCGAAGATTTCCGCCCGTTCATCACGACGACGTTTCAGGGCAAGCCCAAGACTCCCCACAATCCGGGCGCTTGGATCTTAGAGCGCGGTTACAATCAGCGTGATCTGGGCGGACTCGTGACACAGTTTCGAGAGGAACGCGACAGGTCGCTGGAATGGCTCCATACGCAGGCGGACGCCGATTGGTCGACCGCCGTTCCGTTCTCCAAGTGGTTCGGCTTTCGGGCGGGAGATGTGCTGGCCTCGTGGGTTGCGCATGACCTGCTGCACTTGCGCCAATTGGTCGAACTCAAGTATGGCTATATCGCTTTCGCGCTGGCGGGGTATGATATCCAGTACGCCGGCGAATGGTGACCCGGCACAGGATTGAGATGACGGGAATCGCCCCGTACCGCTGAACCGGGCCACCTTGCGGCGGATTGATCGTTCACTGCAAGGAGAGTCAAAGTGAAAGCGCGTTTGAACTACGGTGCGGTAAGTCCCGATACCCTCAAGGCGATGTCATCGCTGCAAAGCTACGCCGATACCTGCGGCTTGGAGCCGCTTCTGATTGAACTGGTCAAGACCCGCGCGTCGCAGATCAACGGGTGCGCGTACTGTTTGGATATGCACACCAAGGATGCGCGCGCGTTGGGTGAGACGGAGCAGCGGCTGTACGCGCTCAGCGCATGGCGTGAAGCGCCGTTCTACTCCGAACGCGAGCGCGCGGCGCTAGAATGGACGGAAGCCATCACGCTCATCGCGGTCGATCATGTCCCCGACGAGGTGTATGAGGCCGTGCGCCCGCACTTCACCGAGAAGGAGCTGGTCGACCTCACCCTGTCGATCGTGCTGATTAACGGCTGGAATCGATTCGCGGTCGGGTTCCGCAGTCAGGCCGGCAAGTACGAATCGAAGAAACAGCCGCTAGCGGTGCACGAATAACGCGCGGAGCTTGACCCCGTCGCATTATCCCCGCGCGAACACCGACAACTGCCACATGATGCCGTCATGCTGCGCGATCTTGTGCAGCCCGTGTGACTGCGCGATGCCGTCGACGGTTGCGCTGGGATGAATGAAGTTGCGAAATGTCCGGCCCCGCACCCGCCACCACAAGTTCAGACACGGGATGGCGGCCTTTGCGAGCACGGTGTCGCGCGGGTAGATCACACCGAGATAACGGCGCGCCTTGGAGGCCGCCGCATGGATCAGCGCGGTTACGTCAGGATAGCAGCAGATCACGCGATCCAACGTGACGATGTCGGCTTCGCCTACCTGATCGGCCAGCGTGACGAAGTCACCGAACAGATACATCGCATGATCGGCGTAACCGCGCCTTGTGGCCTCGCTGCGCGCGGCGCTCAGGTAGGCGCGTGACGCGTCCACGTCGGTGATACCGCTCACCCCCGCGCCGGCCAATTCGTGCTGAATCACGCCGACGCCTCCGCCGATGTCCAACAGGCTGAGTCCGGTGACACCAGCGGCTTTCAGGATGGCGAGCAGGCGCGCGGTCATCGGGGCAGGGCCGGATCGGCGGTAGTCGTCGAGGTTGGCGCTGGCGGTTCCGGAGTCGAAAATCACGTCAGCGTTCTCACAATGCGGGCAGCACATACGCGGTCACGACCTCGCTAATCAACACGTTGAAGGCGCCGGGTATCGGGTGATGAGATAACGCTGTAACCAAATCCTCGGTGAACACGCTGGAGGAAGGAACATGATCTCCTGATGTTCTAGCACCAGCTTAACATAGTTTTCGGGGCGGTGGCTGCCCTTGCCCTTATACCGCCCCGAACCTAAACGCGGAACCCTACTGCGCGGCGACCCACGCCATCGTTCGATGCGCGAGTTTGTCGAACGCCTGAACGCTCATCAGGATGTGCTCTTCTTTCGTATCCTCGATCTTGTTGTGCGAGATGCCGTGCAGGCTCTGCGTGAACATCATCACGGTCGGCACGCCAGCGCGGGCGACCTCGGCGGCGTCATGCAGCGGGCCGCTCGGCAGGCGGTGGGCGGTGCCGGTCACTTCGCGCACGGCCTCCTCGCAGAAGTCGAGCAGCTGCGGGTGGAACGGGATCGGGTGGATATCCCACAGCTTGCTCCACGTCACCTCGCACTTCTCCTCCTCGGCGAAGCGCTGTGCGGACTCACGCGCCTCGCGCCACATCGCCGCCAGCGCGTCGGCGTCCATGTGCCGCTGATCGAGCGTGATGTCGCACTCGGCCACGACTGAGGTCACGATGCCCGGCCGCGTATCGACCCGCCCGCAGGTGCAGACCCCGCCGTGTCGGTTGGCGATGTCGCGGATCACCAGCGCCAGCTTCGCCGCGGCCGCCAACGCATCGCGACGCCGGTTCATCGGCGTTGAGCCGGAGTGCGCGGCTTGGCCGGTGAATCGGAAGCTGTGCCGTTCGACGCCGAATGTCCCGATCACCACGCCGAGCGCCTCATCGCGGTCGAGCAGCACCGGCCCCTGTTCGATGTGCAGTTCGAGGTAAGCCTTCGCGTTTTTGAGCTGCTTGTGCGCGTCGAGGATGTTGTCGAGGCTGATACCGTACTTGGCGATGGCGTCGGTGAGCAGGATGCCGTCCTTGTCCTTCAGCGCGCGCAGCTCGTCAGGGATCATGGTGCCGGATGCCGCGCTCGACCCGAACAGACTGCGGCCGAAACGCGCGCCCTCCTCGTCCGTCCAGTCGACCAGACGCACCGTGACCGGCGGCTTGCCTTCGCTGGCGATGTTGCGCAGCACCTCCAAAGCGGCGACCGTGTTCAGGCATCCGTCCAACCAGCCGCCGTTCGGCACGCTGTCGATATGTCCGCCCATCAGCACTTCCTTGTCGGATTCGCCGCGCAGCGTCGCCCACAAGTTGCCCGCCTCGTCGTTCTCGATTTCGACCGGCAGTTGTTCGAGCTTGGCCCGCAGCCACGCCCGTGCTTTCGCCCAAGTTTCGGTAAACGCCACGCGCTGCGCGCCGTTGTCATCGCCGGTGAGGCGGCGCAGGTCTTTGAGTTCATCCAAAGTGCGCTGTGGATTAAGCATGAGAGATCCTCTCTTTCTGGTTCCAAAACTGCCCTTCGTAAAGGATAACGCACAAAATCGCGCCTTAGCGAACCCAGGCGGGGATTGGCGAACAAGCGTTCTAGGCGCTGTACTCCGCGCACATCATCCGTAGGTGTGGAGCAGCACGCCCGATGGAGCCACTCTCTCTCGAAGCGGTACGCGGTCTGATGATCGCGGCGCAGGGCTTGATCGACACGCCGCAGCCGCCCGCCACCAAAGACGACGTGCTGGCGATGATTCGCAGCCTGCGCGGTATGGCACGAGACGCCGCAAGTCGTCGTGCGCGAGGCCACCGACCCCGATCTCACCGACCTGCTCTCCGATTGACGCACCCGCGCTGTCGGCCGATACACGCCTGCTCATGACCTATGACGTGAGAATCATTGACGTACGTTTATAGTCAATCCGCGTGAACCGCGATACAATGCACACAAGCAGGACGAGGTGGGAGCATTCGCGTATGGGTCCAGAGATTCTGATCCTCGTCGGGTCGATTGTCGTTGCGCTGTTGGTGCTGGTCGTCGGCGTCTTTGCAACCCGCCGCAGCCAAGCTCTGGTCGATCAGCGCTTAGGCACGCTGGCGGCCCAGAATACCTACGAGCCGATCATCGCCACTGACGAACTGGAAGATGACGAGTCCAGCCGGCGTGATCGTCGCCAATTGACACGTCGACTCGACAAGAGCCTCGAAGGTGGCAAGTTCGGCAAGAAATGGCGTCTTCAGTTGGCGCGCGCCGACCTGCGCCTAACCATCGGTGAATTTTTCGTCGCACAGTTTTTGTCGATGGCCGGCTTTTTCGCGGCCGCGTTCTTCATCATCTTCCGGGGCGACCTGATCCCGTCGATCCTCGCCGCCGGCCTCGGATTTTTCTTCCCCCGCATCCTCGTCGGGCGGCGTATCAGCAAGCGCCTGATCATGTTCGAGAACCAGCTCGCGGACACACTCGGCCTGTGGGTCAACGCGCTCCGGTCGGGCTACAGCGTGCCGCAGGCGATGGACGCTATCGGCCGCGACTCGCCAGAGCCGACCAAGACCGAGTTCAAGCGCGTCGTGCAGGAGATGCAGTTGGGTATCCCGCTGCAAGAAGCTTTCAATCACATGCTTGAACGCGTCGAGTCGGAAGACCTCGATCTCGTGGTGACGGCGGTGAACATCCAGCGCGAGGTCGGCGGCAATCTGTCCGAAATTCTCGACGTGATTCAGAACACCGTCCGCGAGCGCATCAAGCTCAAGGGCGAAATCCGTGTGATGACGTCACAGGGGCGGTATACCGGCTACCTGATTAGCTTCCTGCCGATTGGCCTCGGCTTTTTGCTGCGTGCCATGAACCCGGCCTACATGAACCAGATGTTTGAGGATCGCGGCTGTGGCTGGCCGATGATCGGCATTGGTCTGGCCTTGATCGGCATCGGTTCGGCCGCCATTCAGAAGATCGTCGACATCGACATTTAGGCCGTTCTTGTGGCGTAAGGAGCAGGATTCATGGAACCCAGTGTCCTGATAGGAGTCGGCTTTATCGCCTTCGCGTTGATCGTCGCCGCGTTTGGCTACGTCGCCCTACGCGACAGCCGTGGGCGTGACCCGCTGCAAGAACGCCTCGCGCAGTTCGGCATCGACGATACCCCCGAGTCGCTGGAGAAAATCGAGCTTTCGCTGTCGTTCCGCGACCGCGTTGTGGTGCCGATCGTGCGCTCTTTGGCGGCCGTGCTCACGCGGTTTACGCCGCAGTCGCAGCTCGATACCTCGCGCAAGCTGCTCGATCAGGCAGGCATGACCACCGAACCCGCGACCTTCTTCGCCTCGCGCATTGTCTTCATGATCGCGTTGTTCGTGTGCGGCATCATCCTGTTCGTCGTGATGCGCATCAGCAACCCCGCGCCGCTAAACGCCTTCCTATATTCGATCGGCCTCGGCATGTTGGGCTATATGCTGCCGATGTCGTCGGTGAAGAGCCGCATCAAGAAGCGCCAGAATTTAATCATTCGCGCGCTGCCCGATGCGCTTGACCTACTGGTCATCTGCGTCGAGGCCGGCCTCGGTTTCGATCAGGCGCTGGGCAAGGTGTACGAGAAGTGGGACAACGATCTTGCGCTGGCGTTCGGCCGCGTGCTCAAGGAAATCCAACTCGGCAAGCAGCGCCGTGACGCCCTGCGCGATATGGCCGACCGTATGGACGTCCCGGACGTCAATGCGTTCGTCGCCGCGATCATTCAGGCCGATCAGCTCGGCGTCAGCATGGGCAAGATCCTGCGCGTGCAGTCGGATCAGATGCGCGTGAAGCGCCGCCAGCGCGCACAGGAAAAAGCGCATCAGGCGCCGATCAAGATGATGATCCCGATGGTGCTCTTGATCTTCCCGTCGATTTGGATCGTGCTGCTTGGGCCGGCCATCATTCAGGTGAAGAACGTGTTCATGTCGGGGTATTAGGGAGCGTACAACGTGTAGAACTCCACAGGGGCGCGCGGGGACATACCGGGCGCCCCTGTGTGTTTCTCTGGCGGCAGGTGGGCTGCCGTCAGCGGGTGATCACGATAGAAGGAGTTATGTCATGAAGCTCTCGGTTCGCGGCCAGAATTTCCGCCTGCAATCAGATACGGAAGAATTCGCCACACGCAAACTGGAGGGGCTTAAGAAGTACCTGCCGAATATCCGCGAAATTCGGTTGGAACTCACGAGACAGGAGAATAAACGTGGCGAGGACGAAGTGATCGCGCAGGTCACGCTGACGCACGAGCGCGGCGCGATCCTGCGCACCGAAGAACGGGCGCGTGGCTTCAACCACGACGGAATCGAAGCGTCGATCACAGAGGCGCTCGACAAGATGTACACTCGCATCGCACGCTTCAAGGGCAAGCGCGAGGCCATGCGCACTCGCAGCGAGCGTTTCAGCATGACGTTGGCCGAGCTTGAGACGGCCGAGACCCTGCCGGCGATTGACGAACCCGCGGCCGAATTCGAGCCAGTCGAGGTCGTCAAGCGTAAGCAGATCCCCGTTTCGACGATGGATGAACACGAGGCGATTGACCAGATGGAACTGCTCGGCCACACGTTCTTCATGTACCGTGACGTGGGCAGCGGGCAGGTCAACGTCGTGTACAAGCGGCGCGATGGCGCGTACGGTGTGCTGTCACCGGCCGAGGGATAGCCTGCCGGCGCGTGACATCATCGACACTTTTCACGGGGTCGCCCAACCGGGCGGCCCCGTTTGCGTCACGACTGTCGCGGCGTGAAGCCAATCGGCACGTCGTCCAGCGCGTCGAACGGCGGCGGCACGTTCTCTACCGAAATCTCCGGCCCCCGCCCCCGGCGCTCGTCGCGCGTGTTCATCCGGCGCAGGTCGGGCGCGTACAGGATCGGCTTGGCGACCCGGCGCGGGTTGAGCGCGGCACGGGCGACCGCGCGCGCCAGCACATCCACCGGCATCGGCGCGATGCGGTTCAGCCTGAGCAGCCAGCCGAGGATCGGCACGTGCCGCAGCCCGCTGATCAGCCGCCAGAACAGCGATCGCGGCGCGCCCCGGCGGTACACCAGCGGCGCGCGGACGATCAAGGCGCTGACCCCGACCCGGCCGACATATTCCTCGGCGTCACGCTTGGCCTGCACGTAACCACGGTTGAGCCACGGCGCGCGCGTAGTGCTCATGAGAATACAGGTCGGCACGCCGTCGCTGCTGCACATATTGATGACGTTGCGCGCCGACAGGAAGTTCAACCGTTGATGCGTCAACCCCTGCGCCGGGTCGGCCGTCAGGCTGCCGACGGTATGCACGACGCATTGATGGGCGCGCGCCCGCCCGCGCAAGCTGGCCGGATTCCACACGTCGGCGGTCGCCCAGCGCACGCGCTCGGCCAGCCCGCCGAGGTGATCCTCAGCGCCGGGGCGCACCAGCAGCGTCACGTCGGCGCCTTCGGCCACCAGCGCCGCCGCGATGTAATCCCCCAGAAAGCTGCCGCCCCCAGTCACCAAGACCCGGCGGCGTGGTTGTGATGTCGTCACGATGCGCAGGTGTTCGCCAGCTGATAGTGAGCTTGTCATTGTAACAACGGGGACGGTCTGCGCCTATGGGTGGTGCTGCGGTGATCGACGCGCTAGTCGCCGTGGAAGATCGATTCCGCCGCGCGGAGCAGATCTTCGCGCCGCCCCGCCTCGACATCGCGGCTCATCAGGTAGCGGTCGAGCAGCTGTGCGGGCGTTAGTCCTTCGGGGCTGCCGCCCAGCCGTGCGCGCTCCAAGCTCTCGACCTCTTTGCGGATCGCCTGATAGAACGCCCCGGCCCGTCGCAGTGACTCGCGCACCAGCGGCTCGTTGAACGACGCCTGCGTTTCTGGCGTGAGCTGCACGATCATCCGCACGACAGCGTCGCGGACGTTGGACGCTTCGATCAGCGCGACGGCGTCCTGTGTGGGCTGTGGACTGCGGCGCAGATCAGCGGCGAGCGTGACGAACCGGCGCGCCGCCACCGGCACGAATTCCCATACGGCCCTCCCGCGTGAGACCTCCGCCCAGCAGTAGCCCTTGACGTCGCGCTCTTCACCGAAGTCGATGCGCTCCAAACTGCCAGCGTAGACGACCGGCGGCACGTCGGCGCGATCGCGCGTCAAGTTCTGGTGCCGGTGGATATGCCCAAGCGCGATGTAATCCCAGCGGTCGTCGGCGATGTCAGCGATCTGCACGGCGATGTCACGGCCGAGCATGATGTTCTGCTCGCTGCCCAACGCCGCGCCGCTGACCGTGAAATGCCCGGTGAGGATGCGCGGGCTGGCATGGGCGTCCGCCTGCTCGGCGAGGTCGTCTAGCATCCGCGCCAGTGTGAGCTGAAGCTGTTCATCTACCTCACGAATCGTCTTGCCCTGCGTGCGCTCGTCCTCCATCAGCCGCGCGCGTATCGGATAGGGGGCGGCGGCCACGAAGACCGGCCCGCGCTTCGTCTCGATGATCCGGCTGTCATAGTCCCCGGCGACCCATACGTTCGGCACGTTGAGCGTGTCGTAGATTTCGATGCTCGACGCCTTCATCACGGCAGGGGGCAGATCGTGATTGCCGACCAACAGCACGACCGGCGCGATGGCGCTCAGGTCGAGGATGCGGTGGGCGAACTCGCGCTGATAGGTTGGGTTGGGCGTGCGGGTCTGAAAGGCGTCGCCGGCGAAGATAATCAGATCGGCGTCGCGCTGACGGGCGGCCTCGGCCACCTCGTCGAGCCGGCGCAGAAAGTCGATGACGCGCGTCGACAGGCCGGTGTCCGGGTCGGTGCGGCCGTATGATTCAACGCCGATGTGCAGGTCGGCAAAGTGTAGAACGCGAATCGGTTCAGGCATCAGCGCGGACTCTGCCCCAGCAGCGCGCGCCCGCTTTCGGCGAGGCCGGCGGCAATCAGCGCCTTTATCAGATCGAAGCCGAGGAACGGCATGACCGCGTTGAAGGCGTCGGTGAGCGGCAGCCCCGCGCTGATGGACAGCCACGGCACACCGATGACGTACAGCACAAACAGGCCGTAGACACCGGCGACCCAGCGCATCCACACCGATCCGCCGCCGGCCTGCGCGATGAAACCAGCGACCGCCGCGGCTGGGATGAACCCGACGAGAAAGCCGGCGGTGGGGCCAGCTAGCGCGGCAGTGCCGAGCGCACGCGCATCCAGCGGCAGGCCGGCGGCAATCGCCGCGACGTAAACCGCCTGCGAAAGCGCGCCGTCACGCCAGCCCAGCACGATTCCGGCCAGCAGGGTTGGCAGTACTTGCAGCGTAAACGGCACCGGGCCGCCTGTCTCAATCGTCACGCGCGCGGCGATGGCGGTGAATGCCGCGAATGCGACAATACCGGCCGCGCGCTGCCACGCCAGTGCGCGGCGCGGCACAGGAGGCGCAAACAGCATGATGAGTTCTCCCCGTTGAAAGTCGATGTGGTTAGGTCTTGTTTTCGGGCGTCGGCTCGACAATGACCTCGACTAGCTCATAATCGGCGGTCATCTTGCCGCTCTTGTGCTCGTGTTGGGCCAGCTTCTCGATCATCGTCACACGCGCGCCGAGGCTTTTCAGCTCGAAGCGCGTCACCCAGTGATTGACCGACTGCACGTTGCGGTAGAACGCAAGCCGGCACTGCGGATCCATCCGGCGCAGCTTGCCCTTGGCCGGGCGAAACCCGATGTCTTTCAACTCTTGGGCGAGTTTCTGCCGTTCGTTCTTATCCAAAAAGGCCATGTGCATCTCGCTTAATGTGATCCGTACCGCCGATGATTCTAGCCCGCCGCGGCCGATGTCTCAATAGCGTCTCGCCGGGTTTACAAGTTTGTTCACTCACCACACCTGCATTATCCGGTATAATCCCACAGAGAGGGCGCGTCCGCGCCGGTCGGGATCTCACGCGCACATGGCTGAACAGACTCATCCGCAGTTCATCGACGAAACAGGCACGGCTTCTCCACCGGCCCCGGTGCGTAAGCCGCGCAGTACCGCCCCTGCGCCCGCGTTCGACGCGCTTCCGCGCACGATGTCGCGCCAGAACGAACGCACGCAGAGCTTCCTGCAAACACTCGACAAGCCGTTGATGGCGGTGTCTGGCCTGCTGCTGGCGATTGGCCTGATGATGGTGTACAGCACGACCTTCGACTGGTCGTACAGCGAGTGGGGCAACCCGGCGCAGAAGGTACTCGAACAAGCGCGTAACGTCGGTGTCGGCCTCGTGGGGCTTGCCATCGTGATCGTCTTTGATTATCGGCGCATCCGGCGGCTGTCCGTCGTCATTCTGCTCGGTACGATTGCCGCGTTGATCGCCGTGCTGTTGTTCGGGGACGACGTCTTCAACGCGCGCCGTTCGCTGATCGGCGGCAGTTTGCAGCCCGGCGAGCTGGCCGAGCTGGCGATGATTATCTACATGGCGGCGTGGTTGAGCAGCAAGAACACCCGCGTCAAAAGCCTGACCTACGGCCTGCTGCCATTCGCCGCGCTGCTGGGCATCATCAGCGGGCTTGTCGTCTTGCAGCCGGACATCTCGACCGCCGTCATTATCGTGGGCGTCAGCGGCGTGATGTTCTTCCTCGCCGGCGCCGACTTGATTCAGATCGGCGTGATCGCGGGCATCGCCGGAATTATGGGCCTCCTGGTGGTGTTCGGCGGCGGGCTGGGCTATGCTGAAAACCGGGTCGGCACGTTCCTTGATTCGATCACCGACATCACCCGCGCCGATTATCAGGTGTTTCAGGCGTATGTGGCGTTCGCTAACGGCGGCTGGACGGGCGTCGGCCTCGGTCTGAGTCAGCAAAAGTTCAACAACGCGCTCCCCGCCCCGCACACCGATTCGATCTTCGCGATCATCGGCGAGGAGTTTGGCATCCTCGGCGCGGCGTTCGTCGTCCTCCTCTACGCGATCTTCGTCGCCCGCGGCTTTACCATCGCGCGGCGAACTCCCGACCCGTTTGGCGCGCTGTTGGCGGCCGGAGTCACGCTGTGGATCATCTCAAAGGCGCTGCTCAACATCGCGGTCATGCTCGCGCTGGTTCCACCGACGGGGATCGCGCTGCCGTTCATCAGCTTTGGCGGGTCGTCGATGGTGACGGTCTTGGTCGGCGTCGGGTTGATATTGAGTGTGCAGCGTGCGAACAACGTGCGCGAATTTGCCGCGGAACGAAGGGGGCAACGTGCGTCTGCTGATCGCAGCCGGGGGAACGGGCGGACACGTCTATCCAGCACTGGCGGTCGCTGAGCGCCTGCTGCATATCACGACCGATTCGACGATCGCGTTTGTCGGCACGGTCGGCGGTTTCGAGCGCCCGCTGCTGGAAAAATCGGACGTCCCACTGGAGTCGATTGACGAGGTTCAAGCTGGGCCGCTGCACGGCGTCAACCCGCTGAAGGTCGTCACCAGCATCTTCAAGACGTTGGCGGGCATCGTACAGTCATGGCGCATCCTCGGCCTGCGCAAGCCTAACGTCGTGCTGATGACCGGTGGGTGGGTCGGCCTGCCCGTGGCGGTGGCCGCGTGGCTGCGCCGCGTGCCGATTGTAATTTTCCTGCCGGACATCGAGCCGGCGCTGTCGATCAAAATCCTGCGCCCGTTCGCTAAGACCATCGCCGTGACCACCGAGGCATCCGCGCAGTACGTGCCGGAGTCCAAGATGATCGTGACCGGCTATCCGCTGCGACAGTCGGTGGCGGGCGCACAGCGCCGGCAGGCGGTCGAGCACTTCGGCCTCGACACGGCGAAGAAGACTCTGCTCGTGTTCGGCGGGAGCCGGGGCGCGCGCAGCATCAACATCGGGCTGATCGATGCGCTGCCCGATCTGCTCGCCAAAGGCGATCTTCAGATCATCCACGTCACGGGCGAGCTGGACGCCCAACGCGCAGAGGCGGCGCGCGGCACGCCGGGGTATCATCCATACGCGTATCTACACGACGACATGGGGCTGGCGATGGCAGCAGCCGATCTGTGCGTATGTCGCAGCGGGGCGAGCACGTTGGGCGAACTCCCGTATTTTGGGCTGCCTGCGCTGCTTGTGCCGTATCCGCATGCGTGGCGTTATCAGAAAGTCAACGCCGATTACCTCGCGCAGCGCGGCGCGGCGCAAATCCTGCCCGACGAATCGCTGGGCGAACTGGCGTCGAAAGTCCGCGCGCTGCTCGACGCCCCCGGCAAGCTCGCCAACATGCGCGCGGCGGCGCTCGCTCTGCGCTGCGACGATGCCGCGGGCGCAATCGCCGAACTGTTACTAAAGGTGGGTGCGCCGCGATGACCCACGGGCTGCCCGATGCATGCCGTGCGGCAGGTGACGCCGCATGATGCAGCTTCACGTCTTGTTGTTCATCCTGATCGGGATTTTCGCCGTGATCGGGTTCCAGCGCGGCTTCAACAAAGAGGTTATCTCGCTGGCCGGTATCGTGCTGGCGCTGTTCACGCTGCACAGCTTCGACGGCCTGCTGCGGCTGACCCTGCTGGCGAACACGCCGCCCACGACGCGCTTTCTCGTGCAAGCCATCGTGTTCTGCGTGATCGTGTTCTTCGGCTACCAAACGCGCGCACTGATCGGGCGTGACGTCAAGCAGGCGCAGCAGACCGGGCCGCCGGAGGGCCGTGACGAACTGCAAACGCGCATCCTCGGCCTGCTGATGGGGATCCTCAACGGGTATCTGGTGTGGGGAACGTTGTGGTATCTTATGGTGATTAACGATTATCCGCTCAGCCCGTATATCCGGGCGCCGGTGACAGGGTCGGACGCCGCGAGCCTCGTGCAGTGGCTTCCGCTGTATGTGCTGGCGGGCGGCCCCGGCGGGCTTGATCCGCTGCTGTCGGGCATGGTGATCGTCGCGTTCTTGATCGTGTTGATCCTGATCTAAGCCGCGCCGCGCGGTTCGCCGGACGAGGTGTCGTGTGATTGAACTGTCTTCGCTGATGTGGCTCACCGCGCTGATGGCCGCCGTCGCAGGCTATTTGCGCGGTTGGCGGCGCGAAACTCCGGTGATGGTCGCCGCACTTTTCGGCGCGTATCTGCTGATTCAAGCGGACGTGCTGCTGCGCAGTATCCCGTTCCTCACCGGCGCAGGGCGCGAGCTGACATTCATCGTGCAGATCGGCATCTTCGGCCTGATCGTGTACCTCGGCTATGGCTTTCGCACCGCCGCGTACTATCAGCGTGGGCGGCGTGTCGTGTTCAAGCTCAACTCCGCCGCGAGCTGGCTGGGCTTGCTGTTCGGCGGGATCAACGGGTGGCTGATCGCTGGGACGGCGTGGTTCCTCATGGACATCAACGAGTACCCGCTGTCGCCGTTCATCGTCGCGCCGTCGGCCACCTCGCCCACGGCGCTCGCGCTCGGCATGAACCCGGTCGTGCTGCTGACCGGCGGCTTAGGCGGCGGCGCGCCGACCTTCCTGCTGATCGCCGCGTTAGCCGCGCTGGTGTTGGCAGCGACTTCCGCGTAACGACGTCCCGTGAACCTCACACCCGATCTGCGTTTGCACATTGTGGGTATCGGCGGCACGGGCATGTCCGCGATTGCGCGCGTGCTGCTCGAACGCGGCTATATGCTGACCGGAAGCGACCGGTCGCCCGGCCCACTGGCGGATGCGCTGGCCCGTGACGGCGTGACGGTGTACATCGGCCACGACGCGGCCCAAATCGCCGGCGCGGACGCGCTGCTCGTCACGTCGGCGGCGCGCAGCAACCCTGAGATCGACGCGGCGCTCAAGGCCGGCATCCCGGTCTATAAGCGGCGCGACTTTCTACCGGCGCTGCTGGACGGGCTGGACGTGCTCGCCATCGCCGGCACCCACGGCAAAACGACCACCACCGCCATGACCACGCATATCCTGCGTGAGGCCGGACTGAACCCCGGTTACATCGTCGGCTCGGTGATGGCGAATACCGGCGCCAATGCCGCCGCCGGGACAGGGCGCCACTTCGTGATTGAGGCCGATGAATATGACCACATGTACCACGGTCTGACGCCATCCCTCGCTGTCATCACCTCCGCCGAGTGGGATCATCCTGACTTCTTCCCGACCGAGGCGGAGATGACGGCCTCGTTTGTGACGTTCGTCGGCAAGATCAAACCGGGCGGCATCCTCATCGTCAACGGCGACGACCCGCGCACGCTGGCGCTCGCATCCCATCACGCCGGACGCACATTCACCTACGGTTTCAACGCGAACGGCGACGTTCGCATCTCTGAGCCAGCCGCCGGCCGCGATGACCGGATGACGTTCACTATCTCGGCGCGGGCTGGCTGGAGCGCACAGCTTCGCCTCGCCCAATGGGGCAAACACAACGCCGCCAATGCCACGGCCGCGCTGCTGGCCGCCCACTACGGCGCGAATCTCGCCCCGCAGGAGTCGGCCCACGCGCTGGAAGGCTTCAAGAGCACTGGCCGGCGTTTCGAGGTGCGCGGCGAGGCGGGCGGCGTGACCGTCATCGACGATTACGCGCATCACCCGACCGCTATCCATGTGACGCTCGAAGCGGCGCGTATGCGCTATCCCGGCCGGCGAATCTGGGCCGTCTGGCAGCCGCACACGTTCAGCCGCACGCAGGCGCTGCTCGCGGATTATGCGCGCGCCTTTTCCGACGCCGATGAAGTCCTCGTCACCGACATTTACGCCGCGCGCGAGGCTCCCGTCCCCGGCGTCGACGGAGAGTCCACCGCTGCTGCCATCGCCGCGCAACATCCGCATGCGCGCCCCAGCGGCTCTATCACCGACACGGCCGATCTGCTGATCGAGCAGACTCGCCCCGGCGACATCGTCATCGTGATGAGCGCCGGCGATGCGCCCCGCGTCGGCGAACTGCTGCTGTTTGCGCGCAGGTAGGGAGAGCAGGGATTCTCCAAAGGGCTTACGCCCTCTGGACTCCCTTGTCTGCGAATTCGTCGCGCAAGCGCGACGAATTCGCGAGAAGCGAGGTGCAGGAGTGCAAACTCCTGCCGGGGTACGGGGCAGCGCCCCGGAGCAGAATCAAAACAGCACGGGGAGTCCGCGCTGCGAGATGTCGTGTTTGGGCAGGTTGGTCAGCGCCCGTTGTGCATTACTTATAACGGTCGGGCATCGGCTCTTCGTCGACATGGACGACTTCAAAACCGCGCGCCATGTAGTTCTTCAATGCCTGCGGGCCGTCGAGGTTGCAGGTGTGCACCCACACGCGGTTGGCGCCCTTGTCCCACGCCTTCTTCACGCCGTAGCTGAGCAGGTGCTTGCCCAGCCCGCGCCCGAAGAACGCTTCGCGCAGGCCGAAGTACGCGACCTCGGTGCTGCCGTCGTGCTGATCGGCCAATTCGACGTAGCCGGCGATCTCGCCGTCGACGTACAGGACGTTGACTTCCGCCTTGGCGAGCGCTTCGGCCAGTTCTTCATCGCTCATCAGCAGGCGGTCGCGCCAGTTCCACTGCTCGCCCACCGAACGGTACAGCGCGCGGTAGAACTCCACATCCACCGACGTCAGCACACGCACTTCCACGCCCGGAGTCTCGGCAAAGCCGGCGCGAAGCTGCTGCGGCGACTTCATTTCGAGGTGCGTGGTGACCAAGCGGTCGGGTGTGCTGTGAGGTTGAGGTTGAAGCGCGTACAATGCGTGATCTCCTGCCTACGTTCCTAAGTGTAAGGCAGGGTGAAATGTGCATCATCAGGGCGGAGCGCCAAAGTCACGGAAAGTTTTTTGTGAAAAGTAGACAAAAAACGCGCTTTTGCCGCTTTCCCTCATCACTCGGCACTCAACACTTCAATCCCGCCATCCCCCCAATCTCCGATGCTTTACGTGGGACGCGTTCGGTGCTATCATTCGTCGTGCAAGACCAACTCCGGGGGTGAAATAGCTTCGACAGCGGAGGCTGAGTCTGTGTGGCAAGCCGCGGCGCCCGAGGCCGCGTGACCAACGGGCAAGCACGTAAGTGCGAACAACAACACTCCGGCTTACGCCTACGCCGCCTAAGCGGCCATAACGTAAGTCGCTGACCCAAGATGGTCAGCCGTCCGTCCAGATCGTCGCCATCCGGTTTGGTTTGCGGGCGTCATAAATGATAGGCGTGCGTTCGTCTGACGCCGATAAAGGCGAACTAAGTGACATTGGCTGGCTGTCCGCGTACCGGGTCCACTGGGGTTACGGATAGCAAGACTCAACAGGGGACTACGCTTGTAGAAGCACTTGCTCGAATCTGTTGGACGCGGGGGGCAGAACCCGCCACCTCCATCGTGTGACCGCCCCGGCCTCATCGCAGGGGCGGTCGCATTTTGACACGGAGACCGCTGTGCCGAATCGTCCTGCACTCCGCCACTGGGCCGTCTTTCTCGGATTGATCGCCGCCATCATCGCGGCTGACCAGATCGTCAAGGCGCTGATTGTGGCGCGCCTCGCGCCCGGCCAGACGGTCGTCGTGATCGAGCCGCTGGCCGACTTCTTCCGGCTGACCTACAGCCAGAACACCGGCGCGGCCTTCGGTATGCTGCCGAGCGCGGGCTGGGTGTTTTCGATCATCGCCGTGGGCGTGTCGCTCGTCATGCTGATCGCTCATGCGCGCATGGATCGTGCCGCTTGGGGCAAACGCCTCGCGATGGCGTTCATCATCGGGGGCGCGCTCGGCAACGTCGTCGACCGCGTGCGCTTCGACTACGTGATCGACTTCATCAACTACCGTATTCCCGGCGTGATCTCGAACGTATCGAACCTCGCCGATCACGCCATCGTCGCCGGGGTCATCGCGCTGCTCATCATCACGTGGCGCGCCGAGGACGAACCCGCGCCTGAGCCGGCGCCTGCCGATACGCCCGACGCCGCCGGGGAATAGCGTCAATCCCCTCTCCCTGCTTTCCCCGCGCTAACCGCGTCTACCCGCATCCCCGCCTGCGATATATACTCATCCACAGTCACTGCTTCGTTCGCTGTGCTTCGAGTGTGCGCCAAGGCGCAGAGTCTGGTGTCCTGCATCCATGTGACACACAGCCCATCACGCCACACTCGACACTCATCACTTACCGTGCAGGGAGAGTCCCGTGGATTTATTCGAGTATCAAGGCAAGCTGTACTTCCGGCAGTTTGGTATTCCAACCTCGGCCGGCGAGGTCGCGGATACGGTCGATGCGGCGGTAGCCGCCGCGGAAAAGATCGGCTATCCGGTCGTTGTCAAGGCGCAGGTGCAGGTGGGCGGGCGCGGCAAGGCCGGCGGCATCAAGCTGGCCGATAACGCCGACGAAGTCCGCCTCCATGCCGGTAACATTCTCGGCATGGACATCAAGGGTCACGTCGTGCGCCGTCTGTGGATCGAACGGGCGTCCGACATCGCCGAGGAATACTACGCGTCGTTCACGCTCGACCGGTCGCGCAAGCAGCACATGGGTATGCTGTCGGCGCAGGGCGGTATCGACATCGAGGCGGTCGCCGCGAAGGATCCGGATGCCATCGCGCTGCTGTACGTCGACCCGTACAAGGGAATCACCGAGGACGCGGTGCGCGATTGGGTCGCTCGCGCCAAGCTCAACCCGGCCGCCACTGAAGGCGCGGTCAACGTCCTGCTCAAGCTTTATGCGTGCTTTAAGGACGGCGACTGCGATCTGGCCGAGATCAATCCGCTGATCCTGACGACCAGCGGGGCGGTGCATGCGCTGGACGCAAAGGTCAGCCTCGACAACGCCGCCGAGGATCGTCATCCTGAGTGGGAAGCATTCACGGGCCTCGAGGTGCTGGACGAGCGCGAACGCCTCGCCAAGGAAAAAGGTTTGCAGTACGTCGGCCTGTCCGGCACGGTCGGGATTATCGCCAACGGCGCCGGCCTCGCCATGAGCACGGTCGACATCGTGAATCAGGTCGGCGGCGCGCCGGCCAACTTCCTCGACATCGGCGGCGGCGCGGATGCGGATGTCGTCGCCAATGCGCTGACGGTCATCAACACCGACCCGAACGTCAAGTCGATCTTCATCAATATCTTCGGCGGCATCACCCGCTGTGACGAGGTCGCGCGCGGAATCGTGCAGGCGCTCGGCATGATCGAACACACCGCGCCGCTGATTATCCGCATCGACGGCACCAACGCGCCGGAAGGCCGTGCCATCCTCGAACAGCACCAGAGCGATACGCTCCGCATGCTGCCCGATATGCTTACCGCGGCCAAGCAGGCCGTCGCCATCGCCGCCCAGTAGCCCACGGAGACAACCACACATGGCAATTTGGCTGACAGAGAACAACAAGGTCGTCGTGCAAGGGCTGACCGGTAGGCAAGGGCAGTTTTACGGCCTGATGAACCGTGACTATGGCACGCAGATCGTCGCCGGAACCAACCCGAAGAAGGCCGGCACGGATGTCGGCGGCGTCCCCGTTTTCGCCACGGTGGCGGATGCGATGGCCGCGACCGGCGCGGATACGTCGTTCATCATCGTGCCGCCGGCGCTGTGCAAAGGCGCGATCATGGAGGCCGCCAACGCCGGCATCAAGTTCATCGTATGTGTCACCGAACACATCCCGGCGCAAGATCAGGCGTGGATCTACAACTGGCTGAAGGACACGCACCCGGATACGCGCCTGCTCGGCCCCAACTGCGCCGGCATCCTGTCGCCGGGCAAGGCGAATATCGGCTTCACGCCGACGTCGGTAAGCAAGCCCGGCCCGGTCGGCGTCGTGAGCCGGTCGGGAACGCTGGCGTATCAGGCGCTGTACGAGCTAACCGTCAGCGACATCGGCCAGACGACCTGCGTCGGTATCGGCGGTGATCCCGTCCCCGGTACCAGTTTCATCGACGTGCTGCGTGCCTTCGAGAACGACCCGGAGACGAAGGCGATTGTGATGATCGGCGAGATCGGCGGCACGGCGGAAGAAGAAGCGGCCGAGTTCATCAAGCACAACGTGAGCAAGCCGGTCGTCAGCTACATCGCTGGTGTGACCGCCCCTCCGGGAAAGAAGATGGGCCATGCGGGCGCGATTGTCACCGGCAACAAGGGGACGGCGAAAGCCAAGATGGAAGCCTTGACCGCCGCCGGCGCGTTCGTCGCCCAGAACCCGACCGAAATCGGCGGATTGGTCAAGAAAGCCCTCGGCCTTTAAGGGCGGCGTGCTGAGTACCGAGTGATGAGTCGTGAGTGCGGTACCGCGCGGCACAACGTCCGCACACGGCACACACGCCCGTATCACGCCCCCACGATCCTATTCCCCTCTCCCTGAGGGAGAGGGGCTAGGGGTGAGGGTTCCAACGCCGGAGGTGAGGGCCACCCTCCCATGAGCGCCCGTATTCGTATCCTCATCATCTTGCTTGGCGCGATGATCGTCGCCGGCGCGTTTGCGTTCCCGGTATGGTTCCCGCTGACGCTCGATCCATCGGAGATCGTGCTGTTCCCAGAACTCCCCGAGTCGCTGTATGACGCGTTCGAGGCGCTGCCGGCCGACCGCCGCGACAACTACCTCGAACTGCGTGACGAGGATGTGCGGATCGCCGCGAACATGGCGGCATTCGCGCTTCAGCCGCCGCGCGTTGTGCCGGAGGACGAGCAGGCCAACCCGGAGCGCAGCGGACAGGTGGCGATCCGCGACGGAGAGTTCGAGACGATCACGCCGAACCGCAGCGCACAGGGGACAGTCACGCTGTACGAACTACCCGACGGCAGCCGGTACCTGTGGCTTCAGGACTTCTCAGTGATCCCCGGCCCGGGGCTGCGGCTGTTCTTGTCCGACCTCGACGGCACGGCGCTTGAGGAGCTGCTTGATGACGACGAGCCGGGCGACTTCCGCCTTAGCCTGAACGAACTGCTGCTCGACCCGCTGCGCTACGACACCGGCAATCAAGCCTACGACGTCCCGCGCGAGGCCGATCTCAGCCGCTATTCCAGCGTCATCATTTATTCGACCGAGCTTGACGTACTGTACAGCTTCGCGGAGTGGTAGCCGCTGGGATGCGTTCTGGCGGCCGCACAGATTCGTCAAGCGATTCAGAGGAGACTTCTCTCGTGAAACAGACTCAGGATTTGCTGTCAAGCGGACACGTTCGGCGTACGTGTGCGCTCATGCTCGTGCTGGTGATGCTGATTGCCTCAAGCGCGGCGGCGCAGGGCGAGACGACGTACACCGCGCCAGACGGCGGATGGACGGTTCCGGTACCCGGTGGATGGACGACGACCGAAGGTGAGGGTTACGTGCAGTTCTCCAGTGGCGACGGCATGGACTTGTTCGTGCTGACGTTCCCGGACGGCGACATCGAGGACATCGCGCCCGACGCATGGGCAATTGTCGATCCCGAATTCAACCTGACTTACGAGCCGAGCGACGTCCACCGCATCACCGACGAGGTGCTGCTGCTCGGCTACGACAGCGCCGGTATCATCACCTACGCGGACGGAACTGGAGCGGACGGCAAGGTCGTTCAGGCCGCGGTGCAGTCGTTCAACGGAATCGCCTACGTCATCCTGATCGACACCGATCTGCCGACCGTGCAGCGACGGGCGGCTCAACTGCAACTCCTCTCGACCGGATTTCTGCCGGCGGACTTCGGCGCTGACGACCTGAGCGCCGCCGAGGTCGTGGCATTCGACGACGCCTTCTTCGACGAGCTGGACGCGTTCGCGGCCGATGTGCAGGCCCGGCTTGAGGTCGATTCGCTGGCATACGCCGTCGTGCGCGATGGCGAGGTCGTCCATGTGAACGGATCCGGCACGCAGGTTGACGGCAGCCCGGTGACTGCGGACACGCACTTCATGATCGGGTCGATCACCAAGACGATGACCACGCTGTTGATGGCGCAGGCGGTCGATCAAGGCGTGTTCACGTGGGAGACGCCGGTGGTCGAGGTCGATCCGGAGTTTGCCGTCGCCGATCCAGCCGTCACCGCGCAGATCACGATGTCGAATCTGGTGTGCGCTTGCACGGGCGTGCCACGGCGTGACTACGAGCTGATCTACAACCCCGCCGTGCCTGCCAGCGAAATTCTCGACCAGCTTGAGACGTTCGAGTTCTTCACGGACTTCGGCGAAACGTTCCAGTACAGCAATCAGCTGATTGCCGCCGCCGGCTATGAGACCGCTCGCGCGCTTGATCCAGACGCCGACGATTTGCTCAGCGCGTACATCGCGCGGATGCAGGATAGCATTTTCGAGCCGGTGGGCATGGCGGACACGACGTTTGACTTCGACGTCATCGCAGCCGGCGAGCGCTATCCGCTGCCGTATGGCCGCGGCGTGCTGGTGCATGAACCGCTTTCGATCGAGGCCGAATCGTTCTTGCTCTCGGTTGCGCCGGCAGGGGCCGTGTGGTCGACCGCCAACGACATGGCGGCATACCTCATTATGCTGATGAACGGCGGTGTCACCGCGGACGGCACGCGAATCGTCAGCGAAGCGGGGCTGGCGCGTGTCCAAACGCCGCAGGTCGCCATCGATTCGAACACCGATTACGGTCTGGGCTGGATACTGGGTGACTACAAGGAAGTGCCGGTCTACTTTCACGATGGCAACACACTCGGCTACTCGGCATCAATGGCGTACATGCCGGATAGAGGCATCGGCATCGTCGTGCTGGTCAATCAGCAGGCATCGGGCGCGCCCAGCCTGATCACGTCCGGCTTCTTCAGCAGTGCGCTGGCCGATCCCGAACCGGATGCGCCGGGAGAGGTGGACATCATCGCCACGACCATCGCAGAAAATCGCGCAAGGGCCGAGGATACCTTCATCCGCACGTTTGACGCGGAGACGATCGCACCGTTCGCCGGCGTTTACGCCAACCCGGTGTTGGGCGAGGTTACGGTGGCCGTAACCCGCGATAACGGTCTCACATTCGACGCCGGCGAGTTCGTCACTGCGCTGTGGCGCTCAACCGAGCAGGATGACGCGGACGTGTATTTCATGGCCGATCCGCCGCTGGCCGGAGACCGTGTGCGCCTCACGCTCGGCGAGGACGGCGATCCGCGTGTTGTGATCGGCCTCGGCCTGACGGAGTACACCTTCACGCCGACGAAGTGATGCGCGCCGTAGAAAACGCAGGCAAACCGACTGAACCACAGAGGACACAGAGGCCACAGAGGGGATCCTCGAATACGGCCCGTCCGCCGCGTGGAACCCCTCACGCCGCTGGCCGCCGAGCGTTGAAACGCACGGCTAATACGTTCAAAGCCTACTAAAGAGGCTGTTTGGACGGCGAG
>JAANMX010000991.1_pt1 | contig 34559 bp, 23 predicted proteins | sample 7279681 | NCBI WGS metagenome assembly JAANMX01 (sample SAMN14094542, study PRJNA606508) | bioreactor metagenome | isolation source: A lab-scale SPAN reactor treating ammonium-rich wastewater day 351 | place: Ireland: Galway | collected 2018-01-01 | reverse complement strand
TGTGCGTCGGTCAGAGGGGAAACAAAGATTCGAGGTTTCATACCTCATTATTCGCGCCCAGCTGCCATCAGGAAAGACCTTGTTTGCCTTTGCACTAGGTTGCCTCGCCAACCATGAGGAATAAGGATGTCCCCTTCGCCTTCGCCTGGCCTCCGCGACGGACCGGGTCCGCCGCGGCTCGCGGTGAAACCGTTTCACGACTCATGGGCCGATACGGATTTTCCTCGCGCCGCCCGTCCGCCGGCGCCGCCAGGCGTAACCGGCCAGGCCCATGATACAGACTCCGAACAAGCTCAGGGTACCGGGTTCGGGAGCGATATTGAATTGCGCTGAAATATTGTAGCCGTTTGCCGGGTTCTGGTTATCCCGCACCGTGAGCCGGTACTCGTACATTCCGATCAGGTCGGAGGACGCGGGGCCGGTGTCCGCCCAGAAGTTACCGATGAAATGGCTCCGACCGTCCTGCCCCGACGAGGCCTTAGGGATCGTGAAATCGAGAGCGCCGCTCTGGAACAGGACCCCGTTACGGTACACGTCGCCCAGGATTTCGATGGGTAAAACACTGTTGGGGATGATTGGGCCGCTGGTGAAATCCGGCAGCGCGGAACCGGTGGGAGGGTTCGGCCCGGGCACGATGGTGAACCCGAGCTGGACCGAGTTGGGAGCGATGAACTCCGAGACCGAGAACACCTCCCGCTCCGGGAACCCGGCATTGGTCAGGCCATTGCCTAGCTCGCTATTGTAGGGAGGGCTGTGCGATAACCTGCTCGGAGAGTGGTTAGGAAGAAGCGCGTCGAAAGCCTCGTCGCTGGTGGGCATGGTGTAGATATGCCAATCCACCACGTTAAACGTCGGCGAGCCGACGGTGGTGACGACCACCTCGCCATGCGCGACCGTCTGGCCGGCCAGAAGCCCCGCCGCGATACCGAGAGCGAGGGAAATTCGGCTTCGATGTCTCATGATTGATCCTCCACACTTTCATTGTGCTCCGTACAACGCCAAAGCTCAGCGGACCGGCCACGCTGGCTGACCGCAATACCAAACGCCCACCGAGGCCGGGTCCGCTGAAGCGCGATGTCAGGCCCAGCCGTCAACGTGGTGTTACCACGGAGTGACGATTCTTTGTCTTGATCGCCTGCACCCCAGCCGTGAGCGCCTGCGAAACCACGCTATCACGCGAAGGGGTGCCGCGATACCAGCCCGTCGTAATCACCAACCACCGTGAGAGACAACCGTCATCGAAGGTACAACAGGCAAGCCGTGGGAGCCACGAGGAGGGCTTGCGGGACGCGAGCCGGGCACGGGGTGTTGTCTCTTTGAGGGTAGACACCAATCAGCGCTAAACCGAACGCGCATTATCAATTTTCCCATCTTGCCTCTGACCCCGGAGTCCTTACAATTATTTCCGCGCTCGCGCCACGCTGGCCCGGGCCGCCCGCGACAGTGGAGTCGCACCATGTTCGCCCCGACCTTCGACCGGGAAGCCCTCGCGTCGCACTGGTTCTACCTCTACCGCCTCGCCAGCCGCGCGATGGACGCGCGTCTGCGGTGCAAGGTCGATCCCGGCGATGTCGTTCAGGAGGCGTTGACCCGAGCGTTCCAGAGTCGCGATCTTTTCCGCGGCACCACCCCGACGGCGTTCCGCGCCTGGCTGCGCACCATCCTCCGCAACACCCTCCGCAACCTGCGCCGCGCCTGGTACGGCATGAGGCGCAACATCCACCGGGAACAGTCTCTGGAGCGGTTGGCGGGCGCGCAGCTGTCCCTGACCGACGCAGATCCCACCGACCTGCTCGACGCGAAAGAAACGCGGGAGCGGCTGACCGTTGCGATCGCGCGCCTCCCTCCGTCCACCCGCTGGCTCCTCACACTGCGCTACGACGAACAGCTGACCTTCCCGGAGATCGGCCACAGGCTCGGCAAATCGGAGGCCGCCGCCCGCCAGCTCGTCGTTCGCGTACTTCGGCGGCTGCGCATTCGTATGGCCCTCCCTCCCGGCTGACGCCGGCCGTTCTGAATTGGCAGTGGTTGCCAAACGAGCCCCGAGCGCCAGCGCGGGGCTCGTTTGGCAACCACTTCCTGGCTCCCGGTCGGCGTTCGGTTCTGGCTGCGCCTGCCCTCGGCGCGTATCATTTCCGACGGTCGAGACGACAATCCTTCCTCTTGCCGGATGCACCGATGCGAACCGCTGCCTCACCCTCCCGCCTGACACTCTCCCTCCTGGCCCTCACGTTGCTGCTGACCGCCCCCGCCGGAGCGCGGGCCAGCGCCCCGCCACCGCCGCAGGGGTTCACCGCCCTGTTTAACGGCAAGGATCTGACCGGCTGGCACGGCATGCCGCACTTCGATCCGTACAAGCTCGCGGCCCTGGCCGAGCCGGAGCGCAAGGCGCTGATCGCGAAGTGGACCGAGGACGCCCACAAGCACTGGAGGGTCGAGGACGGCGAACTCGTCAACGACGGCAAGGGCGCTTACCTGACCACCGATCGCGAGTTCGGCGACATCGAGCTGCTCATCGAGTACAGGACCGTTCCGAAGGCTGACAGCGGTATCTACCTGCGGGCCACGCCGCAGGTGCAGATCTGGGACACCACCAAGGCGGGCGGCAAGTGGGACCGCGGGGCCGACAAGGGCTCGGGCGGCCTGTTCAACAACGCCAAGGACTCCCCCGGCCGCGACCCGCTCGTCCACGCTGACCGGCCGTTCGGCGAGTGGAACACCTTCCGCATCCTCCAGGTCGGCGAGCGCACGACCGTCTACTTCAACGGCAAGCTGGTCGTCAACCATGCCCGCATGGAGAACTTCTGGAAGCGCAACCTCAAGAAGGACGCCAACCGCCTCGGCCAACTGCCGCTGCTGGCCCGCGGCCCGATCCAGCTGCAGACGCACGGCGGGGAGATCCGCTGGCGGAACATTCATGTCCGCGAGATCCCGGCGGCCGAGGCGAACGCGCTCCTGCGCAAGCACGGCTCAGCCGGGTTCGAGTCGGTCTTCAACGGCAGGGACTTCACCGGCTGGGCCGGGCCGCTGGTGAACTACGACATCACGGATGGGGCCATCGTCTGCAAGCCAAAGAAGGGCGGCGACATTCACACGAAGGCGGAGTACGGCGATTTCGCTGCGCGGTTCGAGTACCGGCTGCCGCCGGGCGGCAACAACGGCCTGGCGATCCGCTACCCGGGCAAGGGCCAGCCGTCGTCCGTGGCCATGTGCGAGATTCAGATCCTCGACGACACGGCCATGAAGTACGCCCGGCTCGATCCGCGTCAGGCGAACGGGTCGGCCTACGGCATGGTGGCGGCCCAGCGCGGCTACCTGCGTCCGGTCGGCGAGTGGAACTTCATGGAAGTGACAGTGCGCGGACCGACCATCCAGGTGGAACTGAACGGCACGCGCATCCTCGACGCCGACCTGAGCCTGGTCACGACGTTCCTGGGCAACCGGCCTCACCCGGGCAAGGACCGCACGTCGGGGCACTTTGGGTTCGCCGGACACAGCGACCCGGTCGCCTTCCGCCACATCGAGATTCGGCGCCTGGAGAAAAAGTGAGCGATCGGCCTGGAGGTCGTTTCCAAACCGTGGAAGGGGGCTCCGGCCCCCGATTTTTCAAGGTGAATCGCAGCCGAGCGGCAGCCGCAGCGGTCAACGCTTCCGCTTCTCGATGAGCGTTAAGCGGACGGCCCGCACGTCCATCACCTGCCGACCGGGGATCGCGACGGCACGCAGGGACAGCGTCCCGCGCCCCTGAGGTAACGCGATCGGCTCCAGCGCCAGTGTCCGAAACTCCTTCATGTAGGATTCGGACTTGCGGGGCACCCGGTCCTGCCGGTCCAGCAGCTTCGGATCCCACCCTGCGGCGACCTTGCCCACCGTTCGCGCATCCTTGAACCGGAGTTCGACGGTCGAGCCCGCGTCCTTTGCCGGGCATGTGTACTCGACCTCGGCGCGGTAGAGTCCCGGCGTGTTGACCTCGATGTCCCAGGCGATCGCGTCGTCCGTACTCGTCCAGTTCGTGAAGTAGGAGCAGTTCGGGGCCTTCGCACTGCGGCGGATGCCGCCGTGGGGGACGCCGTCCCGGGCGGGGAGCGGCGTCGTCGGGAAGGCCGCGAACCCCACCGGGTAGGGGCGGTCGTCCTTCTTGCTCGCGACCATTTCCTTGCGCCAGTCCGTCACCGCCTGGCGCAGTCTGCGTGCCACCTCGGGATGCTGTGCCGATACGTCGGTCGTCTGCCCCGGGTCGGCCGTCATGTCGAACAGCTGGCCGTTGGCGTCCAGGCGATACCGCTGCGTCCGGACAGATACCTTGTTGCCCTGCGCGGCAAATAACGTGCGGTCGGGCCACGCAGGTTTCTTTCCGAGCAGCAGCGGCGAGAGGTCGCGCCCGTCCAGCGCCTTCCCCCGCGGCAGCGGCGCGTTCGTGAGACCGGCCAGCGTCGGCAGCAGGTCGATGGCGCCGGCAATCTGGGGCGTGACGGTCCCCGCGGCAATCTTCCCCGTCCAGCGGACGAAGCACGGGGACCGGACGCCGCCCTCGTCGGTCGAGCCCTTGCGGCCCTTCATCCCGCCGTTCCAGCGAAAACTGTTGGGGCCGTTGTCGCAGAAGAAGATGACGAGCGTGTCGCCCGCCAGGCCCAGCTCGTCCAGTTTCCGGAGGATGCGGCCGACGTTGCGGTCGAGGTTCTCGCACATCGCCAGGGCGCAGCGGGTGACGGGGAGGTCTTCCCGGGCACCATCCGGGCCGCGCTGGGCGATCGGCCGATCCTTGAAGCGGTTCCAGTCCTCGTCCGGGACGCAGAACGGGGAGTGGGGCGTGTTGAAGGCGACGTAACAGAAGAACGGCTCGTGGCGGTGCTTCTCGATGAAGGCCAGGGCCTGGTCCGTGAAGTGGTCGGCGATGTAGCCCTTGCCGCGGACCGGCTTGCCGTTGTGCTCCAGCGGCGGGTCGAAGTAATAGCCCCAGTGCCCGGACGTAAAGCCGTGGAACTCCTCGAAGCCGCGGGCGTTGGGGTGATAGGGCCACTGGCTCCCGTTGTGCCACTTGCCGAAGACCCCGGTCCGGTATCCGGCGGCACGCAGGATCTGGGCGATGGTAGTTTCGTCCAGGTTCAGGCGTTCCAGGCCAGTGCTGACGCCTCGCACTCCCGTGCGCAGGAAGCAGCGCCCGGTCAGGAATTCGGCGCGCGTCGGCGCGCAGACTGGCTGGACGTAGAAGCGGTCAAACCGCGTCCCGCCCCGGGCCAGCGCGTCGAGGTTCGGCGTCTTGAGGTTGTTGTTGCCGTTGATGCTGAAATCGCCCCAGCCCTGATCGTCGCTCAGAATGACGACGATGTTCGGGCGGCGCGGTTTACCCTCGCTGGCGTGGACCGCGGCGAGCGGCCCCAGGAGCAGGACGACGATGGGAAGCCCGAAGCGTCTCATGGCTCGCCTCCTTCGATGAGAAATCCCGGTCAGGCGGGGGCACGCTCGGCCAGTTGACGCAGGTCCGCGAAGGCCGCCCGATCGCCCGCGCGCCGCACCAGGTCGCAAATCAGCTCGATCGTCCGGAACTCCGGGTCGGTCACGTACAGGCACGACGGGTGGGCCAGGAGATCGAACACCGCCCGGTGCGCCACCGCCCACTCGACCGCCAGACGGACCGCCCGCAGGAACCACTCCAGCCGCCACCGACCGCTGCGGAACGCGCCGATGTCGCTCACGGGGCTCATCGGCACCTCGACCAGCCCGCTGGGGTAGCGGAACGGCTGGGCCGCGCGCTGGGCGGCGACGATGCTGTCGTAAACGCGGGCTTCCGGCTCCCGCCCGGGCGTGCCCTGCGCGTGGGCCGGGTAGGCGCTGCTGACCCACCGGAACCCCAGATCGAGCAACAGGCGCTGCAGGTCCGGCCGGTCGCGCAGGCCGTCGCCGAACCCGCCGGGGGTCCGGAAGCCGATGGCGTCGGCGCCCAGCCGGGCGCGCAGAGCGGCGCTGGCCAGCCGGATGTTCTCCCGGATCACCCGGGCTGGCTCCTGGCCCTCGAGCAGCCACGGGCACCGCCGGAACCGAAACTGGATGTCCTGCAGGCGCGTCGCCTTGACGTTGACGTGGTCGTAGGTGTGGTTGCCGACCGGGTGGCCGGCCTCGACGATCCCACGCAGCCACGAGACGTCGGCCTGCTCCATCGTCTGGCCGAGGGCGAAGCAGTGGATGACGCCGCCGCGGGCGCGCACGCGCCGGCACGCCTCGACGGTGTACCGCTTCGTCTCGGCGTTCAGGTGGCCCTTCTCGTAGTCCCAGTGGGTCTGGTCCCAGGTCGGGAAGTTCCGGGACATTTCCAGGTCGAGGGTGATCGCGATCAGGGCGCGGTCGCGGCGGGCAGGGGGGCGCCCGTCAGGGGCGGCGCCGCTTGAGTCGTTGCCGCACAAGAGCCCGGCGCCGGCGGTCAGGGAGCCTGCCAGCAGCTGACGGCGCGACAGGAGTGGGGTAGGTTGGGTCATGGCATCCTCTCACCGGCCCCTCCGCCGGGCCGGTGGCGGACCCAGGACACCTGCGTGATCAGGTGGTCGAGGGACGCCAGCGCGAGCGCGGCGTTGGTGGCGAAGCGTGGAGTGGGATTGGCGGGGAACGTCGCCAGCGTGGCGTCGCCCACCAGGAACACGTTGAAGTCCTTCGCCAGGTTCTGATACCCGGCCGTCGTCCGGCAGTAGCACATGTCGGTCGCGTACCCGGTCAGGAGCACGTGCCGCACGCCCTGCCTGAGCAGGAACTCCTTCAGCGGGCCATACCCGCGGGCGTCGTAGATGACCACGTCGTCCGGATCGACGTCGAGGTCGCGCGTCACCGGAATGGGGAGATCCCAGAACCCGGCCGGGTTGTAGCGCGGCCCGGCGTCCAGCCCGCGGAACTGCCGGAAGTAGTCCGCGACCGGCCGGTCGGCCGACAGCGTCAGCTCGGCCGGGAGCGGGCCGCCGCGATAGTTGAAGCCGGTCAGGCGGGCCGTGAGTTCCTTCTGCCCCTGCCGGCGCTCGGCCGCGGTGGGGCGGTGCGTGAACGAGCGGTAGAGCTTCTTGCGGATCGGATCCGCGTCGCCCGGCAGGCTGTACATCACCAGCGCGACCTTCCCGCGCAGCGCCTTGAGGAACGGGTTGATGACGGTGCGCGTGTGCCGGCCGGCCAGGTGGTTGCGCTCGGGCGTGCAGAAGTCGGCGGCCCCGGCCGGCTCGGGCGTCCGCCACCCCTGGCCGTCGTCCACGCCCCACGGGTGGACCATGATGACGGCGGTCTGGGCGGCCCGCAGGCGGTTGGGGATCTCGATGATGCCGCGGGCGTTGTACGAGAACCGCCAGGCGCGCACGTCCAGGTCGGCGCCGGGGTCGTCGATCAGGGAGGACGCCTCGAAGCGGACCGTCTCGCGGATCGGTTCGACGAACTCCGGGTGGTCGGCGAGCAGAGGCTGAGGATGCGGGATCGGCGTCAGGCGGTTGACGTAGACGCGCGCCGCCGGTTTGGGCGTGGCGGTCCTTGGCGCGGATGGCGGGTTCGGTTCGCCCGGCCCGGTAGCTGGCCGCAGAGCGAGGAGACAGCAGACGGCCAGCCCGAGCGGCGCCGGCCAGTGGGCAAGCGGTGGCACACTCATGCGTTGGACCTCGGCGTGGGGCCGTGGGATCTGGACTCCCCAACTCTACTCACACCGACCGTCCGTTGCCAGTCCCAACCGGCCGCGGGGCCGCGGGTTAATCTCTGAGAAATTTGGTTGACATTTAAAAGAGGCGTGTTACCATCCCTCTATCCAATGTCCATTGCTCAGGGACGAGGGGAGTTTGAGGTAAGCAACGGCGCCCGTTGCTGAATCGGCCCGCACATCCGCCCACCATCTGCTCTCTACTCCGACAACTCCACCCCCGAACGGATTCGGGTGCTATTCGCCCCGCCCGGTGCGTACAAGAGCGCTGCCACGTCACGCTTCGTGTCAGTGCGAAGACGCACACATTTCCGCTCTGTCGTTGGGGGAACCGTCCAGGCCATTCAACCAGCAGCAGGGAAGCCCTCGCCCTCACCAACCGGAAAGGTGTAAGCGGTCATCGTCCCTGCGCGCCCCACAGGTGCTGTCGGCGACCGCTCGTCACGCCCGCTAACGGGAGGCCCGACCCTTCGGCCGGGCCACGGTCATCGTCCGTCCAGTTCAGGGAAAAGAAGTGAGGCCATGTTTCGCATCACCTCTCCTGCCCGGGTCCGGTCCGCAGCCGTCGCCCTCGGACTGCTCGCCGTCACCGGCTTCGGAACTTTCCTCCTCGCCCAGACCGGCACCCCGAGCGTGCGGGTCCGCAACGGGACGACCATCGTCGCCATGAACGGCACGGTCGGCTTCGGGACCAGCCCCGTCGGGGTCGCGAAAGCGAAAACCTTCACCGTGAAGAACACCGGCGCGGCCAACCTCCTCGTCTCCGAGGCGGTCGCCGTCCCGCCCGGCTTCACCGTCATGGCGAGCTTCCCCGGCGTCCCCAACGCCATGCTCCCGGGCAACGTCCCCGCCTACACGCTGGCCCCCAACGCGACGGCGACGTTCACCATCGCCCTCAACTCGGCGTCCGCCGGGGCGTTCGCCGGTAACGTTACCTTCGCAACGAACGTGACCGGCAAGAACCCGTTCACCTTCAAGGTGACCGGGACGGCTCTGCCCCCGCCGGCAGTGCGCTGCGTGGACGACGGCGGCGCGGGGTTTACCGCCACGGCCGGCTGGGGCAACAATTACACCGAGGTCGGCGCGACCGGCCGCCTCCCATTCCAGAGGTTCCTTACCTACGCGGCGCCGGGCACTGGCGCCGAGGCCGCCACCTGGACGTTCACCAACCTGGAACCGGGCCAGTACGTCATCGCCGCCAGCTGGATCGGGTACGGCTGGGGGGCCAGCAACGCCCCGTTCACGGTCCTGGACGGCGCCACCCCGCTCACCTCCGCCCCGATCCGCGTTAACCAGCGTGTGGACGCGGCCGGGTTCGCCGACGCCGCCGCGAACTGGCAGACACTCGGCACGTTCACCGTCACCGGCTCGACCCTGGCGGTGAAACTCACCGACGACGCCGACGGCTACCTCAACGCCGACGCGGTCCGCATCCAGCGCGTCGGCTACCCGGGTGCGGTCCTCGACGACACCTCGCCCGGGTTCACCACTCCGCTCGGCACGTGGGTGCGCCGGTCCACGACGCCGGGCGCGCGTGATTTCCAGGGGAGCAAGACCTACGCACGCCCGACGTTCGGCGCCGCGACCGCGCAGGCACGCTGGACGTTCAACGTGACGCCCGGAACGTACGGCGTCCTGACGTCGTACTTCGGCCGGTCGGTAAACGCGAGCAACGCCCCGTTCCGCGTGTTCGATGGGGCGACGAACCGGACCCCGACCCCGGTCCGTGTCAACCAGCGCGTCACGCCGTCGGACCTGAACGACGCCGGGCGCGGTTGGAGGCGTCTGGGATTCTTCAAGGTGGACAGCACCATCCTCGCCGTTGAGCTGGCCAACAACGCCAACGGCCGGGTGATCGCCGATGCGGTCCGGGTCGAGCGCGTTAACCAGCCGACATCCCCGTCCACGCCGGACACGGTCCGGTTCCTGGAACAGGCAACGTGGGGGCCGACGCCGGCCCTCATCGGCCAGGTCCAGGCTCAGGGGTTCGACGCCTGGCTCGACGCCCAGTTCGCCGCCCCGGTAAGCGTCTACCCGGACCTGCCGCTGTACAGCAACAATAACAACCTCGCGAACAACAACACGACCAGCTGCTTCGGCGACCCGAGCGTTGCCGGCAACCCGGCGCGGTCGGCGTGCATCCGCGACCACTACTCGCAGTACCCTCTCCAGACGCAGTTCTTCCGTAACGCCCTCTACGCGGAGGACCAGCTTCGGCAGCGCCTCGCCTGGTCGCTGCACAAGATCTGGGTCGTGTCCGGGGTAGACCTCTCCCAGCCGGCCTGGGTCGCGCCGTACCTTCACCTGCTCAACCAGAACGCCTTCGGCAACTACCGCACGCTGATGTACGACATCACCCTCAACCCCGCGATGGGGAACTACCTCGACATGGCCGGCAGCCGCTTCACCATGCCGAACGAGAACTACCCGCGCGAGTTGCTGCAGCTGTTCACGATCGGCCTGGTCGAGCTGAACCCGGACGGCTCAACGAAGAAGGACGCGGCCGGGGTGCCGCTGGCGACCTACGACCAGGCGCTGGTGAACAACGTCACGAAGGTGTTCACCGGCTGGAACTTCGCCCCGGCGCCGGCCGCCGGCATCCCGAACTACAAGGCTCCGATGCGGCTCAACGGGGCGGCGACGGAGGATGCGCGCTACCACGACATCACCGCGAAAACGCTGCTGCGCGGGTTCGTCCAGCCGGCCCGAGCGCGGAGCGTGGCGAACGCCTACCTCGACCTGAACGAGGGGCTCGACAACATTTACCATCACCCGAACGTCGGGCCGTTCATCTGCAAGCAGCTGATCCAGCACTTCGTCACCAGCAATCCGTCGCCGGCATACGTCGCGCGCGTCGCCGACACGTTCGACCGCAACCGGGCCAGTCCGACCCAGCTTCAGGCGGTGGTGCGGGCGATCTTCCTGGACCCGGAGGCCCGCGGCGACCGGAAGGACGCAACGAACTACGGCCACCTGAAGGAGCCGGTCCTGTTCGTCACGAACCTGATGCGCATGTTCAACGCGAAGTCCGCGGACCGGACGGCCGACAGCGACGGGTATCTCAACCCGGACGCGGTGAATCTGGGCCAGGATGTCTTCCGGCCGCCGTCGGTGTTCAGTTACTACTCCCCGTTCAAGGTCGCGGCCGGCGGCACTCCGCCGATCCTCGGGCCGGAGTTCCAGCTGCTGACGACCTCGACCGCGATCCGCCGCGTCAACTTCGTCAACCAGTGCTTCGCTCCCGCGTCCTCCCGCGCGATCGACGTGGTCCGGAACAAGGGAACGACCCCCAACGGCGTCGATCCGGTGACGGGCGAGCCGCTGGTCAAGACCGGGCCGCTCGGCACGTCGGTCGATGTGTCGTGGCTCCAGCCGCTGGCGGCGGATCCGGCGGCGCTGGTGGAACAGCTGAACGTGCTGCTGCTCCACGGCACAATGACGGCCGAGATGCGATCCGCCGTCGTCGCCGCCGTCAGCGCCGTCGCCGGCACCAACCCGCGCAAGCGCACCCGGACGGCGGTTTACCTCATCGCCAGCTCGGCGCAGTACCAGGTACAGCGGTAACCACGCAGACTGCGTACTCAGTACGCAGTCCTGGATCCCCGGACACGCAATCGATACGGAGCCAACTCCATGCTTCGCCAGACGCGCAGGCAGTTCTTGCGGCTGACGGCCAGCCTCGGGCTCGGCAGCGCGGCCGCGTCCATCCTCGAGAAATGTGCCCTCAGCACGGCGTGGGCGCAGGTGACGCCGCCGGCCGACTACAAGGCGCTGGTGTGCGTCTTCCTCAACGGCGGCAACGACGCCAACCAGATGGTTGTCCCACTCAGCGGCGCCGCCGGGTTCGGGTCGGCCGACGTCACCGGCGGTTACCCGGCCTACTCGGCCGAGCGCGCCGCCGCCGGCCTGGCCCTCGCGGCCCCGCCCGCGACCGGCCCGGAGCCGGCGAACACGCTGCTGCGGATCACCGCCGGGACCGCCAACCCGAACCTCGGCCCGTTCGGGTTGCACCCAAGCCTTGGGCTGACGTTCAACGCCGTCACCGGCGCGACGACCATCCCGATCCCGAGCTTCAAGGCCCTCTACGACGCGGGCAAGGCGGCGGTCGTGTGCGACGTCGGCACGCTGCTCCAGCCGCTGACAAAGGCGCAGTACCAGTCGAGCCCGAACCTGCGGCCGGACCAGCTGTTCTCCCACAGCGACCAGATCCGCGAGAACCAGACGTGCGTCTTCACCGTCGTCGCACCGGCTGGCGTGCCCGGCGGGACGGGGTGGGGCGGGCGCACCGCGGACCGCACCGGCGACCTGAACGGCACCAGCACGTTCCCGATGCAGACGTCGATCTCTGGCGCGCCGCAGTTCATGAGTGGGGCGAACACGTTCCCGCTCGTCATCAACCCGGCGCCGACGGCGCTCAATCAGGTGCTCGTCCTCAACGGGTTCGGTACGGCGGCCGACGAGGTCGCGCGGCGCAACGCGCTCACTCAGCTCCGGTCGGTCAACCGCGGTGCGAACAAGCTGATCGACGCCGCGACCCGGATCGTGGACGAGGCGATGGCGGTCAGTGCCGCCCTGAGCGTCGATCCGCAGCTGACGGTGCCCGACCCGGCCAACCCCGCCAACCGCCTCGCCCTGGCGTTCCCGAACACGACCCTCGGCAACCAGCTCAAGCAGGTCGCCAAGGTGATCAAGGCGAACCTGCAGCAGGCGGCGCTGGGGCTGCGGCGGCAGATCTTCTTCTGCTCGCTCGGCGGGTTCGACACGCACCAGAACCAGAACGCGACCCAGCCCGGGCTGCTCCAGCAGGTGAACCAGGCGCTCGCCACGTTCTACTACTGGCTGCAGCACAACGCCCCCGCGACCGGCGAGCCGACCCTTGGCAACCTGACGACGAAGGTCACCAGCTTCACCCTGTCCGACTTCGGCCGCACCTTCAATCCGGCCGGGTCGGGCGGCATCGTCGGGTCGGACCATGCCTGGGGCAGTCATTTCCTGGTCGTCGGCGGTGCCGTCAACGGCGGGCGCTTCTACGGGGTGCCGCTTCCGGGCGGGAACGGGACGGTGTTCCCGACGCTGTCGAAGGGCGCCGTGAGCCCCTACGACACCGACAGCCGCGGGCGATTCATCCCGTCGGTATCGACCCTGCAGTACGCGAACACGCTCGCGGCCTGGTACGGGCTGCCGCAGGACGCCGACACCCTCGACCACGTCTTCCCGCTGCTGCGAACCAACTTCGCGACCACCAACCTGGGGTTTGTGTGAGAAGTGGGTGAAGAACCTCTCCCCCGCCACCGTGCCCCAACCCCCGAAAAGGATCCGCGCCATGAAGCGTTCCGGTCTGTTACTACTCGCCCTGTCGGTCGCCGGCTCCGGCCTGATTGCGGCCGACCTGCGCGCGCAGAAGGCACCACCCCCGCCGCCGTATGTGGTCGTGGATCCGAACGACCTCCGCCAGCCCGTTCCGGACCCCGAGCAGGGGCTCACCGAGAAGTATGACGGCAAGGTGGTGCGCTTCACCGGCGCAGCGCGCCGGTGGAGCCTGGACAAAAGGGCGAAGACCTGCACCTACGAGCTGCACCACGACATCATCCGCATCGCGCCGATCAAGGGCCGGAAGGTCGCGGTGCGCGAGGAAACGATCGTCGTGCCGGTCACGTTCCGACGGGATGAGCCGCGCCTGCGCGCCGGCAGGGCGGGGTTCACCTTGACGGTTGAGGGCAAGGGCGCGGTGACGGCCGACGGCGGCCTGATCATCACAGAGGCGGTCCTCGTCTCCACCGCCCCGACAAGTCGGGCCGTCTCGAAGAAGTGACGCACGCCTGCGGAATGGGAACGGGTCATGCCACGAACCGCTTTCGCTCCGGCGCGGCCGCCGCGCCGGGGTGCCATCCTTCTGGTCGTGATGGTGCTGCTGGCGCTCTTCACCGTCGTCGGCCTCGGGTTCGTCTACTACGCCGACAGCCAGGCGACGGCCGCCCGCGTCAGCCGCGAGGCCCAGTCTCTCGCCCGGCCGGACGTCGAGCCCGAGCTGCTGCTGGCGTACTTCCTCGCCCAGCTCCTTTACGACGTGCCGGACGATGAAACCGGCGTCTACTCCGCTCTGCGGGGCCACAGCCTCGGCCGCGGCATGTTCGGCCTGAACTACCAGTTCGCGGCCGACGGCAGTATCAAGCGCGGCGCCGGCGGCGAACTCGTGGACGGCGCGGGGAACGCCCTCAACGCGGTCCCGTTCAACGGTCCGGGGCGCCAGCACTTCGACCCGCGCCTGCCGTTTCCGGCGATCCCGGACGACACCCCCGCGAAGGACGACGCGAACCTGATCAATTACACCTATTTCCCTCGCGATCGTTTCCTGCGCGACCCGGAGCGGCGCGGCTGGCGCTCCGGCCTGCGCCCGCCCGGTGTGGCCGACAACCGGCGACCCCACACCGACGCGGCCAATGCGCCCTATACCTATCCCGATCTGAACAATATCTTCCTCGCGGCGGTGCAGGCGGACGGCACCGTCCTGCTGCCGTCGTACCACCGGCCGTGGGCCGGCTTCGGGGCCATCGACCCGGGCAACTGGCGCTGGACACGCGACGTCGATCCGACCCTTCGGCCGGGGGATCCGCTGTACGGCAAACCGCAGCCGTGGCTGAAATACCTCGTCCTCCGGCCGCGGCCGGCCGACATGGGGCCGGGGTTCCCGCTGCCCGAGGACGCCAGCGGCGACGTGAAAAATCTCGTCGATGGTCCGGGCGGCAATGACAGCGTCTGGCTCGATCTGGGGTTTCCGGTCCTGACCGGACCGGACGGTCGCAAATTTCGCCCCCTGTTCGCTCCGCTGATCGTCGATCTCGATAGTCGGGTGAATCTCAACGTCCACGGCAACCTGCGCGGAGCGAACGGCACCCGCCATGCGTCGAATCAGGGGTGGGGACCGTGGGAGGTGAACCCGGAGCAGCTGGCGCCGCTGCCCAGCCGGTCTGACCGCGGCTACCCCGCCGCGCTGGCCCGCCGCCTCGACGCCGCCCACCTGCTGTCGGGGCGCATCGGGACGCCCGGGCGCTACGGCCTGGACAAGGTTCCGCACTCCACCCTGCCTGGAAACGCGGCGCCCGGTCCACGGGCACGCTTCTACGCCCCCGCCGACTTCGACGGGTCGCGCGAACTCGCCGGACCGCGCGGGCCGGCCGGCGCGCCGTCCGCGCCGCTGCCCCTCCCGGGTTCGCGTCCCGCCCTGCCGTTCCAGTGCTTCCCCGCCCCGGCGGCACGGGCCGGGTACGGCAACGGTTCGACCGAGGAGCGGACCGGCCACCCGCTCCTCTACAATCCGGTGAAACCCGCTGCGGGCGACCGCGCGTTCCCGCTGGCCGACCTGGAACTCTTCGTGCGCGTGGGCGACACCGGCGCGCCCGCGCTGACGTCCAACCTGGCGCGCCTCGCCCCGAAGTTCTTCGCGGATCCGGCCGACGCCGCCGGCAGCGCGCGCCGCCGGCGCCTGGTCACCCTGGCCAGCTTCGACCCGGACCGGCCGGGCGTGACAATCCCGGTCGCGGACGCCCTCGGGCGGGGTGCGGTGCTCGAACGGCGGCTCGACCTGAACCGCTACCTGCCCGACTACCCCAACCCCGACCCGCGCACCGGCCGCATCACCGACCTGACCGGGTTCCTCGTCGCCCAGGCCGCCCGACAGCACATGGCGGCGGAGGTGTTCGAGGTGCTGTGGCGGGCAACCGGCAGCGGGGATCCGGCGATCACCCCGCCCCCGAGTTCCCCGAGCCACGACGCCGCGCGCTGGGACACGCTGCGCGACCTCGCCCAGTTCGCCGTCAACATCGTCGATTACATCGACAGCGACGACTGCATGACGCCGTTCGTCTGGTTCGCCGACGCGCGCACCGGCGGACACGAGCGGGTCTACGGGACCGAGTTGCCGCGCGTCGTGCTCAACGAGGTGTACGCGGAGTACGCCAACGACCCCACCGATGCCCCGCCCGACACGAAGGAGCCGGTCGCGACGCGGCTGAAGGGCAACGTCTGGATCGAGCTGTACAACGCCTTCCAGGACGATCCGCCACTGACCGCGCCGCACCGGGCGGGAGCGGCCCAGCTGGAAATGCCGGCCGCGGGCGGGCTGCCCGGGTACGGGATTTACCGTCTCATCCTGGCGCGCCTGACGGGAGACATCCGCCAGCCGGACAACGCGCGCGGCGAGATCCCGCGCGGCGGCGGGCAGATCCTCGGCGTCCTGACGAGCTTCGGCCCCGCGCCGACCAGCCCGCCCCCGGCGGTCGATTCGCGCGTCATCCACCCGGCGGCGCCGGGGGCCGCCGGATACACTGGTCCGCCGGGTGGAAACCAGGGGTTCTACGTCCTCGGCCCGACACTGACGGACAGGGAAAGGTCGCCGTTCCCGCCGACGCCTGGGCGTCCGCTGGAGACGCTGCGCCGGCCGGAGTTGAGTTACCTCGTCCGGGCGACTCATCCGGGGCTGCTACTCCGGCCGTCCGTGCTGTGGCAGCGGCTCGCGTGCCCGCACCTGCCGCCGCAACCCGATCCCCGCGCGCCGTACCACAACCCGTACATCACCGTGGACTACGTCCGCGACGTCGAGCCGAACTACGCCGCGGCCCTCGGCATCGACGGCCCCCTCGACCCGCTGCCGGTGCCGCCGGCCGAGCGTGCGTCGGTCGGGCGCAGGCAGCCTTACGCCGCCCACCCGTCGCAGCTGCGCCGCCAGCAGTCGGCGCCGGCTCTCGCGGACCAGCCGCAGCACACCTTCTTCCAGCACAACACCGACGCGACCACGCCGGGGCCGAACCGTGGGGCGGCGCCGCGGAATTACCCGCCTTTCGAGTGGCTGGTCCACCTCGACCGGCACCTCGTCAGCCCGGCGGAGCTGCTCCACGTTTCGGCCTTCGGGCCGCACGAGCTGACGCAGCAGTTCCGCACCGGCGACGCAGCCGCGCAGCGCTTCAACCACCGCGCGGCGTGGTTCGACGAGGATCAGGCCGTCAGCGCGGCCCGGCCGCGCGGACTGTACCGGGCGCTGGAGTTCCTCGGCACCCGCTGCCGGCTCCACGGCACGATGACCGCCGCCACGGCCTGCCCCGACGGGTTCGGACCGCCGAACGGCGCGGCGCCCGTCCTCTACCCAAACCGGCAGGTCACGCCAGCGGCCATGTCGGGGACGACCGCGAGCGGCGGGAACTGGCGCATCGAGGCCGGGGACTGTCTGGTGATTGATCGGGGGACGGCGGCCGAGGAGGTCGTCCGTGTCAAGGTGGTCGGCCCGCGCCCGCGGCCGACGTGGTTCGTCGCCGACTTCCTGCGCCCGCACGCGGCGAACTTCACCATCGAGGCGGTGACGGTGGCGGAGCGCGTCCCCGGGCGGATCAACCTGAACACGGTCTGGGACGAGGAGACGTTTCTCGCCCTGTGCGACCCGAACCCGTCGAGTCGGTTCAAGGACGGGGCGGTGCGGGCGATGTTCGAGAAGTTGCGGGATTCGCGCACGGTCGGCGGAAAGGCACCCGGGCCGGACGACCGGCCGTTCCTCAGCCTGGCGGCCGGCCCGCCGCCAGCCGAACCGGGCGAGGGCGGACTGCAGGACTCCCTGCTGCGGTCGGACGATCCAGACGCTCCCACCCGCCTCCCGCTCCTGGCACTCCCCGGCCGTCCCCACCCGTACCAGACCTGCGAGCTGCTGACGAAGATCTGGAACAACGCGACCGTCCGCAGCAACGTCTTCGCCGTCTGGGTGACGGTCGGCCTGTTCGAGGTGACCGACGCGAACGCCCGGCCGGTAAAGCTCGGGCGCGAGATCGGCCGCGCCGAGAACCGCCACGTCCGGCACCGGATGTTCGCCCTCGTCGATCGATCGGTCCTCCTCGCCAACCCGGGACCGCCAGCGAACGGACGCCTCGACCTGCGCGCCATCCCCGGCCCCCAGGCGACCGGGCGTGTGGTGCCTTACTTCACCGTGATTCGCTGATCGCTCACCGGGCGGCTCCGACAGCAACCGGAACAGGTATCAGTGTCGGCGCGCGACCCCTTTCAGGTGCCGGTCGAAGAACGCGATGGCCGCCGCTTCCGCTCGCTCTGCGTGTACGCCGGTAAAGTCGTGGGACGCCCCTTCCAGCGTCAGCAGTCCGACCTCCACGCCCGCCTCGCGGAGTCGCTCCTCCAGTCGCCTGGACTGGTCGGTCGGGATGACCGCGTCCTTCGTCCCGCAGACCAACAGCGTCGGAGCGGCTTCCTTGCAGACGTAGGTGATCGGGCTGGCGCGGACGTAGCGCTCCTTGAGCCGCGCGGGCGGTCCGCCAACAAACTTCTCGACCGCCATCTTCGTCAGCGGGCCGTAGAACGGCAGTCGGCCCGACACGCAGCAGGCGTGCAGGTGTTCCAGGTCCGTCAGGGCCGAGCAGCAAACGACGCACTTGACGGCGCTCGACTCGCCCGGGAAGCCGCCGGCCCCCTCCAGTTCCTTGTGGCCGCACGTCAGGCCGAGCATGCAGGCGAGGTGAGCGCCGGCGGAGTGGCCGAACACGCCGATGCGCTCCTTATCGACCCGGTACGGTCCCGCGTTCGCCCGCAACCACCGGACCGCGCACTTGACGTCGTGGATCTGGGCCGGGAAGCGGTCCACCGACGACAGCCGGTAGGTGATGGTGACAGCCACATACCCCTTCGCGGCCAGGCGCAGGCTAAACTTGACGTGGTCCCTGTGGCTGCCGTAGAGCCAGCCGCCGCCGTGGATAAGCACGACCGCCGGGAACGGTCCGGGGCCGCGCCGCGGGTGGGCGACGTTCAGCTTCAGGTCGCATCCGTTGACCGTGCAATAGGTCTGGTCCGGACAGAAGGCGACGCCCGCCGGGACGGTCACCCCGGCAACCCCGGGCATGTCCGCTCGCGCCGACGGTACGAGGGCGATCAGGGCGAGCAGGCTGGACGGCAGAGGCAGCACTTTTCTCATCCGTGGATCTCCCGAAATCGAGGGGGGCGATGCCGGGCCTCCTTCCTGCTCCACGAAAACTCATCCCACTTTACCCGACCGGCAGGAATTCTGCCCCACGAGATTTTGTCGCGACCATTATCCTGAGCTATATTCCTTCAGGCGCGCTGTTGCGCACCCTCAATGCAGAGGAATGCTCAGAGGCGGCGGACGTGCCTCGGTGGAGACACGACACACCGGATTGACATCACGAGGACTCTCCCCATGACGAACGAAGAGGCCGGCTTCCCGGAAGTGCTGGTCACGGATCGGCGTGCCGGGGGCGACCGGCGCAAGCGTAACATCCCCGTGGCGGTCGAGCGCCGCAGCGGGAAGGACCGGCGACTGCAGGGCGAGCGGCGCCGCCAGATCGACCCGACCACATGCGAGCGCGACTACAGCGACGACGAGATCACCTTCATGAAGGCGATGGACCAGTACAAACGCGACAACCGCCGACCGTTCCCGACGTGGAGCGAGGTGCTGGAGGTACTCCGCGCCCTCGGTTATCGCAAGGTGGCCGAACCCGGGCCGATGCCGGGACTCACGCCCTCCCGCCCGACGGAAGAGGAATGACCTTGCCAGGGTGCTGCAAATCAGCGAGATTGTTCCCACTGACAAGGGCAAGGCCAGGTCGTACTCAGTACGGAGTACTCCGTAACTGAGTACGCCGTTATCCTTCATTGGCCATCGCGGGGCAATACCTTTCTTTGGCGCCGTACCGGCAAGGATGCCGACCGATGCGGATTTTCGTGTGTGCTGGCGAGCCCAGCGGCGACCTTCACGGGGCCAATCTCGTCCGCGAATTGCAGCGCCGCCATCCCGCCGTCGAGTGCGTCGGGTTCGGCGGCGAACGCATGGAGGCCGCCGGCTGCCGACTCCTGTACCCGCTGTGCCGGCTGGCGGTGATGTGGTTCCTGCGCGTCGTCGCCAACGCCCCGACTTTCCTGGACCTCCTGTCCCGCGCCGATCGCTATTTTCGCCACCACCGGCCCGACGCCGTCGTGCTGATCGACTATCCCGGGTTCAACTGGTGGCTGGCACGGCGAGCGCACTTTCACCGCATCCCCGTGTTCTACTTCGTCCCGCCGCAACTTTGGGCGTGGGCCGGGTGGCGCGTGCGCAAGATGCAGCGCTGGATCGATCACGTCCTCTGCACCCTGCCGTTCGAGGTCGATTGGTATCGGCAGCGCGGAGTCGAGGCGCGCTTCGTCGGCCACCCTTACTTCGACGAACTCTCCGAGCAGCGACTCGATAACGCATTCCTGGCGGCCCAGGGCGGCCGGCCAGTGGTGGGCCTGCTTCCCGGCTCGCGCACCCAGGAGGTGGGCCGGAACCTGCCCACGCTGGTACGCGCGGCCACCCTCGTCCACCAGGCGCGACCGGACACGCGGTTCCTGGTTGCGTGTTTCAAGGAAGCGCACCGCCGTACCGTGGATGCCTACCTGCGCGGGCGCGGCCTGCCGGCAGAGACATTCGTCGGCCGCACCCCGGAGGTCATTCAGCTGGCGCGGGCCTGCGTCGCGGTTTCCGGCTCGGTCGGGCTGGAGCTGCTGTACCGCGGCAAGCCGTCGGCGGTGGTATACCGGGTCGGACGGCTCGACATGGCCGTTGCCCGGCGACTCATGACGACGCCCTACATCAGCCTGGTGAACCTGCTCGCCGGGCGTGAGCTGTACCCCGAGTTCCTGAGCGACCGCTGCGAGGCGCCCGCCGTTGCCGGTCAGGTGCTGACGTGGCTGAACGATCCGGCGGCCTACGTGGAGCGGTGCCGCGAGCTGGCGGAGCTGCGCGAGCGGGTGGCGGAACCGGGCGCCTGCGGGCGCGCGGCGCAGTTCGTTCTCGATACGCTGGCGACCCGCGGTGAACCGCGCGCGGCCTGATCCGTGGCGCGAGCGAGCCGGCGCCGCCACAGGGTAAAACCCACGGGTGACGTCCCGTGGACGAAGGGGCCAGCGCGCTACCCACGGGCCGCGGCCCGTGGGCTTTCCACAGTAACTCCGTTGTCCCGGCCTTAACGGATGAAGTCCAGCAGGCTCTGGTCGAACAGTCTCGCTGTCACCGCCAGGGTGGCCTGGAAGAGAGACTGCTGACTCTGCAGGTTCAGGACGAGGGCCGCGAAGTCGGCGCCGTTCAGCTCCGCCGCCTGCTTCTTGCCCTGAAGCTGAATGTCACCGAGCTGCGCTTGCAGTCCCTCCAGGTTCTGCAGGTTCGCCGACTGCTCCCCGATAATCCCCAAAACGTGATCGTGGATCCGCTCCAGCTCACCCAGGCGACCGGCAATCGCCTCGACGTGTTCGGCCGCGCTCAGCCCGCGCTTGTTGTTCAGATCGTCGCGCAGGGCGGCCAGGATCTGAAAGGCGTCGTAGGTGCCCGGACGTTCGAGGTGCTCGTCGCCGGCGCCGCGCACGCCGGTCGTGTCCACGTGGGTGACGGCGCCGGTGGCCGCGTCCGTCACGACCTGGTCGGCGGTGAAGTCGATCGGCACCGTCGTCGCGCCGCCGTCGGTCGAAAGGGTGCCGGCGGCGGTGAGGGCGACGCTGCCGTTGAAGCCGGGGGTGATCGCAGTCGTGTTCACGAAGACCGTCCGGCCGTCGTTGTCGGTCACCGGGAGGTTCATGTCAGTGCTGGTGAAGGCGACCGGCGGGCCGCCGTTTAGCGACACCGTCCCACCGGCGCCGGTCCCGGTTGTGTCGATGACGGTGAGCTGGTGGGCGCCTGGCGGGCCGAGGACCGTGTCGCTGGCGGCCGACCCGGTCCCGGGCTGCACACCGGAGCCGGCCGCGTAGCTGGTCGCTGTGTGCCGCACCTGCAGGGTGCCCTGGCCGACGGCGCTGTCGGTGCCCAGCCCGGCGGCGGCTCCGGTCGTGCCGCGGAACACCGTCGCCTGCCGATCCCGGGCCTGAAAGATCTCACGCCCGGCGTAGAAGACATCGACCGACTGGTTCGTGTTGATCGGCACCGCGCCGCGGTCGTCCGCGCCCTGGTATCGGACCGAGCCGGTGACGGGGTCGGCCACGAACGGCCGGGTGTCGCTCGCCGTGCCAGCGTAAAGGTAGCGGCCCTCGAACTGGGTGTTGGCGAGATCTTGCAGGCGGGTCAGCAGGCTGTCCACCTCCGTCGCCAGCGCGCGGAACGCGCCCGGGTTGTACCCCGAGTTGCTTCCCTCGATGGCCAGCGACCGGGCCTGGGTCAGCACGTCCCCGACCTGCTGCAGCGACGTGACGCTCATGTCGAGGCGGTTCCGGGCGGCGCTGACGTTCGTCAGGTATGTCGTCAGTCGCTCGTCGTGCGCCCGGTTGCTCAGGAGGGCGACCGCGGCGGCAGGGTCGTCGGACGGCTGCTGGATGCGGTTCCCGGTCTGGGCCTGCACGGACAGCGCGGCCAGCCGGTCGGTCTGCCGGCGCGCGTTGCTCAGGGCACGTTCCAGCATCGTGTTCATCGTCACGCGCATTGGCACGGCAGTCGCCTCGTGGAGGTTAGCGGAGGATGTTGGCCAGCTCGTCGAGCGTCTGGTTGACCACCGCGAGATACTGGGAGGACATCTGGAAGCCGCGCTGGAACTGCAGCAGGCGGAGCAGCTCCTCGTTTGTATCGACGCCGGAAACCGCCTGGCGCTGCGCAGCCAGGTTCTCCCCCAGCGACCGCCGCGCGTCCTGCTGATCGCCCAGGTTCTGAATCTGGGCGCCCAGGTCGCCGACCATCGCCGCGTAGAACTCGCGAAACGTCTGCGTACCATCGCCCAGATCCCGCCGGTCGCGCGCCGCCGCCATGCGGGCCAGGTTGCCGCCATCGCCCGCGCTGGCGGTCAGCCCGGCCGCGAACTCCTCCGGGTGCGCGAGCAAATCCGGGCGCACCGCCACGTTGGTGGCGTTGTCCCCCACGAACAACGTGTTCACTCCGAGGGCCACCAGGATTCCGGCCGGATCGGGATCGGCCACGACGGGCGTCGCGAACTGCTCGCCGGCATTGACGGTGCCCGCCGACAGTCGGACCGTCACCCCGTTGACCGACGGCAGGTCCGAACCGGGCTCGTAGCCCTGGCCGACCTGGAGGGTGGTCACCAGGGCGCCCGAACCATCGCGGACGTTGAGCGTCAGCCCGGACGTCTGACCCACCACGCCGGTGCCGGCCATCTCGAACGTGTACGTGTCGTTCGTGTCCCCGGTGTACCGGCCCCCGAACGAGGGGACGGCTGTTCCGGTCAGCGTCGAGGTTTGCGGGACCGTGGGCAGGCGGCCGGCGAAATCGACTCCATACCCCGGCCGGGCGAGGACGCGCAGCGTCCTCGTCTGCGGATCGACCACGGCCTGAGCGTTGCCGACGGCGGCGGTGAAGGCGGCCGCGAAGTCGTTGAGGCTCTGCGTCGCCGGATCGACCGCCACCATGCTGAGGGTGCGCTCGCCCGTCGCCAGATCCGTCACCGCAACGTGTAACTCGCCGGCGCCGGGCGGAAACCCGAGCCCGACCAGGGCAAGGGGCGCGTTCATGTTGGTGACGGGGCGCTGGCCGACGAGCAGCGCAGCGGGGCCGGTGAGCCCAAGGCCGGTGGCGTGGATCGCGTCCAGTTGGCGAACGATCGCCTGCGCCAGGGTGTCGAGGCGCTGCCGGTAGTCTTTCAGATCACCGTTGCGCATCGTGAGGGCGGCGCCGATCTGCCCTTCGCGGATGAGAAGGTCGTCGGACACTCCGCGGGGCCGCACGGCCGCATCCCCGTTCGCGTTCACGACGAACTGGAGCGGCGTGGTCACGTTCCCGACCACCAGGGGAGCGCCGCCAGCGATTACCAGGACCGCGTCATGGTCCTGGGGGACAACGCGCAGATCCATGAACTGGCCGAGTCGCCCCAGGAGCTGGGTGCGCTGGTCCTTCAGGTCGTTGGCGGGGATGCCCTGAATGGTCGCCTGCTGGATGGCCTGGTTCAGCTCGGCGACCTGCGGCGCCAGGGTGTTGACCTGCTCGACGATTCGGCGGAGTCTGTCGTCCTGCCCGGCGCGCATCGTCGCCAGGTCGTTGCCGAGCGCGTTGAGCGTGCGGGTCAGTCCACCCGCGCTGCCGAGGACGACGCGCCGCTGAGCCACGTCCCCCGGCTGGGCGGCCAGCAGTTCGAGCTGGTTGAAGAACGCTTCCAGCTGATCCTGCAGCGAGCCCTCGCTCGGCGCCAGCGTCGCCTCGAGCTGGCGCAGCGAGCCGAGCCGGGCCTCGAGGGTGGCCGACTCCGTCGCGTTCTGGGCGACGGCCCTGTCGAGGAGGCTGTCGGCGAGCTGGCGGACGGTGCGCACCTCGACCCCGCTGCCGACGCCCGGGCCGTACGTGCGGCTGGCCAGATCAACCACCTGGCGGTGGTAGTCGGGGGTGTTCGCGTTGGCGATGTTCTGGCCGATCACCTCGATCGCCTTCTGGTTGGCGTGCAGGCCGGATAGGCCGATGGAGAAGGCAACGGTCATGCGTTAACCTCGGGCCTGGAGGAGGGGAGCGCAGGCCGGTTCCTGGATGGTCCCGGCCGGGCCGTAGCGCGACGGGGTCGGCGCCCCGGTCAGGTCGCGCAGGAAGCGCTGCACGAAATCGAGGGAGGTGCGGACGAGCGAGGCGTTCGCGGCGATGAGGCGCCGGACCTCCGCGGCGAGGCGGGCCAGGCGCTCGCGAGCGCTCGCCACCAGCCGGCCCGTCTCGCCCGAAAGGGCGTCGGCGAGAACGCTGAGGGTCACGTCCTCGGTGGGAAGGTTCAGGATGACGGCGGCGGTGGCGCGGAAGTCGTTGCGGAGTTGGCGGAGGTGGCCGCAGACGGCGGCCGCCGCCTGCTGTTGTTCGGCGCTGAGGCCGGCTGTCTCGCCTCGGAGCAGGGCGGCCCGGCTCGCACAGAGGGCCGCCAGAGCGGTTTCAAGCGCCGCCTGTTCCTGCTCCAGGTGTTGGAGGCACAGCCTGGCCAGACAATCCCGACCGGCGGGGGTCGCCGACGGGAGGGATGGATGCTTCATAGCGCTGCAACAGCTGCTTCTTTATCGCGTCGGCGATGCCGAGCGATCCCGCCTGGGCCAGGTGCTGGCCCAGGAACATGTCGAACATCCCGCCCAGCACGTCGGCCGAATCGCCGGGGAACAGCGTATCCGGCTGGAGGGCGTCGCGCATCTGTTTCAGGAGCGTCGAGAAAACGCTTGTCTCGAAACCCTTCGCGACCTCCTCGAAGCGGGCCAGGTCGCGCGGCGACGGTCCGCCGACTCCTCCCAGCAGAGAGGCGGCTCCTCCCGGCGAGGACGGCGTCGCGGACGGCAAAGCCCCCGCGCCCGGCGCCGCCAGCGAGGCAACCTTCGCGGCCGTCCCGCGGAAGATCGCCGTGGCACCGGCCAGGTCCGCCGGCGGTCCCGACACAGGGAGAGGCGCGGCCTGGGGCGCCTGCGCGGCCTGTCCTGCCTGGGCGGCCGCTGCGGCAACTCGGTCGTTGGTGGACGGCCGCCGGGCGGGCGGCTGTGCGGGCAGTGCATTCCCTGTCACCCTCACAATCGGACTCCTTTCCGACTGGGCAGCCGCCTGGACCGATGGAAGTCTAGGCCACCTTCCGCCCTGGCGGCACATTTTTTCGTCCCCGGCATGACGGGTTCGCGCGGCGTCCGATCGCCGGCGCGTCTGCCGCTACATGATGATCAGGTCGGCGTGCAGCGCCCCGGCTTTCTTGATGGCCTGAAAAATGGCGATCATGTCGCGCGGCGTCACGCCGAGGGCGTTCAGAGCCCGGGCCAGATCGGCAATCGTGGCGGACTGCGGGAGGACACGGACCGCCCCCGCCTGTTCCGTGACCCCCAGGCTTGGGCGCGGCACGACCGTCGTCACGCCGCCGCCGAACGGGGCCGGCTGGCTAACGAACGGGGTGTTGACGGTCAGGATCGCCAGGTTGGCGTGCGTGACCGCGACCGTTGAGATCTTCACGTTCTCGCCGGCGACGATCGTGCCAGTCCGCTCGTTGATAACCACGCGGGCCGGAAAGTCCGGAGTCACCGCCAGTTCGCCGACCTCGCCCACGAACGCCACCAGATCGCCGAGTCGGTTACGCGGGACCACGACATCGACGGTGCCGGCGTCCAGGGGGAACGCGACTCCGGGGAAGCGGGCGTTGATCGACTTGGCGATGCCCTTGGCGGTGTTGTAGTCCGGTTCGCGGACCAGCAGCCGGAGCTGGCCCTGACAGAGGATCTCGCCGCGGGCCTCGCGTTCCACGATACCGCCGCCGGGGATGCGCGCCACGTTCGGGTGGTTCTTCTGGGCGCTGGCGAGCGGCTGCTGACTGCCGACCGGGTTGGTGAAGATGAACCCGCCGACCGTGAGCGGCCCCTGGGCGACGACGTAATCAACGCCGTCGGCCCCCTTCAGGGGTGTCAGGAGCAGCGTGCCGCCGAGCAAACTGGTCGCGTCGTCAAGGACAGAAACCGTCACGTCGAGGCGGCTGCCCTGACGGGCGAACGGCCCGAGTTCGGCGGTCACCATCACCGCCGAGACGTTCCCGGTGCGGAGGAGGGCGTCCTGGCGGTCCAGCGCGAGGGTGCGTCCGGTGACCTTGAATCGTTGCAGCACGTTGACGACGGCCTGCTGGGTGAGCAGGGTGCGGCCGCCGGTGTTGTCCAGGCCGACGACCAGCCCGAACCCGATCAGCTGATTGGGGCGGGCTCCTTGCCAGTCGGCGATGTCCTTGATGCGGACCTCGGCCCACGCCGCAGGTGCCAGCAGCAGCACCAGGGCGCTCGCGATCCAGGCACGTCCAGACACGGCAGTCACCTCCTTGGGGGTGGTCTCGCGAAGCCGCCAGCGACAACTCAGTACGGCCAGATCTTGTTGAAGATCCGCCCCAGCCAGCCGTTCCGCAGGTAGTCGGTCTCGATCCCGCGGCCCAGGTAGCTCACCTCCAGGTTGGCGACGTACTGCGACAGGACCGTGTTGTCCTCCAGGACATCGCGCGGCCGGACGATGCCGCGCAGACGCAGCATCTTCGTCTCGTTGGCGACGACGCGCTTGCGCACCCCTTCGATGACGAGGTTGCCGTTGGGCAGCACCTCGATCACCACCACCCCCATCCGATCGGTGAAGAGGCGCTGGCTCTTGTAATCGGAAATCCCGGCCAGCGCGCGGTTGGAGGTGGTGTTCCCCTGGAGCGTGGTGCGGAACGAGCGCTCGCTCGCCCCGCCCTGCGTCGAGCCGGCCAGGCTGAACAGAAAGTTGGCGAGGGTCTTCTTGTTGAGGTTCCGATTCTCCTTGCCGTCGAACAGCGTCGCCTCGCTGACGACCACCGTCAGGATGTCGCCGACGCGCCGTGGCCGGATGTCCTCGTGCATGTAGGCGAAGTACGGGTTGCGCCGCTCCCACAGCGAATCCGCCGGGGTCCGGCCGGTGCCAGTCACGACGACCAGGAGCGCGAACAGGGGGAGTGCGGGTCTCACGATGGCATCCTTGCTCACGCGCCCTCGCGGGAAGAGGGCGCCTCTACGCACCGGGACGCAGTAGCGCTGGCCTTTCTCCCCCTCTCCCACCAGGGGAGAGGGGGAGAGGAAGTCAGAGTCAACCATGTCCGGCACCTTAGTAATCCACCTCCACGGTGGCCGGATCGACGAGCCGTCCCTGGACCATGCCTTTTGAATCGACGTTGCGCACGCGGATGATCTGGCCTACCTGGCCTTCCTGGAGCACCTCGCCGACCGCGGTCACGCGCAACGGCCCGACCCGGGCGACCAGCTTGACCAGGTCGCGCGGCTTGACCGTGCCGCCGCCGGCCTTCGGCGTCTCCTCGACGTCGCCGTGGCGCAGCGGCTGCCCGGGCATCAGCACGCGGCGCGCGCGGGCCACGCCCAGCACCTGCCGGCCGGGCAGACACCCGTTCGCTGAATCGGCCGGACGGCGTTCCAACTGGAGGTTTTCCGCGGTCAGCGGTTCTTTCGCCTCGATGCGCCGCCGCGGAACCGCTATCTCCTGATAAGGCCGCACGTCCAGGTCGATGCGGGCCGTCGCCCGGCGGGCGCCGTTGACGCGCACCCCGACCTCCGCCGTCACTCGCCCGGGCACCGCGACGGCACCGCTCACGGAGCCGTCCAGGCTGACGACGTCCCCGGGGTACAGAGCGACCGGCGGCACCTGCACGAGGTTCGCCGGGCGGACGGTCGCCTCCTCCAGCGCGGCGGGCGCGGCCCGGCGCAGCGCCCGCCGGGCCGCCTCGACGAGCGCCGCCGGCGTCAGCGCCACCGGGGCGGCCGTCACCACCGCGCGCCCCGCCCCCTCGACGCGGAATTGACCGGGCTCCAGCCCCGCCAACCGGAGGCGGAGGGCCACCTGCTCGCGCGACACGCCCACTTCGCGGCCAGCCACCTCCGCCACGTCGAGGGCAGCGACTCGGCGGACCAGGGCGGAGTCGCTGCCCCCGACCCGGGCCACGTCGCCGACCAGTACGATCGCGTCCGGCACCTCGACCCGCGCCTCCAGGCGCACCACGACCGGGGCCAGGCCGCTCTGCGCCCGAGCCGCCCCGGGCGCGGCCGGCAGGGCGACCAGCAGCGCCGCCACAGTGACCATGCGTTGTCGCAGCATGTGCCTCACCTCACCAGCTGGTTCACGTCCTGCAGGATCTCGTCCGCCACCGTGATCGCCCGCCGGTTGAACTCGAAGGCCCGCTGGGCGCTCAGGAGGCTGATCAGTTCCTGCACCGTGTTGACGTTCGACCCCTCCAGGAACCCCTGGCGGAGCAGGCCGTTGCCGGTCGCGCCCGGGGTGCCCGGGACCGGAGCGCCGGACGCGGGCGACTCCCGGAACAGGTTGCGCCCCTCGGCAATAAGCCCGGGCGGGTTGGGAAAGCGGGCGATCTGGATCACCCCGACGTTGGTCGAGGTCGTCGGGGCGGCCCCGGTGACGACCGACACGGTCCCATCCGACCCGATCGAAATCGACTGTGTGTCGGCCGGCAGCGTCAATCCCGGCAGAAGCGGGAACCCGTCCGCCGTCACGATCTGCCCGGTCGCGTTCAGCTGGAACGCGCCGTCGCGCGTGTAGCGCGTCGTCCCGTCGGGGAACGTGATCTGGAAGAACCCCTCGCCCTCGATCGCCACGTCCAGCGGGGCGCCGGTGTTTTGCAGCGGGCCGTTGAGGAAGATCTTGTTGTTGGCGGCGACGCGGACGCCGTTGCCGATCTGTAGCCCGCTGGGAACGTTCGCTCCCTGCAGGATCTCGATGCCTGGCGGACGCAGCGTCTGGTAGATCAGATCCTGGAACGAGATACTGTTGCGCTTGAACGCGGTGGTGTTGACGTTCGCCAGGTTGTTGGCGGTGTTGTCGATCTGAAACTGCTGCGCCTGCATGCCCGACGCGGCCGTGTAGAATGACCTGATCATACCGGACCTCCTTGCCCGATGCGCGCCGCTGCCCCGCCGTCACTGCGGCCGCGTCGCCAGCGCGAGCGACTCGGCGAGCGACCGCAGCGCCCGGTCGTTGGCCTCGATCGTGCGCGCCGCCGCGAGCAGGTTGATCAGCTCCAGGACGGGCTGCACATTGGACTGTTCGCGATACCCCTGCAGCACGCGGACCGTGCCGGGGGGCGCCCCGGTCGTCGGGATCGGCCCCTGGAACAGCGTCGTCCCCGCCCGGTCCAGGCCCGCCGCCTGCGGCACGTTGACCACCAGGATCCGGCCGATCTGGGCGCCATCGGCGAAGACGGTCCCTTCCTCGTTGATGACGATCTGCCTCGTGTCGGGGGGAATGGTGATCGCGCCGCCCTCGCCGCGCAGGTTCAGCCCACTGGTCGTTTGCAGCTCGCCGGCCTGATTGAGCTGGAGCGCGCCGTTGCGCGTCAGCAGCGGGCCGTTCGGCCCGTTCACGACGAAGAAGGCGTCGCCGGTCGCCGCCAGGTCCAGCGGATTGCCGGTCCGTTCGAGCGCGCCGGGGACGAAGTCCGTGTAGGTGTACGCCACCCGCGTGCCGACCAGGCTGTCCGTCGCGTTCCCGGAGGCGGTCGGCGGATTTCCCCCCGCGTCCTGGCCGGGCGTGAACGGCGAGCGCTGGCTATCGACCTGGTCCGCCTCCCCTGCCGCCACGTCGGGGAGCGACTGCAGCGCCTGCTCGAACGTCTGGTAAGCGATCCCCTGCCGCCGGTAGCCGGGGACGTTGACGTGCGCCAGGTTCTCTGCGGCAAACTGCTGCTGGAGCATCAGGGCGTCAATGCCGGTCGCCGAGGCGTAGAGGCCGCGGATCATGGAACGTCCTCGCGCATCTTTCCGAGCCCACCGCTTCCATTCGCTGAGTCAGGGGGATTGCAAGGAGCGTGCCGGACGACGCGCCGGCGCGCAACTGGAGGGGAGTGTTGATCGCAACGCCTCGGGGGCAGTGGTCTTGCGCGCCGGACGGAGGAGGGGCCGTGTTTGCCTGGAGAAACCGGCGGTCGGAAAGAGTTGCGTACTCGGATCGGAAAAAGTTTCGCACCGGAGGCCGGCAAAGGTGAGAGAAGTGAAAGCCCTCGGGCCGCGGACCGGGGGCTTTCACCTCGCGCTTCCCTGACAGCTACTCGATGCTCTGCATCCAGCCCCGGCGGATCTGGCCGCCGCGGACGATGTGGAAGCTGAGCGGGTTGAACGTGCCGAGATCCGGGTGCGTCAGGACGTAGGCGACGTTGTCGAGCGTCAGTGTCTCCCACTGGTGCAGACCGACGAGGACGTCGCCGCGGCGGATGCCGGCCCGGCCGGCCACGCTGTCGGCCTCGACACCGACCACTTCGAGCCCGCCGTGCAACTGGCGGTTCACGCGCGCCACCAGTTCGCCCTCGACCTGTGCCAGCCGCAGGCCGAGCTTGCGCCACACCAGATCGGCGGACCCCGGGCGCCCGCGGTTGGCCGGCTGCAGGACCAGGTCGGCCCGCTGCTCGGCCGTCTGCCGCTTCACCACCACCGGGACGCGCTCCCCCTGGTTCCGCTCCAGCAGACCGCGCTCGACGTCGTAGCTGCACGCCACGCGCGCATCGCCCACCCGCACGACCACGTCTCCCTGGCGCAGCCCCGCCGCGGCAGCTGGGCTGCCCGCCTCGACACGCTCGACGACGACGCTGCGGACGACGCCGTCGGCCGTCTGCTCCAGCCGATCGCGGCACACCAGCCCGTCATACGTCCCCTGCCGCCGGCGGGTCCGCAGCATGTCGCTGACGACGCGGACCATCTGATCGACCGGAATGGCGAAGCCGATGCCCTGGGCGCCGGCCCGGATGGCAACGTTGATGCCGATCAGCTCGCCGTGAATGTTCAGCAGCGGGCCGCCGGAGTTGCCCGGGTTGATACTCGCGTCCGTCTGGATCAGCGCCTTGTACGACATCTCCTTGTTCAGGCTGACGTCGCGCTTGATCGCGCTGACGATGCCCTGGCTGACCGTGTGTTCGTAGCCATACGGGTTGCCGACCGCCACCACCGTCTCGCCGACCATCAGATCCTGGGCGGTCCCCAGCGGCATCGTCGGCAGGGCGGTCTTGACGTCGATCTTGAGCAAGGCGAGGTCGTTCTCGTGGCTGCGCGCCAGGACGATGGCGCTGACCGACGACCCGTCCGCCAGCCGGACACGAATGACGTTGACGTCCTCGACGACATGGTGGTTGGTAACGATGTACCCGCGCGGGTCGATGACGATGCCAGTGCCCATCCCATTGATGCGGCTCTGGGCCGGAGCGGAGGCGAGCGCCTCGGCGGACCCGGGCGCCCGGACGGTGCGCTCGCTGTGGATGTTCACGACCGCTCCCTTGACGCGCTCGACGAGGGCGACGATCGGGGTACGGCGGGCGAGGAACCGAGCGTGAGCGTCCCGCCCCGGGGCCTCCATCAGCGGGGCCGGTTCCTGGGCGGGGACTGCCGGCCGGCTCACGAGAATCAGGCACAGGGTAGCCGGAAGCAGAAGCAGAAGGTTGCGCGATCTCATGAAACCCTCGGCGCGTGTCAGTCGATCCGGTGTCCGTGGTTCGCTAGCCGTCGCTCCGGTCCGCACACCTGCCGCGGACTCGACCCCCGCGCATGTGGGAGTCGGGTCGGGCGACGGGTTGCGGACTGCTGGCAACGCACAATGCAGAATTTCGGACGGGGTGGGGACGGCGCTGAAGCGGCCCTCACCAGGTTCGCCAGGTTCCCCGCTCCTGTGGTGCCGGGGGTACGGCTCGTGAGGCTGGGATGCGTGCTGCCGCCGGGGCAGGGGCGCGAGACTGCGCCGGCCACGCCGGTCTTGCGGGCATTGTCCCGCCTTCTGTCCGGCCCTAAATACCTACAGCAGACACGGAACGTGGTGCAGGGGCAGGAGAGTTGTGTGAAAAGCCCACGGGGGGCGCCCGTGGGCTTTTCACACAACGCACGAGAATGACCGCGACACCCGCCGCGCCACTACCCCGAGAGGAGGCACGCAGCATGACGGCGAAAACGCGCATCGAGCAGATCGCGGCCATGATCGCCGACGATCCGGACGATCCCGAGTTGCGCTACATGCTGGCGATGGAGTACGCCAGCGCCGGCAACGACGAGGAGGCGGTACACTGCTTCCGCGAACTGCTGGCGCACATTCCCGACTACCCGCCCGCGTACCACATGGGAGGCCGCACCCTCCAGCGCCTCGGCAGGACCGACGAGGCGCGCGAACTCCTCAAGGCCGGGATCGCGGTCGCGCTCCGCCGCGGCGACGCGCACACCGCCGGCGAGATGCAGGAATTTCTCGACAACCTTGACTGAAGCCCCGACCGGCCGACATCTCCTCTTCCCGGATACACCATGCACCGACATCACTCCCCGTTCCGTCGCCTCTGCTGGCCCGTCGCTGCGGCCCTCTGCCTCGGCCTGCCCCTTGCGCCCCGGGCGGCGGAGACGCCGCTCCCGGTCGCCGCGCCCGAAACGCTCGGGGTGTCGGCGGAGAAACTGGCGCAGATCGACGAGGCCGTGCGCCAGGCCATCGACCGCGGCCAGTTGCCGGGGGCGGTGGTCGTGATCGTCCACCGCGGGCGGGTCATCTTCCGCAAGGCATACGGGCTGCGCAGCCGGGAGCCGGCGAAGGTCGCGATGACGCCCGAGATCGTCTTCGACCTGGCCTCGCTGACCAAGCCGATCGCGACCGCAACCTCGATCGTACTGCTGATCGAGCAGGGTAAGCTGCGCCCGACCGACCGGCTCGCCCAGCACCTGCCGGCCTTCCGGCGCAAGGAGACGGACGGCATCACCCTCGCCCAGCTGCTCCTGCACACCAGCGGCTTCGTCGCCGACAATCCGCTGTCCGACTATCGCAACGGCCGCGCCGAGGCCATCAAGCGCCTGTACGCGCTCAAGCCCGTCACCGAGCCGGGCAAGCGCTTCACCTATAGCGACGTCAACTACATCCTCCTCGGCGAGGTAGTCGAGAAGGTGAGCGGGCTGCCCCTGGACCAGTTCGCGCACAAGCACATCTTCGCCCCGCTCGGGATGAACGAGACGGGCTTCCGGCCGGAGGGCAAGCTCAAGGCGAGGTGCGCCCCGACGCAGCAGCGGGACGGGAAGTGGCTCGTCGGCGCGGTCCACGACCCGCGCGCCGCCCTGCTCGGCGGCGTCGCGGGGCACGCCGGCCTGTTCTCGACCGCCGACGATCTGGCCGTTTACGCCCAGATGCTCATTAACGGCGGAGAGTACGGCAAACGGCGGATCCTCAGCCCGGCGACGGTCCGGCTGATGACGAAGCCGCACCCGGTCCCGAAGGGGCAGCGTACTTACGGGTGGGACGTGCGTACCGGCTACTCCTCGAATCGCGGCACGGTGTTCCCGGCGGGGGAGAGTTTCGGCCACACCGGGTTCACCGGCACGTCGATCTGGATCCACCCGCGCAGCGAGACGGCCGTGATCTTCCTCAGCAACCGCGTCCATCCCGACGGCAAGGGCAACGTGACGAAGCTGCGCGGCCAGGTGGCCACGATTGCGGCGACTGCCATCCTGAAGCCCGTAGACCCGAAGCGCCCCGAGGTGCGGACCGGGCTGGACGTGCTGGCGCGCGAGGGGTTCGCGCGGCTGAAGGGGCGCCGGATCGGGCTGGTAACCAACCACACCGGCTGCAACGCCGAGGGACGCTCCGCCATCGACCTGCTGCACGCGGCCCCAGGCATCAAACTGGTCGCCCTGTTCAGCCCCGAGCACGGCATCCGGGGGGCGGTGGACGAGCGCGTGTCCGACACGAAGGACGCGACGACGGGGTTGCCGATCTACAGCCTGTACGGCAAGCGGCGCCGTCCGACAGCCGAGACGTTGCGGGGCATCGACACCCTCGTCTTCGACATTCAGGATGCGGGTTGTCGCTTCTACACCTACATCAGCACCCTCGGCCTGGTGCTGGAGGCGGCTGCCGAGCACAAGGTCAAGGTGGTGGTGCTCGACCGGCCGAACCCGATCGGCGGCGTCGCGGTGGCAGGGCCGGTGCTTGACGCCGGCCGCGAGTCGTTCGTCGGCTATCACGCCCTGCCGGTGCGCCACGGGCTGACGGTCGGCGAACTGGCCCTGCTGTTCAACAAGGAGCGCAAGATCGGAGCGGAGGTGGAGGTGGTGCGCATGGAGGGCTGGCAGCGCAGCGACCTGTACGACCGCACGGGACTGACCTGGGTGAACCCGTCGCCGAACCTGCGCAGCCTCGGCGCCGCACTGCTGTACCCGGGCATCGGCCTGCTGGAAACGACGAACGTGAGCGTCGGCCGCGGGACCGAGCGGCCGTTCGAGTGGTTCGGGGCGCCGTGGCTCGATGGGCGCAAGCTGGCCGCAGCGTTGGCGGATGAGCGGCTCCCCGGCGTGCGCTTCGTCCCGGCGCGGCTGACGCCGACCTCAAGCGTCCACAAGGGCAAGGAGTGCGACGGGGTGCAGGTCTTCGTCGATGACTGGGCAGCCTTCCGCCCGGTGCAAACCGGACTGGCGATCGCGTGTACCCTGCGGCGACTCT
>JAANMX010000988.1_pt1 | contig 34664 bp, 26 predicted proteins | sample 7279681 | NCBI WGS metagenome assembly JAANMX01 (sample SAMN14094542, study PRJNA606508) | bioreactor metagenome | isolation source: A lab-scale SPAN reactor treating ammonium-rich wastewater day 351 | place: Ireland: Galway | collected 2018-01-01 | reverse complement strand
GGGCGTGCCGTTGCAGGCGCCGCCGGAACAGACGTCGTTTTCGGTGCAGAGCTTGCCGTCGTCGCAGGCGTCGGAGTTGTTGGTCGGGACGCACTCTCCGGAGCCGTTGCACTCGTTGTCGGTGCAGACGTTGCCGTCGTCTTTGCAAACGGTGCCGGCCGGGTCGTTGCAGCTGTCCTTTTCCTCATTGCAGCTGTCGGCGCACTCGCCGCCGGCGGCGCAGGGATCCCCGGCATGGACGCTGCAGGTGCCGGAGCCGCAGGTGTCCTTGCCGTTGCAGAACAGGCCGTCGTCGCAGGGATTCGAGTTGTCGGCCCGGACGCAGGTGAAGGTGCCTGTGTCGCAGTATTCGTCGGTGCAGGCGTTGCCGTCGCCGCAATCGGCGTCGGTTCGGCATTCGCACGACGAGGTCGGATTCTCGCATTGGTCGGAAGTCTCGTTACAGCTGTCGACCGTGCATTGGACGCCGTCGTCGCAGGTCTTGGGCGAGCCGTTGCAGGCGCCGCCGTTGCAGGCGTCGTTCTCGGTGCAGAATTGTCCGTCGTCGCACTCGTTTCCGGTATTGAAGGTGCAATCGGCGTTGCAGCAAGGGTCGTTGGGGTTGTCGCACTGTTCGCCGCTGTCGACCGTGCCGTTGCCGCACCGTTTGCATTCGCATTGGTCGGTGCAGCCCAGGTTGCCGCAGGCCGCATTGTCCGTGCCGTCGCATTCTTCGCCCAGTTCTTGGTCGTTATTGCCGCAGACGGGAGGGGGAGGGACGCAGCGGCAGCCCTCGCAGGTCTCGGGCGCCGTGCAGGTGCCCGGACTGGTGCCGGGGTCGCCGCATTCCTCGCCCTCGTCGGCGTTTCCGTCGCCGCAGGCGGGGCAGGCGCCGCAATCCTGGGGACAGGTCCCGCAGGTCTCGCCGTCGCTGGGGTCGCAGACATTGTCGCCGCAGCCGCAGCCGAAATCCGGGTCGCCGTGGCTGGTATGCCCGTTCTGCTGCCCCGCGTTGGAGGTACAGATCGTGTTGAAGGGATTCGAGATGCTGCCGGTGGCGTGGCAGAAACAGATGGTTCCCGCTCTGGCGGGTCGAGCCTGAAACGCGACCAACAGAAATGCGCCCATTCCAAGGAAGCCGATTCGAATTAAGGTCTTTGCAAAGATGCTTTTTCGAGATTTAGGCATAAAGAGGCCCCTCCCCGTAAAGAATAAAATCTTCCGGATGCCTCGCAGGGACGCACGAAGTCCCCGACCGCGCGCGGCCTGCGAAAATTTTTTGTTTGCGTTTAGAGTCTCTCGCGAGCGTTTGGCGCTGGGGCCGAATCGGCCGCCAAGCTTAAGGGGAATTTGGAGCGGAGTGCAGCGTCAAAATTCCCTTACCCGTAATGATGCACGCTTACTCACTCTGGGAGACTGAAATTCAATTTTTAACGAACGATCTTTTCTTCACTCAACAGGTAGGAGGGAAATGGAGACGGCTCCCGCAGCAGCTCATGGAAACCCCTTCCGTAAAGGAGGAAGGATTGGATGGAGTAGCTTTCATTTTCCTTACCCGTAGGCCTCGGGCGCCCGCGCTGATATGAAAGGGGCTTCGTGGCCTGCCTTTAGGCTCAGCAATTCCCAGGCCAGCGCTGAACGCTCCGAAATCGAGTCCTGAAACTCCAGGATAATTTTTCGTTGGGAAGGAGAAATGGCCTTAGGAAGGCGAAGGGCGGGGAGAGTTTTTATCAATCAATCTGAGAAGAACGACGGAAAAATGACGCTCATGGTCAATGTATAGAGGTTCGCCTTTGCCCTTCGCGTTTGGAAGGCAAGGGATCCCTATTTCGGTAGCCTGAATTTGGCATTGGATGATGAGATTCCTTTTCTCAGGAGGCGAGAGATTTTACCCGGAACCTTGGACGCTCCTGGCTCATGGAGTGCCTTGAGATCCATCCATTAAAGAAAAAACGCCTCCCCCTGTAAAGGCCCGCGCGAAATAATTCTGCGGCCCCACGATAAACGGATGAAATTCTGCATAAATTCCCGTCAAAAAAATCTTTCGATAAGCCGCGGGAAGATTTGAGGTCGGCGAATGCGGGAGATTTCATGCCCAATCCCATGATTTCACTCAAAGATTGACGATACCCCGGGATGCGTTTACGCTCTGCCTCCGTGGGCATCGACTTCTATCAATTCTTCCTTAACACCAAGATCCTCTTTCAACCCGGGATTTCCAGGGATTTTTCCAACGAGCTTGCGCAGCTGACCGCCCGTAAATTCCTCCTGGTGACCGATCCCTTTTTCGCGGAGAACGGCGTCGCCGACGCCGTGCGCGCCGGCATCGAAGGCGCGGGCGCCGAGGTGGTCGGCGTGTTCTCCGAGGTTCCCCCCAACAGCGAGGTCGAGGTCGTCAAGCGCTGCGCCGCCGCGGCGACCGCGGGCGGCGCCGAGGGCATCGTGGCCTTGGGAGGCGGCTCGGCGATGGACACCGCGAAGGCGGCCAACATCGTCTTCAGCCTGGGCGGCGATCTGGTGGCGGATTATTCCGGAAGCCAGACGATCCCGCGCGCGCTGAATCCCTTGATCGCCATCCCCACGACGGCCGGGACCGGGAGCGAGGTGACCTCGTCGGCGGTCATCTTCGACGAGGCGACGCAGCGCAAGCTCTCCTTCAACGACGCCTTCTTGCGTCCGCAGCTGGCCTTGCTGGATCCCGAGCTGACCCTCTCGCTGCCGCCGAAGGCCACCGCGATGACGGGGATGGACGCCCTGACCCACGCGATTGAGGCCTACACCAGCGCCCAGGCCAACCCGATGAGCGACGCCCTGGCGATGAAGGCGGTCAAGCTGATCCGGACGCATCTCTTGCAGGCGGTGGAGCGAGGCGAGGAGCTCGAGGCGCGGTCCCAGATGATGATCGCCTCGAACATGGCGGGCATCGCTTTCGATCACGCGATGGTGGGGGTCGTCCACGCGATGTCCCACGCCACCGGCGGCATCGCCCATGTGCCTCATGGCCTGGCCAACAGCATTTACCTGCCCTACGGCATGGAGTACAACCTCGAGGTCGCCGCCGAGCGTTACGCGGGGCTGGCGCGCCGTTTGGGCGTGGACACGTCGGGGATGAGCCCTGCGGATGCGGCAAGGGCGGCGGTTACGGCCGTGCGCGAGATGCGCGCCGCCTTGAAGCGGGTCTGCGGCCTGCCCGACCGGCTGCGCGACGCGGGCGTCGCCGAGGGACAGTTGGAAGAGATCGCGGCGACGGCGGTGGAGGACGGGGCCAGCTTTTTCAATCCCCGGGAAGTGACTTTCGACGAAGTCTTGAAAAAAATTCGGGAGGCGTACTGATGGCTTACTTTCAATCGACGCAGCAGCTGCAGGATGTCTTGGGCGGTTTCTTCCAAAGGCTTTTCGACGATCCCCAGATCGGGCCGAAGCTGCGCGAGGCCAAGCTCAAGCTGCAATTCCAATACAGCGATCCGGAGCTCTCGATCTCCGCCGACACCGCGCAGAATCCCGTGAAGCTGCTCTTCAACGACGCGGCCTTCAAGCCCGAGGTGCAGATGAGCATGAAGGCCGACGTCGCCCACCGCTTTTGGCACGGCAAGGTCAACCTGATCGCTGCGCTGACCCGGCGCGAGATGGTGGCGAAGGGGCCCATTCCCAAGATCTTGAAACTGCTGCCCGCCATCAAGCCCGCCTACGACCTTTATCCGGAGTACTTGAAGGAAAAGGGCCTCGAGAACTTGATACTTAAATAGCCCTTGATCGTCCCTTGTAAACAATTGTAATGGCGTGCTTGACGCACCCAATAAGGTGCGCCAGGCGGTCTATTCGGATTTTTTGTTTTTGAAAATTTTGGATTTACTCATTCGGAGAGAAAAATGCTCAATTACGACCTCACCCCCGAACAAGACATGCTTCGCAAGACCATCCGCGATTTCGCCGAGAAGGAAATCAAGCCTGTCCGCCAGAAGCTCGATGAGAAAGAAGAATTCAGCGTCGAGCTGACCAAAAAAATGGGGCAACTCGGCATGTTCGGCATGACGGTCGATCCGAAATGGGGCGGGCAGGGGCTGGATTACCTTTCCTATTGCATCGCCGTGGAAGAGATCGCCCGCGTCGACGGCTGCCAGGCCGCGACGGTCGCCGCCGAAAATACCTTGGGCATCCTGCCGATCTACCGCTGGGGCACCGAGGAGCAGAAGAAGAAATACCTCCCCGAACTTTGCAGCGGCGAGAAGCTCTGGGGCTTCGGCCTGACCGAGCCCGACGCGGGCAGCGACGCCGGCAACAGCAAGACCAACGCGCGCCTCGAAAACGGCCAATGGGTCATCAACGGCAGCAAGATCTTCATCACCAATGCCGCCAATCCGATTACCGCTGGCGTTACCGTTCAGGCCGTGACCGGGAGGGATGGCGACGGAAAGAAAGAGATCAGCTGCATCATCGTCGAGCAGGGCACGTCGGGCTACACCGCCCGCGAGATGCACAAGAAGCTGGTCTGGCGCAGCTCCAACACGGCAGAACTCTATTTCGAGGACGTGAAGGTCCCCGAGGGCAACCTGCTCGGCAAGCGCGGCGAAGGGTTCAAGATGATGCTTTCGACTCTCGACCACGGCCGCCTCGGCATCGCCGCGATGGGCGTCGGCGGGGCCCAGGGCGCCTTCGAGGCCGCGCTCGACTACGCCAAGGTCCGCAAGACCTTCGGCGTCCCGATCTGCAAGCACCAGGCGATCGCCTTCAAGTTGGCCGACATGGCGATGGAGATCGAAGCGGCCCGCAACCTGCTCTACAAGGCCTGCTGGCTCAAGGACCAAGGCCGTCCCTTCGGCAAAGAAGCCGCCATGGCCAAGCTCTACGCCTCGGAAGTGATGAACCGCGTCGTCAACCACGCGGTCCAGATCTACGGCGGCTACGGACTGATGGAAGAATACCCCGTCGCGAAGTTCTTCCGCGACCAAAAGCTCCTCGAGATCGGCGAGGGCAGCAGTGAAGTGCAGCGGATCGTGATCTCGCGGCATCTGGGCTGCTGATCGTTTAATAAAGCCTAAAATAGATCGTCCGGTGCGGGGCGCGGAGGGTGTTCCTCGGAGGCTTTTCCGACTGTTCGAGCGTCCTTAATGAGTCACTCTCATAAGTACCAACTGGATGCTTGGCACGACCATCTAATAAATCGCGAGTTTCGAAAAAGCCGGAGGGGAACACCCTCCGCGCCCCGCGCCGGACGCACCGAAATTCTTCTACCGGCGCCTTCCCCGAAAATACTCCGAGAGATCGAAGATGCCCGCCTCCCCCGCGACCCACTTGGGCACCCGCGCCCCCGCGGCCGCCTCCGCCGCCACGTGGTAGACGCGCACGCGCGAGGTGTCGACGCCCAAGGCCTCCGCCTGGTCCAGCAGCTCGCGGGTGCGCGCGGGCGGGATGTGGATCGGCGGGACGCCGCCTTCGATCAAAAAAACCGGCGGCGGGCGCTGCCCCTTCGAGGCCATCAGCAGGGCGTTGTGGCGCAGGATCTGCTGCGCGCGGCCCACGCTGAGCAGGGGCGGCTCGAGCGCCTGGGCCTGCGTGTGCCGCCAGATGTCGACGTGGTCGGCGAAGGTGTCCCCGGTGAAGGAAACCACCAGGCGGCCGCGCCGGGCATCGGGCCGGTCGTAGATTTCGAAGCCGATCGTCGGGACGGGATGGAAGGAATATTCGGGCCGCAGGTGCAGGCCCAGGACCTCGGAAAAGCTCTGCGGGTAGATCGGCGAGAAGCTCCACTCTCCGCCCAGCTCGCCCAAGGCCTGGGCGTATTGCCGCTGCAGCATCCGGAAGATGGTCGGGGTGGTGTAAAATTTCAGCTCGGGCAGGGCGGCGCGCAGCTGGGGGACGGCGTTGCCGTAGTGGTCGGTGTGGCCGTGGGTCAGCAGGACGCCGTCGATCGAGGACAAGGGCAGCCGCATGGCGCGGAAATACTCCAAGGTGCTCGAGGGCGGGTCGACGATCACCGTCTTGCCGCGATTCCAGATCATGAAGCCGCTGGTCTCCTCGCGGGGCGTGAAGCCGTGGCCGGTGCCGATCGGCCAAAGGGCCGGGCGCCCCTCGTTCAGGACGCGGCGCCGGGCGTCGCGGGCCGCGGGCTCCGGCCGCGGCGCGGCGGGGGGCGAGGGCAGCGGGAAGCTCGAGAGGTCGACGACGCCCAGGGAGGCGCCGCCGTCCAGGATCTCGTAGCGGCCCGTATTCAATTTTCTCACCACGACCTCGCCCCAGGCGAATTCCCCGGCCTCGTTAAGGTGTTCGATCTTTCGTAGCGCCTCGGGCTCGGCCGCGGGGAAGCCGCGACGGATCTCCTCGCCCATGCGCGGCGGCGCGGCGGCGCCCGGGGCGTATTCGCGCAGGACCTGCTCGGTGAGGTCGGTTTCGCGGGGGCCCAGGTAGGAGAGGTCGAGGAATTCCCGCAGCCGCCGCGCGGTCGGCGCGTCCTGCGTCACCAGGGTCGTCTCGAGGCCCCGCGTGACGAAGTACATGTATTGCATGAAGTCGGCGGGCAAGAGCCCGTCGTGGCGCGCGACGTAGTCCAGGTCGAAGACGTAGAGGGTGGGCAAGAGCCGCTTGACTTCCTCGCGCTGCAAGCGTCCGCCGCCGGCCTGGAGGAAGATCTCGAAGGCGTCCTTATTCGTCCACATCGGGACTCCGAGCTGCAGCCAGCCCTGCGAGGTTTGGACCATCACGCCGCCGCGGGGCAGGGCGCGCAGCCGGTCTGCGGGCACCGTCGTGCGCGGGACCTCGAGGATCGCGACGCCGTTGGTATTCGCCGGCGAGTCGTTCGGCAAGAGAGGTTCCTTGCCGCCCCCCCGGCCCCGCCCGGAGGCCGACATCGCGAAACTCGTCCATTCCCCGACCTGCGAACCGCGATCCGCTGCGGGTCTCATGCCTGCGAGGGCGCCTTGCGGCGCGAGTTCGAGGAGGCCGGGGCGGGGCGGACGGGGGAGGCGCGCCAACAGCCCCGCTTGCGCGTCGAGGCCCCGTTCCCAGGCGGCGAAGCGCGGGCCGAAGGCGTGGCGGGTGAGATTTCCCGCGACGTGGAATTGCAGCAGCAGCGCGAGGGAATCGACCAGGGTCGTGGCGCCGTCGTGAGCGGGGCGGAGGCCGGCGTATTGCTCGAGCGTATGTCCGAGGAGGATGCCGGACAGCATCCCCGTTTGCTGGAACAATGCCTGTAGGGGCCCTTCGCGAACGGCCCCTACGGACCCCGCGATATTGCGATAGCTCGCCCCGCTGGCCCATCCCCCCAAACGCAACGCACCTAACAATAGGTAACTCGAAGCAATATCCCGCCCCCAGGCCGAGGCGTTTCCCTCCTGCCGATGTCCCAGCGTGGCACCCGCCAAGCGCCCCGCGATGACGAAGGCCGGCGCCTCGGCGGCAAAGCCCGCGAGCGAAGCAAAGCGGCCCGCGCCCAAGACCCGCGTGAAGAGGCCCGGGCTGGAGGCCCCCGCGAGCCGCGACAAGGTCGCCAGCCGCGTCACGCGGTACACCGCGCCCGCCGCGCCCATGGCGAAGAGGGCGCCGGGCTCGCTGGCTTGGTGGGCGAGGTTGCGGAGGAGGAACTCGGCGCGGGGGCCGAAGGCGCCGCGGCCGAGCAAAGCGTCGAGTTCTCTTTCTGCGCGACGCTGCAGGGGCCCTTCGCGAACGGCCCCTACGATTACGGCAAAAACCTCGACGGCCGATTCCAAGCGACCGTTCCGCTCCTGCCGGATGCCAAAATTTAACAGGGATTCAAAAAAAAGACTGGGATCCGTCTCCGCCCGCAGCGCCGCCAGTTCTCGGCGATCCGTTTGGGAGAGGCCGCCGCGCGAGCGCCCCTCCAGCTGCGCGAGGATCCGCCCGCGCTGGACGCCGAAATCCGTCTCAGCGGAAGCCTTGCCCGCAGGCGTGGCGGCGGCCCCGTGCCCGAAAAGCCCCTCCGGTCCCGGCGCCGTCCTTGGAAAGCCGATCGTCACTCTTACCTCGCTCGAAAAACCGCTTTCTAGGTACTGCTTAGGGTGGAACAAGGCCTTGTCGCGGGCCGCTCGAGAAGGTTGTGAGAAAAGGAATGAAACGCCGCGTCAGAGCTAGAGTTTTTTCAGGTAGAACTCGTTGGAGGAGAGGGGGGCGGGGTCCCCCGGCAGCTGGAAGACCCAGCGGAATTTGCCGTAACTGGGCCCCTGGCCGGCACCCTCGCATTGCAGGCTGGCGGCCGGGAGGCGGAATTCCTGGGTTCCGGTTTCGGCGACCGGGCAGGCGATCCATTTCCCGCGCCGGAACAGCTCGAGCCTAAGGCCCTGCACCCGGTCGGGGGAGAGGCCCTCGGGGAGCGTCCAGGTGAAGAGGAGGGTCTCGCCGGGCAGGTAGTCGTTCTTGTCGCTGGTCAGTTGCACCGGGGTCTCGGGCCGCAGGACGCCCACCAATTTGCGCGTCCCGGCGCCTTCGCCCCAGCGGCGCACCGGCCCTACGTCGATGTGGATGAAGTCCATGGGGCCGTAGTAGCCGACGCCGCCTAGTCCCAAGCCCTGCAGATAATCGCGCAGGGTCTCCTCGCGGACCTCGTCGATGTGGATGTCGAGGGCCTGGCCTTTCGTATGGAGGCTGACGGGGCTCACCGCCCGGCCGCTCTTGAGGAGGCTCTCGTTGAATTCCTTACGGCGGTAGCCTGAGATGATCTCGACGGTGTCCGCCTGGAAGTGGTCTTGGAGGTGGTCGGCCAAGTCCAAGAGTCTCGGGTCGATGGGGGCCTGCGCGGAATTGTCGCGGGAGCGGAGCAGGGCGTTGACCTGGCTCAGTCCTTCCGGGAGTATCTTTTCGCCATCGCGAAAGCGGATCTCGGCGAATTCATTCAAGTGATAGTTAAAGAGGCGGACCTGCCCGTCGCCCCGAGGGTAGGACTGGGCCGGCGAGGGGGAAGGGATCAGGGCCCACGCCAAGAGTAGTCCGATCGCCGCCGTCCGCCCGCCGCACCTGACGCGCCTTGTCATCAAGTTCTTGAATTCCCACAACATTTATGATCTCCCGCCGATACCCAAAGAAGAAGGGTTGCCGTGGGGGTATCTTGCGATTTTGAGGGGTGTGTTGTGAAGCGGAATCTGCTGAAATTCTTCCTGATTTTTCTAGGGCTCGCGGCCTTGGCCGCCTGCGGGGGCGGGGCGCCGCAGATCAGCGGCATCGTGGCCGTCGCCAATTTCGAGACCACGGCCTGCGTGAAGGCCGAAAAGACCATCCAAATCCGCAACAACGATTCCGAAGAGCCCCAACGGGTGCAGGGCGTGCACTTCGAGTTCGGCACCAATGATTTCGACAAGGAAGGCATTCGCCCCGAGACCCTGGAAGAGGGCGAGACCTACTTTCAGTTTTTCAAGGTGGAAGAGGTGACGGTCGGCAACGTCGTCAAACAAGCGGTCAATAATATGGTGACCGAGATGATCCTGCCGCCGGGCGGGGTCATGACCGTGAAGGTCAGCTACACGCCCAAGGTCATCACCAAGGCCGAGACCTTCCACAACACCTACCTCGACATCGTCCTCAACGGGCCCAAGCTGGGCGTGATGCAGATCGAGCTGCGCGGCAAGGCCGCGACCGCGGCGCCGGGCTGCACGACCGACGGTGGCACCGGACAAGAATTTGAAGTCACCGCCGTCAAGACCACGTTGAGCCATCAGGACAACGGCTCCAACGTCGTCACCGACCTGGATGTCGCCACCGCCGTGAGCGGCACGCTGAAGCTGAGCGAGGTCGAGGGCGGCAAGGTGAAGGTCCTTCCGGAAAATTGGCCCAAGATCACCTTCCCGCTGCCGGCAGGCTCCCCGCTCACCGAGCTGGAGATCAAGCTGGCCGAAGAGACCGGTGAGGCCCCCTTCGGCGACGACGGCGTGCTTACCTTCGAGGGCGTGGCCTTCTCGGGATCGAACGTCGTCAACCTCAGCGATCTCACCCTCACCACCGGGACCGTCACGATCGACAGCTCGAAGGCGCCCAAGGTGGTCGGCGGCACGATCAGCTTCGAGGGTTCGCCCTTGAACGACGCCGGCGAGATGAAGCTCGTCGTCGCCGCGCCGCTCACGGTGCCGCCCGTCGACACCGTCGCCAAGGTCGGCGGCGGGGTGTTCGGCATGGAAATTACCTTGAAAAAGAAATAGCCCCGGGGCCTTGTTTCACTCTCCGCGATCCTCAATATTTAATCGCGCCAGTATTTTGCCGAAGATGGGCAAATAACCTCAGATTTACTAAACGGCGGATCAAGCCCGGGCCCGCTTCTCCTCGTCTTCCCACGCCGCCTCCTCCAGCTCCTCGACGTGGTACTTCTTCCGCTCCAGCCACGCCAACAGGCTGTAGGCGCAGGGCACCACGAAGAGGGTGAGCAGGGTCGAGATGAAGACGCCGCCGATGATGACCGTCGCCATCGGGACGCGGGTCTCCGAACCGGCGCCCAGTCCTAAGGCCGGAGGCACGGCCGCGGCCAGGGTCGCGAAGGAGGTCATCAGGACCGGCCGCAGGCGCTGCGGGCAGGCCGAGAGCAGGGCCGCCGTCTTGTCCAGGCCGGCCTCGCGGCGCTGGTTGGTGAAGTCGACCAGCAGGATCGAGTTCTTCTTGACGATGCCCATCAGCAAGATCACGCCGATGAAGCTGTAAATATTCAGCGATTGGTTCGTCAGGTAGAGGGCCAGCCAGGCGCCGGAGACGCTGAAGGGCAGGGCCAGCAAGACCGTGAAGGGATGGATGAAGCTGTTGTACTGGCTGCCGAGCACCATGTAGGCCACGATGATGCCCAGGACCAAAACGAAGAGGAGGCTCTGGAAGGACTCCTTGAAGGTCTCGGCCGAGCCGCTCAACACCGTGCGGTAGCCGGCGGGCAGGGCCTCTTTGGCGAGCTTGTCGACCTCTTTGAGCGCCTCGTCCTGCGATTTGCCCGGGCCGACGTTGGCGAAGATGCCGATGGCGCGCTCGCGGTCCTTGCGGGTGATGCTCTTCAGGGTCTCGCGCTGCTTGATCGTCACCACGTCGCTCAGCTTGACCAGCTCGCCGCGCTGGTTGCGCACGTAAAGCCGGTCGATGTCCTTCGAGCTCTGCCGCGCGTCCTCTTCCAGGCGCACCCGGATGTCGTTGCGGTGGCCCGCTTCGGTGAACTTGCCCGTCTTGGCGCCGCCGATCATCGCATTGATGACACGCCCGATGTCCTCCACGCTGACCTGCCGCGCCTGGGCGGCGTCGCGGTTGGGCGTGATCTGGATCTCGGGCTGGCCGAATTGGTAATCGGTGTCGACGTCGACGAAGTAGGGGTTGCCCTTCATCTTCTTCATCAGGTCTTCCGAGACCTGGGTGAGTTTTTCCCAATCGGGACCGCGCACGGTGAACTCGACCGGAAATCCGCGCTGGGCGGTGAAGCCGCGGGTGGAGAGGTCTTGGATGACCACCTTTAGGTCGGGGAGGGTGTTCAGCTCCTCGCGGACCCGGGACATCAAGTCGGATTGCTTCAGCGGGCGCCCCAGCTTCGGGTCGATGGGCCGCTCCTTGGGGTCCTTGAGGGTGACGAAGACGATGCCGGTGTTGACCTCGCCGCCGCCGAAGCCGCCGACCGCGGCGAAATAACGCACCACCTCGGGGTGCTTGGAGATCATCGCCTCGGCCTGTTTCATCATGCCGTCGGTGTAGGCCAGCGAGGAGCCCAGCGGGGTCTGCAGGCGGATCAAGAACATGCTCTGGTCTTGGGCGGGGACGAACTCCTTCTTGACCTTCGGCAGCACCAGGAAGGAGGCGGCGAAGAGGGCGACCGACACCAAGATCACCGACCAGCGCCAGTTCAGGCCGAATCTCAGGACCCTCTCGTAGACGCGGATCAGGCCGCCGAAGACGCCGTCGACCGCGCGGCCGAAGCGGTTTTGGTCGCCGTGCTTGACCTTCATGTAGGAGAGCCGCATCGGGGTCAGCGTCAGGGCCTCGATCAGCGAGAGTCCGACCGCGACTGCCATGGTGACGCCGAACTGGAAGAAGAACTTCCCGATGATCCCCTTCATGAAGATGACCGGGATGAAGATCGCGATGATTGCGAGCGTCGCCGCCACCGCCGCGCCGGTGATCTCGCGCGCGCCGTCCTTGGCCGCCTGCATCGGAGTCTTGCCCATCTCCTGGTGGCGGACGATGTTCTCCAAAATCATGATCGCGTCGTCGACCACGATGCCGATCGCCAGGATCAGGCCGAGCATCGTGAAGTTGTTGATCGTGAAGCCCGCGAAATAGAGGAAAGTGAAGCTGCCGACGATCGAGACGGGGATCGCCAGCAGGATGTTGAAGGTCGAGGTGAAGGAGGCCAGAAAGAGCAGGCAGACGATCGCCGTCAGGATGGCCGCCAGGACCAGCTCGTGCTGCAGGTCGTTGACGGTCTGCTTGATGAAGCGCGTCGAGTCGAAGTTCACCGCCAGCTTGAGGCCCTCGGGGAGGGTGGGGCGGATCTCGTCCATTTTCTTTTTCACCGCGTCGGCGACGGCCACGGCGTTGGAGCCGCGCTGCTTCTTGATCCCCAGGCCGACGGCGGTCAGGCCGTTGGTGCGGCTGATCCGGCGGATGTCGTCCAGGCCGGCCTCGACCCGGGCGACGTCGCGCATGTAGATCGGCTTGTAGATGGGCTGGCCGCCGCGGGTGCGGATGACGATGTTGCCGAACTCCTCGGGAGTGAAGACCTCGCCCATCGAGCGCAGGTTGTATTCCTTCTCCTGGGTCTCGATGCGGCCGGCCGGGATCTCGCGGTGCTCGCTCTGGACGGCGTCGATCACGTCCTGGACGGTCAGCTCCCAGGCGTCCAGTTTCTTGGGGTCGATCCAGATGCGCAGGTTGGGCTCGACGAAGCCGCTCAGCAGGACCTCGCCGACGCCGCTCACCGTCTGCATCTTGTCCTTGAGCTGGTCGCGGGCGTATTCCATCAGGAAACGCAGCGGCTTGTCCCCCGAAAGCGAGATCCACATGATGGGCTGGTCTTCCGGGTTGGTCTTGGTCACGATCGGCGGGTCGATGTCGGTGGGCAGTCGGTTCTGCGCCTGGGCGATCTTGGTCTGCACCTCCTGCAGGGCGACGTCGATGTCGCGGTTCAATTCGAACTCGATCGTGATGTTGGCTTCCTCCTGCCGGGAGGAGGAGGTGATGTTGCGGATGCCCTGGATCGAGAGCACGGCGTCCTCGATGATGTCGACGACGTCCGACTCCATGATCTCCGGCGCGGCCCCCTCGTAGGTGACGGAGATGTTGACGACGGGGAAGTCCACGTCGGGCATCTCGCTGATGCCCATACGCGACAAGCTGATCGCGCCGAACAGGATGAGACCGACCATCAGCATCCAGGCGAAGACGGGGTTTTTGATGGAGATGTCGGCTAAATTCATGGCATCGCTCCCGCGGTGACCTGGAGGGCCAGCCAATCCAGCCAGGTCTGCACCTCGGCCGTGTTGCGCTGGCGGAGGGCGTCCAGCCAGGTCTGCTGAGACTGCAGCAGGTCGAGGGTGTTGATCAGGCTGTCGGTGAAATCTTTGGCCTGCAGGTTATAGCTGATCCGGGCCTTTTCGGACGCGCTCTGGAATTTTTGAAATTGGTTCCGCGAGGAGACGTAGCCGTCGTAGGACTTCCGAACCTCGGTGCCGGCGCTGCGGCGCGTGAGCTCTTCCTGAAGCTGGGCCTGCTTGGCCAGGGTCTTGGCCTCGCGGATCTGGCCCACCGTCTCCCAGTTGAACACCGGGATCCCAACGTTGAAAGTCGCGTCCCATTTGATGTCGCGCTGGAAACCGGCGCGGTACGGGTAATAGTTGGCGGTCACGTCGGCCTGGGGCAGCAGGTCGCCTTGCCGAATCTTCACCTCGCCTCGGGCCAGTTGCACGGCGTCGCGGGCGGCTTGGACGTCGGGTCGGGCCTCGACCATGGCGGCGTATTCCGCAAGGAGCTTGAGGTCGCGCACGGGCGGGGAGCCGTAGTCGATCTGCGGCTGGGGGGTCAGGCCGGTCAGGAAAGCCAGGGTGTCGTAGGCGATTTGGCGCTCGCCCCGCTTGCGCTCGAGCTCGGCTTCGTTGAGCGCGATGTCGGTCTCCAGCAGGGCGGCCTCGCTGTCTCGGGACTTGCCCAGGCGCACCCGCTCTTTCAGCTCCCCGATGCTGCGCCGCTCCACCTGGATGATCTTTTGGAAGATCTCGATGTCGCGCTCGATCTTCACGATGGTCAGGAAGACGATCGCGACGTCCTGGAAGAGCAGCCGCTCGGCGTTGCGCTTAAGCAGGCGCTTCTGAGACTCGTTCACCTTCGCCAGCTTGAGGGCGCGGAATTCCTTGAAGCCCTTGAAAATGGGCTGCTTCAGCGTCACCGCCACCGAGGGCCGGCTGAATTGAGTGAAGGTGCTGCCGACCTGTCCCGCGCCGTCGCTCTGCGAGGAGGAGTCCTGGAGGATTTCCTGGACGTTGATCGACAGCTTGGGCAGCACCGAGCCGAGGGCCTGGGTGTAGAGCGTCTGGGCGCGGGCGATCTCTTGGTCGCTGATCGCGACCTGCTCGCTGCGGGCCAAGGCGAGTTCATAGCACTCCATCATTCCCATCTTCTTCTCGGCGGCGTCCGAGGGAGGGGCCGCCGACAGGCCGAGGGCGACGAGCGTCAAAATTAAGAGGCGCTTCACGACCGCACCCCCTTCGTGAAGATGTCGACGAAGCTCTCGAGCATTGCGTCTTCGGGCAGGGGGAAGTGATCCTTCGCCTTAAAGACGAGGGTGATGAGGATATAATGATGGATCATAGCGATGAAGGCCCGGGCCAGGATCGCGGGGTCGAGCCCCCGCGCCTCCTTCACGCGGATCTTTTGATGGAAAAACTCCTGTAGGAATTCCAAGAGCGGCAGCCTCTGCTTGAAGAAGAGCTGGCCCAGGTGGTGGCTCTCGAGGGCCGCGAACAGCATGACACGGAGGAACCAAAGGTTTTCCCGGTGCTTGTGCACGATGATCTTGGAAATCTCCAACAGGCCCTCGGCGATGGGAAGATCGAGGGTCTTGCGCAGCTCCCGGCCGACCTGGGCGTCGAAGTCCTCCAGTTTGACTTGGAGGAGGGCGGTATAGAGGTCTTCCTTGGTCTTGAAGTGCCGGAATAGCAGGGCCTCGTTCACTCCCGACTCGAGGGCGATGGCTCGGGTGGTGGTGCCGACGAAGCCGCGCTCGGAGAAAAGCCGGCCGGCGGCCTCGAGGATGCGGGCCTCCCGTTCGGAAAAGGATAGACGCTGGGTCTTGGCGACAGACATAAAAGTAAGTGTTTACTTACTTATACCCATCCTTGACTTGGGTCAAACCCTATTTCCGTTGTATCGGGAGGGAGCTGCATCTATTTTCCGATGTTTTTTCAAGACCTGCTGTGACGCCTCGGCCCCGCCGGCGTCGCAATCTGCAGCAGCGAGGCAGGTTTCAGGATTCGCATGAACCGGAAGCAAAGCCCGAGTCAAGACCCGGATCTCGAGGCCCTGCGCCGCTGTCGGCAAGGGGATCGGCGGGCCTTTGCCGAAATCGTCGACCGCCACAAGCAGGGGGTGTTTCGCTTGGTCTACCGCTGGCTGGGACAAAAGGAACGGGCCGAAGAGCTGGCCCAGGAGGTGTTCCTCAAGGCCTACCGCGAGCTTGAACGGTTCCGGGGTGACGCCAAGTTTTCGACCTGGATTTACCAGATCGCCCTCAATGCCTGCCGCGACGACTGGCGCAGCCGGCGGCGGCGTCCCGAGGCCCGCATCGAGCCCGACTTCCTCAACGCGCAGCCCGCCCCCGAGGCCTCCGCCGAGTCGGGCCTGATCGCCGAGTCCGAGGCCGAGACCCTGCGCCGCGCCCTGGACGGCCTCCCTCAGATCTACCGCGAGGCCCTGCTGCTGCGCTACTTCGGCGACCTGAGTTACGAGGAGATGGCTGAGCGAAGCGGGGAAGGGATCAGCAACCTCAAGATGCGCGTGGCCCGGGGCCTCGCGCAGCTGAGGAAACGATTGGAGAGACAGCCATGACGGCGGAAGAAGCGAAAAAGCAATTGCGCGGGCTCCTTGGACCCGAATTCTCCGAAGAGGAAATCGCGGCGCTTCTTCGGGAAGAACCCGGGCTGGGCGAGGGCCTCGAGGGTTTCGCCGCGCGCTGGCGATCGCTACGCCGCGAGGTCCCCTCGCTGCCGGCCGACTTCACTGTGCGGGTGATGGACCGCCTCGAGGCGCCGGGCCTTTGGGAGCGGTTTCGCGCGCGTTGGCTCTCGGTCCCCAGGCTCGCCGCGGCCGGCGCCCTTGCGGCGGGTTTGGCCGGGGTCCTGTATCTGGGGTATTTTCGCGAGCCCGTCCTGGGGCCGCCCCTGAGCGTGCGCGAGGCCGCGGGCCCCGAGGGCCAAAAGGTCTACTTCGTGCGCTTCGCCCTGCGCCAGCCCGGCGCCAAGCAGGTCGCCGTCGCGGGCGACTTCAATCAGTGGAACCCGGCGGCCTTGGCCCCTGTCGCGGAGGGCGAAGGCCTCTTCACGGTCGAGGTCCCGCTGACGGAGGGTACTTATAGTTACGCCTTCGTCGTCGACGGCAAGCGCTGGGTCGCTGACCCCTCGGCCGACCGCTGGGTGGATGACGGCTTCGGACAACGCAATTCGGTGATCAACTTGTAAGATGAAGAAGACCCTCGCCATTGGACTGCTTCTCCTCGGCCTCGCGGCCGCGGCGCCCCTGCGCGCCCAGGACGATTCCGAGATCGCCCGCCAAGCCGCGGCGTTCGGCGCCCCAAGCCCGGCCCTGAGCGCCTTTTTGACTAAAAGCGCGGCTGCGGGCGTCTCCCGAGATTTCACCCTGGAGGTGCTGAAAGAGGCCCAGGCGCTCGAGGCGCGCGGCATTCCCTCCGAGCCCTACCTGCTCAAGGCTAACGAGGGCCTCGCGAAGGGGGTCCCGCCGGCGAAGCTGGCCCCCGCGCTGCGTCAGACCCGGCAGCGCGGCGAGAGCGCCGCGGCCCTCGTCGACCGCGTGGTCCCGGGCCGGGCGGCGGACCTGCGCTCGCCGGCGCGGCGGGCGGCGATCCTGCAGGTGCAATCCGCGATGCTGAACGGAAAATCCGCCGCGGATTTAGAGAAGGGCCTCAAGTCCAAGGCCAAGGACGGCAAGCTCACATGGGAAGAAATAGGCTCCGGCGCCCGTTCGCTGCAGCCCCGCCGTCACGGCGTGGTGTCGGCGAAGTCGACTCCCAAACGCGACGCCCTCGTTTCGCCGCAGATTCCGGCGGTGGAGGTGGATAAGGACAAGGGGCCGAAGGAAAAGGGCCCCGCGGAACTGCGCGGCCCGGCGCCCCACAAGGGGCTGAAGCCGGGAACCACCCAGAATCCCAAAGGCCGGCCGGAGTGGCATGCGCCCGAACGGCGGGGTCCCCAGGGCAAAGCGGGGAAAGGCCCCTCGCCATCCCAGAGCTTTTCCGGTAAGTCGAATCCCGGCAAGGGAAAGAATAAATAATTGTGACCCGTCGATACCAGGGGCGTCCCAAGCGGGCATAAGGAGAAAGCCATGAAATCTTTCTGCAAAGTTTTGACCTTCCTCGCGGCCTTCAGCCTGGCCCTGCCCGGCGCCCGGGCCGTCGACATCAACCTGGTCAACATCGACTTGGGCTCGCCCGAGGCGCGCCGCGCCGAGCAGCTCTACGGCAACGCCTACGGCTTTGCGCCCCAACAGGTGACGCCGGCCTTGCTGGCGCCCGCCGAAGAGGTGCCCGCGATTATGCAGATCGCGCAGGCGGCGGGGACCTTGCCTCTCTCTGTCTGGATGATGCGCAAGATGGGCATGAGCTATTCGAACATCCTGCAGAGCTTCTCGGTAGCCCCGCTGGTGGCGATGGGAAGTCCGGTGACGGATCCCTATTATATTCAAACGACACGCACTCATTTTTTGCAGAATATCCTGCAAGTCAACCCGATCCTTTTCCCTAAGATCCCTCTGGTCGGCCCCGACTTCACCCGCTTCCTGATCTACCCGGTGCACAAAGAACACGGCTACTGGATGCCCCCGGGCATCGCCAAGAAATACGGCCTCTGGATCCCGCCGGGCCAGGCCAAGAAGATGGGCCTGTGGGGCGGGCCCGGCAAGGGCAAGGGCGGCTATTGGGTGGACGACGACGACGGCGCCAAGGGCAAGAAGGGGAAGTGGGACAACGACGATGACGGCGGCTGGAAAAAATCCGGCAAGGGTAAGGAACACGGCCATGGCAAGGGCGGCGGCGGTTGGAAGGCCGCCAAGGGCAATGGCAAGGGTGGCCGCAAATAATCCGGAACCCGATGGATTCCCTGCCGATAATAGGGCGGGTGGAAGAAGGGCGGGCCATTCCTTAAGCTGGGCTTAAGGATTCGTTGACAAGCCTTCGATTTTCAAGTCATTCTTCCTCTAAACGAGGAATCCCTATGACGACGCTCTCATCCTTGATTCTGGCCAATGCCCTCCGCGAGGTATGGGTTTCCGGCCAAACCCCGGACCCTTCCTCGGCCTCCGCGTGCGGAGTGGAAGGTGTCGTCGGATCGACCGGCCTCGTCTCATTGCCCGATTTGCTTTCCCAGGGTTTCGTCGATCCTGCCTCCGCGCTGTTGCGGAGGGCGGAGTTTTTTGCGGGTCGCTCCCCGGCCGGCGTCACTAAAGAGCTTTCCGGGCCCGCCGAGGGCGCCGAGGCCGTCCCTCTGCAAAACTGCTCTAATGTCACGGTTTCGGTCGGATCCATCTCTTTCGGCGACCAGCGGATCAATACTTCCAATACCCGTTATTTCACCATCAACAACCCCAACTGCTGCGCGGTCAACTACACCATTTCCGGCGGCGCTTACGGATTTACCCTCAGCAGCTCCGGCGGGACCATCCCCGCCAACGGCTCGGTCTCCGTCTCCGTGACCTTCACGCCGACCAACGAGCAGTACTACAGCGGATCGATCAGCGTCAGCCCCGGCGGGGCGGGCGTCAACTTCAGCGGTCGCGGCATCCGCTGACCTTAGGGTTAATTTCCTTGAGTCGAAAATCGGCGCTGTGTAATCTTCCGGGATGTCGCATCGCGATCTTCACCTGGATTTCAACGAGGCCTTCGCGCCGCAACAGCCGGCGGGCATCTCCGAGCCCGAGCTCGAGGCCGCCACCCCCAACTTCATCCAAGTCCACCGGGCCCTGCAGGCCATGCACGAGATCGGGCAGGTCCAGTTCCTACATCTGCCCTATCTGGACGAGGTCCTGGACAACGTCGAGCGTCGCGCCGAGGAGCTGCGCGGCTCTTTCGACAACATGGTGGTCCTGGGGATCGGCGGCTCCGGCCTCGGCGCCAAGGCCGTCGAAGAGGCGATCTTCGGGCCGATCTTCGCCGGCGGGGTTCCCTTGCCGGTCAAGCGCCTCTACGTCTTGGACACCCTCGACCCCGATTATTTAAGCCGCCTCTTCGACGGCCTGGATCTCGAGCGCAGCATCTTCAACGTGGTCAGCAAGTCGGGCAACACCGTCGAGACCATGGCCCAGTTCATGTACCTCTACGATCTGCTCAAGAAGCGGCTCGGCCCCGAGCGCTTCCGCCGCCATTTGATCATGACCACCGACCCGCAGAAGGGGGCGCTGCGGCAGATCGCCCGCGAGGAGAACTTCGAGTGTTTCGACATCCTGCCGGGCGTGGGCGGGCGTTTTTCGGTGCTGTCGCCAGTGGGCCTGTTGCCCGCGGCCTTCCTGGGCGTCTCGATCCGCGAACTGGCCGAGGGTGCGATTCGGATGATCAAGCGTTGCAAGGGGGAGGACATTTGGACCAATCCCGCCGCGATGTTGGCGATGGTCACCACCCTCCTGGCCGAACGGCGCGGGCGCAAGAATCTGGTCGTGTTCAATTATTCCGAGCGGCTCAACCGCTGCGCCGAGTGGTTCCGACAGCTCTGGGCCGAAAGTCTCGGCAAGCGCTACGACCTCGAGGGCAAGGAGGTCTGGGCCGGCATCACGCCCATCCAGGCCAGCGGGCCGCGCGACCAGCACTCTCAGATGCAGCTCTACGCCGAGGGGCCGCGCGACAAGATGGTCATGCTCTGGTCGCAGGAAAAATTCGACGCCGATCTCAAGATTCCCAAGCTCTATCCCGAGATCGAAAGCCTGAGTTACTTGGGCGGCAAGACCTTCGCCGAGGTGCTCCACGCCGAAATGGTCGCCACCGAACAGTCGCTCAAGGAATCGGGGGTGCCCAGCTTCAAGCTGATGTGCTACGACGCCGATGCCTATACGCTGGGACAGCTCTTCTACCTCTTCGAGATCGCGACGGTCCACGTGGGCGGCCTGCTGGGCGTGAATCCCTACGATCAGCCCGGCGTCGAGCTCGGCAAGAAATACATTTACGGCAAGTTGGGCCGCACGGGCTCGGAGGAGTTCGGCGCGACCCTGGCGCGCAAGCTCAAGGACAAGCGCTACGTCGTTTAGACCTCAACCCCTCCACACGCTGCGGCGCCGCTTCAAGGCGTCGGTGACCAGGTTTTGGATGGTTTGGCGCACCCGTTCGCTCAGGCGGTGGATCTCCAGCTCGTCGTCCAGCACTTCCTTGCCGTAGACGCTCAAGTCGATCGGCTTGCCGAAGTAGATAGACCATTTCGAGGGCAGGGGGATGAAGCCCAAGGGGCCCAGCAGCGGCAGCGTGGGGGTGAAGGGCACATAGGGAATGCCGAGGGGCTTGGCCAGCAGCGAGGACTTGAAGAGCAGGGGATGGATCTCCTCGGCCCCGATCACCGCGACGGGGATGATCGGGCTGTCGGTGCGGATCGCCAGCTTGATAAAGCCGCCGCGGCCGAAGCGCTGCAGGTGGTAGCGCTGCGAGAAGTATTTTCCCAGGCCCTTGACGCCCTCGGGGAAGACCGCGACCAGGTGGTCGGTGTTGAGCAGTCGCTCGGCGTTCTCCTGAGAGGCGCGGACCCCGCCGATCCGGTACATGAAGGTGCCGACGAAGGGCAGGTAGTAGACGAAATCCTCCACCAAAAATCGCACGTCGCGTCCGGCGGGATGGTCGTTGGTGACGGCCAGACGGATCATGCTTCCGTCCCAAGGCAGGGTACCGGAATGGTTGCCGACCAGCAGGGCGCGGCCGGCGCTGGGGAGATTCTCGAGGCCGTGGGTCTCGACCCGCCAGTACTTGTAATACATGAAATCGAAGAAGGGTTTGAGCGTCTGCTCGAAGGCGGGGTCGCGTCCGAAGGCGTCGTACTCCTCCTCGAGCGCTTGTTTTTCCTGGGAAAACGGCAGGTGTCGCGCGACGAAGTCCAGTCCGGGGATAAGGCCCTTCAAGGCGCCGAAGACCCCGCGGCCCGGCTCGGCCTTCTCGGCTTCCACCGTGGATTTCAATTTCTCGACGATCTCCTGCATGGCGGGCTCGACGCTGGATTGGAGGTTCTTGAGCTCCTTGTAGATCTTCTCCTGCGTGCCGTTTTTGCGGCTCTTCTTCGAGCTCAGCTCGCGCTCCATGACCTTGAGGTGCCGTCCCAGCTCCTTCTCGAGGGAGGCGAGGCGCTTGGCCATGTCGCGGACGAGCTTCTCCAGCCGGCGCTCTTCGGCGGAGCCCTCCGCGCGGCCCTGGGGGAGATAAAAGAGATTGTTCCGGGCGTCGGACGCGGATTTCATAGCGGAGCGGCCTCCTCCTCAAGTCGGATCTCGCGGAGCCGCTCGGCCCCGACGAATTCCAGCAGGGTTTCCTTGCAGGTGTAGCGCGGCGTCCAGCCGGCCGCCTCGGCGCGGTCGGTCGCCACCACGCAGCTGTATTTCAAAAAGTCGAGATGCGTCGCCGGCGCCGGAGAGATGTCGAGGAACCATAATAGCTGGACCAGCGACTTGAGCCCGACCAGGCTCAAGGGCAGCGGCACCTTGCCCATCAGCTTGATCGCCTTCGAGAGCGGCAGTATCCCCTTGCTGGCCAGGTTGAAGATGCCGGGACAATCCCGCAGCGTCGCCATCTGGAAGGCGCGCAGCAGGTCGTCTTCGTGCAGGAACTGCACCAGCGGGTCGAAGCCCAGGACCGTGGGGACGAACCAGCGCGAGAGGTAGCGCGTCTTATAGCTTTGGATCTTGGGGCCCAGGATCGTCGCCGGGCGCAGGATCGTGACGACGCTCTGGGGATATTTTTTGGCGAAGTTCAAAAACTGCCGCTCGGCGTCGATCTTGTCGGCGAAGAACTTGGATTTGAGGAAGCCCCGCGGCGACTGGTTTTCGGTGATGTAGGCGGGGTTGTCGGGGAAGGCCCCGTAGACGTCGGCGGTGGAGGCCAGGATCAGCTTGCGCACCTTGGCCTCGGCCGCCGCGTTGCAGACGTACATGCTGCCCACCGAGAGCAGCTCGTGGGCCCAGGCCATGTTGCGCGGCGGCGTGATCGGGAGGGCGGTGTGGATCAGGGTTTCCACCTTCTCCTCGGCGAGGATCTCGTAGAGCTTCACGTCCGCCAGGGTTTCGGTCAGGTCGATGCGGTAGAACTTGGTCTTTTTCAGGATCTCGGTGGGCTTCTTGTGGTCAAGAAAGACGACGCGCGGGAACTCCGGGCTGTTTTCCAGCCAGCGCAGGATGGAAAGGCCCTTGTAGCCGCTGCCGGTGAGGGCGACGGTGGGGTAGGCCTTCCTCGCGGCGGATTTGTTTTTGCCGGCCTTGCTCTTGCCCATGTCGGATCTTCTTCGAGAACGCGCGGGCGCGTTCGGCATTTCGTCCAATGCGAAGATAGCACGGAAGAATCCGGAAATGAAAAGCAATTTGCCGAAATGGAGCGAGATGAAAAGGCTAGACGCGGATCGCGTTGGAAGGAATGTTTTGCGTGAAGGCCTCGGCGACCTTGTAGCTGTTGGCGTAGCCGAGCACCTTGGGGACGTAGTCCTGGGTCTCGCGGAAGGGCGGGATGCCGCCGTGCTTCATGACGTTGCCGGGGCCGGCGTTGTAGGCGGCCACGGCATGATCGACGCGGCCGAACTTATCGAGCATCTGGCGAAGGTACTTGGCGCCGCCGTCGATGTTTTGCGCGGCGTCGAAGGCGTTGCCGACGCCCAAGCTGGCCGCCGTGGCGGGCATCAATTGCATCAGGCCCATCGCGCCGCAGTGGCTGACCGCGCGGGGATTGCCGCGCGACTCTTGCCAGATGACGCCTGCGATCAGCTCGGGCGGGAGGGCGTAGCGCTCGGCGGCGGCGCGGATGTGCGGCTCGTACTCGCGGGCCTTCGCCATCATGCGGTCGTTGGCCGAGCCGGTGCTGGGGACGTTGATCGGCGCGTTGGCGACCGGCAGCGTGGGGTCGGGGGCGCCGGCGGCCTCGCTGGGGCGCACGCCGTAGGGCGTCTCGCCGGGCTTTTTCGCCAAATCCTTGGTGACGGGCTCTTTGTTGCCGGTTTCTTTGGTGTTTTTCGAAAGCTCGGGGGGAAGGGGGTCCTTGGAGGCCTTGGGGGCCGAGGGCGAGGAGGCCGTGTCCAGGCTCTTGGAGAAATTCCGCGCCTCGTCGTACATCTTGCGGTACTCGACGTACTTGTTCTTGATAAAGGGGCGCGATTTGCTTGTGCTGATCGAAGTAGTCATAATCCCAAGAATTTATTATCCATTTCCTGCGCCCCCGGTCAAGGGGGCCTTCGCTCACGATCCTTCGAAAACTTTATCGTCGGGGGAGGGGGCAGGAATTGCGTCCCAAGTCGCTATTTTTTCACGGGAAAGGACCCCTTCGCCTGACGCGGCGCGAAACGGGGCTCGGGGCTTGAAGGCGAGGGGGGAAGGGGCTAGCATGAAAAAATGAATGCTTGCCCCCGGTCTCCGAGGGCATTAACATAAGCTCATGATCTTTCTAAGAAATTATTACGTCAACACCACGGTCAAGACCGACGTGCTGTTGATCACCCACGACGTGAAGCGCGCGGTGCGCGAATCCGGGGTGCCCAGCGGCCTGGTGACGGTCCTGATCCCGGGGGCGACGGCGGGGGTGGCGATCTTGGAGAACGACCCCAAGATCCACGAAGAATTGAAAAAATGGGTCGAGACCCAGATCCCCGCGGAGACCGGCCCGCGGCCCAACCGGCGCTCCGGAACGGGGCGCAACGACGCCCACCTGAGGGCGGCGCTGATCGGCCTCAGCCTTTCGATTCCCCTCCAGGACGGCAAGCTGATGCTGGGGGCCTGGCAGGAGGTCGTGCTTTTTGATTTCGACGACAATAAGGTAGCGCGTCGGGAGATCACCATTCAGGTCATGGGAGAAGGGGCCGCGAAATAAGCGGGGGCCATAAGAATCCATGGGCGAGCACCGTCACATCCGCAGTCTGCGAAACCTCCTCGGGGGGTTCAAGAAATCCGACTTCAGCTCCTTGAACCGATTCCTTCACTCGGCCTTCTTCGGGTGGATCGTCTTCGGAGTCCTGGTTTTCGCCATCTCCCTGGTGCTGTCCTTCCACGTCGATTACCTGCCGCCCAACATGAAGGTCGGGCGCGTCGCTCCCAAGGACATCAAATCCGATCAGAACTACGAGATCGTCGACGAACGCGCCACCGAGATCAACCGCCAGGAGGCGATGAAGAGCGTGCCTCCGGTCTTCGACTTCGACGAGAACGTCCTGGCCGAGGTCGACCAAAACGTCCACGAGGCCTTCCAAAAGTCCCGCGAGGCCATCCAGCGCCTGGCCGACGCCGAAGAGATCCAGGACGTTCTGCTCGCGACGCTGGGGCTCCAGCCCACCGACGACCAGGTGAAGGCCCTGATGCAGGACGAGTTTTCGGTCGACACCGAGTTCACGCTGCGCAACCTGCTGCGGCAGTCGATGTCGCAGATGATCGTGGCCGGCAACAAAGAGCTCGCCAACGCGGGCGAGGGCGGCGTCACCCTGCGGTACGTCCAGAAGCAGAAGAACGCCAGCGAGGACGAGGCCGAGCTCAAGGACCTCACCGGGATCAAGACGCTCGACGGCGTCCAAACCGCCCTCCTCGAGCGCGCCAAACAGTCGCCCAAGGAGAAGGACAAGGCGGTGCAGTCCTCTCAGCTCTACGAGATCGCCAGCCGCCTGGTGCGGCCCAACCTGAGCTACGACCCCGTCGAGACCGAGTTGCGGCGCGCCCGCGCCGTCGGCAACGTCCGCAACGTCATCATCAAGGTGCAGGCCGGTGAATCCATCGTCCGCAGCGGCGACCGTTACGAGCCGCACCATTTGGTCATCCTCGAGGGCATCCGCAGGGTCAAGACCGAGACCAGCTTCGCGACCAAGTTCCTCGGCACCGCGCTCTTCGTCTCGATCCTGCTGCTGATCACCTACGTCTTCTCGAAGCGCTTCATCCGAAAGTTCAACCCGACCCGCGCCGACCTCTACTTCCTGGGCGGCGTGCTCATCCTGCTGCTGCTCAGCGTGCGGATCGCGGCCGCGCTGTCCTCGGCCTTCCGCGACCTGCTGCCCTTCGACGTCTCGGTGCAGGCGCTGTACTACGCCATTCCCGTGGCCGCCGGCGCCATGCTGACGCGCTACATCCTCAATTCCGAAATTTCGCTGGTCTTCGCGATCGTGGCCAGCGCCCTGACCGGGATGTTCCTCGAGGGAGACCTCGACCTGTCGATCTACTACCTGATCTCCAGCATCGTCGCCGCCTCGGCCATCGCCCACGTTGAGCGGCGCAGCGCGATCCTTCGGGCGGGGGTGATGGTCGGCGCCGTCAACGCCGCGGTGGTGCTCGCCATCAAGCTGGTCACCGTGGTCAGCGTCGCGAACGTCCTCAATCTGCCCAACATCTTCATGAACATGGGGCTGGCTTTCCTGGGCGGGCTGCTCGCCGCGATCTTCGTCATGGTGCTCGCGCCGGTGGCCGAGTTGCTCTTCGATTACGTCACCGACATCAAGTTGCTCGAACTGGGCAATCTCAATCATCCGCTGCTCAAGGAGATGATCGTCAAGGCGCCGGGAACCTACCACCATTCGCAGCTGGTCGCCGTGCTGGCCGAGGCCGCCGCCGCGGAGATCGGCGCCAACCCGCTGCTGGCGCGGGTCGGGAGTTACTTCCACGACGTCGGCAAGATGCGCAAGCCCAGCTACTTCATCGAGAACCAACAGGGCGGCGAAAACCGCCACGACAAGCTCGCCCCCTCGATGTCGGCCCTGATCATCGCTTCGCACGTGAAGGACGGGCTCGAGTTGGCCCGCGAATACAAGCTGCCGACGCGGATCGCCGACTTCATCCCGCAGCACCAAGGCACCAAGCTCATCACTTATTTCTACAACAAGGCCCAGGAGCAGGCGCAGCTGGCGGGCGGCAGCGTCGACGAGAAGGACTACCGTTACCCGGGCCCGCGGCCCCAAACCCGCGAGGCGGGGATCATCCTGCTGGCCGACGGCGTCGAGGCCGCGGTGCGTTCCATCCCGGAAAAGACGCCCGCCAAGATCCAGGCGATGGTTCAGAAGATCATCAATAAAAATTTCACCGAGGCCCAGCTCGACGAGTGCGACATGACGCTGAAAGACCTGCACATGATCGCCGAGAGCTTCGTCCGCGTCCTGGTCGGCATCTACCACCAGCGCATCGAGTACCCGGACGTCGAGGAGAAGAAGGCCACCGTCACCCCGATCAAGGACCTGCGGACCCGAGAGAGCGAGGCGAATGTCCGTTAGGATCTTCGCGCGCGCCGGGACCTCCGTGAGGCTGCGGGCCCTGTGCCGCTGCCTCGAGGTCCTGATGCGGAAAGAGGGCTTGGCGGCCGCCGAGTTGGAGATCAGCCTGGTGGGCGAGCGGCGCATCCGGACCCTCAACCGCAAGCACCGCCGCAAGGACACCGTCACCGACGTGTTGTCCTTCCCGATCGACGCCAGGGCGCCGAAAGGCGGCCGGCCCTGGTGCCTGGGCGAAATCGTCATCGCGACTCCGGTAGCCGCGCGTCAGGCGCGCCGGGCCCGGCGGACCTTGACGCAGCAGACGCTGCGCCTGGCGGTCCACGGATGGGTGCACTTGCAGGGGTACGACCACGAGCGCGGCCCCCGCGCCGCCCGGCGCTTCGAGACCCTAGAGGCGCGCTACCTCGAATATCTCAAGCGGAAAGGCCTGATGCCATGGGATGGCTCCTTGCGGCTTTAAGCGGCGTGATCGCCGCCTTCACCTACCCGACGGTCTTCGCCGGGCGCATGATGCCCGAGCTGGGTTGGATGGCCTTCTTCGGCTGGGTGCCACTGTTCTTGGCGATTCGCTCCGCGCGGCCGAGGGCGGCCTTCGCCAGGAGTTTCTTCGCCGGGCTCTTCCACTACGGCATCGCCATGTACTGGCTTTACACGGCGATGAACTCCTTCGGCGGGCTTTCGCCGGTGCTTTCGGTATTGGCCTTGCTGCTTTTGGTCGCCGTTCTTTCCGCCTATTTCGGGATTATTTTTTGGATCAGCCAATGGCTCTGTCGCAAAAACGCCTGGGCCATGCTCTGGGTGCGTCCCTTCGTCTGGGTAGGGATCGAATACCTGCGCGGCCATGTGCCGGCGGGCGGCTTTCCCTGGAGCCAAATCGGGTACTCCCAGGGGGGGTTCCTCCACTTCATCCAGTCGGCGGATCTCTTCGGCGTCTACGGCGTCACCTGGCTTTTGGTCTTCTGCAACGAGGCCCTGGCCGAGATCGTCGTGCGCTGGCGGCGGGGCGAGCGGCCCCGGGCCCTGAAGACGGCGGCGATCGCCGCGGCCCTCGTCCTGGCCAACTTGGCCTACGGCCGCTATCGCCTGGACGGAGATACGGCGGTGCCGACACGCACGCTCCAAGTCGGCGTGGTGCAGGGCAATATCCCGCAGGAGGAAAAATGGCAGCGCTCCGCGGCGGCGCGGATCCTCGAGACCTTCCAGGGGGGGGCCCTGGCCTTGGAGCAGCGGGGCGCCGCGCTCATCCTCTGGCCCGAGGCCTCGATGCCCTACGAGCTTGCCTACGACGCGCCCGAGGTCGCCTACGACCTTGGTACCCAGCGCGCCGACATCCTCTTCGGCACGATCTCGCGATCGGCTCAGAGCCCGGAGCCGCGGCGGGACCGGCCCTATCACAACACCGCGATCCTAGCCGACGCGGCGGGGCGCATCCTGGGGCACTACCACAAGCGGCACCTCGTGCCCTTCGGCGAATACGTGCCTTGGAAGGATTACCTGTTCTTCGCGCGCAAGATGACCGCGCAGGTCGGGGAGATGATGCCCGGCTCCGACTATTACCCCTTGAAATACCAAGACAGCCTGCTGGGCGTCCTGATCTGCTACGAGGACATTTTTCCGGAGATCTCCCGGATCATGGCGGAGAAGGGCGCGAACGTCCTGATCAACATCACCAACGACGCCTGGTACGGGCGCTCCAGCGCGGCCTACCAGCACCAGGTCTTCAGCCAGTTCCGCGCGGTGGAGACGCGGCGCGCGCTGATCCGCGCGACCAACACGGGCCTGACCTCGCAGATCGACCGCCAGGGGAGGGTGCTGTGGCAGGGCGGTCTTTTCACCCGCGAGGACTTCGTCGCGAGCCTGCCGTTTTACGAGGATCTTTCGCCTTACGTGAGGGCGGGGGACTGGTTGCCGCGGGGCTCCTTGGCTCTGCTGCTCGGCTTGGGGGTCTACTCATGCCTCCGGAAGCCTGCCCGGTCTTCCTCAAAAAGGGAGTCCCTTTAGGGACATCCCACCTGAGTGACCCCGACGATGCTGGATTTCGTCTCAAAATCGGAAGACACCTCTTCGCCCATTTCAATCCCGTTGGAGTTTTTGGCGTCGGCCTCGATCCTGATTTCATACCTCTGAGTGCGATCGAGCATTTTTTTGGGGTCGAATAGAAAGGTCTTCTTGTCCGGACAGGCGGTGACGGTTCCCTCGACCTCTTCTTCATTAAAATTATTGATACCCGCGGCCACGGTTTTTTTGAGGAGGGATATCTTGTTTTTGACGATACTCGTGGCCATCGGTTGGCTGAAGACAATATGCAAGGTGGTTTGACGCAGGACGCCCTCGCTGCCATCCGGAGGGTTGATGCTCACGATCCGAGGCGGGGCATCCAGCCCATCCTCGACAGGGGGTTTGATGCTGAAGTTGCTGGTGAAGGCTTGAAGTATCGGGGTCTGATTGGCGTCTTTCGCCTCGCCGCCGACGGAGATCCGAAAACTCCCGCGAGTTATAGGATCGATAATCGGAAATTCAAAGACCCTATTGTTGTCGGAAACCACGGAGGCCGCGACGGGCACGACGCTGAAATTTCCCGAGCCGGCGAAGCCGAAGTTTGTGCGGGCGAGTTGGAAGGCCTGATTCACCGATGCGGGGTCCATGGGGGCGTTAAATTCCACCCTGATGGTGGGAAGGGACGCCGTCAGGATTTGACCGTCCGAGGGGTTTGAAGAGATGACGGCGGCCGGCTCGTTGTCGGGAAGGGAGCCGGGGGCGGGCTCTAAGGGGCTCGCGGGAGCAGGCCCTGGGGCGCTCCCGGGGTTAGCCGCTGGGTTGTTGCCGGCGTTGTTACCGGGATCGACGTTGTGTTCGGCAGCTCCGTTGTCCCCGGCGATCGGGGCGTCGGCGGGGGCGGAGGGGCCGATTTCGGCGCCGCCGCTGCATTGAGCGAGGGCGAGCAGGCATAGAACCGCTGAAAACACTTGAATTTTTCTTGAAAATGGCATGAACCTTCCCCGATTTTTTTGGAGTGCTGTTAGGTTAAGTATATTTGTTATCGTAATGGTCGCACAATGAGTTTCCGGGTCGAGACGATTTTCCTGGAGGCAACAAGGAAGTCCTATGTCGAAAGAATTGAAAAACCGCATCGCCGCTTTCCAAGAAAAACTCGCCGCCGTCCGGAGGCGGCTTTGACCTCGACCAAAAGCTGAAACGCATCGACGAGCTTGAGACCGAATCCACCCAACCGGGATTTTGGGACGACTCCGTCCGGGCCAAGGCATTGAGTCAGGAGCTCGACGGGCTTAAGGCGACGGCCGCCTTTTTTAAAGACAATGCAACTAAGGTGGAGGAGGCCGCCCTGATGCTCGACCTGGCCGAAGAGGCCGGCGACGAGGCCGCTTGGGCCGAGGCCGAACAGAAGGCGAAGGAGGCCGAGGCCGCGCTGGAAGAGGCCGAATTCCGCGTCATGCTCTCCAAGGAAGAAGACCGGCTCTCCGCCATCCTCACCATCAACTCCGGCGCCGGCGGCACCGAGTCCTGCGATTGGGCGGCGATGCTGACGCGCATGTACCTGCGCTATTGCGAGAAGCAGGGCTGGCGCACCCAGCTGATCGACTCCACCGAGGGCGAGGGCGCCGGCTACAAGAGCGTGACGGTCACCGTCGAGGGAGCTTACGCCTACGGCTTCCTCAAGGCCGAGAACGGCGTGCACCGCCTGGTGCGTATCTCGCCCTTCGACGCCAACAAACGGCGCCACACCTCCTTCGCCTCCGTCTTCGTCTACCCGCAGGTCAGCGACGATATCGAGATCGAGCTCAACCCTTCCGATCTGCGCATCGACACTTTCCGGGCGGGCGGCAGCGGCGGGCAGAACGTCCAGAAGAACGACACCGCGGTGCGCATCACGCACCTCCCGACCAATACCGTCGTCCAATGCCAGAGCGAGCGCAGCCAGCTGCAGAACAAGACCCTGGCGATGAAGGTGCTGCGCTCGCGTCTCTACGAACAGGAAATGGAGAAGCGCCGCGCGGCGCGCGAGGCGGTGGAGGCGACGAAAAAGAAGATCGAATGGGGCTCCCAGATCCGCTCCTACGTCCTGCATCCCTATAAGATGGTGAAAGACCACCGCACCGAGGTCGAGGTCGGCGACGCCGAGCGCGTCTTGGACGGCGATCTCGAGCCCTTCATCCGCGGCTACCTCTTGAGCGAAGCCTAGAATTTCCCGCAACTTTCCGGTCCCCGGGTCTGGCCCGCATCACGCCCCGACTCGAGCGGCACCCCGTCGAGCGGCGGAGAAATCGCGAGACCGAGGCAAAATCCGATTTTGTCCCGATGATCGACATCGATTTTTTAAGAGCGTGAACGACCGCTTAATTCTTGACGGCCCCCCGCACTTAATCTGCACTTGACCCGTCTTGGCCTTTGCAACATAGTCCGCCCCCATGACGGATCGGCTGAAAAAACCCTTAAAAATCCTATTTCTTTGTCTGATGGGACTGGCGTCGGCGCCGGCCTTCGCGCAGGGCTCGTCGGTGGGCGTGGCCGCCTTTTCGGTCAACGGCCCGAAGGACCAGCAATACCTCTCGGGCGCGGCGCAAGACGCCGTGGTCGGGGCCTTGATCAAGAAGGGCGTCGCGGCGCGGCCGGTCGCGCAGGCCCTGGATCCGGACAAGCTCAAGGACGTCTCGCAAGGGAAGGGCCAGGACGCCCTCTTGGTCGCGGGCCGCATCAATATCGTCGGGCAGACCTACCGCGTGCTGCTGAAGTGGGTGGACGCCGGGGGGCAGGTCGCGCAAGATTACTTGGAAGTGCCGGACGTCAACCAGCTTTTGCCGCGGCTCGAGGCCTTCGCCGCCTCGCGTCTGCGGGCGCCGAGCGCCGTGAGCGCAGCGCCCCCGGCCTCCGCCCCGAAGTCCGTCTCCGCGCCCCCTGCAAAGGCGGAGCGCCCGCCCAAGGTCTTCCTCCCCGAGCCCGCCCCGGTCCCGGCCGCTCCGGCCCCGAAGGTCGAGGAGGCGAAGCGCGAGGAAAGAACCGCCAAGCGAGACAAGGTAGAGCCGAGGCCGAGCCCCAAGGCCGCTCCGGCCGAGGCCCAGAGCGACTACGCGTCGGTCTCGCAGCGCCTGCCCTACGAGGTCCGCGCCCTGGCCTACGGCGACGCCGACGGCGACGGGAACCCCGAGGTCCTGTTGACCGGACAGAGCGATCTTTACGTCTACCGCTTGAACGGCTCCGACCTGCAGGAGGTCGCGCGCTATGCCGGCAAGAAACTGGACCATTTCGTGAAGGTCGACCTCATGCCGGACCCGGCCGGCGGCAATCCCTGGATCGTCCTGACCAACCTGCGCGGCTCCCTGGCGGCCAGCAAGATCCTGCGCCTGCAGGGCGGCAGCTTGAACTCGGTGATCGAGGACATTCCCTATCAGCTCCGCGTGGTTCGACAGGGAGGGGTCGCGCGATTGCTTGGACAGCCCTATCGCGGGGATTCGGGGCGTTATCCGACCTATGAATTGAAGATCGTCGGAAACAAAATCGAGCCCGGCGAAAAATTGTCGATCCCGACCGAGATCGGCCTGTATAATTTCGACTTCCTGCCCGGCGGGAGCGGCGACGGTTTTGCGCTGGCGGGGCTCACGCCCTCCGGCAAGCTCAAGCTCTTCAAGGAAGAGGGCGGGAAGTACAAGGGCGCCTGGAGCAGCCGCGAGAGCTACGGCGGCTCGGCTAACGACGTCCCGGTCGAGGTGAAGGACGCCTTCAACGAGGTCGTGGCCGACTACTACGTCGTGCCGGTGCGGTTGCAGGCCCTGGACGGGGCCGCGGTGCCGGAGCTGGTGGTGGCCAAGAACGACGCCCTGCTCAAAGACATCATCGGGCGCAAGCCGGTGATCGCGGACGGTCGCATGATCAAGCTGAAGTGGGACCCCCTGGGCCTGCAGGAGGCCTGGTCCAGCAAAAAGGTTGACGGAAGCATATTGGATTATTTAGTGACCTCCGGCCCCGGCGTCCGCAAGTTGATGGTGGCGGTGCGGATGCGGGACCAAGGTTTCTTTGAGGGGATCGGGCGTAAAGATTCGGTCCTGCTTGTTTATGATTTGAATTGAATGACGGCGGTGTAGCTCAGCTGGTTAGAGCAGACGGTTCATATCCGTCGTGTCCGGGGTTCGAGTCCCTGCACCGCCACTTTGGAGACGTCGCCCTTCTAGGATTCTGGAAGGGCGATTTTTTTTGTCATTTGACGAAACTTCCTATTCTGTTATTCACGATACACTAGATCGAAGCACTCCTTACCGGCACTCCATAAAATATCGTCCTTCTGAAGGGGTACCTACCATGCGTCAATCCATTGGGTTTGCCTTGTTTTATTTTCTGATATCCGGCCAGGCCTGGGCGGCGGCCTCCCTGCCGCCCGACCTCAAGATCACGATTCCCGAACCTCCGGCCGAGGTGGAATTCGGGGGAGAGGTCACCTACCAGCTCCTCGTCGAGAATATCGGAGAGACCTCCAGCAATAACGTATCGGTCGCCATGGGGATGTCCGCCGAGGGGAGTGTTGTTTCCGCCGAATCCACCGTGGGGACCTGCGACGCGTTCGTGTTTGCCGAAGGAACAAAGCTTACCTGCGAGTTAGGCATCGTGGCCCCACTGGTCCCAATCACGGTGACGCTGGTTGTGAAGGCCCCCGAGGTCGTCAGCACCTTGCAATTAAACGCTTCGGTGTCGGCTCAAGGGGAAAATATCTCCACGAACGGGGACAATGCGGCTACTGCAAGCACCCAAGTCGTCGCCCCTCCGGACACCCCCGTCGCCGACGGCGGAGGCGATGACGGCGGCAATGCCGGAGCCCAGGACGACGGTGTCGAGGCGGCCGGTGAGCAGGGTGGTTGTTCGCTCCAACCCGGCGAAGCGGCCGCGCGATCCGGCGTTTTCGGCCTGATCTTGGGGGCATTGACCTTCGGCTTTATCCGCCTTCGAGCGCGGCCGACGCGCTGAGCTTATTCCCTTGACGAAAGGGGACCTCCTCCTCCAGTGAAGGCGGCAGCCTATGGAGCTCCCCAAGATCGCCATCGTCGGCGTGCCCAACGTGGGCAAGTCGACCCTGTTCAACCGCCTGATCGGCCGCAAGCAGGCCATCGTCGACGACATCCCCGGCGTCACCCGCGACCGGCAGTACGGCGTCACGGATTGGGAGGGCCGCTACCTCACGGTCGTCGACACCGGCGGCTTCGTCCCCGAGGCGGCCCAGAACAGCCTGGAGAAGAACGTCAAAGAACAGGCCCTGCTTGCCCTCGAGGAGGCCGACCTGGTTTGCTTCGTCGTCAACGGCCGCCAGGGCCTCACGCCTGCCGAGGAGTCGCTGGCCCGCATCCTGCGCAAGCAGACCAAGCCCGTCATCCTGGCGGTGAACAAGATCGACTCCGTCGACCAAGAGCGCCTCGTCGCCGAGTTCTACAAGCTGGGCTTCCCCGACACCGTCGCCGTCTCGGCCGAGACCTCCCGAGGGATCAGCGACCTGCTCGACAAGGTCCTTCAGATCTTGCCCATCCCCGCCGGCAACGAAGAGACGAAGAGCGACCTCAAGCTCGCCATCCTGGGCCGTCCCAATGTGGGCAAGTCGACCTTGCTCAACGCGTTGCTCGGCGAGGAGCGGGCGGTGGTCCACCACGAGGCCGGCACCACCCGCGACCCGCTCAACATCCGCCTGCAGCGCGGCGCCCGCCTCCTCGAGATCGTCGACACCGCCGGGATCCGGCGCAAGGCCCAGACCGAGGGCAAGCTGGAGAAGGTCTCGGTGATGAAGGCGCTGAAGACGGCCGAGAAGTCCAACCTGATCCTCTGCGTCGTCGACGCCAAGGAGGGCGTGACGGCGCAGGACGCGAAGGTGCTGGGCTACGCGGAGGAGCGGGGCAGGGGGGTGATCCTCGTGCTCAACAAGTGGGACCTGGTCCCCGCCGGCACCAAGATCAAGGATTACAAGAAGGCGGTGTTCCAGAAGTACAAGCGCCTCGACTACGTCCCGGTGATCGCGGTCTCCGCCAAGCACCGCCGCGGCATGAAGCCGCTCTTCGACTTGATCGACAAGGTGGCAGATAACTTCCAGCGCCGCGTCGGGACGGGGGCGCTCAATCG
>JAANMX010000987.1_pt1 | contig 34693 bp, 31 predicted proteins | sample 7279681 | NCBI WGS metagenome assembly JAANMX01 (sample SAMN14094542, study PRJNA606508) | bioreactor metagenome | isolation source: A lab-scale SPAN reactor treating ammonium-rich wastewater day 351 | place: Ireland: Galway | collected 2018-01-01 | reverse complement strand
GTCGACGGGCTCCGCATCGCGTATCGGCGGCGGGGACGCGGAGCCCCGCTGGTGCTGTTCCACGGGGCGTTCGAGGATTCCCGAGTCTGGTCGGGCGAACTCGGACGGCTGAGCCGCCACCTCGACGTCATCGCCTGGGACGCCCCGGGCTGCGGCGAGTCGGACGACATCCCCCTGGACTGGGACGACGCCGCCTGGGCGGCCGCGGCGTCCGGTTTCCTCACCGCCTTGGGTCTCGAGGCGCCGACCGTGGCGGGATTCTCGCTCGGATCGATCTTCGCCCTGCTGCTGGCGCGCCACCACCCGGCGTCGGTCGGACGGCTGGTGCTGGTCGGGGCCTATGCCGGCTGGGGCGGCTCGCTCGACGCCGAGACGCTCGCGGCCCGGATCGCGTCCGTGGAGTTCACCCTGACCCACCCGGTTGAGGAGTGGGCCGACGCCTTCCTGGACTCCGTGTTCGGCCAGGATGCCGATCCGGCACGCCGTGCGGCCGCGCGGGCGCTGCTCGCGGACTGGCGGCCCGCGACCACCCGCAACCTGTTGCGCCAGCTGACCCGTGATCTGCGGCCCGAACTCGCCCACATCCGGACTCCGACGGTGGTCGTCCGCGGAACGGAGGATGCGCGGAGCCCGCGGTCGGCGTCCGTCGAACTGGCCGCGTTGCTGCCGGACGCCCGGTTCGTCGAACTCGCCGGCGGCCACGACTGCAGCGGACCGGAACTCGATGACCTGCTGGTCGGGGTGGCCCGGGGCGAGGCACTTCCGGCCTAGCCGGGAGGCTACTCAGCGCAGGTGCAGGACGTCGCCGGCGGCGAAGGCGCGTTCCCCGACGGGGGTGCCGACCAGCAGCCGGCCGAGGGCGTCCACGCCGACCGCGGTGCCCTCGATGGAGCGCGTCGCCGATTCCAGCACCCGCACCGCCCGGCCCACGGTCGCGCAGCGTTCGCCGTACCAATGCCGCAGGTCGGCGCCGGACGCCCAGCGCCGGTAGGCGGGCTCGAAGGCGGCCAGCACCTCGGCCACCACCCGGGTGGGCGGCGCGTCGCAGCCCTCCAGCAGCAGCGAGGTCGCGCTCGGCACCGGCAGGTGCTCGGCGGTCAGCGTGGTGTTGATGCCGATGCCGATCACCGCGGCGTCGTCCACCCGCTCGGACAGGATGCCGCAGAGCTTGCGTCCCTCGATCAGGACGTCGTTGGGCCACTTCACCTGCGGCCCGACGCCGGCGGCGGTCAGCCCGTCGGCGACCGCGATGCCGGTGATCAGCGGCAGCCACAGCCAGCGTTCGGGCGGCACGCCGTCGGGGCGCAGCAGGATGGAGATGGCCACGGACTCGCCTGGCGGGGCCTCCCAGCGGCGCGCGAACCGGCCCCGTCCGGCGCTCTGGTGGTCGGCGATCAGCACGGTTCCGGACGCCGCCCCGCGCCGCGCCGCCGCGGCCAGGTCGGCGTTGGTGGACGCGGTCGTCGCAACGGCCTCGATCGTGCTGAAAAGGCGTCCGGGGCCGGTGAGCTGCGCGGTCAGTGCGGCGGCGTCCACCAGGGCTGGCGAGGTCATGGCCAGCCAGCGTATTCGCTTGCGGGCGGGCGTGGTGCCCACTGGCGGCGTCCGATCCAGCAGGGGGGCGGACGGTCGTCAGCGACCGTCCGGCAACGGACCCGGGATGGGCCGCCGACGAGATCATCGCCGAACTGCCGCTGGACCGGGTGCTCTGATGCGCGCTGGACGGTCCGCCCCGCTGAGGGGGAGACTGGGACGGACCGGTCACACTTCCCCCTCCGACCCGACCCCGAGGATGCCGACACCCATGCCCGACCGCCGCCCGTCCATCGCCGCCCGCATCGGCGCCATGGGACAGAACCGGATCGGTGCTCTTCTGCTGCTGCTGGCCACCGTCGCCGCGATCGTGTGGGCCAACGTCGCGGGCGGCTCGTACGCGTCGTTCTGGGAGACGCACCTGAGCATCGGCGTCGGCGATCTGCACCTCGACTTCACCCTGCACGCCCTGGTCAACGACGCGCTGATGGCCATCTTCTTCTTCACCGTCGGCCTCGAGGTGCGGCGGGAGTTCGCGATCGGCGAGCTGACCAGCTGGTCGCGCGCCCTGGTACCCGTCGTCGCCTCCATCGCGGGGCTGGTGGTCCCCGCCCTCCTGTTCGTGCTCGTCGCCGCGCCGTCCGGTCACGCGGCCGCGTGGGGCGTGGTGATCTCCACCGACACGGCCTTCCTGATCGGCGCGCTGGCGCTGGTCGGCCCGCGGGTGCCCGGGCGGCTGCGCATCTTCCTGCTGGCCCTGGCCGTCGTCGACGACATCGGGGCGTTGAGCATCATCGCGCTCGTCTACACCGACGCCTTCTCCCCGCTGCCGCTGCTGGTCGCCGCGGCGGGCCTGGCCGGCGTGTACTTCACCCGCTACCTGCGCGGCGGGCGCGGCCCCGTCTACGCGACGCTCGCGATCGTCGTCTGGCTCGCGTTCCTCGCCTCGGGCGTGCATCCGACGCTGGCCGGTGTCGCGATCGCCCTGCTGGTGCCGGTGTACCGCCCCAACCGTCGCGACGTGGAACACGCGCTGGAGCTGGCGCGCACCTTCCGGCAGTCGCCCAACACCGAGTACGCCCGGGCCGCGGCCAACAGCCTGCGCGAGTCGATCTCCATCAACGAGCGGCTGCAGTCCGCGTACGCACCGTATGTCGCGTACGTCATCCTCCCGCTGTTCGCCCTCGCCAATGCGGGCGTCGTCGTCGACGCCGCGATCCTCGGCGCCGCGCTGCGGTCGCCGTTGACCTGGGGGATCGTCGCGGGTCTGGTGGTCGGGAAGCTCCTCGGCATCCTCGGTTCCACCGCGTTGCTGCGCGCGCTGGGCGTCGGCGAGTTCGGGCCGGGGCTGACGCTCGACCGGATCGCCGGCGGTGCCGCCGCGAGCGGCATCGGGTTCACCATCTCGCTGTTCATCATCGATCTGGCGATCGACGATCCCGCCGCGCAGAACGAGGCCCGGGTCGGCGTGCTGGCGGCGTCCGTCATCGCCTTCCTGCTCGCGACCGTGATCTTCCGGGTGTCGGACGCCGTCCGCCCCGAGGTGGAGACGGGGCAGACGCTGCTGCGCCCCGTCGACCCGAAACGCGACCACGTCTACGGTCCCGCCGACGCGCGGTACACGATCGTGGAGTACGGCGACTTCCAGTGCCCGTTCTGCCTCAAGGCGTCCGGGTCGATCCCGGAGGTGCAACGGGAGCTGGGCGGCGACCTGCGCTATGTCTGGCGGCACGCCCCGCTCACCGACCAGCACCCCAACGCGCTCGCCGGCGCCGAGGCCTCGGAGGCCGCCGCGCTGCAGGGGAAGTTCTTCGAGTTCGAGCGTGCCCTGTTCGCCGACCAGGAGCACCAGCTGCCGTCGGACATCATGCGTCTGGCGCGTGAGCTCGGACTCGACGTCGACAAATTCGAGCACGACCTGGAGTCGGCCGAGGTGACCGCCCGGGTGCGGGACGACCTGCTCGACGCCGAGGCGATGGGCATCACGTCGGTGCCGACCTTCTTCGTCAACGGCCGCCGTCACGTCGGGCCGTTCGACGCGCAGTCGCTGATCCGCGGACTGCGCGCCGCCCCGCGGGCGGGCGTGCCCGACTGAGCTGTCCCATGGAGGCCGAGGTGGACGACATGCCGCGCGACGAGACCCTGTCGCCGATCCTGACCGATGGGCAGTGGGCCCGGCTGACGGCGCTCGGCACGCCGCAGGAGGTCGCCGCGGGTGACTACGTCGTCCGCTCCGGCGACAGCGACTACGACCTGATCCTCGTCGAGTCCGGTGAGATCGAGATCGTCCGCGACGCGCTGTACTGGGTCGAGGAGGTCGTCCTCGCCCGCATGGGCCCGCGCACCTTCGCCGGCGAGCTGAGCCTGCTCAACGGCCAGGGCGCCTTCCTCTCCGCGCGCGCCGCCGTGCCGGGGCGTGTGCGCCGCGTGTCCCGGTCCGAGCTGCGTCGCCTCATGAGCGAGGACGACGAGCTGTGCGACCTGATCCTGCACGCGCTCTGGGCGCGTCGGGAGTCGCTGCGCTGCGGCCCGGCCGCGATGACGCTCAAGCTCGTGGGGTACAGCTCCTCGAGCGACTTCCTGGCGCTGCGCCGCTTCGCCGAGCGCCTCGACCTCGTGCACGTCGCCGTCGCGGTGCCACCCGACGGGATCGAGTACCTGGCCGGGCACGACCTCCGGGAGGAGAGCCTCCCGATCGCGTTCATCCAGGGCGAGCCGCTGCCGAAGGCGACTCCCGGAGCGGTCGCCGAGCGCCTGGGCCTGAGCTATCAGGCCCAGGCCGACGAGGTCGTCGACCTCGTCGTGGTCGGCGGCGGGCCGGCGGGACTCGCCGCCGCGATCTACGGGGCGTCCGAGGGACTGAGCACGGTGCTGCTGGACGCCGTGGCCCCGGGCGGCCAGGCGGCCGCGACGTCGCGGATCGAGAACTTCCTCGGCTTCCCCTTCGGCGTCAGCGGCAGCGACCTGATCGGGCAGGCGACGCTGCAGGCGCTGAAGTTCGGCGTCCGCGTGTATGCGCCGTGCGAGGCGGTCGCCCTGGCGAGGGTCGGCGACGAGGTCGACGTGACCCTCGCCGACGGCCGGGTCATCCATGCGCGGGCCGCCATCATCACCTCCGGCGCCGCCTATCGCCGCCTCTCGCTCGACCGGTGGACCGACTTCGAGCGGGCCGGCATCTACTACGCGGCCACCCCGCTCGAGCTGCGCCAAGTGGCCGGTGCGCCGGTCGTCGTCGTCGGCGGCGCGAACTCGGCGGGGCAGGCCGCCCTCTACCTGGCCGCGAACGACTGCGCCGTGGAACTCGTCGTGCGAGGCTCGGACCTCGGCGCCCGGATGTCGTCGTACCTCGTCGATCGGCTCGTCGAGGAGCCGCGGGTGCGCATCCATCGCGGCTCGAACGTGGTGGGACTGGACGGCGACACCTCACTGCGGGGCGTGCGCATCGACAGCGCCGGCGACGTGCAGGCACGCGGCCTGTTCTGCTTCATCGGCGCCGAGCCGGCCACGTCCTGGCTGACCGGGCTCGACCGCGATGCGGAGGGCTTCATCCGCACCGGTGCCGATGTCGCCGTGCAGTCGCTCGAACGCTGGCAGGGGCTGGGACGAGGGCCGCTGCCGTTCGAGACGTCCACTCCCCGCGTGTTCGCCGCCGGCGACGTCCGCCGCGGATCGATGAAACGCGTCGCCGCCGCGGTCGGCGAGGGGTCGAGCGCGGTCGCCTCGGTGCATCGTGCGCTGGCAGGATGAGTCGCACGGGAGGCTGACGCATGACGGACTACGACAAAGACCCCGACACGGACCTCGACCGGGCGGTCGGCCGGGGGGTCGGCCGATGAGGGTGATCCTGGCGTCCGCCAGCCCGGCCCGGCTGGAGGTGTTGCGGCGGGCCGGCGTCGCCGCCGAGGTGGTCGTCTCGGGGGTCGACGAGGACGCCGTCCAGGTCGCCGAACCCGCGGCGCTGGCGCTCACCCTGGCCCGGATGAAGGCGGCCGCCGTCGCCGGCCAGCTGCCCACGACCGACGCTCCGATGGTGGTCATCGGCTGCGACTCGCTGCTGGAGTTCGACGACGAGGCGCAGGGCAAGCCCGCCGACGCCGCCGAGGCCGCTGCGCGCTGGCGGGCGATGCGCGGGTGCTCGGGCGTGCTGCACACCGGTCACCGGGTGATCGTCCGCGAGGACGGCGACGAGCGGGCGGCCGAGTCGGTGGCGTCCACCGTGGTGCACTTCGCGCACCTCGACGACGCCGAGATCGGGGCCTACGTCGCCACCGGCGAGCCGCTCTGGGTGGCGGGCGCCTTCACCGTCGACGGCCTCGGCGGCCCGTTCGTCACCGGCATCGAGGGCGACCACCACAACGTGGTCGGCCTGTCCCTGCCGCTGCTGCGCACCCTCCTGCTCGAACTCGGCGTCCCCTGGACGTCGCTGTGGTCCCCGGCTCGCCTCGACTGATCTGGTCCCCGAACCGTAGGGACGGTTCCCTCCGGTTCAAGGGACGGTTCCTTTCCGCATCGGGGACGGTTCTTTTCGTTCGAGACTCGCCCTCCGGGGACGGTTCTTTTTCGTTCGAGATTCGCACGTCGGGGACGGACCTCGACCACCGGGTGTGTCCCCGGCGTGCGAAGTTCGCACCGAAAGAACCGTCCCCAGGGTTCGAGGCGGCCGGGACGGTGGCGGTGCGACGGGGCGACGGGCGTCCTGCGATAGCCTGTTCGGCGATGTCGCAGAACTCTGTCGTGGAAGTGAAGCAGTCCGCGCTGCCGGCCTGGCTGCGGGCGATGCGACCCAAGCAGTGGGTCAAGAACATCCTGGTGTTCGCCGCTCCGGTGGCCGCCGGGGCGTTGTTCGACCCGCGGGTGCTGGTCAACTCGCTGTGGGCGTTCGTCGCCTTCTCGCTGATCAGCGCGTCCATCTACCTGATCAACGACGTCCGTGACGTGGACGCCGACCGGCTGCACCCGAAGAAGCGGTTCCGGCCGATCGCCGCCGGCGAACTGGGCAAGGGCCCGGCGACGGCGCTGGCCGCGGTGACGATGGCGGCCAGCCTCGGCATCGGCTTCTGGGTGGCCCCGATGCTCGGCGTCACGCTGGCGATCTACTGGGTGCTGCAGGTCGGCTACTCGATGTTCCTCAAGCACCAGCCGATCATCGACCTGGCGATGGTGTCGTCGGGGTTCCTGCTGCGCGCGATCGCGGGCGGTGTGGCGTCCGGGATCGAGCTGTCGCAGTGGTTCCTGCTGGTGGCCTGCTTCGGCTCGCTGTACATGGTGGCCGGCAAGCGCTACTCGGAGATGAAGGAGCTCGGCTCCGAGGCCGGCACCCGTGCCTCGCTGGAGCGCTATTCGCTGAGCTACCTGCGCTTCGTCTGGGCCATCTCGTGCTCGATCGTGATCATGTCCTACAGCCTGTGGACCTTCGAGCATCGCGAGAACGAGCCATGGGGGGTGCCCTGGACGACGATCTCGATCGTGCCGTTCACGCTGGCCCTGCTGCGCTACGCGATGGACATCGACGCCGGCAACGCGGGCGAACCCGAGGACGTGGTGCTCAACGACCGGGTGCTGCAGGCGCTGGCCGTGCTGTGGATGATCCCGCTCGGCATCGGCATCTTCGTGCACTGACCGGCACCGGTCGACACGCTCGGCATCCGCCCGGTCTCACCGGCCGCCCGGAAATCCTCCCGCCAGCCGCGGCAGCGGAGGGTGCGGCTGACCGGCGGCAGCCACCTCTCAGCAACGATCGCGATCGGGCACCGTCTGCGGTACCCGATCGCGATCCTTGTCTCACCCCTGGTCAGCCCGGCCCGTTGAACCCCACACTTGACCCGAACGACGAGGGGACGCGGAAATGGACACCACCGGTTGGATCGCCTGGACGCTGCCCGACCCGCACCTGGGCATGCCGGTGCTGGGCCTGAGGCACCCGCCGGGCTGGACGGCGCAGGGCAACGTCACCTGGGTTCCCGAGCACAACGAGTCACCCGAGCACCACTGGTTCCAGGTGACCCATCCCGAACGGATCGCGATGGTGCAGAACTGGCCGCGGTTCGACTTCACCTGGCCCGGCGGGGCCCCCGGCCAACCCAACGGGCACGGGCGCACCTACCTGCCCCCGGACGCCCCCGACCGGTCGCTCGGCGGCGTGCTGCCGCAGCTGCTCGGCCCCGGCGGCCAGCAACCCACCAGATTCGACGTCCGGCCCCTGCCCGATTGGGCGCAGCGTTTCCACATTCCGCCCGAGTCGATCACCCCCGGCGTCGCCTACACGGGACTGCACGCGATGGTCGACGCGCCGGTCGGGGGCCAGCCGCGACGGCTGGAGATCCTCGGCTTCCACTACGTCGTCAGCAACCAGGCGGTGTTCTCGACGATCACCAACCACGGGCTGTTCCTGGCCGTGCTGAGCGCCGCCGCCGAACGGTTCGACGAACTGCGGCCCACCCTGTACGGCGTCCTGGACAGCGCCATCCCCAACCCGGCCTGGACGGCCGCCGTCAACCAGGTCGGCCAGCAGAACACGGCCGCCTTCGCGGCCCAGGCGGCCAGCGCCCGGTGGGCAGCCTTCCAGGCCGAACAGGCCGGCATCGCCGCGGTCGGGGCGGCGGCAGCCGACCTGCGGGCCACCCAGTCGGCGAACGCCCAGGCCCAGTTCGACCGGATGATGCAGCCGCCGCCGATGGCCGGCACGCCCGGGATCTCGGCCCAGGAGGCCTGGCGCAACTCCCTGGGCGGGGTCGAGGCCGTCGAGGACCCGAACAGCCGCGAGGGCAACACCAAGTACGTCTCGTCGAGCACCGCGGTCACCTGGCAGAACGAGAAGGGCGAGGTGATCGAGACCGACGACGTCAACCTCGACCCGAACGTCAACTCGCACACCACCTGGAAGGTGGTTCGCCGCTACGGGCAGTAGGGCGCACCACTCCCGACCCGCTCGCGAGGAACAAGCCGCGGGCCCCGGGCGTGACGCGGAGAACGTCCCCGCTGAGCGGGAGAACCCGTGCTGAAGGAACGGGTCCTCTCCCTCCAACTCGAACGCTGTCGAACTCGCACGTTGGGGACGGTTCTACCCGTACGGAACTCAGACCTCGGGGACGGTTCCTCACGGCCGGGGTGCGTTCCCGTCGCGCGAGACTCGCATGAGGAGAACCGTCCCCGATCGACCGGTTCTTCACGGCCGGGGTCTGTCCCCGTCGTGCGAAATTCGCACGAAGAGAACCGTCCCCGGCAGACGAGATTCGCACGAAGAGAACCGTCCCCGCGTTGGCGGGGGCGCTTCTCCCGTTCACTACGGCCGGCTCAGGCCGTCACAGCCAGTCGTTGCGCCGGAACAGCCAGTACAGGCCGATCGTGCCGATCACGATCAGCACGACGCTCTGCCACAACCCCCAGGGTTCGGAGAATCCCCAGTAGGGCAGGTTCTGGCCGAACCACCCGGTGACCGCGGTCGGGACGGCGATGATCGCGCCCCACGAGGCGAGCTTCTTCATGATCGTGTTGAGCCGGGCGTCCTGCAGGGACAGGTTGGTCTCGAAGACCGAACTCACCATGTCGCGCAGCGACTCGGTCCACTCCGCGGCCCGCAGGACGTGGTCGTAGAGGTCGGCGAACTCGCCGTCCAACGCGCGGGACGACCCCGCCTCGTCGAGCAGCCGTTGCCGCATCACGGCGGCGACCACCTCGCGCATCGGCAGCACCACCCGGCGCAGCGACACCAGCGCCTTGCGCAGCGCGAACACCCGCACCTGGATCTCGCGGGTGCGCACCGTCTCGCTGAACAGCAGGTCCTCGAGTTCCTCGAGCCGGTCGTCCATCGCCTGCACGGCGTCGAAGTGGCCGTCGACCAGGACGTCCAGCAGCCCGTGCACGAGCGCGCCGACACCGTGACCGAGCAGGCCGTCGTCCTCCCAGCGGCGGACGACCTCGTCCATGTCCACCTCGGCGCCCCGGGCCACCCGGACGGTGATCAGCCCGCGCGGCATGACGAACGCCGAGATCCGGCCCACCGCGAGCGCCGGCAGGCCCTGCGCACCCTCCACCAGGGTCGCGGTGTAGCAGGTGAGGAAGGTGTGGCTGGCGTGCCTGGTCGCCTTGGGCCGCTCCCGCGGGGCGACGGCGTCCTCCACCGCATGCCGGTCGAGGGCGAGCTCGGAGGCGAGCTGGGCCAGCACCGCCTCCTCCGGATCACGCAGGTCGAGCCAGGTGAGCGCCGCGGCGTCGGCCAGGTGGCCGTCCAACTCGGCCAGCGGAAAGTCGGTGGCCACCAGTCGGCCGTCGCGCCAGACCCGGCCGCGGATCCCGGTCACCGCCGGGCCAGCAGCGTGCTGGTCACCACGTACCGCAGCAGGTCGCGGACGCATTCGGCGGCCCGCGACAACGGCAGGCTGGACGGCGTCCCGAGCGACAGATGCACCTCGATCCCGGGCGTGATCCGCGCCATCCGCAGCTCGGAACCCTCCGTCAGCCGTTCCGCGACCGAGCGGGGCAGCACCGTCGCCCCCAGCCCGGCCATGACCGCCCGGCCCATCAGGCCCACCGACTCCAGCTCGGCCATCACCAGCGGCTGGATGCCGGCGGCGTCGCAGGCCACGGTGACCGCCTTACGCAGGGTGTGTATCGGGCTGGGCAGCATCAGCGGCACCTCGGCCAGCACCTCGACGGGCACCTCGTCCTCCTCCGGTGCATTCTCCGGAGCGCTGACCAGGACGAGCTCCTCGGTGATCAGGCGCTCGAAGACCAGTCCCTTCACGGGCCCGGAGTCGTACAAGATGGCCAGGTGCAGCCGTCCGGTCATCATCGCCTCGCTGAGCACCACGCCGAAGTTGTCGGTGACCCGCAGCAGAATGTGCGGATAGCGGGCGCGGACCGCCTCGACCAGCGGCAACGCGATCAGGTTCGCCGTGCTGTACGGCGCCAGCCCGACGGACACCTGCCCGGCCACCTCGCGGCCGAGCAGACCGACCTCGGCGACCGCGTCGTCCAGCTGTTTGAGGATCACCTGCGCATGCCGGTAGAGGGCGGCCCCGGCCTCGGTCGGTTCGACCCCCTGCTTGCTGCGGATCAGCAGCCGCTGGCCCAGTTCGGCCTCGAGGGCGTTGATCTGCTGGCTGAGCGCGGGCTGCGCTATGTGCAGGACGTCGGCGGCCCGGGTCAGGCTGCCGACGTCGACGATCCGGACGAACGTCGCCAGCCGCCTGGTCTCCATGCCGCCTCCCGAGCTCACCCATCACGCCGCGCTATCACGTCAGCGAAAATCCGTCTTACCACAGTGCCGCCAGGATTCCTTACGGTCAGGACATTCGACCGAGTAAGGGAGAGGCATGCAGGCACGGATCGACCTGGTCGCCGACCTGGGCGAGGGGTTCGGCGATTGGACCATGGGTAACGACGCGTCGTTGCTCGAGATCGTCACGTCGGCCAACGTGGCCTGCGGCTTCCACGCCGGCGATCCCAGGATCATGGACGCCACCGCACGCGCCTGCGCCGAGCGCGGCATCCAGATCGGCGCGCACCCGAGCTTCCCCGACCTGGTCGGGTTCGGACGCCGCGACATGGGCCTCGACGCCGAGCAGGTGCGCACCGACACCATCTACCAGATCGGCGCGCTGGCGGCCTTCGCCGCCGCCCACGGCACCCGGGTGCGGCACGTGGCGCCGCACGGACGCCTGGGCAACCTGGTCGCGGTGCGGGCCGACTACGCCAAGGCCGTCTGTGACGCCGCGCTGGCCGTCGATCCCGACCTGATCGTGGTCTGCCAGGACGGCGAGCTGTCCGAGGAGGCCGGGCGCCGCGGCCTGCGGACGGCGATCGTCGGCATCGTCGACCGCGCCTACCGCCCGGACGGCACCCTGGTGCCCCGCTCCGAGCCGGGCGCCGTGATCCACGACCTCGACACGCTGGTGGCCCGCGCCATCCGGATCGCCACCGAATCGAAGCTGGAGGCCGTGGACGGCACCGTCCTCGACGTCCGGGCCGACTCGCTGCTGCTGCACGGCGACAACGCCGGCGCGGTGACCACGGCGCGAGCCATCCGGGAGGGGCTCACGGCGGCCGGCGTCGCCGTCTCGCCGATGGCGGACGTGCTCGGAAACAGGGCCTGACGATGGCGGGCCTCGCGTCGAGCGGATGCATCGTCCAGGTGCTCGACTGCGGGGATTCCGCCGTCCGGGTCGTCGTCGAGGGCCCCAGTGAGCACGCGGCCTGGCGGGTCGCGCACGGGCTGGCGGCGCTGCTGCGGCAGTCGGAGCCGGACGGGCTGCTCGGCACCCTGCACACCTACGAGATCATGCCGACGCTCCAGGTGCCCGGCGGCCTGACCTTCAACCAGAGCCGGTAGCCATCGGCCCAACGGGTCCGCCGACGCGGACTCCCCGGTGCAGACCGCCGCACCACCCGACCCGCGAGTGCTCGATGGAATTCGAGAGCTCGCGAATTCAGACTGCAATCAGCGCCGATCGACGTCTCCGTGAGCACGGCTGCGAATTAGTTAACAGAATGTTTCGGTAGTGGCAAAATGCTTGGCACCCCCGGAAGGACTGAATAGGATTTAGAAAGGCGAGCGGTAGTACCGCCGCATGAGTTGGCCCCCGCTGCAGGGGCCATCGAAACGACACAACGAGAAATGCCCCTGGAGGCGACAATGACTGGATCCACAGAGCACCGCAAGACACCCGCCAAGGCGACAATCGCCTCCTGGGTAGGCACGACACTGGAGTACTACGACTTCGCCGTATACGCCACCGCGTCGGCGCTGGTCTTCAACGTCATCTTTTTCCCGCCCGAACTGCCCGAGGGCGTTCGGCTGATGCTCAGCCTGGCCACCCTCGGCGTGGGCTACCTGGTCCGCCCCCTCGGCGCGTTCATTCTGGGGCCGCTCGGTGACAAGTTCGGTCGCAAATTCGTGATGTTGCTGACCCTTTCGGAATCGGCGCCTGTACCTTCCTGATCGGCTGCCTGCCGACGTTCCACGACATCGGGATCTGGGCGCCGATCCTGCTGGTCGTGATCCGCATGATTCAGGGACTCTCCGTCTCGGGCGAGCAGGCGGCCGCGATCACGATGACCCTGGAGCACTCGCCCGACAACCGTCGGTCGTTCACCACGAGCTTCGTGACCAGCGGCTCCGCCGCCGGCGGACTGCTCTCGACGGCGATCTTCATCCCGTTCGTCGCCCTTCCTCAGGAGCAGTTGATGAGCTGGGGCTGGCGGATCCCGTTCTGGCTCTCGGCCGTCGTCGTCATCGTTGCCTACATCATCAGGCGCACGCTGGAAGAGCCGCCCGCCTTCCTCGAGACCCAGGCCGTCGAGGTGAGCCTCTCCCCGCTCAAGCAGGCCCTGCAGTTCCATTGGGGTTCGATCATCCGCATCGCGCTCTGCGCCATGGTCGCCGGCGTGAGCTACATGTTCGCCACCTTCTCGGTTGGCTTCGCCACCACCGGCTACAAACTGGACCGGCCGACCATGCTGTGGGTTCCCGTCCTCGCGAGCCTCCTTGCCCTGGTCTACACGCCGGCCGCGGGGTTCCTGGCCGACAAGATCGGCCGCCGGACCGTGTTCGTCATCGGAGCCGCCGGAGCTGCGATCACGACCGCGCCCTACCTGTGGGCGATCACCCAGGGCAACTGGCCGCTGATCTTCGCGCTGGGCATCATCTGCAACGGTTTCTTCTACTCCACGGCGAACGCCGCCTGGCCGTCGTTCTTCGCCGAGATGTTCCCGAACCGCGTGCGTGTCTCCGGGCTCGCGGTCGGTACCCAGATCGGCTTCGCCCTCTCGGGCGCCATTGCTCCCATCATTGCGACCGCCCTGGCAGGCACCGACGTGACGCAGTGGGTCGGCCCGGCCGTGTTCGCGATCGCATTGGGTGTGGTTGCGACTGCGGCCGCGCTCACCGCCAAGGAGACCCGCCCGCTCACGCTCGACGAGATCAACGACACCAAGCAGAGCGAGCGCGAGAAGGCGGCCGTCGCCGCCGCGACCGTGTCCTCGCCGGCGACGGCGTGAGTTCCGTCGGAGGCCCGACCTTCGACCAGAGCCGGTAGCCATCGGGCCCGGACCGGCGTCCGTACCGGTCCGGGCCTCGACCACGTCCGCACGACAACGACGCATCCCCTGGGGGCTGTCGATGGAAACCCGGAAGCTCGCCAACTTCGTCAAGATCGTCGATGTCGGCAACATCACCAAGGCGGCCGCCGCCCTGCACATCGCGCAGCCGGCGCTGAGCCAGCAGGTCGCATCGCTGGAGGCCGAGTTCAAACAGCAGTTGTTGGTTCGCGGCAAGCAGGGGGTGACGCCGACGGCCGCCGGTCTCACCCTGTACCGGCACGCGATGGCGATCCTGCCGCTGGTGGACCGCACCCGCGAGGCGGTCGCGGCGTCCGGCGCCACGCCGCGGGGTCGGGTCTCGATCGCCATCGCCCCGCACAGCATGGCGGCCACACTGGCTCCGGCCATCGTGCGTGCGGTGCGCGAGCGGTACCCCGAGATCGTCCTGCACATCACGGAGATCTTCGGCGGGGTGCTCTCCGAGGCGGTGATCAGCGGCGCGCTCGACATCGCGTTGATCTATGAGCCCGGCCCGATCCGGGGGGTGAACTTCACCACCCTCACCGAGGAGGACCTGTTCGTCGTCGGCCGGGCGGCCTCACTGCCGGCGGGCGGCGGCGAGGTGCCGTTCGTCGAGGTCGCCGGGCTGCCGCTGCTGCTCCCCGAGCGCAACCACACCATCCGCCAGATGGTCGAGGCGGAGTGCGCCGCTCTGGGGCGACGCCTCAATGTGGTCAGCGAGGTCGAGTCGATACCGTCGCTGGTGCGGGTGGTCGACGCCGGACTGGGGTGGACGGTGATGCCGGAGGGCGCGATCCGCGCGTACTTCGCCGACGACCGGTTCCAGTCCTGGCGGATCGTCGAGCCCACCCCGCGGGTGAAGTTCGCCCTCTGCTCGTCCGACCAGGAGCCGCTGTCCGAGGCCGCGGCGGCCGTCCTGATGAGGCTACGGGAGCTGTTCCAGGCCGGCCGCTGATCGGCCGGCGGCGTCCGTCACTCCTCGACGAGCAGGCCCTTCGCGGCCAGCTTCTCGACCAGGTTGCACAGTTCGATGGTGGTACCGCCGGCCCGGTACTTCTCCCGCAGGTCGGCCTCGGCGGCCTCCCGCTCGGCGCAGGCCTCGATCACCCATGCGACGTCGGCCGCCCTGACCAGGACCACGCCGTCGGCGTCGCCCTTGACGACGTCACCCGGCTCGACCAGCTGGCCGCCGAACACGATCGGATGGTTGATCGGGCCGAGGGTCTCCTTCACCGTGCCCTTGATGCAGACGCTGCGCGAGAACACCGGCAGGCCCAGTTCGATCAGGTCGGCGGTGTCCCGGACGCCGGAGTCGGTGACCAGCGCCGCCAGCCCCTTGGAGTGCATCGCCGTACCCAGGACGTCGCCGAAGGTGCCGGCCTCGCTGTACTCGCCCGCCGACACCACGAGGACGTCGCCGGCCTGCGCGTAGTGGATGCCCACCTGCAGCATCAGGTTGTCCTTGGGCGCGCAGACCACGGTCACCGCGGGGCCGCAGAAGGACATCGACCGGTCGATCGGCTTGATCGAGGAGTCGAACGCGCCGAGGCGACCCTGGGCCTCGTGGATGGTGGCGCTGGAGTACGCGCCGAGCTGCGCGACGAGGTCGGCGTCGGGTCGCTGGATCCGGGTCCGGACGTGGATCATCTGGTTTGAACCTCTTCAGTCTGTGTCAGTTGGTGAGCTGGCGGACGGCGTCGGCGATGGCGTCCATCGCCGCGGTGAGGGTCGCCTCGTCGGTGGCGAAGGAGACCCGGAAGAACGGGGAGAGCCCGTAGGCGCTGCCGGTGATGGTGGCCACCCGGGCCTGCTCCAGCAGGTAGCCGACGAAGGCGTCATCGGAGTCGATCACCGCGCCGGCGGGCGTCCGGCGTCCGATCGCCCCGGAGCAGTCGGCGAAGACGTAGAAGGCGCCGTCGCCGGCGAGCGCGTGCAGCCCGTCGATGGCGTTGAGCCGCGCCACCACCAGGTCACGCCGGGCCCGGTACTGCTCGGCGGCTTCGGCCACGAACGACTGGTCGCCGGTCAGGGCCTCGGCGGCCGCGGCCTGGGAGATCGACGAGGGGCAGGACGACATGTGCGATTGCAGCTTGTTGATGGCCGCGACGACCGGCTGCGGGCCGGCGCAGTAGCCCAGCCGCCAGCCGGTCATCGCGTAGGTCTTGGAGACGCCGTTGACGACCAGCACCCGCTCGCGCAGCTGCGGGGCCACCTCGAGCAGGGTGGTGCAGCGTCCCTCGCCGAGGAACACCTCGTCGTAGATCTCGTCGGTCAGCACCAGAACGCCGGGGTACTCGTCGAGCACCGCGGCCAGGGCGGCCAGCTCGGCTCGCGAGTAGACCGCGCCGGTCGGGTTGGACGGCGCGTTCAGGATCAGCCACCGGGTGCGCTCGGTGAGCGCCGCGCGGAGCCGGGCCGGGGTGAGCTTGAAGTCGTCGCTGATCGGGCAGCGCACGATCACCGGGACACCGTCGTTGAGCACCACCATGTCGGGGTAGGACACCCAGTACGGCGCCGGGACGACCACCTCGTCGCCCGGGCTCAGGGTGGCCATCAGCGCGGTGAAGATGACGTGCTTGGCGCCCGAGCCGATGGAGATCTCGGCGTCGGTGTACTCGATGCCGGTGACCCGGCGGAGCCGGCCGATGATCGCGGCCCGGAGGGCGGCGGTGCCGTTCACGGCGGTGTACTTGGTCTCGCCGCGCTCGATCGCCGCGATGCCGGCCGCCTTCACGTTGTCGGGGGTGTCGAAATCGGGTTCCCCGACGGTCAGGTCGAGTACCCTCACCCCGCTCTCACGGAGCTCGCGCGCCTTGGCGGCGGCCACGGTGCTCGGGGACGGATGGACCCGGGTCATCCGGGCGGCTTCGGTGGGCATGAGAGATCCTCGATCGCTGGTGTTGCTTCGATCGTAGGAGTCGGCGGCGGCTCGGGGCCAAGACCTAATGTGGCTGCTGTCATAAGGCCGGCTTATGTCGCTGGGCCCGCAGCCGGTGCCTCGTCACCCGGTGCTCCCGGTCATCCCGGCACCCGTCATCCCGTCTCCCCGCCCCCCGTCATCCCGACACCCCGTCTCCCGACACCCCCCTCATCCCGACACCCCGTCTCCCGACACCCCCTCATCCCGACACCCCCGTCTCCCGACACCCCCGTCATCCCGGCGCACGCCGGGATCTCCACACCGGCCCCGAACACGCAGGGATCGGGATCCCGGGTCGAGCCCGGGATGACGCAACGGCCGGAATGACGGCCGTGGACAGGGGCCGGTCAGCCCTTGACGGCCCCGCTGGTGAGCCCGCGGACCAGGGAGTTCTGCAGGCACAGGTAGACCACCAGGCTCGGCAGCAACGCCAGGAACGCCGCCGCCAGCAGCACGCCGGTGCCGACCTGGACGTCGGCCCGCAGGCTGGCCAGCGCCACCGGGATGGTGTAGTCGCTGGTGCTGTTCGCGGCGATGATCGGCAGCAGGTACTGGTCCCAGATGCCGATGAACCCGAAGATGGTCACCACCCCGAGCGCCGGGCGGCACATCGGCAGGACGATCTGGAACAGCATCGTGCCCTCCCCCGCACCGTCGATCCGGGCCGCTTCCTCGATCTCCTTCGGCAGGTCACGCATGAACGAGTACATCACCAGGATCGAGAACGCCGAGGCCGCCACCGGCAGGATGATCGCCCAGATCGTGCCGCGGATGTTGACCCCGGTGAGCGGGATGTCGCCGAGGACCACGGCCAGCGGCACGGCGACCAGCTCCTCCGGCAGCATCATGGTGGCCAGGAAGATGCCGAGCACGATCGCCTGGCCGCGGAATTTGTGCCGGGCGAGCGCATAGCCGGCGGTCACCGCGACCGAGATCTGCAGCAGCAGCCCGATGCCGGCGATCACGATGGAGTTGTAGAAGAAGCTCCAGATCCCCCGGTCGGAGGCGACCTCGAAGTTCTTCAGGCTCGGATTGGTCGGGATCAGCGTCAGCCGCGTCGGGTCCGGATTCAGGTCGAAGGCGCTGGCGATGATGGCGACGATCGGGCCGGCGAACGCGTAGATCAGGATGAGGATCAGGACGACCCGCAGGGCCGTCGAGATGCGTCCGTCGCTCCAGCCGAGCGCAGTGTCGAAGCGCGCCGACAGCGCCGTCGGCCTGCGGCGCCGGCCGGACGGCTCGGCGGCGGCCGGGGCGGCGGCCGTCGGGGCGGAGACCTCGTCGGCCACGTCAGTCCCCCTTCCGGGTGCGGGTCATGGCGGCCATCCCCAGGGTGAGCAGCACCGTGACCGCGAGCAGGATCATGGACGCCGCGGCCGCCACGCCGAGGTCGTTGCGTTCGAAGCCGAGGGCGTAGGTCCGGGTCATCCAGACGTCCGTCGCCCCGGCCGGTCCGCCGTTGGTGAGCACCCAGACGTCGGTGAACACCCGCAGGCTGCGGATCGAGGCCAGGATCAGCACCACCGTCATCGCCGGTTTGAGGGCCGGCAGGGTGACGTGCCTGATCCGCTGCCACACGCCCGCCCCGTCCAGCGCCGAGGCCTCGTACAGCGTCCGGTCGACGCCGGCGAGGCCGGCCAGGAAGATCACCATGTTGTAGGGAGCCCCCTGCCAGACGCCGACGGCGAGCACCGAGCCCAGCGCGGTCGACTCGTCCTGCAGGAACCCGACCGGCCCGAGGCCGACGAAGCCGAGCAGGTGGTTGAGGTAGCCCTCCGAGGAGGGGAAGTAGATGATCCGCCAGACCTCGCCGATGACCGCCGTCGCGGTGACGACCGGCAGGAAGATCGCCGTCCGGGCGAACCACAGCGTCCGGCTGGCGCCCTCCAGCACCAACGCGAGCCCGAGGCCGCCGAGGACGGCCCCGATCGACCCGCCGAAGCCGAGCACCAGTGTGTGCCAGATCGCGTCGTGGAACCGCGGGTCGGTGGCCACCTTGACGTAGTTGTCGGCGCCGACCCACTGATCGCCGAGGAAGGGCCGCACCTTGTGCATGCTCATCCGGATGCCCTCGAACATCGGGATGAACTTGAAGTAGAGGAACAGCAGCAGCGCGGGCGCCAGGAAGAGCCACACGGTCATCGACCGGCCCGCCCGCCTGATCCGGGTGGACCAGGGGGCGGGCGCGGAGCCGGTGGCCGTGGCAACACTCACGCGAGCGCTCCCTTGGCGCTCAGGTCCTCCTTGATCCGACCCGAGAGCTGCGCGAGGCCGGGCGCGATGTCCGCGTCGCACTTGGCGAACATCGCCGCCATGGTCTCCGCCACGTCCTGCCGGATCGCCGTGAAGTCGATGTCGGACGGCAGCAGCCGGGAGTCCTTCAGCTGCTCCTGGACCAGGCCCCAGCGCTCGTCGTCGTACACGGCCACGGCGTCCACACCGGTGTTCACCGGGAGCCGCACCACCGGTTGCCCGGGGGCGGTCATGCCGAGCTGCTGGCCCTCGGCGCTGATCAGGAACTCGGCCAGCTTCCTCTGCTGCTCCTTCAGTTGGCTGGTGGCCCCGAAGTAGATGCTGGTGCGCTCGGTCAGCGTGGTCCGGCCGTCGGGACCCTGCGGCGCCAGGATCACTTCGTACTTGTCCTTGCCGGGCGCCTTGTCGAAGTTCGGGAACGCGTATGGGCCGGTCTGGTAGATGCCCGTCTTGCCCTCGGCGAAGAACGGGGTGGCGCTGGCGTTGGACAGCGCCCCGGGCTGCACCATGCCCGGCGTGCAGAACAGCTTCTTCACCCAGGTGAACGCGGCGACGGAGGACGGGGTGTCGACCGCCGGTGCGTACTTGCCGGCCGAGCCGGTCACCAGGTCGCCGCCGCGCTGCCACAGGTACGGCGAGGCCCACCAGGTGAAGAAGCCGCGATCGGTGGTGCCGGGGACGGCCATCCCGTAGGTGTCGTCCTTGCCGTTGCCGTCCGGGTCGTCCTTGGCGAATGCCTCGGCGAGGTCGAGCAGTTCCTCGTGGGTGGTCGGGACCTTCTTCTTCAGCTTCTCCCGCCAGTCCTTGCGGATGAAGGTGATCGACGCGTGCTGGCTGAACGGGACGCCGTAGTAGCTGCCGTCGGCGAGCTTGACGGAATCCCACGACGCGGTGCTGAGCTGATCGTTCCCGGCGACCTCAGCCGGGACGACCGGCAGCAGGAGTCCGTCCGCGGCGTAGGCGGCCATGCTGGCCTGGTCGTAGATCATCACGTCCGGCAGGTCCTTGGCGGCGGCGCGGGCCCGCAGCTGGGTCTCGAACTCCACCGTCGCCAGGTACTCGACCTCGATGCCGGTCTTCTTGGTGAATTCATCGAAGACCGCCTGATAGGTCCGGGCCGCCTCGGGTCCGCTCCGCGACCAGACCTCCAATGTCCCGTCCCCCGCCGCCGGTGCGGCGGGCTGTGAGCCGCAGGCGGCCGTGCCGAGGAGGGTCGCGGCCAGCACTCCCGCGATGCCGAGATGGGCAGGTCGATATTTCGTCATGTGGTGGCCTCCGTGCTCCGCTGGCGGCGCCCGCTCTGCGACACCGCAGGAAATTTGCCCCTACGGTAAGGGCGTCGAGTCGGCGGCGACCAAGACCAGAAACGCATCGACCGATAAGCAGGCCTTATGGCACCGCCGCGACAAGGGCGGCGGCCGGCCGGCTCATCCGAGCGCGGCCTCGATGGCGTCGAGTCGAGGCCCACGCCGACCTGGCCTTCACGCCCGGGCCGTTCGCCTCGGCGCCGCAGATCGAGACCCTGGCCGATCGCACCATCCACTGCCAGGCCTTCTCCACGAGCCACGCGATGACCCGCAGGCGCGCGCCGATCCGAGCGTCTTCACGCGCACCGGACGCCACGGAGCCGACTTCCGCGGAGAGACGAGCGTTGTCCCGCCGCCGTGGGCGAGTCAGAACGCTCGAATCGGCGCGTCGGCATCGCGTGGCCGCGGGAGTGCTCGTCATTACGCTCGTCGCGACGCGAAGCCGCCCGCCCAGCCGGGACCGAAGCCGATGACCGCATACGAATCAGCTATGGATAACCACCCGGACCGGGCATGCCCCCGCCGCTCGGCAGAGACTAAGGTGCCGCCCATGGAGTTCGACCTGCACACGACCTCCGGCAAGCTCGCCGACCTGGAGCGTCGTGACGAACAGGCGAAGCATCCGGCGTCCGAGGCCGCGGTCGCCAAGCTGCACGCGCGCGGCAAGATGACCGCCCGCGAGCGGGTGCTGGCGCTGCTCGATGAGGACAGTTTCACCGAGCTGGACGAATTCGCCCGGCACCGCACCACCGCCTTCGGCATGGACGCCAAGCGCCCCTACACCGACGGCGTGATCACCGGCTTCGGCACCATCGACGGCCGCAACGTCGCCGTCTTCTCCCAGGACGTCACCATCTTCGGCGGCGCGCTCGGCGAGGTGTACGGCGAGAAGATCTGCAAGGTGATGGATCTGGCGCTGCGCACCGGCGTCCCGGTCATCGGCCTGGTCGAGGGCGGCGGCGCCCGCATCCAGGAGGGGGTGGTGAGCCTCGGCCTGTACGCCGAGATCTTCAAGCGCAACACCCACGCCTCGGGGGTGATCCCGCAGATCTCGGTGATCCTCGGGGCGGCCGCCGGCGGGCACGTGTATTCCCCTGCGCTGACCGACTTCGTGGTGATGGTCGACCAGACCTCGCAGATGTTCATCACCGGCCCGGACGTCATCCGCACCGTCACCGGCGAGGAGGTGACGATGGAGGAGCTCGGCGGCGCGCGCACCCACAACACCCGATCGGGCAACGCCCACTACCTGGCCGGCGACGAGGCGGACGCGCTCGACTTCGTCCGGCACCTGCTGAGCTTCCTGCCGCAAAACAACCTGGACGAGCCGCCGGCGCTGGAGCCCGACCCGGACGCCGAACTCGACCTCGACACCGACGCCCTGGACGCGATCATCCCCGACTCGCCGAACCAGCCGTACGACATGCATGAGGTGATCACCCGGGTGCTGGACGACGGCGAGTTCTGCGAGATCCACGCCCGGTTCGCCGCCAACGTGATCTGCGGCTTCGGACGTGTCGAGGGCCGCGCCATCGGGGTGGTGGCCAACCAGCCGATGGTCTACGCCGGTTGCCTCGACATCGACGCCTCCGAGAAGGCGGCGCGCTTCGTCCGCACCTGCGACGCGTTCAACATTCCGGTGCTGACCCTCGTCGACGTGCCCGGCTTCCTGCCCGGCATCGATCAGGAGTGGAACGGCATCATCCGTCGTGGCGCCAAGCTGCTCTACGCCTACGCCGAGGCGACCGTGCCGCTGGTCACGCTGATCACCCGCAAGGCCTACGGCGGCGCCTACGACGTGATGGGTTCCAAGCACCTGGGCGCCGACGTCAACCTGGCCTGGCCGACCGCCCGGATCGCGGTGATGGGCGCCGAGGGCGCGGTCAACATCCTCTACCGCCGCGAGCTGGCCGAGGCCGACGACCCGATCGCCCGCCGCGCCGAACTGATCGAGGCCTACGACGACGAGTTGTCGAATCCGTGGATCGCGGCCGAGCGCGGCTACGTCGACCGGGTGATCGCGCCGCGCGACACCCGCGCGGAGATCGCCAAGGTGCTGCGGCTGCTGCGCACCAAGCGGGCCCAGTTGCCGCCCAAGAAGCACGGGAACATCCCGCTGTGACCGGCCCGATCGTCGTCCGCGGACGCCCCAGCGAGGCCGAGCTGGCGGCGCTGACCGCCGTCCTGCTCGGTCTCCGCGCCGCGCCGGACGACGAGACGCCCCAGGCCCCGCCGGCACCGGCCTGGGGATCGCCGCGACACCGGCTGAGGGTGCCGCCGGCGCCCGGCCCGGGCGCCTGGCGAGCCAGCATCCGTCACTGAATGGCCGGCTCAGGTACTGAAACCGAGAAAGGACGCCTCGTCATGGGGGAGTTTTCCAAGGTCCTGGTGGCCAACCGGGGCGAGATCGCCGTCCGGGTGATCCGCGCGGCCACGGACGCCGGACTGGCCAGCGTCGCCGTCTACGCCGACGCGGACGCCGACGCGCTGTTCGTCCGGCTGGCCGGCGAGGCGTTCGCGCTGGACGGCGGCACGCCGGCCGAGACCTACCTCTCGATCGACAAGCTGCTCGCGGTGGCCGCCCGGTCGGGAGCGGACGCCGTGCACCCCGGCTACGGCTTCCTGGCCGAGAACGCCGCCTTCGCCCGCGCCGTCATCGACGCCGGACTGGTCTGGATCGGCCCGCCGCCGGAGGCCATCGAGGCGCTCGGCGACAAGGTCCAGGCCCGGCACATCGCCGACAAGGTGGGTGCGCCGCTGGTGCCGGGCACCAAGGACCCGGTCACGGGCGCGGACGAGGTGGTGGCGTTCGCGCGGCAGCATGGGTTGCCGATCGCGATCAAGGCGGCCTACGGCGGCGGCGGACGCGGTCTGAAGGTGGCCCGCGAGCTGGACGAGGTCGCCGAGCTGTACGAGTCGGCGACCCGCGAGGCGATCACCGCCTTCGGCCGCGGCGAGTGCTTCGTCGAGCGCTACCTGGACCGGCCTCGGCACGTCGAGACCCAATGCCTGGCCGACGGCCACGGCAACGTGGTGGTGGTCTCCACCCGGGACTGCTCGCTGCAACGCCGGCACCAGAAGCTGGTCGAGGAGGCTCCGGCCCCGTTCCTCACCGAGGCGCAGCAGGCCGAGCTGTACGCGGCCAGCAAGGCGATCCTGCGCGAGGCCGGCTACGTCGGCGCCGGCACCTGCGAGTTCCTGGTCGGCACCGACGGCACCATCAGCTTCCTCGAGGTGAACACCCGGCTGCAGGTGGAGCATCCGGTCTCCGAGGAGGTCAGCGGCATCGACCTGGTCCGCGAGCAGTTCCGCGTCGCGGCCGGCGAACCGCTCGGCTACGACGACCCCGAGTTACGCGGGCACTCCATCGAGTTCCGGATCAACGCCGAGGACCCGGGACGTTCGTTCATGCCGGCGCCGGGCACCCTCACCCAGTGGCGGCCGCCGTCCGGGCCCGGCGTCCGGGTCGACGAGGGCTACCTGCCCGGGATGACCGTCCCGGGTGCCTTCGACTCGCTGGTGGCCAAGATCATCGTCACCGGCGCCAACCGTGCCCAGGCGCTGCAGCGCGCCCGCCGGGCGCTGGCCGAGACGGTGCTGGAGGGCATGCCGTCGGTGCTGCCGTTCCACCGCGTGGTGCTCGACGAGCCGGCGTTCGCGGCCGCCGACGGCACGTTCGGCGTCCACACCCGCTGGATCGAGACCGAATTCACCACCCCGATCGCGCCCTACACCGATTCGGTGGCCGACCCGGAGGCCGCGCAGCGGCAGAGCTACGTGGTCGAGGTGGACGGACGCCGGCTGGAGGTCCGGCTGCCCGCCGACCTGGTCGCGCCCGCCCGCCGGACGTCGTCGCAACCGGCCCGCCCGGCCCGCCGGGGCGGCGCCGCGCGTCCGGCCCAGGCGGCCTCGGCGGACCTCACCGCCCCGATGCAGGGCACCATCGTCCGGGTCGCGGTGGCCGAGGGCGATCAGGTCGGCGAGGGCGACCTGATCGTGGTGCTGGAGGCGATGAAGATGGAGCAGCCGATCGCCGCGCACCGCGCGGGCACCGTCCGCAATCTGCGGGCCGAACCGGGCGCGAGTGTCGCCAGCGGCGCCGTGTTGTGCACCATCGCCGACTGACCGCCCGGCACCCGCTTTCGTCGCACGGGGAAATTCATCGGATTTTCTTGGTGACATAGCAGGTTCTGTGTGCACAATGACCAGATGGACTATCTCGGCGTGGTGTTGCTGGTGGCCGTCGTGGCCGCCGCCTTCGTCGTGATCGCCCGTAGGAGCGTGGGCCAGGGACGCCGGGTCAGGGTCGAGCAGGCCCGCCAGCTCTCGCTCGCCAAGCGGGCCGCCGAGGCCGACGTGAACGGTTTCGGCGACGAGGTGGCCCGGCTGTCCTTCCTGGCCGAGGCCGATCCGGTGGCCGACGACCTGTACGACCTGCTCGCCGCCCTGCACGCACGGGCGCTCGAGGCGCTGGCCGAGGCCCGCCAGCCCGACGACCTGTGCCAGGTCACGGAACTCCTCGAGGAGGGCCGCTGGACGGCCGCGCGGCTCGCAGCCCGGGCGGCCGGCCTGCCGATGCCGACCCGCCGTCCGCCCTGCTTCTTCAACCCGGGGCACGGCCCGTCGACCCGGAACATCATCTGGCAGCACCGCAACGTGCCGGCCTGCGCTGCGGACGCCGGCCGCATCGAGTCAGGCGCCGACCCGTACATCCGCACCGTGGAGCGTGACGACCGCCGGGTGCCGTACTGGGAGGGCGGACCGACGCACGCCGGCTGGGCCCGCGGCTATTACTCCTCGTGGCGCGGCAGCCGGCTGGTCGCCGACATCGTGACCAGCAAGGTCTGACCCGCACCGTCCCATGCGTCGAGCACTGCGCGGCACGAACCGAGCACTGTGCGGCCTCGCTCTGGTCGCACTGCTCAGCGGCTGCGTGCCGTGGGACCCGAGTCCGCCTCCCGCACCGTCCGCCACCGGTGCCGGCTTCCCCTGCCCCGCCGTCGAGCGGCCCACCGCCGACTCGCCGCGGCCGGTCGTGGCATCCGGTCGGGTCGGGGTCGGCAGGGTGTCCTACCCGCTGGCGCCGGCCCCGTTCGAGGCGCCGTCCAATGTCGACTACATCCCGTTCGCCAACCTGGTCGGTGCCCAGCACGCCAACGTCGAGCGCTCCACCGCCTCGTCGATGGGCTGGGACGCGGTGGTGCTGCTGGCCCGGCTCAGCTCCGTCGACGGCGCCTGGGGTGCCCAGCGGGCGGCCGAGGTGGTTGCCCAGTGCTCGCTGTCGATGACCTGGCTGGGCATCGACTACCACCCGCGGGTGACCCGCGACGAGGCGTCCGTGGTGGACGGCCACGAGGCCTGGATCCGGGTCACCGAGCTGAGCTTCACGGTGCCGGGCATCCGGGCCAGCACCGAGGTGCAGACCGTGATCATCCTGCAGACCGAGGGCGAGAGCTACGCCTACCTGAGCTATCTGCCCGACACGGCGCCGCAGCTGAAGCCCGTGTTGGACGCCACCCGCGAGGGCCTCCGGGTCGCCTGAGCGGCACACCCCGGGAACCCCCGCTCACTCACCAGGCCCTCCCGCGGGCGGCCAGTCAGTAGGACACGGTCTGGTCGGCGGAGCGTCCGTGCAGCCGGCGGGCCGCCTCGGCGATGGAGCCGGTCAGCGACGGGTAGACGGTGAAGCTCTGCGCCAGCTGGTCGACGGTCAGCTTCTCGCGGACGGCCATCGACAGCCCCTCGATGAGTTCGCTGGCGATCGGGGCCACCACCACCCCGCCGATCACGATCCCGGTGATGGGCAGGCAGAACACCTTCACGAAGCCGTCGGTGATGCCGCGCATCTTGGCGCGGGCGTTGGTGTGCAGCGGCAGCATCACCGCGTGCGCGTTGACCAGGCCGGCGTCCACCTCGGCCTGGCTGACCCCGACCGTTGCGATCTCGGGGGCGGTGAACACGTTGGCGGCGACGGTGCGCAGGTCGAGCGGGCCGACGGCGTCGCCCAGCGAGTGCCACATGGCGATCCGGCCCTGCATGGCGGCGACGGACGCCAGCGCGAACACCCCGGTGCAGTCGCCGGCCGCGTAGACGCCGCGGGCGGTGGTGCGCGAGACCTTGTCGACGACGACGTAGCCGCGCTCGTCCAGGTCGACCCCGGCCCGCTCCAGCCCGATGCCGACCGTGTTGGGCGTCGAGCCGACGGCCATCAGGCAGTGCGAGCCGGTGACCGTCCGGCCGTCGGCGAGCTCCACCACGACCTCCTCGCCCACCACGGACGCGGCCTGCGCCCGCGAGCGCGACAGGATCGTCATGCCGCTGCGCTCGAACACCTGCTGGACGACCCGGCCGGCCTCCGCGTCCTCGCCGGGCAGCACCTGATCGCGGGAGCTGACCAGCACGACGTCGACGCCGAGCGCGTTGTAGGCGCTGGCGAACTCGGCGCCGGTGACGCCCGAGCCGACCACGATCAGCCGCTCCGGCAGCTCCCGGAGGCCGTACAGCTGGGTCCAGGTGAGGATCCGTTCGCCGTCCGGACGAGCGCTGGGCAGCTCCCGGGGCGTGGTGCCGGTGGCGACCAGGATGATGTCGGCGCGCAGCCGCTCCTCGCCGTCCGCGGTCTCGGCGATCACGAACTCGGTGCCGTCGAGGCGTCCGGTCCCCTCGATCAGCCGGACGCCCTCGGCGCGCAGCCGGGCGCCGATGTCGGCCGACTGCGCCGCCGCCAGCCGCAGCACCCGGTCGTTGACCGCGGCCAGGTCGACGCTGAAGGCGTCCGCCAGGTCGTCGGTTCCGTCCAGCCGCAGGCCGAGCTCGTGCGCCCCGCGCAGGGTAGTCATCACCTCGGCGGTGGCGATCAGGGTCTTGGACGGCACCACATCGGTGAGCACCGCCGAGCCGCCCAGGCCGCGGCGCTCGATGAGGGTCACGCTGCCGCGCAGCTGTCCGGCCACCAGGGCCGCCTCGTAGCCGCCGGGTCCGCCGCCGATGATCACCACGTCCGTCACGAGCCGCATTCTCGCACCACGACGTGACGGGCGCGCGTCGCCCCTCCGGGATGGGTAGGCTCGGCGGGTGCCCCAGGACCGTTCGCTGATCACCGTCGTCGTCCTGAGCGGCGTCCTGGTGCTGGCCGCGGTGGTGATGATCGCGGTCGGGCTGCCCGAGCAGACCCTGCTGCAGCAACGCCTGCTGCAGCTGTACTCGGTGCCGCTGTCGGGAGCCCTGGCGCTCGGCGTGGTGCACGTGGCCGGACGGCTGCCGTCGCTCACCGGGACGACCCGCGTGGTGCTGGTGGTGGCCGCGGTGGCGACCGTGCTGGGCGTGGCGGCGATGGCCGTCGGCCTGCTCACCGGGTTGGACGCCCTGATCCCGCTGGGACAGGCGGCGATGTGGCTCAGCCTCGGCGGCGCCCTGCTGTGGCTGGTGAGCCGGCTGCCGCGCCGCAGCGACGGCGGCCGGACGTTCGGGCTGCGGCCGGTCGACGACGATCTCGACGTCGACCACAACGAGCCCGCACAGGACTGACCGGCGCGCTATCGTCGCCGGATGGACGACCCCTACCTCCTCGCCACCCGCGCCGCGGACGCCCTGCGCACCCGGTTCGGTGTCGACGGCATCGATCTCGCGCTGGTGCTGGGCTCCGGCTGGGCGCAGGCCTCCGAGGGCGTCGGCGACGTGCTCGACGAGTGTCCCCTGGACGAGCTGCCCGGCTTCTCCGCCCCGGTCGTCGCCGGCCACGGCGGCGCCCTGCGGCTGGTGCGGACGGCGTCCGGTTCGCTGGCCGCGATCTTCACCGGACGCACCCACTACTACGAGGGACGCGGCGTCGCCCCGGTGGTGCACGGCGTCCGGACGGCGGCCGCCGCCGGGGCGTCCACCCTGGTGCTGACCAATGGCTGCGGCGGCATCGCGCACGCCCCCGGCGCACCGGTGCTGATCGCCGACCACATCAACCTGACCGGCGCGACACCCCTGGTCGGGCCCCGGTTCGTCGACCTCACCGAGGTCTACGCCGGCCGGCTGCGGGCGCTCGCCAGGGACGTCGACCCGAGCCTGGAGGAGGGCATCTACTGCCAGTTCCACGGGCCGGCGTACGAGACCCCCGCCGAGGTGCGGATGGCGAGGGCGATCGGCGGCACCCTGGTCGGCATGTCCACCGCCCTGGAGGCGGTCGCCGCCCGCGAGGCCGGCCTGGAGGTTCTGGGCATCTCGCTGGTCACCAACGCCGCCGCCGGCATCGCGGCCCAGCCGCTGTCGCACGCCGAGGTGGTCGAGGCCGGACACGCGGCCCAGCCCCGGCTGCGCGGCCTGCTCGCCGGACTGCTGGAGCGACTGTGACCTCCCCGGCCGGGGACGGTTCCCCGCGACCCGGTGCCCTGCCCGGGCCCGGCGACGCGCTGCCCGACCGCCTCGAGGCGGCGATCTCGGCCTGGCTGGAGGAGGACCCCGACCCGGCCACCCAGCTGGCGCTCACCCATCTGCGCGACCGGGCGCGCGACGGCGACCCGTCGGCCCACGCGGAGCTCACCGATGCCTTCGCCGGTCCGCTGGCGTTCGGGACGGCCGGCCTGCGCGGCGCGCTGGGGCCGGGACCGGCGCGGATGAACCGGGTGGTGGTGGGACGCGCCGCCGCCGGGCTGGCCCGCTACCTGATCGACGCTGGCCACGCCGGCGGCCGGGTGATCGTCGGCTTCGACGCCCGGTACAACTCCGAGCGGTTCGCCCGCGACACCGCCGAGATCCTGGCCGCGGCCGGGTTGCGGGTGCTGCTGTGCGACCGGCACCAGCCGACCCCGGTGGTCGCGTTCGGCATCCGGTACTACGGCTGCGTCGCCGGCGTCATCGTCACCGCCTCGCACAACCCCCCGCAGGACAACGGCTACAAGGTCTACCTGGGCGACGGTTCGCAGATCGTGCCGCCCGCCGACGCCGACATCGCCGCCCGGATCGCGCGGGCGGCGGAGGGTCCGCTGAGCGCGATTCCGCGCGACGGCGACTACGAGTTCCTCGGCGACGACCTGGTCGAGGCCTACGTCGACCGGGCCGTGTCGCTGGTCGCCGACACCCCGCAGCGGGACGTTGTCTGGGTGCACACCGCGCTGCACGGCGTCGGTTCGGACGTGGTGGCCCGCGCCGCGGCCGCCGCCGGTTTCCCGGCGCCCTGCCAGGTCGCATCCCAGGCCGATCCCGACCCGGCATTCCCGACGGTCGGCTTCCCCAACCCCGAGGAGCCGGGCGCGATCGACCTCGCGGTGGCGAAGGCGATCGAGGTGGGCGCCGACGTCGCCCTTGCCAACGATCCGGACGCCGACCGCTGCGCCGTCGCCTGCCCGGTCGACGGCGCCTGGCGGATGCTCAGCGGCGACGAACTCGGCTGGCTGCTGGCAACCGCGAGCCTGGACGCCGGCGTCCGGGGCAGTTACGCCTGTTCGGTGGTCTCCAGCACGCTGCTCGGCGACCTGGCCGCGGCGCACGGCCAGCCCTTCGTGCAGACGCTGACCGGGTTCAAGTGGATCGCCCGGGTCCCCGGGCTGGCGTTCGGCTACGAGGAGGCGATCGGCTACTGCCTCGACCCGGACGCCGTCGCCGACAAGGACGGCATCACCGCCGCCCTGACGGTGCTGGCCCTGGTCGCCCGGCTGAAGTCGGAGGGCCGCACCCTGGCCGACCTGCTCGACCGGCTGGCCCGCGACCACGGGGTCTGCCGCACCGAACCGCTCAGCTACCGGGTGGCCGACCTCTCGCTGATCACGGACGCGATGCGCCGGCTCCGCGCCGCTCCCCCGGCCGTCCTCGCCGGCGAGACGGTGGCGGTGGACGACCTCGCAGCCGGCACGCCCGGCCTTCCGGCTACCGACGCCCTGGTCTTCACCGGCGCTCGGGTGCGGGCCGTCGTCCGTCCCTCGGGCACCGAACCGAAGCTGAAGTGCTACCTGCAGGTCCGGCTGCCGCCGGCCTCCGACCTGGTGCCGGCGCGCGCCGCGGCCTCCGCCCTGCTGGCGCGGCTGCGCACCGACCTGGCCGCCTGCTTGGGCTTGCGGCAGGCCGGTTGACTCGGCGAGACTCGCGGCATCGCGCCAGGAGAGCCGAGCATCGAGGGAGCTGCACATGACGGAACTGATGGACGCCGCGGTGATGTACGGCCCGGGGGACATCCGCTTCGAGAAGGTCGAGAAGCCGGCCTGTCCCGAGGGCGGATTCGTCGTCAAGGTGATGGCGATCGGCCTGTGCGGCTCCGACATCCGCAACCTGACCACCGACTCCCGCAAGGGCGCCTACCCGCACATCTACGGCCATGAGGTGGTCGGGCTGGTCGATCAGGTCGCGCCCGGCGTCGAGGGGTACCGGGTGGGCGAGATGATCTACGTCTATCCGGTCGAGCACTGCCTCAAGTGCGACTTCTGCCGCAGCGGGCACAGCGAGCAGTGCACCAACTCGGGGCAGTACACGGATAACCCGGGCGGCTTCGCCCAGTACATCGCCTACGGCCACACCCGCGTCGAGCGGGGTGCCACCTTCAGGGTGCCCGACGGCGTCGACCCGGTGCGGGCCTCGCTGGCCGAGCCGATGTCGTCCACCTACGCCTGCGTCGACAACATCGGCGTGACCATGGGCGACTCGGTGGCGATCCTGGGCGCCGGACCGATCGGGGTGTTCCTGGCGATCCTGTGTCGGATGCGGGGCGCCAGCGACATCATCCTGGTCGACGTCAACGCCGACCGGCTGGCGAAGTCGGAGGCCTTCGACGAGATCGATCACCGGGTCGACTCCAGCGTCGTGGACCCGGTCGAGGAGGTGCTCCGGCTCACCGGCGGGCTGGGCGCCGACAAGGTGATCTCGGCGAACCCGTCGACGATCGCCCAGCAGCAGGGGCTGCTGATGACCAAGCGAGCCGGCACGATGGTGTTCTTCGGCGGCGTCCCCAAGGGTGCGCTGACCGAGGTCGACAGCAACCTGGTGCACTACCGCGGCCTGTGGATCTACGGCCACTACGGCTCGAACACCATGCAGGTGCAGAAGGCCTTCGAACTGGCCATCGACCCGAAGTTCCCGGCCGAGCGCATCGTCTCGCACGTGCTGCCGCTGAGCGACATCAACGAGGCCATCGAGATGACCCGCACCGGGGAGGCGCTCAAGGTCGTGCTGGTGCCCAACGGCGCGGACCACGCATAGTCCGGCCGGCGATCCGCTCGTCCATGTGATCCAGCGCTACACTGAATCACATGGCAACCCGGAACATCACTCTCTCCTTGCCGGAGGAACTGGTGCGCAAGGCCAAGATCATCGCGGCCGAACGTGACACCTCCGTCTCCGCCCTGGTCGCCGAACTCGTCGAGGGCATCGCCGGCGGCTCCGACGACTACGACCGGGCGTGGGCCGACGAGGTCGCCCTGATGCAGGGCGGCAGCGGGCTCCGGATGGGCGAGATCACCTGGACGCGCGACGAACTACACCGGCGATGACGCTCGAGTTCGTCGACACCAATGTCCTGCTGTGCGCCTACGACGAGGGCGCCGGAGATCGCCACGACCGGGCGATCGAACTCGTCGGCTCCCTGGGCCGCGCCCGGCGGGCAGCGACCAGCATTCAGATCCTGCAGGAGTTCTACGTCAACGTGACGCGCAAGGGCACCGTCCCGCTCTCGGTCACCGATGCCCGAGCGAGGCTTCGGATGCTGAGCCGCTGGCCGACCCATTCGCCGCTGGGTCACGATGTCATCGCGGCCACCGAGATCGCCGAGACACACCAGTTGTCGTTCTGGGATGCGATGGTGGTCCGCAGCGCGATCCGGATGGACTGCCCGGTGTTATGGAGCGAAGACCTCAACGCAGGCCAACTGATCAGCGGTGTCGAGATCAGGAATCCGTTCACCGAGTGATCGCCGGGCCGGCCGGCGCCGACGTTCGGGCGCTCAGCCGATCGGGGCCCACTCCGGGCCGGTCTCGGCCAGCTTCGGGTCGAGCTTGGTGAAGATCGGCGTGGGCTTGGCCAGCGGCGTCCCGACGGCGATCGGTGTCGACTCCCAGACCGCGGCCTGGTTCACGTAGTCGCCGCGGAGCACCGGGTAGGGAGCGTCCGCGCCGGGCTCAGTGACCTCGGCCAGCTCGGGCTGGGCGGCCCAGATGCCCTCGCCGCCGAGGGCCTCGAAGACCTTCTGCGCGGCGTGCGGCAGCAGCGGGGTGAGCAGGGTGTTGCAGTCCTGCACCACCTGCAGGGCCACATGCAGCACGGTGTCGCGCCGGGCCGGGTCGTCCTTCAGCTTCCACGGCTCCTGCTCGGAGATGTACTTGTTCGCCAGCCCGACGATCCGCATCGCCTCGGTGGTGGCGGCTTTGAACTTGCAGCGGCCCCAGGCGTCACCGACGGTTGCGTAGGCGTCGCGTGCCGCCTGCAGCAGCGCCTCGTCGGCCTCGGTCAGCTCGCCGGCGGCGGGGATCGATCCGACGTTCTTGTGCGCCATCGAGATCGACCGGTTGACCAGGTTGCCCCACTCGTTGGCCAGTTCGAAGTTGATCCGGCGGACGAACTCCTCCCAGGTGAAGTCGGTGTCCTGGTTCTCCGGGCCGTTCACCGCGATGAAGTAGCGCAGGGCGTCCGGGCCGAAGTCGCGCAGGAAGTCGCGCACGTAGATGACGTGCCCGCGGGATGAGGCCAGCTTCGACCCCGACATGGTCAGGAACTCCGAGGAGACGATCTCGGTGGGCAGGTCGAGCAGCCCGAACGCCGACGGCTCGCCACCGCGATCGCCCTGGCCGTTGGCGCCGAGCAGGATTCCGGGCCAGATCACCGAGTGGAAGGTGATGTTGTCCTTGCCCATGAAGTAGTACGAGCGGGCCGCGTCGTTGCTCCACCAGCGCTTCCAGGCGTCCGGGTCACCGGAGCGCTTCGCCCACTCGATGGACGCCGACAGGTAGCCGATGACCGCGTCGAACCAGACGTAGATCCGCTTCATCGGGGCGTCCTGCCACTCCGGCAGCGGGATCGGCACCCCCCAGTCGAGATCGCGGGTGATCGCCCGGGGGCGCAGTTCCTTCAGCAGGTTCTCGCTGAAGCGCAGCACGTTCGGACGCCAGTCCTTCCGGGTCTCCAGCCACTCCCCCAGCGCCCCGGCGAGGGCCGGCAGGTCGAGGAAGAAGTGCTCGGTCTCGATGAACTTCGGCGTCTCTCCGTTGATTCGTGAGCGCGGGCCGATCAGGTCGATCGGGTCGAGTTGGCGTCCGCAGTTGTCGCACTGGTCGCCGCGGGCGCCGTCGAAGCCGCAATGCGGGCAGGTGCCCTCGATGTAGCGGTCGGGCAGCGTGCGGCCCGTCGAGGGGCTGATCGCGCCGAGCTGCCGGTGCGCGGTGACGTAGCCGTTGGCGTGCAGCGCCCGGAACAGCTCCTGGACGGTCTCGCGATGGTTGAGCGTGGTGGTGCGGGTGTAGAGGTCGTAACAACAGCCCAGGCCGGCCAGATCCTCGGCGATCACCCGGTGGTATTTGTCGGCGGTCGCCTGCGGCGTGAGGCCCTCCTTTTCGGCCTGCACCTGAATCGCGGTGCCGTGTTCGTCCGTTCCCGAGACCATCAGCACGTCGTGGCCGGCCATCCGCATGTAGCGCGAGAAGACGTCCGAGGGGACGCCGAAGCCGGACACGTGGCCGATGTGCCGCGGGCCGTTGGCATACGGCCAGGCCACCGCGGTCAGGATGGGAGAAGTCATGATCGGCATCCTAAAGGTTCGGCGCGCACGGCCCCGACGAGCGGTCGCCGATGACCACCCTCCACTTGATGAACTGGACGTTAACAAGGGGTTACGGTAGACCCTCAACCAACTGTTTCCGCGGTGACGAGAATGTCCCTACGATGAACATGTGTCCCCCGAGCTCATCCTCTTGGCGCTCGTCGTCGTCACGGCCCTGGCCTTCGACTTCACGAACGGATTTCACGACACGGCCAATGCCATGGCTGCGTCGATCGCCACGAAGGCGCTGACCCCCAAGACCGCTGTGGTGCTGTGCGCCGTGCTGAACCTGGTGGGTGCACTGCTCTCGGTCGAGGTGGCGTTGACCGTGACCAACGCGGTGATCAACCTGCAGAACCCGGACGGTTCACCGCGTCCCGAGTTGATGGCCGACGGCGGCACCCAGCTGTTGTTGATCCTGCTGGCGGGGCTGGCCGGGGCCATCATCTGGAACCTGGCGACCTGGCTGTGGGGGCTGCCGTCCAGCTCGTCGCACGCGCTGTTCGGCGGCCTGATCGGAGCCACGCTGGCCGGCCTCGGCTGGGGCGGCGTCAAGTGGGTCGGCGAGGGCAACAAGCTGGACGGCGTGGTCGGCAAGGTGATCCTGCCCGGACTGATGTCGCCGGCGATCGCGATGATCGTGGCCCTGGTGGGCACCAGCCTGGTCTTCAAGGTCGCCGCCCGGCTCACCGAGCGCTACCGCACCCAGGGTTTCCGCTGGGGTCAGGTGGGCGCCGCCTCGCTGATGTCGCTCTCGCACGGCACCAATGACGCGCAGAAGACCATGGGTGTGATCACCCTGGCGCTGATCGCCTCCGGACACTGGAGCAACACCCATGAGGTGCCGCTGTGGGTGAAACTGGCCTGCGCCATCACCATCGCGCTCGGCTGGGTGCT